>ERZ1027188.292-NODE-292-length-21848-cov-4.647272_pt1 | contig 21848 bp, 20 predicted proteins | sample MGYA00519273_ERZ1027188 | MGnify/ENA primary metagenome ERZ1027188 (study PRJEB26926, sample SAMN06164623) | human gut metagenome | biome: ENVO:00009003; feature: ENVO:2100002; material: ENVO:00002003 | host: Homo sapiens | place: USA | collected 2012 ... | reverse complement strand
ACACAAGGCTATTCGTCGGCAGCGTCAGATGTGTATAAGAGACAGGAAAGGTGAATGGCGTTTGAGATATTCAGGCCGTTAATGCCCTCATAGCCCGGCGCCAGCAGCTCTTCGCCGTACAGAATAGCGTTTGTGAAGTTCTGCAGAATGCCGTTATGCCCAAGCTCAATGTTGTCCGTTTCCACTTCGGTCACGGTCATTTCGGGCTGCGCAAAGCCCTCTTTGCACGTCACGCAGAATTCGCGCTCCGGCACGGCGAGCTTCCACCAGGTCAGCTTGCCTTCTTCCCAAACAAGCTTGCCTTTGTCGCCTGTAATCTCCAAACGGTTCGTGCCCGGGCACTCACCCGTCGTGGTGATGAACGCGCCCGTCGCACCGTTCGGGTACTCGGCGTAAGCCGTCACTTCGTCCTCAACCTCAATGTTGTGCCAATGGCCGTACTTGCAGTGGCCCATCACGCGGTTCGGCATGCCGAAGATCCACTGCCACAAGTCAAGCTGATGCGGGCACTGGTTCAGCAGCACGCCGCCGCCTTCGCCTGCCCACGTCGCACGCCACGTGCCGCTGTCGTAGTATGCCTGCGTGCGGTACCAGTTCGTAATGATCCAAATGCAGCGCTTCAGTTCGCCCAGCTCGCCGCTCTGCACGATCTCGCGCATTTTCTGGAACTTCGGGTTCGTGCGCTGATTGTACATGATGCCGAACACCTTGCCGGATTTTTTCGCGGCCGCATGCATTTCCTCCACCTGCTTTGTGTAAACGCCGGCAGGCTTCTCCGTCAGCACATTCTTGCCCTTTTCAAAAGCATAGATCGCAATGGGGGAGTGGAAGTAATGCGGTGTTGCCACGATCACCGTGTCACACACACCGCTGTCGATCATTTCCTTGTAGTCTTCATAGCACGGTACGCCGGGCAGATTTTCGTCCGCCCAAAGGCGCTTCGATTCCGCAATATCGCACACGGCGGCAAGCTCCATACCCTTGATATTGCCGGAGAAAATGCTCTTTGCGTGCGCCGAACCCATGTTGCCGATGCCGACAATGCCGACCTTTACTGTTTCGCTCATAAAATTGCCTTCTTTCTGTTATCCGATGGTTTTCAAAATATCGTGCAGCGCGTCGGAAGCCACATCAAACGCTTCGTCCGCGTCTTTATATACGCGCTTGTGCAGAACGTCCTCGCCCTGCAAGTTTTGCAAGCCGCTGAAATCGTACAAATGCGGCTCCAGCGTCAGCATGTACGGCTTACCCGTTTCTGCCAGCGCCTTTAAAATACTCGGCACAGAGCCGTCTCCCTCACCCGCAGGCACCACGCTGCCGTCCTTGAACAGCGCGTCTTTGATGTGCATATAGTCGATGATCGGTGCGAGCGCCTTAAAGTTCACCGCCGGGTCATTGCCGCACTGAATGTAGTTTGCGGGGTCAAATACGCACCGCAGCGCCGGAATGGCTTTGTGCAGCTTCTCCACGCGCTTGAGCGTGTCGCCGTAAATGCCCTTCTCATTCTCGTGGCAGCAGTGTACGCCATTTGCTTCGCCGTAGTCCACCATTCTTTGTATTCGCTCGATCACGGTATCGTGATAAATCTCCGGATTTTTGCCCTCCGGAATATAGAAGCTGAACATGCGAATGCGCGTGGTGTGCAGCTTTTTCGCGATCTCCACAGCGCGCTTGAATTTCTCAAAGTGCGGTGCAAAGTCGTCCTCAATGCCGATCTTGCCGATGGGCGAGCCGATGGCGGAAATGCCGATATTGCCCGCTGCAAGCTTCTTTTCAACAACATCAAGCTCCTCGTCCGTCAGGTCTAAAATGCCCTTGCCGTCCACGCCGCGGATTTCCATCAGCGGAATATGCTTGCGGTGCAGCGCCGCAATCTGCCGGTCAAACTCCGGCGAGGCTTCGTCCGCAAACGCGGAAAGTGTAAACTGTGTCATATGCCCTCCTTAGAACGTGCAGCCGGCACGAAGCAGGTTTTCGGCGCTCAGCTTCAGTTCGTCAAACGGGTTGCGGTCGTAGCAGTTGTCCTGTTCGATCATCGCATATTGAATGCCTGTCTTTTCGCACGCCTCAATAATAGACACAAAGTCCATGTTGCCGTCCATCACGGCTGCAAAGCGCTGCTCGTGGCCGTGCATCTTCATGTCCTTAAAGTGGATGACATCAATGCGTCCCGCCATTTTTTCAATCTGTACCTGCGGCGAGCGCCCACCGTACTGCGTCCAATAAACGTCCAAAATAAAGCCCCATTTTGCCGGGTCGGTCTCCTCCGCCATGTGGTCGATGAGGCACTTGCCGTCAAATTTCTCGTATTCAAAGCCGTGGTTGTGGTAATGCAGCTTCATGCCCGCGTCGTGCAGCTTGTCGGCAGCGGGGCCGAAATCCTTCAAAAACGCGCGCATACCTTCCAGCGAGCCCGTGTATTTCTGCGGCATCATGCCGATGCCCACGTGGTTCGTACCGAAAATGCGGTGGTTCTCAATCACCTTTTCGGTGTTCTCCAGAATGAGCTGCGGGTTCGTATGCGTAATGATGATGGAAAGCCCGTTTTCATCGCAGATCTCGCGGATGATATGCGGGTCAATGTCGCCAAACGCAGAGACCTGCAAGGTCTTGTAGCCGATGTCGTGCAGCTTTTTCGCCGTCTCTCTAAAGTCGGCTTCGTTCTGCGCATAGTCGCGGATGGTGAAGCCCTGTGCACCGATGATCATGAAAAATTCCTCCCAAAAGTCAGATTATACGCCGGAGTACGCGGAGAAACCGCCGTCCACCGGGATCGTGATGCCGGTCACAAAACCGGACGCGTCATTGTCGATAAGGAAGCGCAGTGTGCCGAGCAGCTCCTCAGGCTCGCCGAAGCGGCCCATCGGGGTCTGCGAGATGATTTTATGGCTGCGCGGGGTCAGGCTGCCGTCCTCGTTAAAGAGCAAGGTGCGGTTCTGGTTTGTTGCAAAGAAGCCCGGCGCAATGGCGTTCACGCGGATGTTGCAGTTTGCAAAGTGTACCGCCAGCCACTGCGTGAAGTTCGAGACCGCTGCCTTGGCACCGCTGTACGCCGGGATCTTCGTCAGTGGCGTAAACGCGTTCATCGAGGAGATATTCACAATGCAGCCGCCTGTTTCCAGCATGTCGGTCGCAAACGCCTGCGTCGTCAGCAGCGTGCCGAGAAAGTTCAGGTTGAACACGAACGAAACGCCGTCCTGGTCAAGATCAAAAAACGACCGCGCGTTTTCGTCCAGCATATCTTCTTTGCTGAAATACTCGCTCGTCGTGGTGCCCTTCGGGTTGTTGCCGCCTGCACCGTTGATGAGCACCTCACACGGGCCGAATTTTTCCAGTACAACGTCATGCGCCTTTTTCAGGCTCTCTTTGTCCAGCACATTCGCCTGCACGGCAATGGCCTCGCCGCCCGCCTTGCGGATACCCTCCGCCTCGCGCTCCGCAGCTTCCAAGTTGAGGTCAAGCAGTGCAATTTTGTGCCCGTCTGCGGCAAGCGCGCGGGAAAAAGCGCTGCAAAGCACGCCGCCCGCGCCGGTAATGACAATATTCATAGGAAATTCCTCCTTATTATAACGTGACTTTTATTCGCCGAATAGCTTGCGGCTGTTTTCCACGCAAAGGTCGGTCAACAGCTTCAGCGCCGCCTTTTCGCTGAGGAACGTGCCGTCCATAAGCTCTTCCGCAACCCTGTTGCACAGCACACGGCGGAAATAATCGTGGCGCGCATAGGAAAGGAAGCTGCGGCTGTCCGTCAGCATGCCGGTAAACTGCCCAAGGTGGCCGGTTTCCGCCATAATGTTCAGCTGCTCCTCCATACCGCGCTTGTGGTCACAGAACCACCACGCTGCGCCGGGCACAACGCCCTTAAAACTGCCCGCCGTCGTCGCAAGCGCCATATACATCGAAGGCTCCAGCGTGTATAAGATTGTGTGCGGCAGCGAATCCCTGCGGTCCATCGTGTCCAAAAGTACTGCAACTTCGTGCTCCGGGATCGGGTCGCCCACGCAATCGCCGCCGGCGTCCGGACCCACGGTCTCAAACAGCCGCGTGCATGCGTTACGCTTTACGTTCAGGTGCAGCTGCATCGTCACATTATGCGCCTTGTATTCGTGCGCCAAATACACATACATTTCAAATAGAAAATTACGGAACTCGTTTTCCGGGATTGTCTTTCCCTTCAGCGCCTTTTTAAACGTCTCCGCGGCATCGCAGCTTTTGTCTTCCTTCGGGAAGCCCTCAATGCCGATATCGCTCACGCGGCAGCCGTTCTCGCAGAAGAAATCAAGCCGCTTTGAAAGCGCCGTTTTCAGGTCGTCGAGCGTTTCCACACTAAAACCGCACACTTCGCCGAGGTGCAAGGCGTAGTCGCGATAGTTCGCGCGGCAAATGTTCAGCGCCGCGTCCGTGCGGAACGAGGGCACCACGCGCACCGGGAAGTTCTTCTCCTTCGCAATTTCCTTGTGGTATTCCAAAGAATCTGCCGGGTCGTCCGTTGTCGCCACAAGCTCCACATGGCTTTGCAGCATCAGTTTGCGCGGGGAGAGGTGGTGCTCCTTGATATACGCGTTCGCGCGGTCAAAAATATCGTCCGCACTTTCCGCTGTCAGCGTGTCTTCAATGCCGAAAAACATCGAAAGCTCCATGTGTGACCACACATAAAGCGGGTTTCCCATCGCAGTTTCGAGGCACGCCGCCCACGCGCGGAACTTCTCGCGCGGCTCCGCGTCGCCTGTGATGAGCGCCTCCGGCACGCCGCAGGCACGCATCAAACGCCACTTGTAGTGGTCGCCGCCCAGCCAGATCTGCGCAATATCCGGAAATTCCCTGTCCTCCAAAATCTCCTTCGGCGAGAGATGGCAGTGGTAGTCGACGATCGGCAGGTCGCGCACCGCGTCATATAAATTCTTAGCAACATCGCTTTTCAAAAACAGATCGTTTCGCATCTGAATAAACTCCTTTCGGGCGGCAGAAAAAGGCAAAGTTTCCCCACCGCTGCTACTGTAAGTATAGCACGATGAATTGCAAAATAAATGATATATTGCGGCACATATATTGCAAATCGGCGCAAACTGTGCTATGATTTCTCCAAAGGAAGAGGGTGAAAAACGTGGAAACAGGTAAAAATGACGAAATGCTGCGGCAAGATTTTCAGCTTTCACACAATCGAGACCCCTATTTTCGCACTATGGAGTTTCACGCGCACGATTTTTTGGAGCTCTATTACTTTTTGGACGGCAGCGTGACGTATTATATTGAAGATCAGGTCTACGACCTTTGCCCCGGCGATCTGCTCATCATTCCCGCCGGCAAAATGCACCGCCCCGTCATTGCAAACGAACACGCTGCCTATGAGCGCATGGTGCTGTGGATCACCCCGCAGTACCTACAAAGCATCGACAGCCCCGCGGGCGACCTGCAAAAAAATCTGCAAAAGGTGGGGGAGCACGGCTACTGCGTGCCTTTTCGCGGCGATGAAACGGTGTTTGTCACGGCGCTCTTAAAAAAGCTCTTGTATATGCAGAAAAACGATACCGACCCTAAGTTCTGCGCCGGCGCCGTAGAGCTGTACCTGTGGACGATCTTCCGCTCCTACGGCGTTATCGATACCACGCACCGCAATGAAACACAGGTCATCCCGCAGGTCATTCGCTATATCACGGAGCATTTCAGCGAGCCTTTAACGCTCGAAGACATCGCCGCAGAGTTCTTCGTCAGCAAATCGTACTTAAACCGCCACTTTAAAGCATATACCAATTCCACCGTGTACGCCTACATCATGGCGCTTCGGCTCACCCATGCCCGCCGTATGCTGCGCGAAGGCATCCCTGCCGTAGAAGCCGGCCGCGAGTGCGGCTTTTCCGATTATTCCACATTCTACAAAGCCTTCAAAACCCAAACCGGCCTTTCACCCCAGCAGTTTAAAAGCCGGGCTTGATTTTGGAAAAATGCGCATGCTTCACGCGCTTTCGCAGCCGCAGACAGAACATAGGAAGAGCGGCTGACGTTTTCTTAAAATTTCCTGACAAGCATTTACAACCGAAATCGAATTTGTTATAATAAAAACAATAAAAATTGATGCGCGGCGAAACGGCGGCGGCATGTCGACTGCGGGTATCTGCGCGAAAGGACGGTAGAAATTTATGGCTTTTTGTGAAAAATGCGGAGCACAGATCCCCGAAAACGGCATCTTCTGCGCAGCTTGCGGCGCACCTGTAGCGGCACAGGCGCAGCCCACCCGGATCCCGGAGCAGCCGGCAGCACAGCCGCAGGCACCCGAGCAGCAGCCCCAGCCGCCGGTTTACCCGCAGCAGCCCGTATACCAGCAGCCGGTCTATCCCCAGCAGCCTGTGTATGACCCGGCAGATCACACCGCAGAGTTCGACCCGGAGGATATCTCCCAAAACAAGGTCATCGCCATGGCAGCGTACATTCTCGGCACCGTCGGCATCATCATCGCACTGCTTGCGGCACCGCAGAGCAAATACGCGGCGTTCCATTCCCGTCAGGCGTTGAAGCTCGACATCGTCAGCACCCTGCTGCTCATCGTTTCCGCTGTGCTTGCTTTCACGTTCATCGTGCCAATCGCCGGCGCTGTCTGCATTGCAATTCTCTTCGTCGTGCGCATCATCTGCTTCTTCCAGGTATGCAGCGGCAAAGCAAAGGACGCTGCCATCATCGGCAAGCTGCCGTTCTTAAAGTAAGAGAACAAGCTGACGGCAACCTTGGTTAAAAGTTTTTGATCCAACTTTTTTCAAAAAGTTGGTGGATTCCAAAGGAGAAACCTTTGGTCGCCATTTGCAAATGGCGAAACCCTGTTGCGTTCGCAAAAACTAGGAAGGTAGGCTAAACAGTCCGGTGGACTGTTTAGCCGTAGGAAACCCAGTTGCATGGGTTTCCTGAAAGGGCGGCTTTGTGCCGCCCTTTTTTAATACACTGCACTAGCAAACCTCACAGCACCTTTCTTTTGTCCAAAACTTTCTCCCCACCCATGCACTTTTTCCTTGCTTTTTCGCCCTAATCAGGTATAATTAAACTGAGTATGTATTGTATGAAAACCGTCGAAGCCACAACGGCCTCGACGATAAGCAGATAAAAAGGACGGAAAGAAACTATGGCCGATTTTGAGCCGCTTTTTGAACTGAAAAATCAATATAGAGAGTCCTGCCCGGTCTTGCTGCAAAGCGGCGCGCTGTACCGGGAAGAGCCCACCGCGTCCGCCGAAGCGGAAGAGACCGAAACTGCGGAAGCTACTCTCCCCGCAGAGCAGGAAGAAGCGGCTTCCCCGCGCACATTCCTGCGTCTCGCATTCCGCAATATCGACCCCCGTGCCGTGACGAGCGTTTATGTCGATATCCACATTTTCGACAAAGCCACAAACGAGCTCGCCGTCGTGCGCGACCGCCGCTATCTCGTGCCTATTTTGGGCCGCGATGCGGTCTTCGGCGCAGACGAGGAGATCGACGTTGATGACGCCGCGTACAGCTTCTCCGTCGCCATTAAGAAGGTGCAGTTCGAGGGCGAAGACGTGTTCTGGAACGGCAGTGCTTCACTGCTGTTTGAAAATCTCCCCGAACAGGCGAAAATCGCGGACGTCATGGAGGACGAAGACCTCCGCGCACAGTATCAGCGCGATTTCACCGAAATGGCAGAGAATAAAGAAGCTGCGGCGCAGTTCGTCCCGCAGGAATACAAAGATCTCTGGATGTGCGCCTGCGGCGAAGTGAACCACAAAGATGAAGAAAAATGCGCCGCCTGCGGTGCCGAGTACGGGCCCCAGCACGCACTGTTTGAAGACGAAGAAAAGCTGAAAGAAAACCTCGAAGCCTATAACAAGGCTGAAGCCGAAAAGGCCGAGGCCGCCCGCATCGCCGCAGAAAAGAAAGCGGCAGAGGAAAAAGCCGCTGCCGAAGCTGCCGCCCGCAAAGCGGCAGAGGAAAAGGCTGCCGCTGAGGAAGCCGCCCGCAAAAAGCGGCTCCACCGCAAAATTTTCCTGTCCATTTCCATTCCGCTCGCCGTCCTCATCGCCGCGTTCGTCGTGGTGCTCATCGTCTACATCATCCCGCAGAACCACTATAACGATGCCGCCGCCTTGCTCGAAGCCGGCAAGTATGACGAAGCCATCACTGCGTTCACGGCGCTCGACGGATACAGCGACAGCGCCGCCCGTATCACGGAGGCAGAGTACAAAAAAGCCTGCGACTTGCTCGAAAACGAGAAATTCGCAGAAGCCATCGAAGCCTTCACCGCCCTCGGCGATTACGAAGACAGCAAAGATCGGATCACCGAGGCCGAGTACCGCCGCGCCGTAAAGACGTTTGAAAGCGGTGCATACGAAGACGCGTTAAATCTCCTTGAGCCCCTCAAGGATTACAAGGATGCCGCCGAAAAAATCGAGACCTGTCACTATGAGCTCGGCATGAAGGCCCTCGAAGCGGATAACTTAAAGTCTGCCGCCGCGCATTTTAAAGAAGTCAACGCGGAGCAGAATAAGAAAATGCAGGCCGCATTCTGTGATAAAGGCATCGCGTTCTACGAAAAGGGCGACGAAGAAAAAGCACTTACCTATTTTGAGTATGTCACCGATAAAGACCTTCTACCGAAGATCGACGCCGCCTACTACGCGCAGGCGTTAAAGCTCGTCGAAGACGGCGAGTACGACAAGGCGACCGAAATTTTCACAAAGCTCGGCGAATATGAAGACTGCCCGACGCGGCTTCTGCGCATCCACGCGCTGAAAGCGGAGCAGTATTACAACAACGCCGATTACGAAAACGCCATCGCGGAGTTCAAGGCCGCCGGCGATTACGGCGACGCCGCCTCCCGCATCACAGAAGCGACTTACCGTCTCGGCGCACAGCAGCTCGCAAACGGCGAGGTGCGCAAAGCCTACGATACGCTCTATCCCATCCGCAGCTACAACCCCGCCTATATGCTCCTCGTCTCCAATTCGCAGTTCTATATCCAGATCTACGACGTAGGCGCCGGCCCCAACCCCTTAAACGAAAACTAAAACCCAGCGCCCGCAGAGTCATCTTCTGCGGGCGCTTTTTGTATAAAAAACGACCCCGAGTTTCAAACCCTCGGGGTCGTTCCATCTTTAAATTATCAATAACTTTACTTTCCAAAGTTCCCACGCAGCAGCATGGCGGCGTGCTCGCGGCGCAGCTCCTCGCACAGTGCGTAAAGACTCCACTTGTTGTTGTGCTCCGTGTGTACGGCTTTCAGCGGAATGGGCGCGATACCCGCTTTTTTGTACGCCGCAAGGAACACGTCCAGCATCTCACCCGCAAAGCCGGAGAAAATCAGCACCTCCGGCAGCTTGTAGCCCGCCGGGGCTTTCTGCACGTTCACGTTCACTTTCTCGCCGCACAGCGCTGCAACTGCGCGGTCACGGTCGGCGTTCGTCAGTCGTCTTGCCGTCAGGTGCAGTTCTCTGCACAGTGCGGAAAGCTGCTTTTCCTTCGCAGCGTCTTCAACATGGTATAAAACAAGAGCCATACGTTTCTCCTTACTCCTCGCACAGCGGGCGGAACAAGTCGCCGCGGCGCTTCATCATGCGGTAACGGAGGACCATCATAATCAGCACCCCAAAGCGTGCCGCAGATTCGATCACGTTCACCGTGAAGATTGCCGTGTCGTTCGCGCCGAGCGCCGTGTAGACCGAAACGCCGAAGAACGGCAAAAGCGAGTTGCTCAGCGTCACAAACAGCGTGTAAATGCTGATGATAAGCGCGCGGTTCTTTTTCGGTGTCGCTTGCAAAAGTAGCTGTACCACGCACATGTTCGTCGCACCCTGCGGAATGTTGCCGATGAGCGCCAGAATCATAAAATACGGCATACGCGCGCTTTGCGGCAGCAACGTCATAGAAGCCACCGTAATGGGGCAGAGCAGCAAGCCTGCGCATACGAAAATGATTGTAAAATGCTCGGATTTGCGGCGGCACAGTTTCGAGAAAAAGCCGCGGAACGGCTTGCTGCGTACCATCTGGTTCAAAGCTTCCGGGAACATTTTCAGTCCCATCTCCTGCTTTTCTTCCGCCTTGCGTGGCGGACAGGGGATGCGGCGCAGCACAAGCGCCTGCAATATAAAAGAAAATGCGCAGCACAAGGAGCTTTCCATCGGTGTCCGGCATCAGCGTCATGACATTGCCGCACAAAAGCGGCACCACAATGCCCACAAAGAACAGACACCGGCTGCGGAACGTGAACACGCTGTTGCGCAGGTCCGGCTCCACCGCGTCACCGAAGAATGTCTGCCACTGCGCGTTATACAGCGCAATGCCGCCCACCGTCATGCCGAGAAACACAAAAAATGCCGTCATACGGTGCTCGCCGAACAGCGGCACAGAGCCGTAAGCAAAATACGCCGCGCTCAAAAACAGCGCCAGTACAAACGGCACCGTGCGGCTCGTCTTCGTACGGTTCGCAAGAAATCCCACCGGGATCATACAGATGCCCGCCACCATGTTCGGCACCATCTGCACAAGGCCGATCTGCGTGTCCGTCGCGCCAAGATTCGTCGCATACAAATTGTTCGCCAGCGTGTAAAGCGAAACGGCATACTGCAATAAAAAGCCCTCAATGCCGAAAAGGCACAGCATGCGCAGTTTCGGATCAGACTGCAGCGATTTGACCGGATGAAATGTAAATTTACCCATAGATGTTCTCCTCTGAGAAAAATAAGCGGCGCACCGAATACACGCGCCCTATCCATTATAAACGAAAACCGGGCAAAGACAAGCCTTACCCGGAATTTTCATCGTTTTATTTTTTGTAAACGCATTTGCCGCCCAAATACGTCGCCTCGGCTTCAATACGGTGCAGCGTGTTGGCGTCCGCCTTGAACGGATCTTCGGAAAGCACCACAAAGTCCGCAAGCTGTCCGTTTGCAATCTCGCCCTTTTTGCCTTCCTCAAATGATGCTACCGCGCCGCTTTTTGTAAACGAGTCGATGGCCTCCCGTACCGTCAGCGCTTCCTCCGGGCGATACGGTGCGTCCGTCGAGCCAATGCTTCGCCGCGTCACCGCGCACTCCATGCCGCGCATCACGTTCGGCTCCTCCACCGGCGCGTCCGAGCCGTTCGAGAACGGAATGCACTCGTTCAGAAGCGTCTTAGCCGGGTAACTTGTGCCCGCCAATTCATCGCCCACACGCTCGCGCACAATGTGCGTGTCGTAGTCGAGGAAGATCGACTGCAAATTCACGCGCAGCTTTAATTTCTTCATGCGCTCAATCTGGTCACGCCGCACAATCTGGCAGTGCACGATGCCATGTCGGTGGTCGTCGCGCGGGTGCTCATGAAGCGCCTTTTCGTAAGCGTCCAATACGTTGTCGAGCGCCCCGTCGCCGATGGCGTGTACCGCAACGGAAAGTCCCTTTTCGTTCGCAAGAGAGATAAGCCCGTTCAATTCCGCATTCGTGTATAGCGGAATGCCGCGTGCGTTCTCATCGTCTGCATACGGGCGGCTTAAACACGCTGTGCGTGCGCCGAGCGAGCCGTCCGAGATGATCTTCAGCGGTCCCGCGCGGAACATATCGTCTTCAAAATACGCATCGCCGCTTTCTATATAAGCAGAAAGCGCCTCTACGTTCGTAAACTGTGCCTGCTCATTCACGCGCACCGTCATCAGCCCCGGCGTTCTCAAAAGCTTCTGCACCGTCTTGTACGGCACACCGGGGAACGTCTCGTAGTCGTCGCTTTGGCAAGAGGTGATGCCGTAACGGTTCAGCCGCTTGCAGGAGGCGCGCAGCATTGCACACAGCTGCGCCTCATCCGGCTCCGGGATGCCCGCGTACACCACCGCTACGGCGTTTTCAAAAAATTGCCCGTTCGGCTCGCCGTTTTCATCTAAAGCAAAGCTGCCGCCCGCCACCTGCGGCGTGTCCTTCGTAATGCCCAACACTTCCAGCGCCTTCGAGTTCACTACGCAGATGTGCCCGCACGCCCGCGTAATGCAGATCGGGTGCTCGGTAGAGACAGAATCCAAATCCCACCGCGTCGGAAAGCGGCGCTCGTCTGCAAAATAATCGTGGTTAAAGCCGCGCCCCTGCACCCATGTGCCGGGTGTTACGCCCGTTTCCTTTATATAGGTGCGCAGACAGTCGAGCATCTCCTTTAAAGACGTCGTGTGCGCGCCGAGGTTCGCCATTGTCAGCACATTGCCGAGGTTCAGCACATGCATGTGTGAGTCATTAAACCCCGCGCAGACGAATTTTCCGTCTAAATCGACTACTTCATCTGCCGTGGCTTTATCCGTTTCGCCCACAAAGCAGAATTTCCCGTTTTCCACCGCAAAATCCGTCACAAAGCCGTTTCCCGTGTAAACCGTGCCGTTTTTATAAACCGTCCGCATATTGTCTCCCCGTTTCCATCTGTTTTCTCCAGTATAAAGCAAGGGGAAAGCCCCTGTCAAGCTGAAAAAGCCTGGCTTTTCCCGCGCGCCGTTCCATCTTGTCTTTATTCGTAAAGAGAAAAATAGCGCACGGCATAATGAAATTCCATACGGCTTACTAAAATATCAAAAGTGAAATAGTAGATATGTCAATATAACATTTTACAATTCGATTTAATGTGCGTATAATACAGATGCTTCCAAATACAGTTTACAAAAAAGTAACAGGATATTTGGTCAATGTCAACAAAAACGTGTGTTCTTGTGACCGCGTCTCGTTGCTGCTGTTCACAGCGGCGAAAGATGCGGTCGTGTGCCCTTTTGGGGCGCAGCGCTGAAGGGGGAATTTTTTGCCCGGTGATATTGAAATGGAAGGTAAAATTTTGAGAAAGAAAGGGAAAAACAATGAAAGCAAAGAAAACAAAGCTGGCTTTGTGGATCTGCGCTATTGTGGTGCTGCTCGTCGCAAGCATTCTGGTTCCTTCGGTGCAGAAGACCGAAACGATTCAGGTGACCATGCGTGACGCGGTTCTGCATGAGACGAACAAAATCAGCCTCTTCGGCATCAAAGATGTCAACCCGGCGCTGATCTCCGCCATGGTGGTCTCGGGCATCTTGCTGGTGTTTGCGGTCATCGTGCGCATTTTCGTCATTCCGCGCTTTAAGATGGTGCCCGGAAAGTTCCAGATGCTCCTTGAGCAGGCGGTAGACCTGTTCGACGGCATGGCTAAGTCCAACAGCCCGGGGCGCAGCGGCTTCCTCGGTGCGTACATCTTCACGGCCGGCGCGTACATTTTCATCGGCACGCTCTTTGAGCTGTTCGGCATTCAGGCTATCACAACGGAGGGCTCGCCCATCACGCTTCCGGCGCCGCTGTCCGATGTCAACGCCGCCATCGCCATGGGCTGCTTCTCGTACCTCGTCATTCTGGGCGGCGGTATCGCGTATAACGGCTTCAAAGGCGTGGGCAGCACTTTAAAGGAGTTCTCGCTGCCGATTTCCATGAGCTTCCGTCTGTTCGGTGCGCTTTTAAGCGGCCTGCTCGTTACGGAGCTTGTGTATTATTATGTAAATCTGAGCTTTGTGCTGCCGGTCATCGTGGGCGTTATGTTCACGCTGTTGCACGCGCTCATTCAGGCATATGTTTTGACGATGCTCGTCGCGCTCTATTTCGGCGAGGTTTCCGAGAAGCAGGAACCGAAAAAGAAAAAAGTAAAAGCAGAAGCTGAAAATTAACCTACGGAGGGAAAATATCATGAACGCAAAACAGAGAAAGTTAAAGAAGCTTGCCATCATTCTGCTGGCAGTCATCGCCATCCTCGCCATCTCCATTCCGGTATTCGCCGCAACAAACGGCGATGCCGCAACCACCACGGCAACAGCCGAAACCGCAGTAGAAGCTGCAGCCACCACCGCAGACAGCGCAACTGGCCTTAAGGCACTTGCTTCAGCTATTGCAGTCGGTATTGCAGCCGCCGGCGGTGCAGTCGGTATGGGCCTCTCCGCAGGTAAGGCTGTTGAGGGCATCGCACGTCAGCCGGAGGCTGAAAGCAAGATCCGTACCACCCTCATGCTCGGCCTCGTCTTTATCGAGACGGCTATCATTTATGCCCTGCTCGTTGTTATCCTCATCATCTTCGTCCTGTAAAGGAGAGTGCAGATCGTGAACATCCCACTGAATATTGATTGGCAGCAGATTTTGCTGCATGTACTGAATTTCGTCATTTTGTTCGGCGGCCTGTATTTCCTTTTGTACAAGCCGGTCAAGAACTTCATGGCAAAGCGCGAAGCGCATTATGCCGAAATGGCACAGAAGGCCCAAAGTGAACTCGATTCCGCCGAAAAGATCAAGGCGGATTATCAGGAGCAGCTCAAGTCCGTTGAGGGCGAGATCAGCGCAAAGAGAACCGAAGCGCAGAAAGAGCTCGACCGCAGCGTACAGCAGCAGCTTTCCGATGCCCATGCACAGGCGGATAAGATCGTCGCCGATGCGCAGAAGGATGCCGCCCGTGTACATGATAAGATGATCGCAGACGCACAGAAGGAGCTTACCGAGCTCGCTATGGAAGCGACCAAGAAGCTTGTTTATAAAGATGGCGATCCGTATGACGCGTTCCTCGATCAGGCAGAGAGGGGAGAGCCGAATGCGTAATGCAGATGAAAAGGCTGTAGCCGTTCTCCGCGGCAGCCGCCGCCCGGATGCCGAACAGGAAAAGCGCTTTGCGGAATTCCTGCTGCGTACCTATGGCTGTGAGATTCCGCTCACCTTTGAAGAAGATAAAATGCTGAACGGCTTCACACTTACCGTCGGCACCGATGTGTACGATTGGAGCCTCAAAAGCCGTCTGCGCCAGTTTGAAGAAAAGCTAAAGGCGTTAAAGTCCGGCAGCGATTCCGTCATTCCGCTGATGAAGGAAGCCGTTGAAGATTTTACCCCGTCCGCAGAAGCGGAAGAGACCGGTACGGTTCTCACCGTTGGCGATGAGATCGCCGTTGTCAGTGGCCTTGAGCATGCCGCCTACGGCGAGATTCTCCTGTTCTCCTCCGGCGTTAAGGGCATGGTACAGGACCTGCGCCGCAATGAGATCGGCTGCGTCCTCTTTGGCGACGATGCCGAGATCACCGAGGGCAGCCTTGTGCGCAGAAGCGGCAAGACCGCCGGTATCCCGGTCGGCGACGGCTTCCTCGGCCGTGTTGTCGATGCACTCGGTACGCCGATCGACGGCAAGGGTGACATCAGCGCCGAGGGCTACCGCCCCATCGAGTGCCCCGCACCGGGCATCATCGACCGCCAGCCGGTCAACGCGCCTATGGAAACCGGCCTTCTCGCCATCGATTCCATGTTCCCGATTGGCCGCGGCCAGCGTGAGCTTATCATCGGCGACCGCCAGACCGGTAAAACCGCCGTCGCGCTCGATACCATTTTGAACCAGAAGGGCAAGAACGTCGTTTGCATCTATGTCGCCATTGGTCAGAAGTCCAGCTCCGTTGCACAGCTTGTGGAGACCTTAAAGCGCCGCGGCGCCATGGATTACACCATCGTCGTCAACGCATCTGCCAGTGACCCGGCTTCCTTGCAATACATCGCACCGTATGCCGGCTGCGCACTCGGCGAGCACTTCATGTATCAGGGCAGAGATGTCCTCATCGTGTACGATGACCTTTCAAAGCACGCCATTGCGTACCGTGCACTGAGCCTGCTTTTGGAGCGTTCCCCGGGCCGTGAAGCGTATCCGGGTGACGTTTTCTACCTGCATTCCCGTTTGTTGGAGCGTTCCGCGCATCTTTCCGATGCACTCGGCGGCGGCAGCATGACGGCATTGCCGATTGTTGAAACGCAGGCGGGCGACGTTTCCGCTTACATCCCGACGAACATTATTTCCATCACAGACGGTCAGATCTTCCTTGAGAGCGACCTGTTCTTCTCCGGCCAGCGTCCGGCTGTCAACGTCGGTCTTTCGGTTTCCCGTGTCGGCGGCGACGCCCAGACAAAGGCCATGAAAAAGGCAGCGGGCGGCATCCGTCTGGACCTTGCCCAGTACCGCGAAATGGAAGTCTTCACCCAGTTCTCCAGCGACCTCGACGAGACCACAAAGCGTCAGCTCACCTACGGTCAGAGCCTTATGCGTCTGCTGCGTCAGCCGCAGTACCATCCGATGAGCCAGCACGATCAGGTCATCACGCTCGTCTCCGCCCTGCACCACGTCATGCAGGACGTCCCGCTTGACGATATGGGGCGTTTCCACACGGAGCTCATCAAGTACGCCGAGAAGAATATGAGCGATGTCTGCCGCCGTGTCGATACCACCGGTCAGCTTTCCGACCCCGACCGCGAAGAGATTTTGAAAGTCGCGAAGGAATTCCTCGAAAAGTACAAGGCGGAAAACCCGCAGAACGCGTAAGCGCTCGGAAAGGCGGTTTTCGCTATGGCTAATACAAAAGAGATTAAAACCAGAATCGAAAGCGTTAAGGATACGCGTAAAATCACGAACGCCATGTACCTTATCGCTTCCACAAAGCTGCGCAAAGCACGCAACGATCTGGACCGCACGCGCCCGTATTTCGAGGCGCTGCGCACGGAGATCAAGCGTATTTTCCGTACCCAGAACGACGTGGACAGCCGCTATTTCTATCCCCCCGAGGGCGAGCCGCCGCTGGAGGGCACCTACGCGTGCCTCGTCATCACGGCGGATAAGGGCCTCGCGGGCGCATACAACCAGAACGTCATCAAGGAAGCCATGCACATGCTCGATGAGCATCCCGACACGAAGCTCTACGTTGTAGGCGAATATGGCCGCCACTTCTTTACGCAGCACAATATCCCCATGGAGCACAGCTTCCTCTATACGGCACAGAACCCTACCATGCAGCGCGCGAGAGAAATTTGCGACATCCTGCTCGAGGGCTACGACCGCGGGGATTTTAAGAAGATTTTTGTCATTTATACCGATATGGAGAACAGCCTCACGTCCTCTGCACACTGCACGCGTCTGCTGCCGTTCCACCGCGCCTATTTCCAGACGGATACGGTGGAAAAGGCGGTCACCACGCCGTTCGAGTTTGTGCCCTCCGTGCAGGCGGTTCTCAACAACATCATGCAAAGCTACGTTTCGGGCTTTATTTACAGTGCCCTCATCGATAGCTTCTGCAGCGAGCAGAATGCCCGCATGACGGCGATGGATTCCGCCAACAGCAACGCGGAAAAGCTCCTCGCAGAGCTTTCCTTGCAGTATAACCGCGTGCGTCAGGCTGCCATCACGCAGGAGATTACAGAGGTCTCCGCCGGTGCGAAGGCACAGCGTCAAAAACACAGGAAGGAAGCGTGAACAACGTGAATACAGGTAAGATCGTACAGATCTCCGGCCCGGTCATCGACGTACAGTTCGAGTCCGGCGTTCTGCCGAAAATCAGAGAAGCCCTTTCGCTTACCGTGGACGGACGGCGGTATGTGATGGAGGTTGCCCAGCATGTGGGTGACAACACGGTCCGCTGCGTCATGCTTTCCGGCAGTGAGGGCCTTTCCCGCGGTATGCAGGTTGAGGCTCCGGGCAAAACCATCGAAGTGCCGGTGGGCGAAAACACGCTCGGCCGCATGTTCAACGTGCTCGGCGATCCCATCGACGGCGGCGAAGCCGTTCCCGCAACCGAGCCGCACAAAAGCATTTACAGAAAAGCTCCGTCGTTTGACGAGCAGAACCCGGCCGTCGAGATTCTCGAGACCGGCATCAAGGTCATCGACCTTCTGGAGCCGTACCCGAAGGGCGGCAAAATCGGTCTGTTCGGCGGCGCAGGCGTCGGCAAGACCGTCCTTATCCAGGAGCTCATCCACAACGTCGCCATGGAGCACGGCGGTTACTCCGTGTTTACCGGCGTCGGCGAGCGCAGCCGTGAGGGCAACGACCTCTGGCGTGAAATGCGTGAAAGCGGCGTCGGCGATAAAACGGCGCTCGTCTTCGGCCAGATGAACGAGTCCCCGGGCGTGCGTATGCGTGTCGCCCTCTCCGGCCTCACCATGGCAGAGCATTTCCGTGACGAAGAGCACAAGGACGTCCTGCTCTTCATCGATAACATCTTCCGTTTCGTGCAGGCCGGCAGTGAGGTTTCCACGCTTCTCGGCCGTATGCCTTCCGCCGTCGGTTATCAGCCGACCCTCGCAAACGAAATGGGCGAGCTGCAGGAGCGCATCACCTCCACAAAAGACGGCTCCGTCACCTCGGTTCAGGCCGTTTACGTGCCTGCCGATGACCTTACCGACCCGGCCCCGGCTACAACGTTCGCCCACCTCGACGCTACGACCGTTTTGAGCCGTAAGATCGCCGAGCAGGGCATTTACCCCGCCGTCGATCCGCTGGAGTCCACCTCCCGTATCCTCGAAGCCGATGTTGTCGGCGAGGAGCACTACCGCATCGCGCGTGAAGTGCAAGAGACCCTCCAGAAGTACAGCGAGCTGCAGGACATCATCGCCATCCTCGGTATGGACGAGCTTAGCGACGAAGACCAGCTCACTGTGCAGCGCGCGAGAAAGATCCAGCGTTTCCTCTCGCAGCCGATGCACGTCGCAGAAAAGTTCTCCAGCGTGCCGGGCGTTTACGTCCCGCTCAAAGAGACGCTGCGCGGCTTCAAGGCCATCGTAGACGGCGAAATGGACCAGTACCCCGAGGCGGCGTTCTATAACGTAGGTACGCTCGAGGACGTCATCGCGAAAGCGAAGCAGTTAGAGGCGGAGGCGATCTGATGCGTACATTTCAGATGCACCTGCTTGAAGCCGATAAGGTCTTTTTCGAGGGCGAGTGCGAGTCGCTTGCTGTGCCCACAACGGTCGGCCAGTACGGCATTCTGGCGGGTCACAGCAATATGATCTCCGCCGTCGTGCCGGGCGTGCTCTCTTACCGCGCACCGGGTAAGGAGTGGCGCACCGCTGCCGTTTCCGAGGGCATGGTGAAGGTCGAGGGCAACGATGTCCTCGTGCTTGTAGACTCCGCCGAGTACCCGGAAGAGATCGATGCCAAACGTGCACAGCGCGCCGCCGATGAGGCGAAGGAGGCCATCCTCCAAAAGCGCAGCGTGCGCGAATACCGCACCGCGCAGGCGAACCTTGCCCGCGCCATCAACCGCCTGCGCGTCAAGAAAAACGCGAGATAAGGCGGCAAAACCACACCGAATTTCCAAATATGCAAAAAGCGTTCCGAGCATTCGGGGCGCTTTTTGCATATTTCACACAAAGGGTTTGCTTTTTTCATGAACTTTCGAAATTTCGCAAAAACTGCGGTACAAAACGGCGGAATGTGCTATAATGAACGCGAATACCGGCGGAAAAGTACGCCGGAAAGTTGTATTGAAATTCAGTTTAAAGGAGTCAAAAGCATGATCAAAGTCGGTTTTATCGATTACTATTTAGACGAGTGGCACGCCAATAACTACGTTCACATGCTGCACGATTACTCAAACGGCGAGGTAGAAGCCGTGTACGCCTGGGCTGAAATCGACAGCCCCGAGGGCGGCCTCACAACGGACGCATGGTGCGAAAAATACGGTCTCACCCGTATGATGACGCAGGAGGAGCTCATCGAAAAGAGTGACGTTCTGCTCGTGCTCGCCCCGCGCGACCCGAAAAAGCACGAAGAACTCGCAAACCTCGCGCTGCGCTCCGGCAAGCGCTGCTATGTGGATAAAACCTTCGCGCCGGATCACTTCGCTGCAAAGCGTATGCTCGACCTTGCCGAGCAGAGCGGCACGCCGTGCTGGTCGTCTTCCGCGCTGCGTTTTGCGGAGGAGTATCAGGCAGCGGATAAAACGAACATCAAGGGTGTCAATGCATGGGGGCCGAACGGTTTTGAGGATTACGCCATCCACCAGCTGGAGCCGATCTTCATGATGATGCAGGCTCCCGCGACGGAAGTCATGCACCTGACAAACGACGAGGTGTACACCGGCGTTCTGCGCTTTGCGGACGGCCGCACCGCAACGCTTTCCGGCTACGCAAAGGGCTCGCCGTTCATGATGAACATTGCGCGCTCCACGGAAAATTCCGTACTGGAAATTTGCTCCGATTACTTCCGCCACTTCATTGAGGCGCTCGTCGAGTTCTTCAAAAACGGCACCATCCCTGCCCCGCACAGCGAGACGCTCTCCATCATCAGCGCCTGGGGCGCCCTTATGGAAGCCGAAAAGACCCCCGGCATCTGGGTCAAAGTCCCAAAGGACTGAGTTTGTCGCTCCAAAAGCGCGGCTATGCGGCCATTAAAGAACAGCAAGTAGAGCGTTACGGCGTCTGGCTCACGAATTTTGTTATGATAAAAACGATATAAAAAAGATAGTCTTTCTAAGCAAAACAAACGCTTTGGAAGACTATCTTTTTCTATGCGTGCGAAAATGTACGTTTATTTCTTCGGTTTCGGCGCGGCGGGGTCGGTGAGTTCGGGGAGCGCGCCGCCGGAGACCGCCCAGAAATATAAACTTGCGATGCTGCAATACGGCGAAAAACGTTTGCGGTACCGCTCGAACCGTGCGCGGTCGATCTCCTTGTGGCGGTAGACCATGCGCATGCCGCGCAAAATGGCGAGGTCGCCGTAGCTGAACACATTCGGGCGCTGTAGGCAGAATAAAAGCAGCATTTCCGCTGTCCACACGCCGATGCCCTTGAGCGCGCTGAGCTCGAGGATGACCTCTTCATCCGGCTTTTCGACGATGCTGATTAAATCAAATTCGCCCGTGTGCACTTTTTTCGCGAAGTCCGTGATGTATTCCGCCTTGCGGAACGAAATGCCGAGTGACTGCAAATTTGCTTCGCCATAGCCCAAAACGTGTTCGGCATCGACCGTGCCGAGGGCGTTCTGCACGCGCGCCCAAACGGTTGCCTGCGCCTTTGTGGAAATCTGTTGCCCCACGATGTGGTGTACCACGGCGGAAAAAAGGTCGTCGTCCACGGCGCGCTCAATGTGCCCCACGCGGTCGATGACCGCCGAGAGCTTCTTGTCCTTTTTCCGTAAATAAGCGAGCTCTTTTTCGCCGTACGGAAAGTACTTTACGTCATCCATCAATCGATCTCTCCCGGAGTGCGCGATTTGATCATCGCTTCCAGCTTTTGCAGCTCGGTAATCTCTTGCGAGGTCAGCTTTTCCGGATAGCCGGTCTCGAGCTTTTCGAGCATGGAGCGCATTTTGTAGGCTTCGGCGGGCTGACGCAGAATTTCGCGCTCGCTTTTAATCTGTTCCCGCGCGGCGACTTCGTCGATGATCTGCTGCATGTAGCGGTATAAGTTGCTCCGTTCTGTATAATCGGCGGGCGCGTAGAAGTTTAATCGGTTGTCGTTATACAGCTTGTATACTTTGGCGCGGTTATTTTTCTCCGGGTCGTATACGCCGACGGAGTAGCCGCCTTTGCTTTTCACGAGCCGCATGCACGGAATGTCCGTGGCACTGTCGCCGATATAGACGATGTTCTCATACGGAATGCGCAGGTTTTCCTCGGGCATGCTGTCGTTTACGCGCTCGTCGTACTCCTCCAAAAAGCCTTTTGCAATGCGGAAAATGAACTGTGTCTTGTTCGTGTAATTGATGGCCTGCGCGGGCCACTCTGCTACGCCGTCCGTGGTGTAGAGGTAGGAGGAGGCATAAATGCGTTTGAAATTCTTCGCGATGGCGCTGCCCTCGATGATTTCTTTAAGACCCGAAGAAATGATGTAGTGTTCAAGCTCAATGCCGCGCTGCGCAGCATACGCTGTCGTGCGCGCGAACCAATCCGTAACGCCGCGGTACAGCTCCACCTGCGCACCGATGGCCCGAAAATACTCGCGTTTTAAGGATTTTCCGAGAAAGCGTGAATAGCGAACAAGCATGAACATCCACGAAAGGTTGCTTTCCATGCTGTTTTCCCGCGCGAATGCGTCCGTTTCCGCCCAGAATTTGTCTTTGTCAATGCCAAAAGACGGGATGAGCGTGAACGTCTGCATGTCGTCC
>ERZ1027188.287-NODE-287-length-22170-cov-4.998553_pt1 | contig 22170 bp, 16 predicted proteins | sample MGYA00519273_ERZ1027188 | MGnify/ENA primary metagenome ERZ1027188 (study PRJEB26926, sample SAMN06164623) | human gut metagenome | biome: ENVO:00009003; feature: ENVO:2100002; material: ENVO:00002003 | host: Homo sapiens | place: USA | collected 2012 ... | reverse complement strand
GGGCGGGCCGTGTACCACAGGGGCGAGAAATTCGATCCTATGGCCAGGATGCCCGCCGCGACGAGCGCCGCGGTGCGCAGGGAAAAATCGCGCAGGCGTCCCTCCCTGAAAGAAAGGATTCCTTCGCTGATCCAGAATGCGGCCATCGCCACGAGGAAATAATAGGTGATCTGCGGGTGGTTGGCGCCGATTTCGAGCGACGCCGCAAGCCCCGTGAGCGCCGCGCCGCACCAGACGTTGCCCCGCAGGGTCATCCACGCGCCGCCCATCATCAGCGGAGCGTAGACCAGCGCCCACATTTTCGTGACGTGCCCCGCGCCGATGATCAGCAGGAAGTAGGTCGAAAGCCCGTAGGCCAGCGCCGCGACGATGCCCACCCACGGGTTGATTCCGACGATCAGCAGCATGAGCCACATCGAGACCATGGCGAAAAACAGGAATCCGGCGGGCGTGTCGATGATCTTCACCACCTGTCCGACGGTCCGCTTCACCAGTTGGGCCGGATAGGCCACGTTGATCAGGTAGGCCGGCATGCCGCCGAACATGCCGCCCGTCCACTGCGGGTCTTCGCCGTGGTCGGTGCGGCATTCGCGGATGTCGCGGCTCATGCCGTCGAACTGCTGTATGTCGTGCTGCGGCAGCACGCGCCCCTCGAACTGCGGGGCGTAGCATACGGCACTCACGACGAAGAAGAGTATCGCTGCCGTAAGCGTCGGTGCGGCTTTGCGCAATATGTCGGTTATTCCGGTCATAGAAATAAGGTCTTTAAAGTCCTTAAAGTCTTTAAGGTCGTTAATCCCGCTGCGCGGGCTTTTCCTCCTTAACTTCGCTATGCGAGTTTCCCTCCTTCGCGCCTCGGCAGTCCGTTCCGTCATCCTGAGCGTTAGCGAAGGATCTTTATCGCATAGATTCTTCGCTTCACTGCGTTCCGCTCAGAATGACGTCTGCTTTTTCTCGGCTTGGCGTCGGTTAAGGACTTTAAGGCGGTCGGTCGTCGCGCGATTGCGAGCCTTTATCGCCCAAAGATAGAAAAAATATCGGTTTGGGGAGTGCGCATGACGAAAAATCACTATCTTTAACTCGTTTCAGATACTCATGCTCGGCAAAATCAAATAAATTTTGCTTCTGCCTGCGCTTATTCGTATCTTTAACTCGTTTTAGATACTCACGTTCGGCAAAATCAAATAAATTTGCTTTTGCTCTCACTTATTCGTATCTTTGTTCGGATATACGATGAATATGACGACACTCGATACAATTCGCAAGCCGATTGAGGAGGATTTGAAGCGTTTCGACGATTTCGTTCGCCGTAACTTCAACGAGAGAGGCGATTCGCTGCTTGCACAGATGTTGGATTACGTGCTTTCGTCGCGCGGCAAGGGGCTGCGTCCCGCGATAGTGATGCTGTCGGCGGGGGCGAACTCGCCGTCGGGCGGATTCGGAATGCGGACGATGCTCGCCGCGATGCTCGTGGAGATGATTCACGTGGCGTCGCTCGTCCACGACGACGTGATAGACGAGTCGGACATGCGCCGCGGCAGAGCGTCGGTCAATGCCCGCTGGCAGTCGCGCAACGCCGTAATCGTCGGCGACTATATTCTGGCGCGCAACATGGATATCGGGTTGAAAAGCGGTCAGTACGACCTGCTTACCCATATCATCGGCAACATGTCGGTGCTGTGCGAGGGCGAAATCCTGCAAAGCGACCACGCCGGCAAACTCGACACATCGCGCGAGGCTTATTTCGATATTATATACAAGAAGACGGCAAGTCTGTTCGGTTCGTGCGCTTCGGCGGGTGCGATGTCGGTCGGGGCATCGTCGGACCGCGTGGGGCGTATGCAGCGATACGGCGAGGCTCTGGGAATGGCGTTCCAGATTGCGGACGACATTCTCGACTACACTCTCGACAACAACACCGGCAAGCCGTGCAACAACGATTTGCGCGAACGCAAAATCACGCTGCCGCTCATCGAGGCTCTCGATGCGGCGGACAAGGGGTTGCGCGACGAGGTGATGTCGCATCTGAAACGGTGCGCGACCGACGAGGACAGCGTGGCTTTCGTGCGCGACTTCGTGCGCGATTACCGCGGCGTCGAACGGGCGCGCGAGACGATGGAGCGTTACGCGTTGAAGGCTGCGACGCTGCTTGCGGAGTGCGAACCGTCGGCGTATCGCGATTCGCTGGCGAACCTCTGCTCGTATGTGGTCGAGCGCGACAGATGATGCCGCATGATAACTGACAGAAAACCTTAAAACAAACTTTCAAATGGAAAAGGCAGGACAGAAAAATTTCACTTTGCCCATAATCATGATGTTTGCACTCTTCTTCATGATTGCATTCGTTACCGGATTGCAGAATCCGCTGGGCGTAATCGTAAAAGAGCAGTTCGATTTGGCTAACTGGCAGTCGCAACTCGGCAATGCGGCGAACTTCATCGCATACGCATTCATGGGTATTCCGGCTGGAATGATGCTTTCGCGCATCGGCTACAAGCGCACCGCGCTGACAGCCATCGCCGTGGGATTCGTCGGTGTGGCGGTAATCTATCTGGGCGGACAGGCGGAGAATTTCTACATCTATCTCGCCGGCGCGTTCATCGGCGGATTCTCGATGTGCATGCTCAATACGGTAGTCAATCCGATGCTCAACACCATCGGCGGCGGAGGCAACAAGGGCAACCAGCTCGTGCAGTTCGGCGGTTCGTGCAATTCGCTGGGTGCGACGATAGTTCCCGTACTCGGAGGTTATCTGATGGGTTCGGGCAACACGATTGCCAGCACCTCGCCGGCTCTGTGGCTCGCGATGGGAATCTTCCTTCTCGCATTCGTGGTACTTTATTTGACCGATATTCCGGAACCGTTCGTTGTGTCGGACAAGAAAGATACGCAGGACAAACATTCGGCGTTGTCGTTCCGCCATTTTGTTCTCGGTACGGTCGGCATCTTCGTGTACGTCGGTATCGAGGTCGGCATTCCGAACATCGCGAACCTCTATATGACAGGCTCTGCCGCTGACGGCGGACTCGGTATCGCAGGTTCGACGGCTGGAATGATTATCGGCGTCTACTGGCTGCTGATGCTCGTCGGTCGTCTTATCGGCGGTGCGCTCGGCGCGCGTTTCTCGTCGAGAGCGATGCTTACGACGGTTTCGACAGTCGGAGTGTTGCTCGTCATTCTGGCGATGTATCTGCCTTCGGTCGAGGTGATGATGCCGGCGTTCGACAACAAGACTCTGTCGTTCGCGCTCGAAGCCGTTCCGGTGAATGTCATGCTGCTGATGCTCTGCGGTCTGTGTACGTCAATCATGTGGGGCGGCATCTTCAACCTCGCGGTCGAGGGACTGGGCAAGTATACCTCGATGGCATCGGGACTGTTCATGGTGATGGTCTGCGGCGGCGGTATCCTGCCTGCGATTCAGGGCTGGATTGCCGACAAGACGAACTATATGGCTTCGTACTGGCTTATCGTCGCGCTGCTTCTCTACCTGCTCTTCTACGCCCTCGCCGGCTCGAAGAACGTGAACAAGGATATTCCGGTGGAGTAGCCGCACGATTTAGAAAAAGTCATTAAACAATCCGCCCGCAGGTTATCAAACCTGCGGGCGGTGTTTTATCTTAAAGCATTCAGAGCCTTCTTGGCAATCAATGTTTTCTTTATCTGCATGGCAACGTGATATGCGAGATTGACCGGTACGGCATTGCCTATCATTTTGTAGCCGTAATTCAGGTCGTCGTATATGAACTTGAAATCGTCGGGGAAACTCTGTACTCTTGCCACCTCGCGAACCGTCATTCTGCGGTAGAGATGTTCGCTGCCTTCGGCGAATTTCTGAACGTCCTTTGCAACTTTTATCATTTTTGGTGCCTGCGGATGCAGTTGGCACTGCCGACCGCTTGCCTGGACTGTGAATCCCGGTTCGTCCCATGCCCGTACACGGTTGCGCGACATGAATATCGGCGAGAAATCACCGATGAAGTATTCGTGGTTCGGAACTATGCATGAGTTTCCGTTGGTTTTGTTCTTTTCGCGAGCCGGTATCGCCGTATCCTTCAAGTCCCAGATGCTTTCGCGCAACGTAGGCTTGTGATTTTGCGGTTCGGGATATTCGAAATCGTGAATATCCAAATCCTTGCGGAATCCTATGTAAAATACGCGGTCGCGGTCTTCGGGTACGTTGTAGTCGTTGGCATTCAACATCTTCAAATTGACGTCGTATCCGGATTCGTCGAATAGTCGCATGAATCCGCTTACGGCATCCGAATGTCGTTTGGCGAGCATGCCCGATACATTCTCGGCGACGAAGAACAGCGGCTGTTTGTCGTGCAGAATACGGATGTATTCGTAAAACAGTTGCCCGCGGGCGTCGTCGATGCCTTTCAACGAGCCGGCTTCGCTCCACGACTGGCACGGAGGACCGCCGATTATGCCGGCGACATTGTCGGGGAATGCGGATGTCGGAATGTTCCGGATGTCTCCCTCGATTAGATTGGCATCAGGAAAATTCGCACGGAACGTCGGGCATATTTTAGGGTCCAGTTCATTGGCTGCGACAGTTCTGAATCCTGCTTTGTGAAAGCCCAGATCCAATCCGCCCGCACCTGCGAAAAGGCTTATCAGTTCGGTCTTTATCATTTCCAATGACAATTTATGCAGATTATTGCGGTCGGCATGCCGACGATTCGGACATCGAATTTCAAGGAGGGGTTGGCGTATGTTTCGGCGTTGTGTATGCGGAACGAGAACTGCCATCCGCCGTCCATGTAGAGTTCGACCGTATTCGTTCTGCCCGGGACGAAATCGAGTTTGACGATACGTGTCGGCAATGCAGCCTTGGGAATATATACCGATGCCGCTTTCTCTTTACTGCTTTGGTTGAGCGTACCGTGCAGATTGTATGATTGGATTGTGACCGTTCTTGCTGCGTCCATGCTGATTACCTTATAGAAATCGTATTTGCCCAATAGATATTCTACAAGTTTGCCAGGAATGCTTTTGTCCGTTTTGTATTGACGGGCGATTTCGTTCATGAATGCCGCAAGAAGCGGAATATACACATCATTCTCTTTGTCGGGTAACTCGTTGAACTTTGTGTGTTTGCTTTTTTCGGCTGTTAGATAATCGAATACCGGTTTGACATCGTCCCAATAATTCTGTGAGCACGGTATGCCGTACCACTCTCTGCCGAAATCGAGATGTTCGCTCAATCGGCTGTGCTTTACGGCATTATGATTGTGTTTAAGACTTAACCCGATTTCCCACCGGATGTTGCGTCTGATAATAAGGATGTCGCGTACATCGCCTTTTTGACCTTTTGCATCAGTCTGTATCAGCAGTTCCAAAGTATCTTCTCCGCTTTCCAACATGCGTGGCTCCAACTCGAAAATCTTGGCGACGGCAACGAGAGAACTTGTCTTGTAGGTTTTCTGCATTCCGGAAGAGAGCGTGTCCCATGCCCGTTCCGCCGCATGATAACTGCTGTTTACGATTATCTCAGCAGGGCGGACTTTCGCGATTTCATCTTTGAGCGTAAGCAGGCAGATGAATTCGTATGCGCGTCCCTGATTGTTGCTTTTTTTGCTCATAGCCGTTAGTTTGATGCGAAATTACGGAAATTCCTTCGAACAATCGCTATTTCTGCTGCTATTTTTATTGTTTGTGCCGTAATCTTGACGACCTTAAAGTCTTTAAGGACCTTAACGACTTTAATCCCGCTGCGCGGGCTTTTCCTCCTCCTTGCACGGCATAGCCTGCAAGCGGTCTCAGCCCGTGCTTCGAGCGTCGGTTAAGGTCATTAAACAATCCGCCCGCAGGTTATCGAACCTGCGGGCGGATTTGCGTTTGCCGAAGCGGGGAGACTACTCGATGACGATTTCGGCGAGCATGAAGTAGTGGTCGCTCGGCCAGATGCCGTGCGGACGGTCTTTCAGAACCTCGCACGAACGCGCCTTCGCGCCGCCCTTGGTCATGATATAGTCGATGCGTCCGTGGGTCGGCTTGTACGGACGGTCGTCGCCCTTGAAGGCGTGTGCCGTATAGCCGAACTCTTTGCCCTCGTGCAGTTCGTCGTAGGCGTCGTGCCAGCCGTTCTCGATGAAGTGGCGCACCTGCGGCGTATCCTTCTTGGAGTTGAAGTCGCCGCACAGAATCTGCGGGAACGAATCGGCGTACTGTGCCGCTTCGCGCACCACGAGTTTCGCCTGATTGACTTTCGCTTCATCGACCTTGTGGTCGAGGTGCAGGTCGAGCAGGCGTATCTGCCTGCCGGTCTTCTTGTCGATTATGCGCACCCAGTTGCAGTGGCGGGCGCGGTTGGTGTCCCACGATATGCTGCCGCCGATGACTGGGTCGAGCGAGAGCCAGTAGCATCCTGCCGACACGAGTTCGTAGCGGTCGCGGCGGAAGAATATCACGTTCTTGCCGATGAAGTGGTAGCCCTCGGTGTAGGGGTCCATTTCGGGACCCTCGAAACCGAACGGGAAGTAGTCGGCGAACTGCTCCTTGCAATAGGCGTAGGAGTCGTAGATGACCTCCTGCATCATGATGATGTCGGGGTCGTACTTGCGTATCGACTCAATCATCGCCTCCTTGCGGTCGTTCCAGCGCAAGCCGTCCTTTTCGTCGGCAGGCAGTCCCGTGATGCGGATGTTGCATGTCATCACGCGGTGTATGCCGTCGTCGCATTTAGCCTTTTTGCGGGCTTCGGCTGTGCCGGCGAGCGACAGCAGTACACCGGTAATTATCAGAATCCTGCGGAACATGCGCTACTCTCTGAAATAGACGCCCTCCGCTTTGAGCGACTCTTGCAGTTTCTTGACGTCGAGGTCGCGCAACTGTACATTCTCCTTGACGGAGAGAGCAGCAGCCTTGCCCGCAGCCTCGCCGAGTGCCATTGCAGGACCCATGACGCGGGCGGAAGCCAGTGCGAGGTGGGTCATCGACACGTTGCGTCCGGCTACGATGAGACCGTCGATTTTCTGCGGAATCAGACAGCGGTACGGAATGTCGTAGCAGTCCGGACACCAGTAGAGCGAGCAGTCGCCGCCCACCGGATGGTGAAGGTCTACCGGATAACTTGCGACGGCGATGGCGTCGTCGAACTTGGCGCAGTTGAAGATGTCGTCCTCGGTGAGGATGTATTCGCCGACGATACGGCGGGTTTCGCGGATGCCCATGAACGGAGCCACGCGGTCTACGTATGCGTTCTCGAAGCCCGGGATATACGCTTTCAGATAGCGGACAATCTCCTCGTTCTGCTCGGCGCAGGTCATCTCGCCCTGAGTGTACTGTGCAGGGTCGGTGGCGTCGATGCCGTTCACGCGCGACATGTTCACCCACCACTCGTCGGGAGCCATACCCGTCATGAAGATGGTGCGCTCGACTGGAATCTTGTAGCCTGCCTCGCGAGCCTTCTTGATTTGGTTGCGGAATCCGACGAACGTACAGTTGTCGTCGGCGCGGAAGAACTCGTTAGGGATGAAGTCGATGTCGTATACGTCCGGATGGTCTGCCACGGCGTCGCGCAGTTTGCGCGAATCGACGCCGCGCATCGAGAACATGAGCGTCGGCGGCTGCGGAATGCCCTTCTCGTTGCCGTAGTTCATCGGTGCGCCCGCACGGTAGGCGATGTCGCCGTCGCCAGTACAGTCGATGACGCGCTTGGCGAGAATCGCCTCGCGACCCTTCTTGGAGTCGATGATTACGCCCTTCACGGTGTTTCCCTCCATGATGACGTCGGTTGCGAAAGCGTACATAAGCAGGTCGATGCCGCACTCCTTGACGATTTGGAATGCCAGATGCTTCGTACCCTCGGGGTCAATCATCGTGAGGCTGACGTGGAGCGGACATGCGCGGTGGTGCGTAGCCAGTCCCTTTGCTTGCAGACGCTCGACGAATTGCAGCGGCAGACCCTTGATGACGACGTTGCCCTTGCGTCCGAGGAATCCGAGCAGCGGCAGACCGATGGTCATGTTGCCGCCGAGGATGCCGCGGCTCTCGATGAGCATTACTTTGGTGCCTTTCTCCAAGGCGGCTGCCTGTGCAGCCATAAGTCCCGCAGGACCTGCGCCTACGACGAGTACGTCTACTTCGGCGCGAACCGGAATCTCGGTTGCCGGAACAGAAATGGTTTTCATATTATAAAAATTTTAGAGTCATTAAAGTCTTTAAGGTCGTTAAACTTCTTTTTTATCCGAGGTATGCTCCGTTGGCGAGCAATGCCTTCTGTACTTCGGCTACATCGACCTGCGACGGTTTCACGCCTGCTGCGAGTGCGATGCGGGCAGCCGTTCCGGCAGCCTCGCCGAGTGCCATGCAGGTGGACATGACGCGTGTAGCCGCCATAGCCTCGTGGTTCATCGACGAGCAGCGTCCGGCGACGAGCAGGTTCTCGATTTTCTCGGGAACGAGTACGCGGTACGGGATGTCGTAGGCATCGTCGCAGAAGAGCATCGTGCAGTCGCCGCCCTTCGCGTGGTGGATGTCCACCGGATAGCCTGCGACGGCGATTACGTCGTCGAAGTGCTTCTGTTGCAGGATGTCCTCGGCGGTCATCACGTATTTGCCGACGATGACGCGGCTCTCGCGGATGCCCATGAACGGAGCGACGGTCTCAATCCAAGCCTTTTCGAAGCCCGGCACGAAGCGGCGCAGGTATTCGGCAACGACGTACATCTGCTTGCGGGCGTCGTGTTCGCCTTTGGTGTAACTCTCGGGCAGGGTCGAATCGACGCCGTTCACACGGGTCATGTTCACCCATATCTCGTCCTCTTTGAGACCGGTGATGAGGATTGTACGCGCTACCGGAATGTTCAGACCGGCTTCCTGCGCCTCCTTGATGCAGCCGCGCAGACCGACCGTGATGAAGTGTCCCGTGCGGAACTGCTCCGGCGGCATGACGTCCATATCGTATTTCTGCGGCTCGTTGCAGATTGCGTCGCGCAACTTCTGTATCTCCACGCCGCGCATTGAGTACATCAGCGTCGGAGGCTGCATGCCGCCCTCCTTGTCGCCCTTGCGGCACTCGACGCCCGCACGGAACGCAACGTCGCCGTCGCCCGTACAGTCGATGACGGTCTTTGCCAGAATCGCTTCGCGACCCGCCTTGCTCTCGATGATTACGCCCTTCACCTCGCCGTTCTCGACGATGGAGTCCGACACGAACGTGTAGCACAGTACGTTCACGCCCGCCTCGTCCATGATTTCCCATGCCGTGGTCTTCACCTCCTCAGGGTCGATGATGGTGAGGCTCATGTGGTTCTTGCAACGTTTGTGCTCGCCCGCCGCATTCTTGGCGCGCAGACGGTCGATGAACTTCTGTGCGGCACCCTGAATCACCTGATTGCCCTTCGGTCCGAGGAACGAGAGAATCGGCAGACCGATGGTGAGGTTGCCGCCGAGGTATCCGCGGCTCTCGATGAGCATCACTTTCAGATTCTTGTCCTTGGCAGCCGCTTCCGCCGCCATGATTCCCGATGGACCTCCGCCCACTACGAGAACGTCCACTTCCGCACGGACACCTATTTCGCGTGCGGGTTCTTTGATGGTTTTCATTGCGTAATATATGGTTTATATAATTATTTTCTGCATTATTGCCGGTTCGTCATGTTGAGCGCAGCGAAACATCTGTTATTTTTAGATTCTTCGCTTCGCTCAGAATGACGACATATCGGTTTATTCGGCTTTTTCGGGCGACTCCGGACGCACCATCTTCCACATCACGATTGCGGCGAACAGATGCAGCGTACCCATGCAGCAGAACAGGATGGTCCATGCCGCCTCCGGAATCGAACCCACGAACTGGTTGAACACTACGCTGCCGAGCGCGCCCGCTCCGCAGCAGATACCCATGACGCTCGCGGCGTTCTTGATAGGGAACTGCTCGACGAGGGTTACCGGTGCGGTGTAGAGCCACGAGTTGCAGAGTACGGCGATGATGCAGAACAGTGCCACGACGAGTCCCACGCGCCATGCGAACGGCATCGCGCTGCCGCTGACGAGCGGTACGAGGGCTACGACCGGTGCGAGGAAAGCCATGGTGATAAGCACCTTCTTGCGTGCTTTCAGAGCCTCCATTCCGTGGCGGATAAGGACGTCGGACCACATCGAGGTGAGGATACCTCCGATTGCGCCGACAAGGAACGGAATACCGCCTATCCACTGTATCATATTGAGCGTCTGTTCATTCGACAGACCTTCGGTTTCGCCCATCGTGCGCAGGAATCCCGGCAGCCAGAAGCAGCAGAAATACCATACGGGGTCGCTGATAAGGCGGATGAGGATACCGCCCCAAAGGGTCTTGGTCTTGAACAGTCCGCCGAGGGTGAACGACTTCTGCTGTTTGCCGCCCTCCGACAGTTTGTCGGCATTGACGGTCTTTTCCAGAATCTCCTGCGGAGGGGTGGTGTACATGAACTGCCATACGAGGGCGATGACGAGACCCGTGATACCTGCGATGTAGAATACGTGCTGCCACGAATCGAAGTAGCCCATGAGCCATGCGATGACTACCGGTGCGATGACGGCACCTATGGAACCGCCGTTGGTGCAGAGCGAGTTAGCCGTTGCGCGCTGGCGTTTCTCGAACCACATCGTAACGGCAATCAACTGACCGGCGAAAATCGTAGGCTCGGCGAGACCGAGGATGCCGCGGCAGATTGCGAATACGGTGGCGTTGGGAGCCATACCGCCGCCGATGCAGGCGAGCGACCATATCGTGATGCCGGCGAGCATGACGCGCTTCGGACCGAACTTGTCCACGAGCATGCCCGAAATCGGATACATCGTGGCGTAGCAGATAAGGAATACGTTCACTATCCATGCGTATTCGAGGTTTCCGATGCCGAAATGGTCGAGGATTTCGGGTTTCAGAATCGACAGCAACTGGCGGTCGAGATAGTTGCATATAATGGCGATGAACATCGTCGCCACGATATACCATTTTCTTTTGTTTGGATTCATGGTTGGTTTTGTGGTTTATAGGTTATGTTAAGTTATTCGATATAGGTAATATAGGTATTATAAGTAATATATGTTGCGAATCCTTGGTTTATTTGTCCTTTACGAGTTCCTGCGTGAATCGGTCGGCGGCGCGGTAGAGCGCGTAGCGGCGGTCGAAATGGTCGGCGACAGCAGGATTAGGCTCGTACACGCGCATTATCGGACGACACATAGCCTTCTGTGCAGCCTCGATGGTCGGGTAGATGCCGCCTACGACCGAAGCGCAGATTGCCGAACCGAGCGCGCACGACTGTTTGCACTCCGAAACGTCGATTTTCTTGCCGATGACGTCGGCGAGCATCTGCATCACGAACGGCGACTTCTGCGAAATGCCGCCCACGCCGATGATGCGCTCTATCTCGATTCCGTTTTTCGTGAGGTGGTCTACGATTGCGCGGATTGCGAATGCCGTCGATTCGACCAGCGCGAAGTAGAGTTCGGGCGCAGCGGTCGAGATGCGCAGCCCCATGAGCGAACCCCACAACTTCTGGTTCGGCGCAGGCGAGCGGCGACCGTTAATCCAGTCGGTCGCGAACGGTGCGTCCTCGCGCAGAGGCAGTGCCGCGGCATCCTCGGTAAGACGGCGCATGATGCCGTCCTCGACCTCCTCGACGAGCCGCTCGCGGATTTCGGGAGCGACGGTCTCGGTGTGAGCGAGGATGGATTGGGTCGGATACGAGAGTATGCGTTTGAACCAAGCGTAGACGTCGCCGAATGCCGACAGCCCGACCTCGAAACCTATCATGTCGGGCAGGATGCAACTGTCCACCTGACCGAACACGCCGTCGATGATTCTGTCGCCGAGGCTCTCCTTCGGCATCACGACCATGCAGCCTGCCGACGTGCCGAGGTTGATGACGGCGGTCTTGTAGGCTACGCCCGCGCCGATTGCACCCTGGTGCGAATCGACGTTGCCGACGCCGATTATCACGCTCTCGGGGAGTCCGAATTTCGCTGCCCACTCTTTCGAGATGGTGCCGTAAGGCTTGTTGCAGGTATATTTGTTGGGATGCAGCGTGTCGAGAATCGGCAGCAGCATCGGGTCGATGCGTTCGAAGAACTCGCGCGGCGGGAATCCGCCCCACTCCTCCGACCAGAACATCTTCTGACCGGCGCAGCAGTGTCCCATCTTCGCCTTTTCGGGCGAGGTGTTGCTCGTCAGTATCGCCGGAATCCAGTCGCAGCACTCGACGACCGTGTAGGCGTCGCGCCGTACCTGCTCGTCGGCGCGCAGCAGGTGAAGGACTTTCGACCAGAAGCACTCCGAAGAGTAGTGGTAGCCGGTGAACTTCGAGTAGTTGGTCGCGCTTTCGGCGCAGGCGCGGTTGATTTCGGCAGCCTCCTGCTCGCCCGTATGGTCTTTCCAAAGGACGAACATCGCGTTGGGATTGTCCTTGTAACGGTCGTGCATCGCCAGCGGCGTCAGATGCTCGTCGGCGAGAGCCGGCGTACTCGCCGTGGTGTCTACCGCAATCGCGCGCACGAAAGGCGCGAGGTCGCGGCGGGCGTTGAGTACCGCCTTGACGGTCGTTTCGAGCCCCTCCAAATAGTCGAGCGGGTGCTGGCGGAATTGATTTGCGGCGGCATCGCAGTACAGACCCTCTTTCCAGCGGGCGTAGCAGTGTACCGCCTCGGCAGCCTGCTCGCCCGTCAGCGCATCGACGAGAATCGCCCTGACGGAGTCCGAACCGTAGTCCAAACCTATGACGTATGATTTGTCCATTTGAGTCTTGAATATTTATCAGACAAATATAGTCATATTTTCCTGAACGGAGGACATTATGCGACAAAAAAGCGGCGAAGAACGATAATTGCGTTCTTCGCCGGTAAATAAGGTCGTTAAAGTCCTTAAAGACCTTAACGACTTTAAGGTCTTTTTCTGTTAGTGCATCGCTTTCGAGAACTCTTTCGGGCGAATCATCGTTTCGGTGTATTCGTGTCCGAAAGTGTCGGTAACGGTGATTTCGAGCGTCGAATCGGGTGCCGATGCCTTCACGAGGAACATGTGAGGGCAGAGGTCCTTGCCGTACTTTTTGAGGAACGAACGCTCCCAGACCGCTTTCGGTATCCAGTAGTCGAGCGTGTACTGCGGGTTTTCGAGCGGCTTGCGCACTGCCGGAATCTCCTTGCCGTTCTCCTTGACGGTGATTTTCCAGGTCGGCTCCCATGCCCATACGTGGATGTAGACGAGGTTGTCCTCCGCCTTGCCGAAATCGGTGCGTTTAGGATAATGGCTCAGGAACGCCTGCATCTCGCCCGAGTTGCGGTAGTAGTCGCGTACCGAGTTGATGTCGAACGTGCGGAACTGCTTGCCCGCGCCGTCGTCGAGCGATGTCCAGTACCACTCCATGCGGGTGCCGTCGACCGGAATCACCTCGAATCCCGAAGGTGCGCTGTCAGGACCGAGGCTCGCTCCGCCGAGCGCGCTCGAACGCCACCACGAACCGCAGACTGCACCGATGTTGTGGTCGATGGTGTTGGCGATGTTGGGCCACGACGGGTCGTCCTTGCCGTAGCAGGTCGCGTTGCGGTGGGTGTGTCCGGTGAAGAAGTGTACTTCGGCGAAATCTTTCAGAACCTCCGAGAACTTCTTCGCCAACTCGTCGTTAGGATTGGCGTCCTTGGTGCGGTAGAGGGTCTCGATTTTGCCGTCCATGCGGTTCTTGTAACGGTAAACGGGGCAGTGCATGCCGATTACTATCGGAGTGTTCTTGTCGGCGACGAGTGCCAAATCCTTGGCGAGCCAGTCGAGTTGCTCCTGCGACACGTAGTGGTCGTAGTTGCGCGCACCGGCGATGTTCTTCGCCTTTTTGCCGCCCGGTTCGTTCTTGTAGACGATGTTGTCCAGCATTATGTAGTGGATGCCGCCGAGGTTGAACGAATAGTAGGTCGGACCGAACGCCTTGCGGTATTTACGGGTGGCGTTGAAGTCGGTATCGGCATCGCATGGCGTCGCGCCGTCATTGTCGTGGTTGCCCATGGCGTGGAAAATCGGTACGGGGAACTTCACGTCGCCGAGCGTCGAACGGAAATCGTTAATATCATAGAGGAAGTCGTACCAGTAGATGTCGAAACTGCTGTCGCCCATGCACATCGCATAGACCGGAATGCCTTGCGAACGGTATTTTTCGACCTCTTCGCGGATACGCGGCATGGCGATGGTCTTGAACTGGTTCACGTCGTCGTACATGTTGGCGAGGTGGATGTCGGTCAGAGCGAGCATGACGTGCTTCGTGTTGTCCACCGCTTTCAGCGCGAAGTCGTGGCGTTCGATTTCGGTCGCAGGCTCGGTGAGCGATGCCCAGTAGTCGGGCTGTCCCGTTTCGCGCAGCGAGGTTTCGTAGCCCGAAGGGATGGTGATGAATACGTTGCCGTTCTTCTTCTCGGAGTTGAGGTAGTAGCAGCCCTTCTTGTCGGTGGTCGTGATTTCGTAACCGTCCGATACGGCTACGCCCTGCAACGGCTTGCCGTCGGCTTCGACAACGCCCATGACGGTCGCTCCCTTGCGCGCCTTTACGGGCAGTTGCGAACTGAATGTGCTTTGTGCGGATGCGGACGATGCGAGCATCGTCGCTGCGGCACAGAATGTCAATAGTCTTTTCATCGTTATTGTAAGTTAAGTTGGTTGTTCGGTTTATGGTTTTTCTATTTCATCGTTTTGGAGAACTCCTTAGGGCGAATCATCGTCTCCTTGTACTCCTTGCCGAACGTGTCGGTAACGGTGATTTCGAGCGTCGAATCGGGTGCGGATGCCGTTACGAAGAACATGTGAGGAGTCTTCACGCGGTTGCCGTACTTGGCAGGAAAATCGCGGTTCCATACGGTCTTCGGGATGAAATAGGAGAGTATAGCCAGCGGGTTTTCAGCCTTTTTGCGCTCCACCGCCAACTCCCTGCCGTTCTCCTTGACCGATATTTTCCACGTCGGCTCCCATGCCCAGACGTTTATCATCACGCGGTTGTCCTTGACGTTGGCGTAATTCTGACGCTTCGGATAGTGGTCGAAGAATACGCGCACTTCGGGGTCGGTGCGGAAATAGTCGCGCACGCGGTTGAGGTCGAACGAGCGGAACTGTTTGTCGGCTCCGTCGTCGACGGTCGTGTAGTACCATTCGAGGTTCTGTCCGTCGGCGGTGAAGACCTCGAATCCGGCGGGAGTTCCCTCCTTGCTGAGCGTCAGACCGCCGTGTGCGCCCGTGAACCACCATGCGCCGCATACGGCACCGATGTTATGGTCGACGGTATTGGCAATCAGCGGCTGCGACGGGTCGTCCTTGCCGTAACTGGTGTTGTTCTTGTGGTTGTGTCCGGTTACGAAGTGAACCTGCTTGAAGTCTTTGAGGATTTCGGAGAGTTCCGTCGCCTTCTCGGGAACGGAGAAGCGGGTCTCGACCTTGCCGTCCATCAGATTCTTGTAGCGGTAAACGGGGCAGTGCATGCCGATTACTATCGGCGTGTTCTTGTCGGCGACGAACGCCAAATCCTTTTTGAGCCACTCCATCTGCTCGTCGCTGACGTAGCGGTCGTAGTTGCGTGCGCCGTAGATGCCCTTGAACTTCTTCATCGACGGCAGTTTCTCGTTGTGGTAAACCACGTTGTCGAGCATTACGTAGTGGATGCCGCCGATGTTGAACGAGAAGTAGGTCGGACCGAACGCCTTGCGGTATTTCGCGGTGGCGTTGAAGTCGGTGTCGGCATCGGCAGGCGTCGCGCCGTCGTTGTCGTGGTTGCCCATGGCGTGGAATACCGGCGTAGGGTATTCGGAGTCGCGGAGCGTGGCGCGGAAATCCCCGATTTCGTAGAGGAAGTCGTACCAGAACATGTCGAAACTGCTGTCGCCCATGCAGATTGTGTAGACCGGAATGCCCTGCGAACGGTATTTCTCAATCTCCTCGTTCAGGCGCGGCATGAACTTGCCGTTGAACTGTTTCAGGTCCTCCGCCTGATTGGCGAGGTGGATGTCGGTGATAGCCATGATTGCGTGCTTGTCGTTCTCGACGGCTTTGAGCGCGAAATCGTGCCGCTCGGTCTCGGTCGCAGGTGCGGTCAGCGCAGCCCAGTACTGCGGCATCGCGTTCTCGGCATTGACTTCGTAACCCGAAGGGATGGTGATGAATACGTTGCCGTTCTTTTTAGCCGAGTTGAGGTGGTAACAACCCTTCTTGTCGGTGGTCGTAACCTCGTAGCCGTCCGATACGACCACGCCCTGCAACGGCTTGCCGCCGGCTTCGACCACGCCGACTACGGTCGCGCCCTTGCGTGCCTTTACGGGCAGTTGAGAGGTGAATGTGCTTTGTGCGGATGCCGATGATGCGAACATCGTCGCTGCGGCACAGAATAGTAATAGTCTTTTCATTATGGTTTTTGTGTTGGTAATGTGTAATTTCGGTTTCGGCAGATTATTGATAGATACTTTTTCCGGCGAAAGGTTAAATCATTTTCGTCTAATTGTTCACCCGATATGCCCGCTGGACGCCCTTTATGCGCATTATCGCGTGTATCAGCGAATCGACGATTCCGACCGACGGCACCTCGACGCTGAGCGTTCCCACGCCCGTTCCGTCGCCCCGCGAGGAGATGTTTATCGAACGGATGTTGAGTCTCAGGTCGCGGCTGACGGTCTCGGTAATCTGGTTCACCACGCCCGCCGAATCCTGAATCGTGATGGCTATCGTCGCACGGAACGCTCCCTGCGCCTGCTCGCGCCAGCGCGCCTCCATGATTCGGTACGGATAGTTCTCGCGCATGCGCTTGGCGTTCGGGCAGTCCGAACGGTGGATTGTGATGCCCGAATTGATGGTTACGAATCCGAATATGTCGTCGCCCTTTATCGGGTTGCAGCACTTGGCGAGTTTGTATACGATGTTGTTGATGCTCTCGTCGATTATGAGCGCGTCGCCCGACTGCGATGCGGGAGCCGCCATGTTCTTGCTCCTCGCCCGCTCGGCGGCGCGGCGCAGTTCGTCCGCCTCGCCCGAAATCCACTTGGCGAGCAACTCCTTGACTACTCCCAAATCGATTTTCTGCGTCGCGACGAGTTCGTAGAGTGCTGTTCCGGTGCGCTGCTTGTAGTACTTGCACAGATAGGCGACCACCTCGTCGATGCTCTTCGGGAACTTCCAGTTTTTTAGTTTGCGCTCCAACTCCTCCCTGCCCAGTCTGGCGTTCTTCGCCTGCTCCTCGCGCAGGAACGACTTGATTTTGCCGCGCGCCTTGGCGGTTACGACGAAGTTGAGCCAGTCCGCCTTGGGCGACTGGTTCTTCTGAGTGAAAATCTCGACGATGTCGCCGTTTTTCAGCGGCTCGCGGATAGGTACGGCGCGTCCGTTCACCTTTCCGCCCGAACATGCCGTGCCGAGATTGGTGTGGATGTCGAACGCGAAGTCGAGCAGCGTCGCACCCTCGGGCAGTTTGCGGATATCGCCGTTGGGCGTGAAGACGAATATTTCGTCCGAAGCGGGCTTGGCGTCGAAACGCTCGGCGATGCCCTCCTTGGTCTCGTCGAGCAGTTCGCGCAACCGCGAGAGCCACTGTTCGCTGGTGCGTGCGCCCTGATTCACCCCCTTGTAACGCCAGTGCGCCGCGATGCCGAGTTCGGCGACGTCGTCCATGCGTTCGGAGCGTATCTGTATCTCGACCCACTTGCCGTCGCCCGCCGAAACGGTCGTGTGTAGCGATTCGTAGCCGTTCGACTTCGGAATCGTTATCCAGTCGCGCATACGCTCGGTGTTCGGCGTGTAGATGTCGCTGACGATGGAATAGACCGTCCAGCACTGCATCTTCTCCTGCTCCTTCGGACAGTCGATGATGATGCGGATGGCGAAGATGTCGTAGACGCCCTCGAACGGGACGTGCTGCTTGCGCATCTTGTTCCATATCGAGTAGATGGACTTGGTGCGGCTCTTTATGTGATATTGTATGCCCGCCGATTTCAGCCCGCGTTCGATAGGTTCGACGAAACGCGCGATGAAGTCGAGACGCTCGCGCTCGCTGTCTTTCAGTTTGGTGCTGATGTGGCGGTAGTCGTCGGGTTCGAGCCAACTCAACGCGAGGTCTTCCAGTTCGCTCTTGATGTTGTACAGACCGAGTTTGTGGGCGATTTGCGCATAGAGGTTCATGCTCTCCCAACTCTTTTTGAGCCGTTTGTTGCCCGGGAACATCGCGAGCGAGCGCATCACTTCGAGGCGGTCGGCGAGTTTGATGAGTATCACGCGCGGGTCTTCCGAATAGGCGACGAGCATGTCGCGGAAATTGGACGCCTGCTCCGACTGCATGTTGAGTTTGAGTTCGGAGATGTTCGACAGCCCGACGACGATTCCGACGACCTCGTCGCCGAACTTTTCGCGGATTTCGGCGAGCAGACCTTCGAGCGAGCCGTCATCGGTCTTGGCGGCGATGCGGACGGTGTCGTGCAGTACCGACGCCACCGAGGAGTTGCGTCCCAGCCCGATTTCCTCGACGACGATGCGCGCCACCTCGACGTCGTGGTCGAGCATCGGCGTGCCGTCGTAGCGCACGAGCGTGCCGATATGCCGGTCTGCGTACTCTATCGCCTCGTCCACCAGCCGTTGCGTCTTCTCCGAGAACGACGACGCCACCGCAGTGCGCAGTCTGCCGTATCGTCCGAGTACCTCTCTGCCTGTTTTCGCTTCCTCCATCTCTTCTCCTTTCTCTTTTTGCGTCAGGGCTTTCTGACTATGTATAAATGTTCGCCCGTCAGAGCGAATGTCTCGCGCTCCTCGACCGACAGCGTCGCCGAGTAGTCGATGTCCTCGACACGGAATCCCGCTTCGCGCAGCCGGTCGGGGTAGTCGCGCCCGTAGGCACGGCGATGGTCGTACTGCCCGAATCGGCGCGTGCGCTCCTCGGGCGTGGATGTGCCGTCATCGTCGATTGTCGCCGCGAGCGAAAGGTCTACCGGCGAGAGCAGCACTCCCCAGCCGCCGCTCTTCATCACCCTCCGTAGTTCGGCAAGAGCCTTGCGGTCGTCCTCGACGTGTTCGAGCAGATGATTGCAGATTACGACGTCGATGCTTTCGTCGGCGAGCGGTATCGCCTGCACGTCGAAGTGCATCTTTGCGAGCGGGCTTTCCAAATCAGCCGTGATGTAGCGTTCGGGGTGCGACGATTCGGCGTAACGCTCCTCGAACTGCCGTTTCAGGCACGCTTCGGGGGCGATATGAAGTATCGTCGGGTAGGAGAACTCGTCGAACAGCGACGTTTCGCGTTGCAGGTAGAGCCACAGCAGCCGGTGCCGTTCGAGCGACAGACAGCGCGGGCAGAGCGCGTTCTCGCGCGAGACGACGTAGCCGTAGGGCAGGAATTTGCGCCGCCGTACGCCGCATATCGGGCATTCGCGCCCGCGACCGAGGTAGAACAGTCCGAACATGGGTACGGAGAAGTCCGCCACACGTTGCAGGAACGTGCGGGGCAGGTGGTTCAATGCCCAGTGAACCGTATGTTTCATCACTCCCATTCGGTAGTCCTATTCGTTTTCCTTCTCGAAAATCGCGTTCACGTCGCTCTCCGCCTTGCGCAGTTTGGCGCGGCAGGCGGCGATAAGTTCCGATGCCCGCTTCACCCGTTCGGCGAGCGTGTCCACATCGGCGTTCTCGCTTTGGAGCGATGCCAGAATCTTCTCGATTTCCGCCATCGCTTCGCCGTAGTTCATCTTGTCCGAAGTCTTTTTAGCCATCTTGTCGGTCGTGTTCTCTGCCCGTCGTGCCGATTACCGTGGCGATTATCGTGCCGTCGGCAACTTCGAGTTCTATTTTGTCGTTCGTTTTCACCGTTTCTATGCTGCGCAGAACCTGCCCTCCCGACCGTGCGACGGCGAATCCCAGCCGCATGATTCTCTCGGGGGCATATCCCTCGGCGAGTGCCGCGAGCGATGCGATACGCTGCGTCTCGCGCCGCAGAGTGTCGGTCGCCGACTGCCGCAACGCCGTTTCGGCGGCTGTCGTGCGCGCCGCGGCGTCCGAGAGCCTCAACCGCGCTCTGCTTCGTATCTCGCCGGCGAGCGACTGCAACCGCAGCGTGTGGCGGTGCGTCGTCCGTGCGCATGATTCGCGCAGCCGTACCGCCGCATATTCCAACGCTCCGTCGAAATCCGCCGCCCGCTCGTTGAGCCATGCCGCGACGGCGGTAGGCGTTTTGAGCATCGTGTGGGCGACCATGTCGGCGACGCTCACGTCCTTGTCGTGTCCGATGCCCGTCAGCACCGGCAGCGGAAACTGCGCGACATACGATGCGAGCAGGTACGAATTGTAGCAGTTCAGGTCGCTCGTCGCACCTCCTCCGCGGATTATCGCCACTGCGTCGAACTCCTCTTCGCGGGCTGCGACGGCGGACAGGGCGTCGATTATGCTGCGTTCGCTCGCCGTACCCTGCATCACCGCCTCGAAAAGTTCGATGCGGAACCGGTAGGGGCTTTTGCCCGTCTCGCGCATGAAGTCGCGGTAGCCTGCCGCCGATGCGCTCGAAACGACCGCTATGCGCTGCACTACCTCGGGCATCGGCGTTTCGCGGTTCATGTCCCACACGCCGTCGCGCTGCAACTGCGCTATCGTCTGCTGCTTCTGCCGCTCCATGTCGCCTATCGTGTAGGCGGGGTCGATGTCGGTAATCTGCAACGACAGTCCGTAGAGCGGATGGTAGTTCACCGTCGCCTTGGCGAGAATCTTCATTCCCGCAGCCAGCCGCCTGCCGCTCTCCTGCTCGAAGCAGGTCGCGATGCGCGGATACGCGCTCCGCCAGATTACGCCGCGCGCCTGAGCCTTAGCCACGCCGTCGGCTTCCGTCCCTGCGGGCTTCTCGACGAGTTCGAGATAGCAGTGTCCCGAGTAGTTCACCTTTATCTCGGCGATTTCGGCACTCACCCACAGCGGCAGCGGCAGTGCGTCGCAGAGCGCGGACGCTATGTGCGACTGCAACTCCGAAAGCGTTATGTATTTGCGCTCCGCCATGCCGCGTCCTACATTATGATTATATAGGGTTCGGTCGGCATCGGCTTGCCTTTCGGCAGTTGAACCGACAGGACGTATTCGCTCTCCACTCCCTTGCCCTCCTTCGTCGCAGGCTCCCATGCGGGAGCGTTCTTCACCGCCGCAACGACCTTTTTGCGCAGCCGCGCGTCGGTGCATTCGAGCGTTTCACCCAATGTCAGTGTGCCGTCGGCTGCGACGGTGTAACGCATTACGACCCTCGCGGCGGGGTAGTGGTCTGCCCATTTGACGTGTCCGGCGACATAGTCGTTGAACGAGTCGCCGCCCGTGAAACGTGCCGGTCGGTCGTAACGCAGAGTTACGATGATTACGCCGTTGTTCGCCCGCTCGCCGTATTTGGCGACGGTCTCCTCGTCGGCTTCGAGCGGCGTTATGCTCTCGATGTCGGCGGTCGGGATATGGGCTACGCTCTCCGTCTCTACGCCGTTCACTATGTAGAGCGGCGCAGGCTTCTGCGCTGCGGCTGTCGCGAGCCACAGCGAGGCGAAAAGTATGGAGAGCGGGCGGTGCATAAATATTACTTATTTTCCCAAAATGTTTTAATATCGGAAAACCATAATTTGCGATTATTTATTTTATCTATTTCTAAATCATAAAATTGTTCTAAATATTCGCAAAGTTTAAGCATCCATGCTTTTCTGTCGATTGATTCCGAGAAAATCAATTTATTGGCATTTGCAATTTGAATCTGTCCCCAACCCAATGCTCCTAATGTAAGACAATCCCACGAGAATGATTCTATCGGTCTGAAATGACAGGCGGTATATTCTATACTATTGTCAATAATTCTATATTCAACTATGAATATACAGAAAAAATTAGTGTCGTTTTTGTAGAAATTTGCCAATCTTTTCACTGAAATAAGATTTGGCATATTGAATAAGGTCCCCAAATTGTGGGTTTTGGTATCTATGGCAAAATAACATCCGTCATTGTCCAAAAATGCCATGTCTTCCATTGATCTTCTTGCGAAATCACTCTCAAATGATTTGATCAGTGAAGATGGAATACTGTTTTTTAATCCGTTTTGTGAGCCAAGAAATTCTTGTATTGCATCTCCGACTGCACGGGGTGAACGCATTGAAATTTCTGATACTATATTTTTAGCATTGGTATTAAGGATGTTTAATACCTGTCTCTTATACACATCTCCGAGCCCACGAGACGCG
>ERZ1027188.284-NODE-284-length-22272-cov-11.653824_pt1 | contig 22272 bp, 15 predicted proteins | sample MGYA00519273_ERZ1027188 | MGnify/ENA primary metagenome ERZ1027188 (study PRJEB26926, sample SAMN06164623) | human gut metagenome | biome: ENVO:00009003; feature: ENVO:2100002; material: ENVO:00002003 | host: Homo sapiens | place: USA | collected 2012 ... | reverse complement strand
CGAGGGCTTCAGCCTATTTTTATCTTTGATTAAAAACTTTTACCGGACAGCAATATAATTTTAGAAAGGGTGAAGAGGATAACTAAAAGAAAGATAGTAAAAAAGGATAACAAGAAATAGAAAGATGAAGGCAGGCAGAGAAAACAAAAAAACAGCCAACCTATTCTATTCCGTTGGCTGTTTTCAGGGCTTGGATTTCCGCATCAGTAATGGTTTCCCATTCTGATTCTACAACTCATTGAGCGCATCCTCCAAAGACATAAACTCCAACTTACCCTCAAGATTGAGTTTCAAATCCTTAAAGGCATGGTCTATCCCGGCGAGGATTTCTTCCTTTGTCTGGTCCGGAACGTCCTCGTTAACTTCCACGTTCTTCTTTTTAGACCTGTTCGGGAGGATGCTTACGCCCTCCATACTCTTGAAAAGGTTGCGGAGTGTACGCACCATCGAAGGGTTCTCCACATTTATTACTAATTGCTGTGCCATAATATTTTCCTTTCCTTATATATACTTATCTTATGCAAAGATAATGCAAACCGAACGCAATAGAGCTTGCTCTGAATTGCTGAGGTGCAGCTTATCTTATGCAAAGATAATGCAAACTTTCCATAAATCGAAGAAAACTCTTCTTTTCTTTTATCCCACGACCTTACCAACAGTTACGAAACCTCGCCCGGCAGCCTGCCGAAATGCTCCTTGAAGCACTTGGAGAAATAGGATGGCGAGGAGTATCCAACTTCGTAGGAGACTTCGGCAACATTTTTCCCGCCGGACATGAGAAGCCGCTCGGCACGCTGAAGGCGCATAATACGGATAAGTTCAACGGGAGTGGAGCCGGTAACGGCCTTCACCTTGCGATAGAGCTGCACACGACTGAGGCCCATCGCGGCACTAAGAGCCTCGACGCTGAAATCGGAATCGGACATATTGGCCTTGATGTTGTCGCGCAACGACTTGATAAACACGCTGTCGGCATCCATAGGTCTCTCGTCGGCCAGCTCGTCAGACGAATAACGCCGGCGCAACAGACGGCGGTTCTCCAACAGGTTTTTAATACGGGAGATAAGCACCTTACTGCTGAACGGCTTGGTGATATAGGCATCTGCGCCACAATCGTAACCCTCGGCCCGCTGCTCCTCCTGCGTCCGTGCCGTGAGAAGAAGTACGGGAATGTGGGATGTGGCGGTCTCCTGCTTCACCCTACGGCACATTTCCAGTCCGTCCATAACAGGCATCATCACGTCGCAGACTATCAAATCGGGCACCTCGCGCAAGGCTTTTTCAAGTCCGTCCTTGCCGTTCATGGCGTCAATCACGGTGCAACTGCCGCTCATCAGCGAGGATATGTAGGCGCGCACATCCTCGTTGTCATCCACGACAAGGATTTTAAGACGCTCGCCGCAGTCGTCATCGAAGTCAAAAAACGACGAACCGACACTATTTTCGCCCATTTCAACGGTCTTTCCGTCCACAGGAAACTCATCTCCAATGATGATTTCGCTGTGATTTCTCGCCACGGCATCTGGGTGAATGTCCGCCGGAATGTTCACAGTAAACTCTGTTCCCTTGCCTTCCTCGCTCTTCACCGACACCACGCCGCCATGCAATTCGGCGAACGCCTTGACCACCGCGAGACCTATTCCCGTTCCTCCCACGCTCTTATTATCGGCCTGGAAGAATCTGTCGAACACCTGGTGCAGGCTGTCTTTAGGTATTCCCACGCCGTTGTCGGCCACCTTCAGCACCACATCGCCACCCACACGCGAAGCCGAGAGCACAATGTCGCCCCCGTTCGGAGTGTATTTCAGAGCATTTGAAAGGAGATTATAGACGATAGAACTGATTTTCTCATAGTCGGCAGTCATCATTATTCCGCTCTCCACATCCACTTTCAGGCGTATGCCGTGCTTCTCTATGGCAGGCATGAAGCCCTCGACCAGCTCCTCCAAAGCGTCTTGCAGGCTGAACGTCGACAGGCTGAGCTTCATCTTTCTCTCCTGCGTCTTGCGGAAATCGAGTATTCCGTTCACTAACCGCAACACCACCTTGACATTCTTGTCGACCACATTCAGCAGCCTCCTTTGGTCCATCGTGAGGCCGGAATCGTCAAGAAGCCGCTCCACCGGGTCGGCGATGAGCGTAAGGGGAGTGCGGAACTCGTGGCTCACATTGGTGAAGAACTGCAACTTGGCATCGGCGGAAGCCTCCACCATGCGGCGTTTCTGCACCGATATATGATATAATGTATAGAAGAATACGAGCAGAAGAGCGAGAATGGTAAGTACAAGCACGAGATATATCTTCTGATGATTGTATTCCTTAAGATACGAGTCCACCTTCTCATGCACCGTCTCAAGGCGTCGGGTCTGCGACATCATCTCCTCGTTCTGCATGAGCATCTGCTCCACATTGTTCTTTGTCACCAACGCCGCTTTCAGATAATTGTCCTTCTTATATGGCTTTCCCTCAAGGATATTCACGGCGAGCTGCATCACAAGGTCGCCACGTGTGGGATAGAGATATGAAGCGGAGATATTGCCATTTCTCACCTCTTCCATTCCTCCGCCGGGCGTTGAGAGCGCGTCGACACCCGTATATATAATGTCATCGGGCAGTCCGTGCTTCGCCGCCGCCTCGCGGGCACCCATAGCCATACGGTCGTTTTGGGCGTAAACACAGTCAATCTTGTCCACCTTGCTGATGATGCTGTCCATCTGAACGCGAGCCTCGTCCTGAAGCCAACCGGCATAACGCGAGGCGAGGACGTGGATTTTCGGGTATTCCGACACCACATCCATGAAGCCGCGGTGGCGGTCTATGGTGGGCGAAGAGCCTTTCAAGCCCTGTATCTCAACGATGTTGCCTCCGGTTTCGCCAAAGAGCGAGGCCACATAATTGCCCATCACGCGTCCCACTTCATAGTTGTCGCCTCCGATAAAAGCTGTGTATTTGCCCGAATCGGTCTTCCTGTCGAAGAGAATCACCGGTATCCCCTTGTCGTAGGCACGGTCTATTGCATCGGTAACGGTGTTCATCTGATTTGGCGAGACTACGAGCAAGTCGATGCCGGAATCCACCAGACTGTCAATCTGGGCTATCTGCCTGCGGTCATTGTCGTATGCCGAGACTATTTTCAACTCCACGTTGTCATAATAATAAAGGCTCTGGAGCATCTCTCCGTTGAGCTTATCACGCCAGTTGTCCTCGGAGCATTGCGACACACCGATAACGTATTTCTTTTTGTCCGCAGTACATGAGGAAATAATCAGGCACAACAATAAAAGACAGATAAATATTCTCATAGTCATATTTTCGTTAGGCAGTTATTTTTACCGCATACAAAGATAAAACAAAGAAATGATTTTGGCAATTTTTTCAGGTGGTAATTTACAGGACCTGCCTTCAAGACCATACAACAGAATATTTCACTTCGTAACCTGAAAAAACGGTTTCACCAATCGATTTTACGAAGATTTCAAGTTAAAAATCTTTACATTTGAAAAACGACTCTCTCATGCTAACGGATGTTAAATAATGGTCCCGTTACTCATTTTCGATGATTTTTGTGTCGCAAAAATCCAAATTCAAAACTCAAAATTCGTAATTCAAAATCCCAAAACGGCCTCCGTTAGGAAAAAATTGCCTCGATTTTCGTCAAAAAATCACGTCCGGAAAAACACGAAAAAATGCCGTTTTTGTCCGATTTAACGTTTGTTGGCTTTCAAAAGTGGCACTTTTAGAGTGCGTTTCAGGCCGTTTTGGAGCGTAACGGAGGCTCCGTTGAAGCCCCAAAGTGGCTCCGTTGGCGTCTAACGGAGCCTCCGTTGCAATTTAACGAGGCTTTTTTGAGCTTCAAAAACGGCCATTTTTGCCCAAAAACAAAGTAAATGATTGATTATCAGCATTTTAGTCCAAAACAGCCTAAAACGCCGTATTTTTACGTTTTTGAGAGCAAGAGAGAGTTTGTTTCAAAAAACGCGAGTTTTGAAGAGGATTTTGTAAGTTTTTTCTAATTGTCTACCACATATTTCTTCCCCCCCGTGGGGGGGATTAGAGGGGGGCTTTATTTTTGCGTTTTTGGGAGCAGGAGAAGTTTTGTTTTCAAATTCGCGATTCTGAGGAAGTATTTTGTAAAGAAAATCCCAAAGTCAAAATTCGTGAACAAATAAAAAATAAATGGTACGGCGACGTTTTTTTCTTGTTTCTTGACAAATGCTGAGATAAAAAGCCGTATATTTGTGATATTATTACCAATGATAACTAACACAAAGCTATTGAGAAAGGAAATGATTATGAGAAAAGACAAAGAACAAATCCTATTCAAGGATTACAATCCCAAAGAAGAGGAAACCAAGAAGCCGAATCTCACCAATAAAAATGATATTTGGTTTGGATAAAGAATACATCCTGAGATTCTCCGACAATTGAAACGACAATCTTTTATTTGCCATGCTATATAGAATAATCACACATTATTATATTGACAAGAATGACATCTAAAAGTAGAAAAAGGTCATCTATGACTTGTAACAGAATGACTAACGGCTATATGAGGCGTAAAACCTTGATATAGCCGTTTTTATGTCTGCTAAGCTATCCTCTGAAAGCTCCACTGTGTGCGCACACAGAATTTTGACTTACATCAAGAAAGAGGCAGTTTTTGCGCAAAAATGATATGCAATCCATTGCGGATTTCAAGAATCGGCTTACCTTTGCATCGTCAATAGGACATAAAGGTTTTTAAGATTGTTTTTAGGTTAGTATATTTGATAGGTTTTAGTTAGTTATTGGTTAAGATTGGTTTAGGAACAAAAGGTATTAGAAGAAGGTTTAAGATTAGGGATAACAGGTTTTAGAGAGGTAAAAGAACAGGTTTTCAGGTAACAAAAGATGTTCAAGATGCAAGGCGAACGCCGTGAGGCGGGAGCCTAAATCAAGAACGGAAAGGAGAAAAATTATGGGAACAAGTATTGTATTTGCAATGATTGCGATGATTTCCGCAACGGGAATGTTCCTTGAGAACGGACTTCGCAAGTAAAGAAAAAATATCAAAGCATAGAAAAAACGTGTACAGAAGTACACAAACAAATAGAAACAGGCACTGATAAGTAACATATCAGTGCCTGTTTTTTGTAGCCCCCTTAGCGGCTCACCCGATAAATACGGGGTATTACGTTCACCACAGAGGCACAGAGGACACGGAGATTTATATGTCATTACAAACTCAGAGCATATATCTGAAGGCATAGAGAACACGGAGCCGGCAATTCACCTCATTGCCTCCATCCTATTCTTGCAGGCTCTGTGGCCTCCTTATGCCGCAGGCATCTGCTCTGTGAGCGAATATTGCCAAATGAATAAATCTCCGTGGCCTCCGTGCCTCTGTGGTAAGAAATAATTTAATCAAATATAATCTGTACCCTATATTTTCCGTTGAACCAATTATAGGGAGTGATAGAAGTTATAAAAATATTGCCATCAAAGCATTTTTCTCTCCTCTCTCCCCCTCTCCTCTCCCCTCTTTTATTTTATATATTTCCGTAAGGTGCGCCGGAAGAAGATGTAATAGAGTATTCCGGCAGTAGTGAGACCAAAGGGAAAAGCGTACCAGATGCCTGCCAGTCCGCCGCCAAGACGTATCCCGAAAAGATAGCCTAAGGGCAGGGAGATGACGAAATAGGCCAGTATGGCAATAAACATGAGCGGCCGCACGTTTGCAGTTCCGCGCAGGGCGTTGGCGTATGTATACTGCAATCCGTCGCCGAACTGATAGATTATGAGTGGCGCGATGCAGGTTGCCATGAGCCTCAACACCTCTTCGTTGTCGGTGAAGAGGCGTCCTATGTCGGCATGGAAGAAGATTACGGGCAGAGAGATGCACATGGCGATACAGAGAATCATGCGGAATCCGGCCACGGCACTGCGGTTGGCAGAGTCGTAATCGCCCTGACCGAAGAAGTAACTGACGCGCACCGACACGGCGGCAGCCATGCCGAGGTAGACCATATAAAACAACTGCGAGACGGTGATAACCACCTGATGGGCCGCAAGGGCATTGGCACCGAGCCATCCCACCATGATGCCTGAGAGCGAGAACGAGGCCGTCTCGGTGCCCATCTGCGTGGCGAGCGGCCAGCCTAACTTGTTCTGGCGGATGAAGTCGGCCCTGTTGAGACGTCCGGCAAGGAAGCCCTGGCGATAACCGGCATAGCGCGGATGGAAGAACATTATACCGAACGCGACCAAAGCCATGATGACACGCGAGGCGAGAGTGGCTATTCCGGCTCCAAGAAGTCCCATCTCGGGCAAGCCTAACTTGCCGTATATCAGCAGGAAATTGCCCGTAACGTTGAGCACATTGCCCATAATGAGAATCCACATCGGCGTGCGTGTATCGGTAATTCCATCGTACATCTGCTTCATAACGTTGAACCATGAGACAAAAGGAAGCGACAAAAGATTTACGATGAAGTAAGGACGGATTAGCGGCAGCAGCTCTTCGGGCTGTCCGATGTTACCCAAATTGAAATAGAACACGGTCATGGCAAGGCATATCAGGATTGCCGTAACAGTATTGGAAAGCACAGCATTCTTCATCTCCGCACCAATCTTGGCCGTCTCTCCCCTACCGTACAAGTTACCGACGATGGGTGTCGTGCCGTAGCTGAAGCCCAACGAGAAGATGATTCCGAGCATGAAGATAGAGTTGACAAACGCGGCAGCAGCCAGTTCGCTGGTAGAATGGTGTCCAATCATAAGCGTGTCGGCAAACCCAAGTATTATGGTTCCGAGCTGACCTATTATTATCGGCACGCCAAGAGAGGCGAGTGCCTTGTAATGACCGGTATAGTTTCGCATATCGCAGTTAAGTTCTCACAATCGTAAAAAATAGAAATGCAAAGATAACGCAAACCGAACGCAATAGAACTTGTTCTAAATTGCTGAGGTGCAGCTTATCTTATGCAAAGGTAGTGAATTTTACTCTATCCATGAAATACGGCAGAATAAAATCCACTACTCCTTACATTTACACGATAAAAGAGTGAGAGAGGAGGATAAAACCGCCTGCTTTTCACACGTATTCTTTCGCCTGCTGTCTTCCCCGCAACACATCGAGAGCATTGATGGCAAGTGCTTCCATCTCGTCCTCGCCCGGATAGCAGTAAGTCGGGGCAAGGAAGTCGATGCGTTTGCGCAACCTGCTGATGATATACTCCGAACGGGCGAGCCCTCCGGTTAGCAGAATCGCATCAACATTGCCGAACAGCACAGCACCCTCGGCAACGATATTCTTTGCCGTGTGGTATATCATCGCGTTCACGATAAGCTCTGCCTGCTTGTCGCCGGAATCTATCCTGCGCAGTATTTCGCGCATATCGTTAGTACCGAGATGCGCCGTCAGGCCGGCTTTTCCGGCTATTCGCTTCAGCAGTTGGGCCTCGGTGTACTTGCCGCTGAAACACAGTCGCACGAGGTCGGCGGCCGGAAGGCTGCCTGCCCGTTCGGGCGAGAACGGTCCTTCTCCGTCGAGTGCGTTGTTCGCATCCACAGCCCTGCCGTGCTCATGGGCCGCGATGGAGATGCCTCCACCCATGTGGCATACTATCAGATTGAGGTCTTCATAACGCCGCCCCGTCTCGTTGGCAAAGCGTTTGGCTATCGCCCGCTGGTTCAGAGCGTGCCAGATGCAGATTCTCCGCATCAGTGGCGAACCGCTGATACGTGCGTATTCATTCAGCTCATCGACCACTCCCGGGTCTGCGATGAAGCTCCTGCAGCCGGGAATGTCCTTCGCTATCTCGTAGGCAATGATGCAACCGAGGTCGCAGGCGTGCTTGTGTATGGCCTGACGGGTATCGTCGAGCATCTTGCCGTTAATCTCATAGACACCTCCCGACAGTGGTTTGGCGAGTCCGCCACGGCCAATCACGGCCTGGAAATCAAAGTCGATGTTCATCCGTTCCAGCTCGGAAATAACGAGTTCCTTACGGAATGCGAACTGGTCGGTAACGTTCTCGAATTGGCTCAGTTCCTCTGCCGTGTGGGGAATCGACCTCAACAGCATCGGACTTTCATTCTCATAAACGGCCATCTTGGTAGATGTGGAACCCGGATTTATTACTAATATGTGCATGGTTCGGGGGATTTTTTATGTTAGTATTCAGGAGACTGGAGTTCAGGAGTTCTGACATTACTCTATAAGAGATGGGAGACTGGAGTTCAGGAATACGGTCTACAGCCTCCTCAACTGTATTGTCTGAACTTCTGAACTCCAGTCTACTGTCTCCTCAACTACAATGCAGCCAAAGCCAAACTGTAAAACTTCGACATCTTGCTGTCACTGCGCGAGGGCAGCACTACTGGAGCGAGCGTACCTTGAAGCACCGCAGCAGTGTTGGCATGGCAGAAGAGCGTAACGGTCTTATAGAACATATTGCCGGCTTCGATGTCGGGAAATACCAGTCCGTCGGCCTCTCCGTTGATTGCAGAAGTGAGTCCTTTCTTGCGCATATTCTCCGTACTGCACGCCGTTTTCACATCCATCGGACCGTCGACGACGCACGCACCAAGCTCGCCCGCGGCTGCCTTGTCGATTATCTCCTTATATCCCACGGTGAAAGGGAAATGCTTCTCGCCCACCTTCTCCGAACAGTGGACAAGCGCAATCTTAGGTTTCTCTATACCGAAGGCACGCGCCACGTATGCGATATACTTCACCTGCTCGATGCGCTGCTGCTGCGTGGGGTAAGGAATGACGGCCGAATCTGTGAAGAAAAGCAGTTTTTTATATGCTGGAATCTCCGCCGCCGTGATATGGGTGAGCACCCTCCCGTGTGGCAAGATGCCCGTTTCCTTGTTCAACACCGCCCGCAACAGGTTGTCGGTGTTCAGCATTCCCTTCATCAGGATGTCGGCCTTGCCATCCCGTACCAATGCCACGGCCTTGCGGGCAGCATCGTCACAGTCGGCAGCCTCCTCGAAAAAGATGTGTTCCCGATGGCGCATCAGCACCGCATTTGCCTCTACCTGTTCGCGACAGCCTACAAACACAGCCTCGATGAAGCCCACTTCAAGTCCCTGGCTCACCGACATCTGTGTCTGACTGTCGGCAGCCCACACTACAGCCACGCGCTTGCGGTCGCCACGGAGACGCAGATGGTCTATCAATTCCTCAAAATTCCGTATTGTTTCCATAGTCATAATAATATATTGGTTATTAACAAAATCTTCTCGTACAAGGCCTGCCCAAGACATTTCTCACGAAAGACGGCACGCCAATATTCGCAGTCAAAGTTACGAAAATCTTTTTATTCAACGTCATTTTTTCAGATAAATACGTCCGACATAGCACTTTATGTGATTTTTTTGCGTTATATTTGCACCTTATAACACATCAATTCTATATTGTAATGAATATGAAATCAATATTATCTTACTTTATCGCGGCGGTAACGGCATTATCGCTGGCCGCTTGTAGCGATGACAACGAGACCGAAGGACAAGGCGATATCGAAGTGCCACAACAGGAGCTGACATTCAACTCGAACGTAAACGAGAGCTCAATAAGCATAAAGACGACGGGAACATGGACCGCCTCGTCGGACATCAACTGGTGTAAGCCACGCAAAAAGAATGGCAAAGGCTCCACAAACCTTTCGTTATGGGTCAGCCCGAACATCACAAACAAGGCCCGAAGCGGCAAAATCACTATTAGAGCAAACGGCGAAACAAAGACAATCCCAGTGAGTCAGCCGGCATACACGGCCGACACGACATACATCTATCGTCTGCCTGTGATTTTCCACGTACTGTATAAGAACCGCAACGACAACAAGCAGTACGTTTCGCAGAAGTGGCTCACCGAACTGATAGACAGCGTGAACCTCGTCTACAAGCGCAACAACATGAACATACAGTTCCACATGGCGCGCATAGACCAGAACGGCGACACCCTGACAGAAGCGGGCGTGATGCGCAAGCAGATAAGCGCGGCAAGCATGGACTGCGACAAATTCCTGCAAGACGATAACCCGACATACGGCAATCTGAACCAGAACTTCCAGCAATACATAAATATCTTCCTATTCAAATTCACCGATGAGAACACAATGGGCATCACCACACTGCCCAATATGCCATCGACAAGGGAATTGGCAGGTCTGAACAGTATGCCGGGAAGTACGCTCCAGAATATCACCAAGCTCGACTCGCCGTGGGGAGTGGCCATAAACAACGACTACATATACGAGATGCAAAAATGGGGATATATCAATCCTATGTATGTAGTTACAACCATCGCACACGAGTTGGGGCATTATCTCGGCCTGCGTCACGCATTCTCCGAGGACGAATGCAACGAGGACGACTATTGCGAGGACACGAAAAACTGCGATTACAACGCATACATCGAAAGCATTGTAGACTATTTCGACAACCTGAAAGAAGGCGAGAGTCCGCAAGCGTCAGTTCTTCTGACCCGCTCCAACTGCGACGACGGCGAACTGTATCATGCCGACAACATCATGGATTATATGTACACTCTCGCCGACAAGCTCACCCCCGACCAGCGTGCGCGCACGCTCCGTGTGCTCAACTACTGCCCGATGGTACCCGGTCCGAAGCTGGAGACATACACAAACAGCAAGTCTACACTGATGAATGGGCAAAAAATACGACTCGTACCCCGTCTCTCCAACTGTCCGAAGTACACTCCACACAACATCGGAAGCATGAGAAAATAGCGCGAAACCACATTCCAAAGCAAACGATTGCACAAGAAAATCACGACATTTACATCTCAAAAGCATTGTACTTCTGAACGTAATAACTAATTTTGTTGTGTCGAAACGACAGTAAACAAATTGTATCAGCTTGAGATTATAGTTTGGTTTTTTATAAATTAGAATACACTTTGGATTATGGAAGCAAGAAAAATGGAAGCGAACGAAATGGCAATGACGCAGTCGAACGAGCACGCAGCGAAAGAGTTTAACTTCACAAACTGGCTCATCGACTATATCGACAGTCATTAAGTTCATCCCGATTGCAGAATCGGCTCTCTCTATCAAGAGACAGAAAAGAATCAATTAATGACAAAAATGCAGGACTCGTGGCAACGGGAGCCTGCATTTTTTTATTTCCTAAGCCTTAGATCCAAAAATGGCAACTCTATATTTATCTTGTGAGCTACTCTATGTTTATCGACAGCCCCCTCATCACGTCATAATGCCGGATAAACAAAAAAGACGCTAACTGCTTGTTTCCTTGCAATTAGCGTCTTTTCTTTGTGGACCAGCCTGGGCTTGAACCAGGGACCTCCAGATTATGAGTCTGTTGCTCTAACCAACTGAGCTACAAGTCCTGAATTACTTGAATTCGGCTGCAAAGGTACAATAATTAATTGAAAACGGCGAAAGAAGAATGAAATATTTTTTCGTTTTAACAAATAAAAAGAGTAAAAAGAGAAAGTAATTATCAATCTTAAGGATAAAAAAAGAAGGAATATAATCTTATCTAAAGGATAAAAAGAATGGGTAAACAGGACGTTAAATTATATTGATTTTAGATTGTTATGCCGACTGTAATAACCCAACATTATAAGAAATACAAAATGTTGGGAGGCTAAATACGTTATTTCGAGGATTTTACCTAATTTTGCAGGAAACTTAACAATATGCCGACAAATGCAACAAGCACGTCGAGGAAACTGGCAGTTGACAGAGACATAATGCAACAGGCACGTCGGGAAAACAAGCAATCAACAAGAAACGAAAAAACAATGAAGATAGAAAAGGGAATTAAAAACATAATATTCGACCTCGGAGGCGTACTCGTGGGACTCGACAAGAACCGCTGCGTGGAGGCGTTTCGCAAGATTGGGGCAGACGACATAGCCTATTTCGTGGACGAACACCGCGTGGAAAGCCTGTTCTTCGACTCGGAAGTGGGCAACATCTCGCAGGCGGAATTCTGTCAGCGGGTGCGCGAGCTGACGAAAAAAGACATCCCCGACAAGGACATCGTGTGGGCGTGGAACGAACTGCTGACGGGTATTCCCGACTTCAAAAAGGAGTGTCTGCTGCGACTGAACAACGATTACAGGCTGTTTCTGTTGAGCAACACGAACGTGATGCACTGGACCAAGTGCGCCCAAGACTTCTTCCCTTTTCACGGATGGGGCGTGAACGACTACTTCGAGCAGGTGTTCTTGTCGTATGAGATGCACCTGATAAAACCGTCGGAGGAGATTTTCAAGAGTGTACTTGATGAGGCCGGCATCATGGCTGAGCAGACTTTGTTTGTCGACGACTCGGCGGACAACTGCCGGGCAGCGCGCAAAGTCGGCATAAAAACGTTCTTAAACGAGAAACCCGACGACTTTTTTACCCGATGAAATGGGAGAAAAACAACAAAAAACAGCAGAAAATGAAAGTTTACGGTAAGGAGTTTTTTACTGGAAATCCAATCAGCAACGATCACGACAAACGTCTGACAGAGGAGATTATCAAGCCACAGGTGGCCACAATAGGCTTCTTCGACGGCGTGCATCGCGGCCATTGCCATCTTATCGACCACGTGCGGAGCGTGGCCGAAGCCTCGGGAATGGAGTCGATGGCCGTAACATTCGACAACCATCCGCGCCGTGTGCTCGGTCAGGATTATTGCCCCCAAATGCTTTCCACGCTCGACGACAAACTTCTCTTGTTGTCGAAAGCCCATATAGACAACTGTGCCGTGCTGCCGTTCAGCCGCAGTCTCGCCTCGCTGTCGGCCTGCGAATTCATGCAGAAGATACTGCACGACAAGCTGAATGTGCGCAAGCTCGTCATCGGATACGACAACCGGTTCGGGCACGACCGCACCGATGGATTCGAGGATTATGGGAGATACGGCCGCGAGATGGGCATAGAGGTGATATGCAGCGATGCCTATATATATAAAGGTGTAAGGGTAAGTTCGTCAGTGGTGCGCTCCTACATCGCCAAAGGCGAAATCCGGCTCGCCAACGACTGTCTGGGCCATCCCTACACGATAACCGGCAAGGTGGTTGGAGGGTTCCGCGAGGGTCGCAAGATAGGTTTCCCGACCGCCAACATCGCCGTCAACGACCCATGCCGGATGATACCTGCCAACGGCGTTTATGCCGTAACGGTGCGCATCCCCGGTTCGATGGAGCAGAAACACGCGATGATGAACATCGGGAAAAGGCCCACATACAACGGCCACGAGGTTACGCTTGAGGCACACATACTGAATTTCCGCGGCGACATCTACGGACAGACGGTCAGCGTCTCGTTTATCAGCAGAATACGCGATGAGCGCAAATTCGCCGACGTGGAGGATCTGACGCGCCAGCTGCACGAGGACGAGAGAATCGTAGAAGAAATATTAAAAAACGAGATAGAATAATGAACAGACCATTAAAAAATTTTCTTGACGTACTATTATGTATAGCTATATTTGCCGTTGTGCAGATTTTCATACAGTTGGCAGTAGCAGGAATCTACAGTTTTGTGAAGGAAGTAGACTTCACGACTGTCTCCGACGGGCTGACGGCAGGCAAATACAGCGATTTAATCGTGATTTCATCAGTACTCAGCAGTCTGGTAACACTGCTGGTTTTCACGTTCGGCAAATTCGCTGTCATCAGCCGCAACTACCTCGCTTCGCATCCCTGGGGCACGCTCGCATGGGTGGCATTGCTATCATTGGGCCTCATCCTGCCCGCCGAATGGGTTTATGAGCGGTTGCAGATAACGATGCCCGAATCCACGGAAGCCATGTTCGAGGGCATCATGCGCGAGCCGTTGGGCTACATGGCCATCGGAATTTTCGCCCCTGTGGTAGAGGAAATAGTCTTCCGCGGCGCCATCCTCCGCATCCTCCTCGGCCTTTTCAGCCGCAGTTGGCATTGGGTGGCAATCATTTTCTCGGCCCTGATATTCGGCGCGATACATCTGAACTTGGCGCAGGGACTGCACGCTTTCGTCATCGGACTGCTTCTCGGCTGGATGTATTACCGCACGTCGAGCGTTGTTCCCGGCATCCTTCTGCACTGGATAAACAACACCGTGGCCTACCTGATGTTCCATCTCATGCCGCAGTTCGGCGACGGCAAGCTCATAGACTTCTTCCACGGCGACGAGTCGCTGATGTATAAAGGTCTCGGCTGCTCGCTTCTGATAATCCTTCCGTCGCTGTTCCAGATAGCAAGACGGATGAAGCAGGCCGACAGATAAGTGCCCCCGCCCACCGGCGGGGACTCTTCATGAATCCGATTCAGATTCTTTTTCCCCTAAAACATACTGTTAACCTGCATTATTCATACTGTTCCTACTGCATGAATAATGCAGGTTAAGGACTTCAAACTCATAGTGTCGGAGCAATTCTGGCTTAGTACTCGAGTACCGGGGCTTTAGTACTCGAGTAATCTGGCTTTAGTACTCGAGTAATTCGGCCTAAAATACTCAAGTATTTCGGGCTTAGTACTCGAGTATTTCAGGCAGAATTACTTTTCATTCTCTATCTGACAGGAAAATGACGACATTCCCGCTGCAAAAAAATATAGCTATAAATTCTTGCAATGGAGCCTCTGTACTATTTCATCAGTGTGAACCTTAGGCTTTATTCCAGCATTCTCTTACCTCAGAAAAAGCATTTCTCAATCCCCCATCCCTACTCCCCAAACATCCGGATTGGGGGCTTTATCGTCCGTAAAAAGGAGTATTAACAAGCATTCGGATAAAAATAATAGTATGAAATTTTGTTGTTTATGTAAAAAATACTATATTTGCAAAATAAATCTACTATTTCTATAAATAATTAAAAAAGCAAACGCCGCACATCTGTCTACACATTATTATAATGTTATTACAGACCACGGAAAAGTAAACAACCACTATCAATAAATCCTCCGCCCGACTTGAGAACCCGATGAAAAGGCCTCTTTTCGGACAAAAACAGCGATTGAACAAACTATAATATCTTTAATAACTAAATTAAAAACAATTATGTCTGGTAATTTGAAAACTTTTCGAATTGCGCTCGTAATGTTCTTTATCCTCATTGGGGGGGGCATTGTCTCGGCGCAAACAATCAAGGGAAATGTTAAGGATTCGACCGGTGAACCCATCATCGGAGCGACAGTCCAGGAGAAAGGCGGACAAGGCGGTGCTGTAACCGACCTTGACGGCAACTTTACTCTGAACCTTACCGGCAGCAAGCATCTTGTAATCTCATACATCGGTATGAAGACCAAGACCGTAAACGCTGCAGGAAAGACCACCATCAACGTGGTACTCGAGGACGACGCTACATCACTTAACGACGTTGTCGTAATCGGTTATGGTACCGTACGCAAAAAAGACCTCACTGGTTCTGTTGCATCCGTAAGTTCTAAGGAACTGGCAAACGTGCCTGTATCAACAGCGGCAGAAGCCATGCAAGGAAAGATGGCAGGTGTGAACGTAATGACCACCGAGGGTTCTCCTGATGCAGAAATAACCATCCGCGTACGTGGTGGCGGTTCGCTTTCTCAGGACAACTCACCTCTTTATATCGTAGACGGCTTTCCTGTATCAAGCATCAGCGACATTGCTCCAAGCGATATTGAGACTATCGACGTACTGAAGGATGCTTCTTCTACCGCCATCTATGGTGCACGTGGTGCCAACGGTGTCATCATCATTACTACAAAGAACGGTTCAGAAGGCAAGGTACAGGTGAACTTCAACGCATCACTTGGTATCCGTAAGATTTCAAATGAAATCGAAGTACTCGACCCTTACAACTATGCCCTCTATCAGTATGAGATTGGCGACAAGACCGGTTATGGTAATTATGACGACCTTGAAATTTGGAAATCAGTAGCAGGACACGACTGGCAGGATGAGGTGTTCGGTCGTACAGGCCAACAGAGAATCTACAACGTTTCTGTAAACGGCGGTTCAAAAGAGACAAAATTCAATGTCAGCTATTCACGTACCGATGACAAGGGTATCATGATGTCTTCCGACTTCACTAAGGATAATATTAACGCCAAGTTGAACACGACCCTTAACAAGTGGCTCACACTCGACTTCAATGCTCGCATGAGCTATCAGGTTGTCAACGGACTAAGTTCAGGTGCTGAAGTTACAGACAACAACATTACCAACTCTATTGTCGGCAAGACTATCAAGTTCCGTCCAATAGACCCACTTAACGACGGTCTCGACGAAGACGATGAAAACACATCCAACCGTGAGGCAAGTCCATACGACGCTCTTAAAGACACTTATAAGCAGCAGAGACGTTTCCGTCAGAACTACAACATAGGTTTAAATTGGAAACCGTTCAAGCACATCACCGTTCGCAGCGAATTTGGATACGGATGGTATAACACGAAGTTGACATTCGCTCAGGGATGCTATGCTTCAAAGAACTCTAAGTTAGGTTATCCGGGAAGGCCCCAGTCTGAGATTGACAGAGACGAGACAAGAAACTGGCGTAACGCTAACACCATTACATACGACAACAAGAACATCTTTACCAAGAACGACCGTTTGAACGTTCTCGTAGGTCAGGAATGGTCAAGTTCAAGCACTGAGTCATACGCATCTTATTCTGTAAACTTCCCTACCTCAATGACATTGGAGGAAGTTCTCGCTAATCAAGGTTCAGGTCTTGCGCTCAACAACTATAGCAATATCGCCCGCAAAGACAATATGTTCTCTTTCTTCGGACGCTTGAACTATACATACGCAGACAAGTATCTCTTTACAGCCACACTGCGCGCAGACGGCAGTTCTAAATTTGCGAAAGGCAACCGCTGGGGATATTTCCCTGCTGCCGCTATCGCATGGCGCATCAGCGACGAGGAATTTATGAAAGGTATCAGTTGGCTCTCAAACTTGAAGGCGCGTTTGAGCTTCGGTACAGCAGGTAACAACCGTATCAAGAGCGGTCTTATCGAGACGACATACAGCCTCAGCGACGCTACCGCAAAGGCTCCTTATTTCGATGAGACAGTAGATGTCATGTTGACACACAGCACTCTCGCAAATCCCAATTTGAAGTGGGAAACAACAATCACACGTAACTTCGGTATCGACTATGGATTCCTCAAAGGGCGCATCAGTGGTACCATCGACTTGTATTGGAATACGACAAAAGACCTGCTGATGCAGACCCAGATTCCTACAATCTCAGGTTATCAGTATCAATATCAGAACTTCGGCAAGACTTCTAACAAGGGTATTGAGTTCGCTGTAAACGCTGTAATCATCGACAAGAAGGACTTTACCCTCAACTTCAACGGTAACATTTCTTACAACCGCAACAAGATTGACGAATTGAATACAGATACTGAGTTCCAGAACTATAAATGGGCAGGAAGCACATTCGACGATAATGAAAACTTCAGGATAGTAGAAGGCGGTCGTCTCGGTGAAGTATGGGGATACAAGACAAATGGTTTCTATACAGCGTACGATGAGCTGACAAATCCTAATGGCGACTTGATTTGGAACGGTTCGGCATGGGCACTTCGCGACGGTGTGAAAGACGAAGGTACAAAAATTATAGGAGGCACACTGAAACCAGGAGCAATTAAGGTCGAAGTTGACGAGAACGGCAAGGCTCTGAAGCAGCGTCTCGGTAACACCATAGCTCCCTGGCAGGGCGGTTTCGGCCTCAATGCCACATTCCACGGTTTCGACGCATCTATATTCTGCAACTTCTCACTTGGCAACCAGCGTGTAAATGGTGCCAAGATGGTGGCAGGTTTCTACGGTCAGGCACGCAAGGGATATAACCTCCACGGCGATTTTAGCAACAGATATACAGGTGTCGATATAGCAACAGGCCTCGACTTGTATAATCCAACCAATGCTGATGTCGTTGCAGCATACGGAAGTCCGGAGGCTGCGATAGCACGTCTGAACGAGATAAATGCTAATGCATCTATATATAATCCTGTTGTTACCAACAAGCTCTCGATGATTAGCGACTATGTAGAGGATGCTTCATTCCTGCGCGTACAGAACCTTACAATAGGTTATACATTGCCAAAGAACATCGTAAACAAGATTTTCCTCAGCAATGTACGCTTCTACTTCACAGGCTATAACCTGCTCACTCTTACCGGATATACCGGTTCTGACCCTGAGGCAGACGTAAGTAGCAAGAAAAATCCTATGTGTCCGGGTATAGACTACGCAACATATCCAAAGAGCCGTCTGTATGTATTCGGAGTAAATGTTTCATTCTAACCAAAAACAAGAATTTACATCATGAAGACAAATATAATAAAGACATTGTTATTAGGCACTTTGGCCGTGTCTGCAACATCATGCAACGATTTCCTTGACCAAACATCTGATTCTGAGCATACGCCAGAAAACGTATGGAACTCGCCTTATTATTCAGGATTGGTACTGAATAAAGCGTATGGAAGTCTCACTGAAGACGGTACATACGCTCAGGTAATGGCTTTTACCACTTCACTCAACACGGATATAGAGCTGGTTGACGCAGGTGATGCTAACAGCTATACCGCACAGGGAAGTGAGAGAAGCTACATGAACTACAACGCCATGGCCGGTGGCTGGAGCAAAGCACAGACCGCATGGGACAATCTATACACAGGAATTGAATACTGTAACAACGTTATTGACGGAATAAACGGAAGCTCGGCAGCGACACCGGAGACTTCTGAAGGTCGTCAGATGCTTGCTTACAAGGGCGAAGCCATTACGTTACGTGCAATGATGTATTTTGACCTTATCCGAAACTTCGGTGACGTTCCATTGAAACTGTCTGAAACAACTACAGATTTGGGAAATGTGTATCTTGAGAAAACAGACCGAGACGAGATAATGGATAAACTTATAGAATCTCTCGAAGAGGCTATAACCTTATTGCCGTGGGCCGGAGAAAGTGGCTATACCACAGAGCACGTAACCAAAGGATATGCGCACGCTCTTTTGGCTCATATCGCATTGCAGCGCGCCGGTTGGGCTATCAGAGAACACGCTAAAGAGGGATACGAGACAGCTACGGAAAACAGCGACCCTACATATCCGACACAGCGTCCAGCAGCTTCAGAGCGCAAGACATACTATGAGTTGGCTTTGGTTCATCTCAATGAAGTGATAAACAGCGGTGTCCACCAGTTGAATCCTAGTTTCGAGAACCAGTGGTATCTCGTAAACCAGAGGAAACTAGACACAAAATATCATGAGAATATGTTTGAAGTTCCGATGGGACTCAACAAGAGTGGTGAGCTTGGATATACCGTTGGTGTGCGCATCAGTGGCGCATCTCAGAAATACGGGCCTAAGGGAAACTCTTCCGGTAAAGTAAAATTGACTGCTCCTTTCTTTTGGTCGTTCGACCACAAAGACCTTCGTCGCGACCTCACCTGCGCTACATACGAGTTGAAAGAGGAGGACGGTATTCTTAGCGAGAATATGCAGAAAAACGAGCCATTCAAAATATACGTAGCAAAGTGGGATATTCGTAAAATGAACGAAGAATGGCGTACAGCCGCTAAAGGTAGTACAGAGAAAGTACCGACAGGTATCAACACTGTCAAGATGCGTTATCCGCAGGTTCTTCTCATGTATGCAGAGGCTCTCAACGAACTTAACGGCAATCCGGATGATGCCACAGGAGGTGCTGGTATGACTGCCCGTCAGGCTCTCGCCGAGGTTCATACACGCGCATTTGCCGACAGAGATAAGGCCGAAGCAGAGACATACGTTAACGGAATACCATCAAACAAAGACGCATTCTTTGAAGCTTTGGTTCAGGAGAACGCATGGGAGTTCGCCGGAGAAGGCGTTCGCAAGTTCGAACTTGAGCGCTGGAACTTACTGAGCAAGAAGATTGACGAGTTCAAGGAGACATTCAAATATCAGTTTGAGAATGAATATCCTAAGGATTTGTATTACAAGACTATCACAGAAGGAAACGAAGTGAAGATTGATATGTCTTCTGTATGCTGGTATGCTGAGCCAGAAGACAAGACTGGATATACAAAGGTATCATGGTGGGGAACTGCAAAAGACGACCAGACAAACCCAGACAAGAACCCAATGCTTGCACTCGAATACATCAGTGCCGGTCTGAACTCTACGGTAAAGAACCGTTACCTCATGCCTATCGCGACAAGTACTATTGCTGACGCACAAGGCAAAATAGCAAATTCGTATGGTTTTTAAGTAATAATAGGAAAAGTATATGAAACTCAAATTAATAAATACAAGCGTTTTAGGAGCATCTTTGCTCCTAAGCGCAGTATCGTTCACTTCTTGCTGTGACGATAACGACTGGGACGTGGACAGCAACTATGACCGTATGTTCCACACCACATCACTGAGCGTTGACGCAAAAGACGACAGGGTCGGCGTCATTTTTGACAAGATTCCCGGTGCAATAAGCTATCAAGTGGAAATAAACCGCGATACCTTATACGATGATATAGAACTCAACGCAAACGGAAACAGTATCATACAAGAGCTTACGACTTCACCCGACACGATCTACGATCTCGAAGGAACAACCAAATATTTCCTACGTATGCGCACTTTGGGCGAAAACGGAAAGGTAAGTAAGTGGAAATACCTTGCTAAATACAGTTTCAGGACTAAGAGCGAACAGATAATCAGCAACATTGTACCGGCTTCAAGAAGCGCAAAGGTCTATTTCAACGCAGCGAAAACAATAGACCGAGCATTCGTCTACAAGGATGAAGACTCTGTAAAGATTGACAATGAAAATATTGACTTCGAGAATGGAGTAATCAATGTAACAGACCTCAGAGCAAATACGACTTACAGGGTGAAGTTGTGGAACGGCGAAAACTGCCGTGGAAATATGTCTTTCAAGACAACAGAAGATTTCCCTGAGGGATATGATGTCATAAACTTAAGTGTCAATGACGACCTTAACGAAATCCTTGCCACATCATCTAACAGCAAAGTTGTGATACTGATGCCACAGGGTATGGAGTATTTCATGCCAAAGGGAACAGACGGAACTTACACCACGCCAATTATCCCAGAAAACATAACAAGCGTTTATTTCTGGGGAGCAGTAGGCGAAAGTCAGCCGACATTCCATGCAAGGGGTATCAACGTCAATGGAAATAAGGATATTGTGCGCTTCTACAACCTCAATCTCGTAAACGAAGGAACTGGAGCAGACTATATATTGAACATCTCGGGCAGTAACGACATCAACAAGATACAGATTGACAAGTGCTCCGTTAGTAAGACTCGCGGTGTTGTCAGATTCCAAAGCATCAACGGAGGAACGGTAAACGAAATCACCATCAACAACTGTATGATAAGCAACATCGGTTCTTATGGAGTATTCAATTCTAAAGACCAAAAGGCTCTAAACATCGGAACTCTGAATCTCACGAACAGTACTATATCTGGAGTTGCTGCCGGAGCTTTGATTAATGCCGGTCAAAGCGGCATGAACATAAATGTAGATCATTGTACAATATATAATAGTGTTCAGGCTGGAAAATCCCTTATTGATGTCAACAAGCTGACGGATATCGTTCCAAACATAAGCAATACACTTATCGGACCGTTCAACGGAAGCGACGGTACTAAGACCATAAAGGGATGCAGCATGAAGGGACAAGTAAACGTAAGCAGCACATTCTATACAAGTGACCAGCTTTGGAACTCAGGATTTGAACTGGGTAATGATATCCCTGCGACCTCTAAGGACTTCTGGACCGACGCAGTTAATGGCGACTTCACTATAACAGTCGCATACCGTGACACTTACGGCCAGTATGGTGATCCACGCTGGGTAACTGAATAAACAAATTAATAATTAAAACCGAAAGAGGCTGGGTCGTAATGTTTACGGCTCAGTCTCTTTGTTTTATGTCTTACAGCAGATACAAGAAAAGCTGCGCCTATTGACACAGCCCCATCTCATATAAAGGTTCATTTCTTATCTCATTATTATGTCTGTGCATAATGCCCAGACATTTATTACAATCTTATTCTGCGAATGCCGGAATGTATCAAAATAGCAAATGCCATTTGGCTTACTCGATTTTCCATTCCTCTATGCCTCGTGTCTCTGACGAGAAGTTGACACCTATCTTATATATCTGCCTGCCATCAGACATGAACGGCTCGGCATAGCCCTTGTCTTCTATCTGCTTCAGAGCCTCATCAGCCGTACCGTCGAGCTTCAGCTCCATCACGTAGATGTAGTCTTTCGTCTTCATCACTATGTCCATGCGACCGCGGCTTGTCG
>ERZ1027188.269-NODE-269-length-23315-cov-5.382674_pt1 | contig 23315 bp, 21 predicted proteins | sample MGYA00519273_ERZ1027188 | MGnify/ENA primary metagenome ERZ1027188 (study PRJEB26926, sample SAMN06164623) | human gut metagenome | biome: ENVO:00009003; feature: ENVO:2100002; material: ENVO:00002003 | host: Homo sapiens | place: USA | collected 2012 ... | reverse complement strand
GATCTACACAAGGCTATTCGTCGGCAGCGTCAGATGTGTATAAGAGACAGGTATCTATCGTGCGTTTCACTTTTAATTGCAGATGATACGAAGCCGCGCAAAGTGCTTGTGCACGTTCGTACAACGTTTTTCGGTATGCTTTTAACGTTTCGATATGCTTTTGCATTTCGGCAATTTCGCGCACCGCGCGTTGATCTTCCGCCGTGATTCGTTTCATATTGTCGATACAATCCGCCCGCGTGTGGTATATGTTGATTTGCTCGTTCGCTTCTTTCGCGGGGCTTCCGTATCGGCTGAAAAATTCGTCAAGATTGCTCATTTTTCTTCGTCCTTTTCCAGTTCCAGCACTTCCATTTTAAACGGCGGCTTTCCGCCGCAAATGTTCAGCCACCCGCGCCGATCCCGTTCCGCTTCTTCTTTCGTGTCGTACAATGTGCCGTATTTTTTCTTTCCGTTTTTTAAAGTTACTTCCAGTACGTATTTTTTCATTGCCTTTCGTTTCCTTTCCGTCGGATATGCCGCCGACGGTCGGTTTATTTTAATTTGTAATCTTTTGTTGTATATCTGCCGTTTAAGTCGTTGTCGATATAATCAAAGCGGCGAATATATGCGTCGTGATAGGGCTTGCCGTCAATCATTCTTTTTAGTTCCGCTCTTGCTTGTTTTAATGTCGGAAACTCTACGACATCAAAATCACCGCCGTCCGTTCTACATAAAACTGCTTCGTAAATAGTTCTCATTCTTAACTCCTTTGCGGGATTTATGCCGCCCGCGGTCGGCGCTCTGATTGATTGCTTACTTTATGGCGTTCCTTAATTCGATAATCTTTTTTATCCGCGTTTCTTCGCTTGCCCCCGGATTTTCTTCGTCAAATTTTTTCAATCTGATTTGCAGCATACGATAGCGAAGCGCTTCGCCGGCGCTGGTTTCTAAGCCTATTTCGAACCCGTTTAACTGCCGTTTCAGTTTTCCGTGTTCGTCAAGTTCCGCATAGGGAATCGTTCCGTAATATTCCCCGTTTTTGTAGTTTTCGGGTAAATCCGCTTTTTTGTCTTTAATCAGCACAAATTTTTCGTTTTCGATGACTACGCATTTCGTTACTACTTCCATTTTTCTTTTGCTCCTTTGGTGTTTTTCGTCGGGAACGGCTTACGCCGCCCCCGTGATTCTTTTTGTTTCGTCTTTTCGTTCTCTGATTTTCTCGCTTCCGTATTGGTCGCGGATTTCGTCCATCGTCAATTTGTGTTTGTTCTTCTTCGGCTCTTCGTCCGTCCACGCCCACGCCCGCTTTTTCGAGCAGTAGAAGAAACCGAGGTTTTTCAACTCGTCTTTGCATTCGTACGCGTTGAACGCCCACAGCCAGCAGCCGCAAAGTTCCAGATCGATATTGAAGCCCATAACTGCATTGATGATTTCGCGGAATCTGTCGGGCGCGTCTGCCGTCGCGTTCTCGCTCGTGTACGTTTCCCCCGTCGCACTTTTGTGCGTGTTCCATACCCGCGCCTTTAAATCGTTGTATTCCGCATTGATTTTTTGCATATCTTCCACGCGCCCGCCGTGGTCGGGGTGGTGTTCCATTGCAAGCCGTTTATATTGGCTGTAAAGTTCTTCTTTGCTTGTTACGTTCTTGAAAAATTCGTATTTCATTCGAGTATACCTCATTAAAAAATTTTTTTCGGCTCTGTGCCCTGTTTTCGCTTGTTTTTTGCTTTTCGCTGTGCTATAATAAAATAAGTCAGATGCAGGGCGGGCAGGTATTCGCCCCGCACCTTGGTTAGCCGTTCGGGGGAACGTTGGGAAAACATTTCTACCCCGTTCGGCTTTGTTTTAAGTTACCCGTTCGGCTATTTCGTTAGATAGTCGAACAAATCAAGAATTTTTTCAGCCGTCCAGCCTTCGGCGAGTAGATACTCGCGAAGCCGTTGGACGGTTTTATCATTCAAGCCCATTTCGTCCATTTTCCTTTTACCTGCCTTTTTTATATTCACGGCTTGCGCCGTGTCGACCTGATTTCCCGACGACCGAGAACGGAACCCGTTCCATTTTCGGGAGCCTCGCGGGGTTTGGTTCCGCTTGGCTCCGTTGTTCGGTGGTTTTGTTCCACTTCCGATCGCCTCAAAATCACAAGACTACGCCGCACGGGCGGGAACCTTTACTTTTCGTAGAAAAGCGCGGCACGCGGGTTCCCACCTTGTAACAAATCTATTCTTTTCGGCAGAAAAGCGCGGTACGCGGATTTGACAAGGTGAGTGCGCCGTAGTAAAGTGATACAGAGGCAGGCACAGGAAGGGGAACAGCCGAACGCCCTTAGGAGACAAGTGAAACCTAAGGGGCAAGACCCCTTTTCAATTCCTGCCGCATAAAAAAGCCCGCTTTCATTACGGCGGGTTTTCAAGCGGTTTAGCGGGGAATCCGCCGCTGCGCGGCGATTCCCCCGGAAATCAGGCATTATTCTATAAACGTGGCTTACACGATTTAAGGGGGGTACCCATTTATGAAAAAAGGCGCAAAATACATTACAAGAACGCAAAGACTTATGCTCGAAGATTGCTTCAACGCGAAACTGTCAAAAAGGAAAATTGCACTGAAAATAGGTATGTCGCTTTCCACCGTTTACAGGGAACTGGAACGCGGAAAGTGCATAAAGCGCAGAAAAAAATACGATTGTTACGGCTTATGCGGCTACGAAAATATTGTAACTTACAGCGCCGATATTGCCGAAGAACGCGCTAAAATGGAAATGACGAGAAAAGGCGCGCCGATTAAACTCGGCAAGGATTTCGCTTTTGCCGAATACGTCGAAAAACGCGTTATGAAAGATAAAATCTCCCCTTGCGTTCTCGTCGGCGAAATGAAAAAATCAGGCAACTTTAATACGAATGTCAGTAAAAGTACCTTGTACCGTTACATTTCTCGCGGTTTCTTTTTGCATTTACGTATGAAACATTTGCCGTGCTACAAAAAGAAAAAACATTACAGAAAAACAACCATTCAACGCGCCCCGCGCGGTACTTCTATTGAAAAACGACCGATTTGTATTCTTCAAAGAAAAATTTTCGGGCATTGGGAAATGGATTGCGTTGTCGGCTCTTCCCTCACTACTCTCTTGGTTCTTTCCGAACGGAAAACGAGAAAAGAAATTATTCTTCGGATTCCGAACAAAACAACGAAAAGCGTTGTTCACGCGTTGAATACGTTAGAGAAAAACTATGGCAAACGTTTTTCAAAAATTTTTAGAAGTATTACGGTGGATAACGGCGTTGAATTTTCCGATTGTTCGGGTATGGAAGAATCTATATTCGGCGGTACTCGAACAATGTTGTATTATTGCCACCCGTATACTTCGTGCGAACGCGGAACAAACGAACGACTTAACCGAGATATACGGAAGATATTTCCGAAAGGTACAGATTTCGCAAAAGTAACGGATAAGCAAGTAAAGCGTTGCGAAGATTGGGTCAATCATTACCCGCGGGAAATATTCGATTTCGGTAATTCCGCCGAACGTTTTGAAGAAGAGTTAGCGAAAATCGCTTAACGATTATTTTTATGTAACTAAAAATAAGCCGCCCTTTCGGACGGCTTTTCGACGTTTTATTTATCTTTGATTTTTCTTCCGATTTTTTGCCTTAAAACAATTCGCGGGATAGGTCTTACTACCTATCCCGCTCTATTTTAGCATATTTCTTGAATTTTTTTTAAGTTTTTTTCATTCTTTCGCAAAATTTACTTGACAATACGATCAATTTTTTGCTTTTTCGTTTTTTCAGCCGCAGTACGCGGTTATCTGATTTCTCCGTTTGCGTCTTTCACCAGCAAATCTTTGATATCCAGCAGACATTCCAGAAGCAGCGGATTGAATTTGCCGCACTCGCCGTTCAGAATCATTTTCAACGCTTCGTCGGAAGAATACGCGGCTTTGTAAACGCGCTTCGCCGTGAGGGCGTCGTATACGTCCGCCAGCGAAACCACCTGCGCCGCAATGGGTATTTCCTCCCCTTTCAAGCCTTTCGGGTAGCCCTTGCCGTCGTACTTTTCGTGGTGATACAAACAAATCTGATACGCGTATTTCACCAGCGGTTCGTTATGATATTCGTGAATATTCATTACGATTTCCGCGCCGAGAACGGTGTGTTTTTTCACTTCTTCGAATTCTTCGGGGGTAAGTTTGCCGGGTTTGTTTAAAATATCGCGGTTGATTTCCACCTTGCCTATATCGTGCAGCGCGGAAGCCGTGGCAATGAGATACACGTCCTTTTTCGTCAGAGCGTAACGATCGGTTTTTTCCATCAGCTTCGCAAGCAGCAGCTCGGTGATGATATTGATGTTGGTGATATGTTCGCGCCCCATCCCCGAACGGAATTCGGTTACCTGACTTAAAATGTCCACGAGGATATGACTGTTCTTTTCCTTTTCGAGCATTTCGTCCAAAACGGCGGAAATCAGCCGTCGCTGCTTTTCGTGCAGGTTGATCGTGTTGGAAACCCGACGGTATACCACTTTGGCGTCGAACGGGCGAGCGATGAAATCGGATACGCCCATTTCGTACGCGCGGCGGAGGGCGCCGGGAGATTCTTCGTCCGTAACGGCGATGACGGGGACGTCTTCGATATAATGGTTATCCGCCATATATTTCAGCACCGTAAAACCGTCGGCATCCGGCATCATGATATCGAGAAGCACAAGCGCTATGCCCGATCCGTATTCCGCCAGCGCTTCGACGCAGGCTTTGCCGTCGTCCGCTTCCAACACGTTGTATTCGTTGCCTAATATGGAAAAAAGTACGGAGCGGTCGGCTTCCGAATCGTCCGCAATCAGGACGCTTGCCTTGTTATGCTCTTCCGAAATTTCCGCGCCGTTATCGGTAACGATCGCGTTCTTTTTGGTTTTCGCGCGATACAGCAGCCTGTCCGCGCGGTTTACCGCGTTCTCCACCGTTTCGTTGGCGCATATGGTGGCGCCGATGCTGGAAGTTAAATTGATTTCCGCATACCCCCGCATCACGATGTTGCTTACCCGTTGCAGAATATGATTGAGCACAGAATCGAAATGCTCGCTCTGCAAGCCCGGCATAATCAGCAGAAATTCATCGCCGCCGTAACGCACCAGTTTATCGGACGTGCGTATATCCTTTTTCAACGCCGCCGCAAACGAAGAGAGAACGGCGTCGCCCGCAATGTGCCCGTATACGTCGTTGTATACCTTGAAATCATCCAGATCGATCATCGCGACGCCTGCCGCCGTAAACACGGAATTTTTCAGTTTTTCTTCGTAAAAGCGGCGGTTGTATACCCCCGTCAGCACGTCGGTATACGTCTTTTCGTAGTACCCGTTGAGGCGGGAGAGAAGCTTTTCTTCGCCCGAAAGATCCAAAAACGCTTCCGAATCGAATTCGCGCAGCAATTCCATTACGCAGGGAACGCCGTCGATTTCCGCATATCGTGCGATTGCCTGATATACGCCGTCCTTCGAAAATTCCAGCTTTACCTCGTCTTTTTTGCTCTGATACGCGCGGGCCGAAATGCAGTTATCGCACGGACGCTGCGTGCCCCAGAACGAATAGCACGGGCAGTTGAGTTTTTCCGTATCTTCCCGCGTACATATCCCACCGATTTCGTCTTTATGCAGAATCCGCACCACGTTGAATACCTTGCGGTAACAACGCATCTCTTCTTCGGCTTCCGCCATGGTAAGAACGCATTCTTTCTTCACGACTTCCTCCCCGCGTGTTTTCCCGCGCGTCAAAACAAACTCCGTAGGACTACGATGATCCGTTCTGCTGCTTTTTGCGGTATGCCGCTTGCAGTATGCCGCAAAATACCCGCACGGCGGATCCTCCGGCGTACCACACGCACGCGTTTGTCTGCGGGCGCCGGCATACATTTTTGAACGCGTTTTTTCCGACGCGCGCCCGCGTACGAAAAAAACGATTGTTCGCCGATTTACAGGCAAACAACCGCGTTCGTTTCGTCCGTCCGCCGCAGCGGATATTTCAGCATTATATTTATTATACTCTTACCTGAAAGATATTTCAAGGTAAATAACCTTGCGTAATACTTTTTTCACATAATTTTCACGGTTTTTGTATAATTTTTTTTAAATTACGGGCGCATTGCCTATCGTTCCGCCCACAGTTAAAAATTTCCGCCGCCCCGTCGGAGATCGTCAAATTCCGGGAGTTTTCTTTGTGCATGCCTCGCGCCATCGTCGCCGATATATACGGAAAAATGTTCAATTTGTAAAGTTTTATTGTAAAATATAGTGTTTTTTAGCCGATTTCGGCTATTTTTGCTTTACCTAGGATTACGGATGTTCGACTGCGTTGCTGTGTTACAAGGGTATACTTTATCGTTTCCCGATTTTGTATTCTTCGTGGAATGCCAAACGGCATTCAAATTATTAAATTGTATCAGACCGGACTACTTATTATCGGTCTTTTCGTACTCGGCTTTCAAAGATTCGTAGTTCTTTGTCTATCATTTGTCTGCTCCTTGTCTTAATCAATCGGTGTTTGATGCGCGCCCTTCATTTCTGACTTTATAAAATTTGCCACTCCGTTACGGGTTACGTCCGAAAACGCGCAGGTGGCGTTAAGAGCGTCTTCATAAGCCTGCTTTTCGCTCGTTCCGCAATGTAACGACAAATGCGCCGACATAAAGCGTATAATCGTCATATACTCGTTCAGAACTTCCCTTCCTCGATCCGTAAGAACGATTTTCCTATCATTCTTCTCGATATATTCTTTTTCCCGCAACCTTTCAATCGCGTTATACGCACTCACCTTTGTTACGTGAAGCCTGTTTGCTATATCGGTCTGTTTAACCGACTGCAACTCTTTGGCAAGGTTGTTTGCCGCTATCAGATACCTTAATTCCGACGAACTCATATGTAACTCACCATCCGTTTTATTTGGTTAGCCAACACTAACCATTCCTGAAAAAAATTTTGCGCCGTGCTTACACAGAAGCGGTTAGTTTAGGCTAACTCTTGCGCAAAAATTAACGGCCTTTTTCCAAAGCCATTTTTAATTATACTCATATATAGAAAAAAGTCAACCGAAAGTTAGCGGCTGACTAAAATTTTTTTTGTATTTACACGTTAAAATGTTTTTTGATAGCCTCGAACGCTTCTTCGGTGATAACGTGTTCCACGCGGCAAGCGTTTTCTTCCGCTGCCTCGGGCGAAAGCCCCATCACTACAAGGGCTTGAGTCAGCGATTTATGCCGGGAAAAAATATTGTCGGCTTTCTCCTTGCCCGTTTCGGTAAGGTCTATAAGTCCGTCGGCATGCACAACTATAAAACCGTCTTTTTTCATTATTCCCACGGCGCGGGAAACGCTCGGCTTGGAATAACCGAGTTCTTCCGCTATATCTATCGCCCTTACACTACCCTTTTTCTTTTTTAATCTAAGTATCGTTTCGAGATACATTTCCTGCGATTCGTTGTCTACCATATTTTTCTCCCGCGCTTTTTATATATTATATCACGTTACTTTGAAAAAAGCAATTGAAAATTCCGTCCGGGCTTTAAGTCGGATTTTTCTCCGAAGGACGGCACGATTATTTAATTTTCCACTTTCCGCTTGCCGATTGCAAATCCACCATACGAGCGTAAATGCCGTTTTTATTGTATAATTCGCCGGGAGTCCCCTGCTCCGCCACGACGCCGTCCGCCAAAACCACGATTTTATCCGCTCCCGCAACCGTTCTCATTCTGTGAGCTATCACAAGCACGGTTTTATTATCTTCCAGATATAAATAAACGGAAGAAGCGCGATAAGCGCGCTTATCGCCGAAAGAAACCACGAAGCATACGTAAAATATTTGTGTTTCCCCGCATACCCCATAAGCCTTGAAATATTTGATTGTTTTTCCAACTTGAAAACCTCCTGTATTCTTGGTTAGCACAGGCTAACCATAGTCGAAATAAAAAATCCCATTTATTATTTGATAATATTATGGAACTATCTTTTTAGTAGCCTTAATAGACTATCTCACCCTGCGTTTAAGAAATAATAGAATCTTTGGCACTCTTTTTGTTTGTTTTTCGTATCTTATTTACGTTTTTATTCATCAAACGCCTGCCTATAAATCGATAAGCGCACCGTTTTAATAAGCTCATCGTCTGTCCGTGTTCTCTCAAAAGAGAATCGGGATCGTCATACACTCCGAAGTCTCGCACAATTCCTTCTTTTTGTATATAGGTATCGCAACAATTAAATTCGACCGGCGGATTTATAAAGTTTTTCGTCGCAACGCCGTAACCGATAAACGAACCGTCATTATTCGGCTTAAATATTTTTTGCAATGCGGACAGGTATTTTTTATCGAGAATAAACCCTTCGAGGTTATACCATTCCCCGCAAACGTACGCTTCTACATAACTGTGGAAAATCTCGTCGGGCGCAAACTTATAAACAAAACCCGTCATCGCACCTTTTTGCAGAATTTTATCTATCATAAAACCATGTATCCGGCAAGGAATACCCGAGGCACGAAGAAGAGCCATAAAAAGCGTTCCCTTGGTATTGCATTGCCCGTAACCGTCTTTCAGCACCCGACTCGCCTTTACGCCGTCGTCAACGTTGTATCCGAATAAAATCTCATCTTTAACGAAATTATAAATTGCCTTCACTCGTTCCGTTTCCGGTAAATTCTTCCACCCCCGTGTTTCTACAAGCAGTTGAATTTGCTCGGATGAATAATCGAGTATTTTTGTTTCTCTTAAATAATTTGTACAATTCGAGCAATTCATTATTTATCCTTTATGGTCGTAATGGCAATCGCAATATGCTCCGCCGCCCGCTAAGGTATATTCCCTTGTGAAAACCGTATTGTTAAGAGCCGCCATATCGTAGTCAAGCGTACACATTGCGGGTATATACTCTTTAAGTCCGAGTTTGGTCATGAGATAACAGATTCCGCAAGTGTAAAAAGTTGCGGTATACTGATTTATCGTCTTTCCGTCTTCAACGGCAAATCTCCACGAATAAGGGTTTTTAGCAGCCAAAATCTCGCTTTTTTCGGCTTGCTGTTTAAGTAATTCTCTACCCTTCTCGGTGTACGCCTTACTTTTCTTCGATGCGGCTTTCGTCAAGAAATTGTCGCACATCGCACCGCGGTAATAAACGCGCACTTCTTCCAATGTATACTTATTTTTTACCGAGAGCAAAATTGACGAAAGCAATGCGCAACTTAATATATTGATTAAAAATCTGTCGCCTTTTTCAAACTCTGTTACGTCTGCCAGAATTTCCTTGTATTTTTTATGAGCCTCTTTCATAACGGCTTTCGGGTCGGATTCTCTTAACGCTTCGGAAAGCTGTTTTTTAAACGTCCCTTTATAACCTGCCCACATTAACTTCTGAATAAAACCGTATTTCATTTGTTTATCCACTCCTTTATGGCTTTTGAAAGTCTTTTATCTATATCAATTCTCGTTTCCTTACATTCTTTCGGAAACTCTTTCGCCGCTTTGAACATCATTTTCAAAAGAAGCCCCGAACCTATCGGGAAAATCTTTTTCAAAAGACTTTCCGGGAAAACGAAATGAGTTCCGTGCTTATATGCGACAAATTCGGCGTCGCAATCGTGAGACTTTTCGGTCAATCGCTTTTCCGCTCTTTTAACGTATTTTGCAGCGTTCCATAAACAATCGTCTTCCGCGCCTATCATAAGAAGTTTGCCTTTTATGTTTTCGATTTTTATAAATTCGTCTTCGGTGATGGGATGCGCCTCTTCCGAATCGTCGAAAATCTTTTTAGAATCGATCATATTTCCCGACTTCTTTGACTCCGATTTCACTACCTGCCAATACTCGGGGTGCTTATAACAAAACGGCATATACGGTAACGGCTTTCCACAATATGAAAACAGCGATTCCCCCTCGACAGGCCACTCTCTACAGCCGTCTTTTTTGCCTTGTTCAAATCCCTGCCATATAAAATCGCTTGATGTCATCGCCATTGTAAGCGTAATGTCAGGAAAATACGACGCAGCGGTCAGCGCAAGCGTTCCGGTGGTAGAGCCACCCACGATGCCTATTTTTTTGTTTCCGTTGTTTTTGAGCCACTCTATAGCTTTTTCGATCCTTTCGAGCGGATAATTATGGTGGCTGTAATTTTTCTTTCCCGGAGACATCGTAAGCACGTTTACGCCTTTCTTCATAAGCCATTTTACGCATGACTTCGCCATATAATCCTCCGCGTCGTCACCGAGCATGGCAATTATCGCGCTGTTCGTCTCTTTTTTATTTTTCCAATACGCACCGTAAAATCCGTCCGTTTTCACCTCGAAATGAATATGTTTCATTGTGCTTCTCCAAAATCTATTCTCACAATCTGCATCTTCATAAAACCATCGCCGAGCTTTGCCAGAAATCTGAAAAAGCCGCTTACCGACGGTGACTTTAAGTCGTTATATCCGAGCATATAACCGCGGCTCGATACGATTGTTTTATTGCTCCACGGCGTTATTTCTTTTACTGCGTTCGATACGGCGAAAAACGCGCCGACGTCTTTGATTTTTGCAACTTTAAGCCATGTTTTGCGAAGTAATTTTCCCGCTTTTTTGTTTGCCGCATCGAATACAAGTTTTCCGTTCGGAAACGCTTCCGCCATTTTTCTGACAAGCTCTTTTACCTGTTCCGTCAAAAAGTAGTAAAACACACCCGAAGCAAAGAAAACCGCGCCGTTTGAACCGTCGATTTTTTTAAACCACGACGTGTCGTTAATGTCACATGCGACGTTTTCTTCGCGTTCGCCCGCAGGCAGAAGTTCGTTTCGCACATTGATTACGTCTGCAAAATCGAGATTATAAATTTTGCATGTGCCGTTATCGCACTTTCTTCCCGTATCGTCCAGTCCGCAACCGAGATTAACGACAGCCGCATTCGGGTGAGTTTTTAAGTAATCTTTTATCTCGTAAGCAAGGTCGTTTTGTCTCATCGCGACTTCTAAAAATCCAAAACGATACATCGTTTTTTTCGCTTGTTCTTCGAGTAAAGAAAAGTCGTAGTCGATTTGTTCGATAAGTTTTTTGGCTGTATCGTCGCGGTATAAATCAGGGTAGATTTCCGTGCACACCTTTCTCCCGTAAAGGGGAATAACCAAAGTTTCCTGAACCGTATTCTTTTCTATGTGATATTTCATCATTCAGTTCTCCTTCAAAAAAGAAAATCTCGGAATTTCGTTTTTATCTATAACCGAAACAAACATTTCGGCAAAACCTTTCGGATCTTTTATCTGATATTGCATATGATTATACCCCTCAAAAACGGGATAATGCGCATACGGATACGACTCTTTAACGTCTTCGCGATATTTATAATGGTCTTCTATGCTTCCGAACTCGAAAAACGTGTGCTTCTGTAAATTCTCGCCAATCGGCGGAAACGGTTTATTTTCAAGACTGTCTGTCATTTGCCGACGGATATTTCCGTCCTCGCAAATCTCTTTCCTTATAAACTTCGCGATAAACTTCGCGCAACTAAGTTTATCGCGAAGTTTATAATAGACGTTGCAGAGTTCCGGCATAATTTCCGTAATCCCGAATTGTTTTGCAAACTCAGCAACGGGCAAGTCGTGAACTCATAATAAATAGCTTTTCTTTCGGAATATAGCGCGACGTTCATCTCGTAATCGTGCAATTTGTCGCATTTTGCCTTTGCCTTCCCAAGCGCTCCAATAGCGTTTTTATATATTATACAGCAAAACGATGTAAAAAGCAAGCGGTTAGCACTAACTAACCTATTTATTGTAAACAATATTGATGTATTCAACGCTTTTTAATACTTGTGAGATATCGATAATTCTGTTTTCGTCAAGGTGTAGTGATTTAAGCCACTCTTCCTTTTCTTTCTTTAACTTTTGATATTGCTCGCCGTTTGGATTGCAATACGACAACATCAAATTGTAGTGTTTCAACTTGTTTCTCACTTTATCTTTCGGATCATCTTCATCAGAACACGGCTTACGAAATTGACCATAGAAGAAAACAAAACTTGCCCAACTGTATGCCGCAAGGTTTTGTTTCAAAGCGCGTTTGCAATACCTCCGCCAACACAGCCGAAGTGAAGATTGATGTTTCCGCATTTGAAATTCCTCCCATTTGAAATCAATGACTAAATATTTTTCGTCTTTCCTCACCCGTTCGGGGAATAGTATACTCCGTAGTCCCACTTCATCAATGCCGTCAATATCCGCTAATTGAATTTTGAAATAATCTATTCGTTTCACGACCGCCCAAACAGTTGTTCTTGAGCAACCACACAGCGTCGCAATTTGCGAATAATTATTTCCCTTCTTCAAATATTCTACAATAAGACTATATTTTACCATGAATTTGCTCCTTTTTGTCGCCCTCTAACACCCATATCAGTATATACAACGCACTGTTCAATTTTATTGGCCACCTGCGTTTTTGGGGGTGTTTTTACCTTTTCTACGACTTACCGGGAGTAAAAAAACAGCCACTCTTTCGCAAGAATGGCTGTTTTTTGTTTGTTTTATTGTAAATTATACCTTTTTAACCCTGTTTTTGGCTTATTTCGTCGCCCTCGGACTACGGATATTAGCCTGCGCAAAAGCTTTCAAAAGCGACCGATAGGTAACATTACTGTCTGCAATCAAAAATCGCCCGTCTTCGGGATATATGTTATCGCCCGACTGTACGCAATATTTTTTTTGCGTTTTCCCTTTGCCGTATTTCCGTATTCCTTCTGAATTTTTCGCCAATCGCGATTGAGTGAAATATAACCGTTTTTATAAAAACATCGCCATATAATGCGGAATAGTGAGTTTTACGTCACTCGTGCCGACGTTTCCGTCAACAATTTTATATGCCGCCGACGGTTTATATGCTTCTATAAATCTGTTCAGCGATTTTGTTGCGGTATTTCCCGATTTCACTTCCACGGGAACAACTTCTCCGTTTTTTTCTATCAGAAATTCCAGTTCGTTGGAATCGTCCGGCTTGTAATAATAAAGCGCGTAACCGTTTTTCACCAACGTTTCGGCGATAATATTTTCGTAAATACCGCCTTTGGCATTCCCCTTTATCGTGTTTTCAAGAATTGCTCTTTTGGTTTCAAAACCGTACATAGCGCACAGCAAGCCCGTATCGTTGATATACAATTTGAACTGATCTTCATCGGCGTTCGCCATCAACGGCAGATACGGCTCGTGAATATTGTAACACGGATTAACGATATTCGAGTCTTTCAACCATTGCACGCTTCCGCCGTACTTTTTGCTTGTCTGCCCTTTTTCCACGGTGGAATACTGAAACTTCGTAATCTCTTTCGCGAGTTGTTTCGGAATAGCGTCGTAGCACTTGCGCACCTTTATTTTTTCTGCGCCCTTTGCGTGTTTTGAAATATCGAAACGGTAGTTTTCGAGAATTTTTTCCTGCAAAGCGGCAACTTTCGTAAAATCGTGATTTATGGCATAATCGGCAACGACTTCCGGCATACCTCCCACCGCCATATACTCACGGAACAGCGTTTCGTATTTTTCATTTAGCGCGAAAGGTACTTTTTCTTTTTTATCAAAAAGTTCTTTCAGGTAAGAAATTCCGCTTTCGTACCCTTCCGCCCAAAGAAATTCCTCGAAATCAAGCGAATACATCGTAAGAAACGTTTCGTATCCGGTAGCAACAGATTCGGGTTCTTCCGTATTTTCGTCGGCGTCTTCCCCGTATGTCAGACCTAAAAGGCTTCCGGAAGTGATAACGTCGAATCTCCCGTCCTCCGCAAGAAATTTCAACGCGGTACGCGCGCTTCCGCATGCCTGAATTTCGTCTAAAAATATCAGCGTATCGCCTTTTACGAGATTTACTCCGTTTATCATAGCCATCATTCTTTTATAAACGGATTCGGCGTCCAACGTTCCCGCAAAAATCTGTTTTAATTCCTGATTTTTGATAAAATTGATTTCGACAAAACTTTTATACTCTTTTTTCCCGAACTCGCGGACAAGATAAGTTTTCCCGACCTGTCTTGCCCCTTTCACCATCAAGCAGTTATTCCGATGCGTATTTTTCCATTCGACAAGTTTCTGATATGCCTTTCTTTTTAACATAACGTTCCTCCGAAATCAGGTTTTATTACCGATATTATACTCTGTTTTTTTGTATTTGTCAACCGAAAAGGAATAAAATCGGATATTGTTTTGTCGTAAAAAGGAATAAAATCCGATATTTGTTTCTTTGAAAAAGGAATAAAATCGGAATATCGTAAAACCCGAAATCTTTTTATTAGTCTGAAAGCATTAAAAAACGCCGCCCTCCGCAAAAGCAAAGGACGGCGTTTTTCTGTCTGCCGGTAAAGTTACATAAACACTCTTACCGTCAGGTCGTGCCATTGATTTTGCCTGAGCATTCCGTCCCGTTCTTTCCGGTAAGATTTTGCTTCTTTATAATCTATCGTAAACTCCCACACGAGCTTTTTCATATCGTCGGATTTGTCTGCAAGGTCGAAATTCATATACCAGTTGAAACACGTTTCCGTAACGGGAACAATCGTGCCGACGAACTGACCGATTACGTCTCTGTCGATACGATGGTCGGTAAAATCCATTTTTGCCAGCAAAAAATCTTCCACTTTTTTCGCCGGATCTTCCGGATTTCCGTTCGGCACCATTCCCGTATCCAGCACACGCCGTTTGCTCAGTAAATCAAGTTTTTCTTTCTCTATCTCGCTTTTGAATTCGAAATACGATTCCCGCGTTATTTCGTCCTCTAGCCGCATACGGGTAAGTTTTTTCAGTTTTTCGTCCAGTTTGGCAAGCTGTTCCGTTACCCGATCTTTCACCGTTTCGGCTTCGCGATATTCCATAAACACGCCGACCTGATATAACGACGACACTTTGTTCAGAATATCTTTCTTGTTCCCCCATAGACAGACGCTTGCTTTGCTCGCCGCCATAAGCAAGGCTCTGCCGACAGCAAATATACCGCGCTCAACGTTTCCTTATCCTTGCGATTCGTCTTTTTCATTCCGTCCCGAAATGCCTGTCTGTGATGCTCGTTTCTGAAATACATATTTTTCTAACCTCCGAATTTTTGCATAAAAAAAAGACGTATAACTTTTTACGCTATCATATAATCAAAAAAAATATTTAATTTGCAGAGTTCGTTTCTATCATTTGCCGGATAGATAAGTTTTTGAAAAGAGACGGCTCAGGTAACTTTAAGTTCCCAAAACAGTCTCTAAAAAGGTGCAAAAGTGAATTGTTTCTAAAATCTTGGTTCGCAACCGACAGCAAGCGTTCAGACGAGAAGCGCGTTGATTTCTTTGCGGAATTTAAGCCACGTCACCGCGTCAATCCGCCCCGTGAAACCCGATACGCCGATTTTATGCAAACGGCGGAGCAGTTCTTCCCGCCCGATCTTTTTTTCCGCCGCCCGCAAGGCGCAAACGTCCTGCAACCCGTCGAAAAAAACTTCCAGCCGCAACGACGCCAACGCGCCATGCCTCCCCGGATAAACGATAAAAGAATCTCCGCTCTGAAATCCGCCGTCGGCGTCCGATTGAAAATACGGATCGACGGGATAGCGCGAATACTGAGAATTATAGAAATTAAATCCCCAATGCAGAAAACCTTTCGTTCCCGTTTCGTACAGTTGCGCGCCCAAAATACGGTTGCGTATCGAGGGCATATTGAAAAATCGGTTGGATTCGTAGTGCCCGAATTGACCGCAACAATAATACGCCCATTCGGGAGAAGGTTTGAAGGCAGAAAACGCGTTCGTCGCCACCACGGGCACGTCCACAAGTCCTTTTCTGTAATAGACAGGCTCGCTCATGGCGTCCATAAACCGATACCCGGGAAGCAACTGACGAATTATCTTTGCCGCAGCGGCATAACCTTCGATATTTTCTTCGGAAGGTTCGTCGGAAATATGGAAATACACCCGTTCCGCATACCCTTCTCTTTTCAGAAAGTTATCTAATTCGGGCAAAAAACGCCGCAAAAACGCTTCGTACTCCCGTCCGCAGGAAGAAGTCTCCCAGCCGAAAATTTTTCTCTCGTTTCCGGCCTCGAACGCGACGATTTTCGGGCAGTATTTCCCGCCCCATTGCGTCGCCAGATGGCTCATTTCAAAATATCGGATTCCTTTTTTAAAGGCAAAAGACAGAAATTTTTTCAGTTCGCCGAAATCGAAACTAAAACGTTCGCCGTTTTTATAAACGCGTACCAACTGAACGGTTTTTCTCTCCCTGCCCACCTCCGTATCGAGCGGCGGCGTAAACAAAGGGACGTACAGCATATTCATCCCGTGCCCGACCGCTTCAGACAGATAACTGCCAAGAACGGTATAAAATTTTTCCGAAAACGGTTCGCAATCATACCGCTCGCAAAGGCAATCGTAATGAAACCAATTCGTATAAATCAAATCGGACGGGGGCAGCAGCGCGTCGACAACCGTCAGCGTATACACCGCGGAAAGAAAAAGACCATTCCCGTCGGACACAGTAATACGGATAGGGTATTTCCCCGCGGGCAAGGCTTCGCTTCCGCCGTCTACCGTCACCCAGAGAGACTGCCATTGTTGCGGACAAAGCCGTATGCCGTTTTCGTGAATCGGCATTAACAGATCGGGATATGCGGCGGCTTTGTTTTCCTGAAAGATCACCCAGTCGTCGCCGTCCGGACGTCTGGTATACCTGCCCGGTATACACTCTACCGTTCGCACGAATACTTTATCGCCGAACGCACTTTCCGCCGAAACCTTGCAATCCAGCCGCAAGGCGTATTCCGAACGGATACACACCTGAAAATGAAAGCGTTCGTTTTTCAGACAAGATCCCTCGTTTTCCAGCAGCGCAGGTTCGCCGTTAGGGAACACTTTATCGAGGGAAGAGACAAGTTTTATTTCAAAATCTTTTCTTTCCATAGTTCTGTTTCGATTTAATGAATTTCCTTTTTCATCGCATATTCCTCTGCCGAAATAATAGTTTTCTTAACTTATTTTTCCAACGTATGCCGTTCAAACATATCGTCTTTTTCCGGCCTTAATACGAAAGAAAAATCAATCTTTCTGTCCGTCATTCTATATTCCGCCGCCAATTCCGGACCGCAGGAGGAAGAACCGATTCCCGACATGCGGTAATCGAGAAACAAATATTTCTTTCCCGTTTCCGTCATATCGCAGGCGTGGGGCGTATACTCTTCCGGCAGCCAACGGGAAGCCGTGAAGGAAAACGCCGTATCGGTGCTCACCCCAAGATAAACATTCTCTCCTTCCAAACACACGAACCGGCTGTCGCAATGCGATCCGCTTTCCTGCGGCACATCGTACATATAAAACGCCTCGTCCCACGGGCAGCGATAGAGCCCTACCGGCGCGGCGGCTTTTCTATCGCAGTACGCCTCTCCGGGTCCTCGCCCGAAATAAGTCAGCTCTTCAAACAGCGGACACACGGGCAGACAAATTCCAAAACGCGGCAACCACCAGACGCGCGCGCCGAGTTCCGCGCGCAAGCGGACGTGCACTTCGCCCGAAGCGGTGAAACGATATTCTATCGCCGCGTCCGCCACGGGACTGACGTAGTCGGAAACGATCTTACCTTTTACGACGATTTTCCCGGAATACGTCCGCACGGACACAGGATAAAAATTCGCCCGATCCAGTTGCTGCTGTTTCCACCATATTACGCGATATCTGTCGTTATCGATAGGCGCTCGCCAAACGACGATTCGGCTCTCGCCGTCGATGATCTTCCGCCCGTTGACGACGTACTCTTGCGGCAGCCCTTTATACGACAATACAAACCGCCAATTTTCGCCTTTCGATTCAACCCTTCCTCCCTTAAACAGAAATTCCGGGCAAAAGCGTTTTTGTCTGACCGAACTTGCCTTTTCCGACAAAACGAACTGTCTCGTCGCAAGGACGTAACTTTCACCCAGATACCGCGCACGGAAATCGAATCGGGCGTACGCGTATCCCTCCGTTGTTCTAAATTCGTCGGCAAGCGAAAAGACAATGCGTTCTCCCCTGTCCAAAGGACTCAGATCCACCTCTTCGGAATACTTTTTTTCGCCGTTAATTTCAACGGAAAAGACGCACTCCGCTCCGCTGAAATCGAAAAAAGCGTCGCGGGAAAATATCTCGTATCCGCCTTTCTTTTCGGCAACGTCTACGGGGGCGTATGCCTCCCGCACCTCGTAAAGCGAGGGATTAACAAGCCTGTCTGTGGAAACGAGGCCGTCCACGCCAAAATTTCCGTCGTTCGGACAATCGCCGAAATCCCCGCCGTAACGCACTCTTCTTTTCCCGTCCTTTTCGTCTATAACGGAATGGCTGCACCACTCCCAAACAAATCCGCCGCAAAGATTGCGATGTTTGTAAATCAGATTCCAATACAATTCAACGTCGCCGCAGCTATTACCCATGGCATGCGTATATTCGCACAGTACCAAAGGCTTGGGAAATTTCTTTTTCAGAAATTCCTTAATCCAATCCGTATCGGGATACATACGGCTGTAAAGATCGGTAACGGTCTCCGGATAAAATATCATCTTTTCATCGCCCACGGTTGTCCGCTCGTAATGCACCAGCCGCGAAGAATCTTTCTTTTTCAGGATTTCCCCCGCTGTCAGGATATTTTCTCCGAATCCCGATTCGTTTCCCAAAGACCACGAAACAACGGAAGTGCGGTTTTTATCCCGTTCGTACATACGCATCACACGCGATACAAATTGCTCTTTCCATGCGGGATCCCGGCATAAATCAAGGCACAGCCATTTTTCCGTTTCCATGTTCTGCGTTACGGAACCGTGGCTTTCCACGTCCGCTTCCACCATCAAATAAATTCCGTACACGTCGCACAAAACGGGAAAAAGCGGATGAGGCGGATAATGGCTTGTGCGCACCGCATTGATATTGTGCGTCTTCATCAGACGAATGTCTTTCAGCACGTCCTCTGCCGATTCGACGTATCCGTTAACCGTCATGGAATGTCGGTTCACACCTTTGAATTTCAGAGGTTTTTTATTCAGCAGAACGGTATTTTTTTTCACTTCTATTTTGCGGAAACCTACCCGTTCAAGTATATATTCTCCCGCGCAAGAAATCGTCAGTTCGTACAATTCAGGCTTTTCTCCGTTCCAAAGTTCCGGATTTTCAACGACAAGTTCAGCGTTTTTTCCTTGCGCGCTTGTAATCACAGCGCCTTTGCGACACAGTAACAGAGATGAAACCCTGTCCCCTTCGAACACGATTTTGCCCCTCTTACCGTCAGGCGAAATCTCCGTTGATATTTTATAGTCGAACAAATGTCCTTCCGGGCGGTTTAATAAGTATACGTCGCGGAAGAGTCCGCTCATGCGCAATTTATCCTGATCTTCAAGATAGCTGCCCGCACACCACTTGAATACAACGACGCGGATCTCGTTTTCGTCGTTTAAAAAATCCGTAACGTCAAATTCCGCGATGCAATGAGACGCGCTGGAATATCCGACGAAAACGTCGTTTATATACAGATATAAACAACTGTCGGCACCGTCGAAATTCAGATAATATCTACCCTTTCGCTCCGGCAACGAAAGACTCGCGATATATACGCCCGCAGGGTTGTCTTTAAGTATATAGGGCGGCGCGTACGGAAAAGGGTAATTGATATTCGTGTATTGATGAGCGTCGTATCCCAGTACTTGCCAATTGGAAGGAGTGGAAATTTTCCTTTCTCCTTTACAAGACCAAATCGCTTCGTCGTATTTCGGGAAATAGGAAAACTCCCATTCCGTTATGTATCTGACTGCAGGCGATTTATCCGATAGGATATCGCACGCCTCAGAAGGGAAAGGAACGTAAAATGCTCGCGCAGGTAAAGCGTTTACTTGTGTTATCAAAGTGTTATGATATAATTTTGCCATTCTTCAACCGATTGTCCGAAAAAGTCACGCGCCCGACAAAGGCCGAGCGCGCGCCTTTCAAACCGTTATTTTAATATTTTTATGCGTTCGCTACGGCGTTCCACGCCGCGTACCCCACAACCGCCGCTTTTTCCGTTTCGGAAAGTATGCCGTATACGTCGTTGATCTTCTGTTTCAACTCCGCTTTCGCCGTTTCATCCGTCAATGCGTTGTATTTCTCTATCAATCCGCTTACGTATTCCGGCGTGGCGTACGCCACCGACGTCATCATTATATCCATCGCGTAGCCGATGATGTATTTCGTGCTTCCGTTCACGTCTTTCCACCACTGCATATCCAGATAGAAATATCTGTCTGCGGGAAGTTCGAACGATACGAACTGCCATTGTCCCTTTTCCACGCAATGATTTTCGCCGATCATTCCTTCCCATGCCGCCGACGAAGTCGTAGAGGAATACACCGCGCATCTTCTTGCCTGCGTATCCGCTTTGAAGTAGAAGAATACTTTTATCGCTTTGCCCGTTTCGTTCTTGATTTGCGGCATCACCCGAAACGCGGAATTCGCCGTCCAGTTCTCGCTCACTTTAACGTTCAACGACGCTTCGCCGAGATGACTCTCGCCCTCGCTAAGGGTTATCGTCCCGCCGATTTCTTTCCCCGTCGTTGCAAGCACTACTTTGCATACGCTCTGATAATACGCGATAACGGGATCGGCAAACTGCACGAAACAATCCGAATCCAGACGATCGGTGATATACGTTTGTACAAAACTTTCGTACGCCGCCTTTATTTCCGCGTCCGTTTGCAAATCCTGCGTCAGCGAACGGTATTCCCGAATAATACCTATCTTTCCTTCGTCGTCGGAATCCGTCGTTATCGCGTTGATTTTTTCGAGGAAATCTGCCTTGACGATCGTACGGTAAGCGTTTTCATAGAACGCGTCGTACGCGGCTTTTATCTCCGTATCGTTCTGAAGCGATTCTTCCAGACTTCCGTAATAGGCAACCACCGCCTCCATGTCTTCTCTTGCCGGGGCGTCGCCTGCTGCGGAAATAAGCGCTTTGAGCGTAGCAAGCGCAGGTTTCTTTATATAAGTTTCGCGGAATGATGCATATTTCGCCGCCACCTCAGAATCTTCCTTCGCCGACGCGGGCATCGATTCGTAATACGCGGATACCTCTGCTACTTTCGCCGCCGTATAGTCGGTTCCGAGCGCGTCGACCATGGCAATAAATTCCGCTTTATAATCGATGCGAACCGCTTTAATATCCGTCAGATACAATTCATCGCGGAAGCCGATAGCGGCACGATCAAGCGGCGTATTCCACGTATAAAAACGCAGAACGAATTCCCCTTGCGCCGCCGAAGTAGGAATGCGTATCTTTACCCATTCTCCCGTTGTAAATCCTACTTTCGTCGCTCCGGCGTAATCGAGGTAATACATGCCGTTTGCGTTTGCCGTCGCATAGGAAGAAACCGCCTTTACGTAAAATTCCACCGCGTCGTACCCGTATAAATCCACGTTTTCCGGCATCACCATTCTTATTTCATAGCAATAATAAGAATACAGACTGCCTATATATTGTACGAATTTTGTGGAATATCCCCCCGCTGCTTCGGGCGATTCGGAAACAAGCGACTTTTTGGCGCCGTCCATTGCCTGATATTGCACGCCGGAGGTAATTTGCCCCAATCCCGCTTTGCTTGAAAAATACACAAGCGTAGCGTCGTTCTTTGTCACTCCGTCGAACAGAGCCGCTTTGTACAGCGCTTCTACCTCTTCATAACCCGTTACGAGTTCTCGACTCGCCGCCGAAAGGATTCTGTATACGTCCACGATTTTCGCGACAAGTTCCTGATCGGGATTCGACTTATCGAGTGCGGAAATCAAGCCGTTGACGTATTCGGGCGTAGCAAAGGTCCAAGAACCGATATAAAGATCCGCGCCGTAAGCGAGATTGTCTAGCGAACCGTTATAGAACGTTACCTTAAATGACAGCGCTCCGAGATTATCCTTCGCGGGAAGCCCTTTGTTGGCTATGCCGAAACATTCCGCCGGAATAGATACAAGCGTCCATTTACCGCTTTCCAAAACTACGCCCGTCGGCCACGAGGCCATCGTGAGATCTACGCTTGTATTGTTATAAATATAAGTAAATACGCCGTCTTTTCCGCTAAGATCGGTTGCCGAAGGATTTTTTACCGATAAAACCAGCATCTGTTTCGTCGTCGTGTCCGCAGAAGTCGTCACGTGAAGACTGCCTTCCTCTTCGGCGTACGATTTTTCCACCGTGAATCCTACGTTTGCCGCCGTTCCGCCTATATCCGTCTTCGCGTCGATTTGGTTTTCGCCGTATAACGCGCCGTAATAGGCGACTTTCCCGCCGTTTTGAACAGCAACGGAGTTCACGTACTGCTCCACAAAGGAACCATACTTAGCGGAAACGGTAACGCCCCAACTTTCCACAATCTGATTTTTCTCCTCGGCAGAAAGGTTTTTATAGGCGTTGGCAACCGTCAACTTTTCTTTTTCCGAAACGTTCGCCGCATTCTCATCCAAATCGTCTACAGCGGCAATAAACGCCTGCATCGCCGTCAGTTCTATGCGAAATTCGATTGTTTTTTCTGCGGAATTATAATCGTCCGTACCCGCTATCGACGCCGTCAACCCGTAAACGCCCACGGGCACGATTGTTTCCGTTACCACAGCCCCGTTCTTGCTGAGTTGATAGCTCACGTCCGCTCCGTCAACGTATTCGAAGAGTCCTAGCGCGGAAAAATCTACGGCTGCCGCTTCGTAATAATAGGTAAAGCTCCCTCCGCTAACTTTTTCCGTCGTTCTTAGATTCCACGATCCTTTTTCGACGTTTACCGTTACGGGAATCTCAACCGTATCGTACTTATCGGGATTTTCAGGCGTATAAACAAGGGTAAAACTTTGATTTTCGCCCGCATGCAACGTTGTAGAGCCGCTCTCTTTCCACGAATATCCCTCGTCGAGTTCCGCCACGTCCGCCAGCGTAAGCCCCGCTTCATAAGTGACGCTATACGTCGTTGTTACGTCGACGATAGGCGTTTTCCCCGTTACGGTAACTTCGCATACCGCCGTCGTTTCCTCGCCCCCCGCCGTCAGTTTCACCGTAATCGACGCAACGCCTTTCTTATGCGCCACAAGTTCTCCGTTCTCCACGGATACGACGCTCTCGTCAGAAGAAGCGTAAGTCAACAAGTACTTCGATTCCCCGTATCCGCCCGGCATCGCCGTTAAAGTCAACGTGGAATCTGCCGTCATCGTGACTTCCGTTCGGTCGAGCGTAAGCGTCAACCGCGGTTGTTCGCCGCCGGGCGCAGGGTCTGTTCCGCACGCGGCGAAAGCAAACCCGGCACCCAGACAAAGCGTTGCCAAAATAACTTTTTTGCTTTTCATTTTCCTTCCTC
>ERZ1027188.265-NODE-265-length-23619-cov-5.465413_pt1 | contig 23619 bp, 19 predicted proteins | sample MGYA00519273_ERZ1027188 | MGnify/ENA primary metagenome ERZ1027188 (study PRJEB26926, sample SAMN06164623) | human gut metagenome | biome: ENVO:00009003; feature: ENVO:2100002; material: ENVO:00002003 | host: Homo sapiens | place: USA | collected 2012 ... | reverse complement strand
ATTTATGAGACTACCAACTTTTTTATAAACTATTTCTTATCCCGAACTGGGGTATAACTACACAAACATTCCTCCGGCAAAAGACATCTACACTCATTCTTGGCGTGACAATTGGTACATCCAACTCGGTGCCGGTGCACAGATGCCAATTTTCGAGAAAAACGGAGATGCAAGCAACTTCCAGATGAAGAAGACCACCGCTCTTTATGAGGCAGGTGTAGGACATTGGTTCTCGCCATACTTCGGATTCCGTTTCCGCGGACAAGGCGGCGCAATGCATTGGGAAAACAGCAACCAATGGCACAAAGGGAAATATGCCAACCTCAACTTGGAAATCACTTGGGATATGTTCAACAGCCTTTGCGGCGTGAACGACCATCGCGTGTTCAGCATCATCCCTTACTTCGGTGTTGGTGGATCGTACGCTTGGGACTACTCTGTTGCCGGCAACATTCTTGACAACGACGGCAAGGTTATGGAACATCAAGGTGTTGTAAACACAAACCTCGGTCTTCAATTCCGTTTCCGCTGCAGCAAGCGTGTAGACCTCTATGTAGACGCCCGTTTGACAGGTACAGCCGACAATATCAACAACATCGCATGGAAGACAGGTCTTGACCCAATCTTCTCTATGACCGGTGGTTTGCAAATCAACCTCGGCAAAGAAGGCCGTCACGTGACAAAATACACTCCGTTTGACTGCATGGGAGCAATCAACGACCTCAACGGCCGCATCAACAAACTTCGCGGCGAGTTGGCAGACACTGAGGCTCAGCTCCGCGCTGCACAAGCACAACTCCCATGCCCAGAGGTTACAGAATCAGCAGCTCCTGCTAAAACTACAAATTCTGTCAACCCAGCTGTCCGCTTCAAATTCAACTCTGCAAAGGTTTCTGCAAACGACCAAGTTACACTCTACGACGTAGCTCAGGTTTTGAAACAAGACGAAAATGCAAAGGTTGTCCTCAAGGGTTATGCTGACAAGAGAACTGGTACTGCAGACTACAACAAGAAACTTTCTGAGCGCCGTGCAAACGCAGTTAAGGAAGCACTCGTTGCCTACGGCATCGACGCAGACCGCATCGAGGTAGAGGCTATCGGTGTTGAAGAGCAGCCATACACTGACAACAACAACTGGAACCGCGTGGTAATCGTTACAACTAAGTAACAATCATCTACCTATCCTTAAAGAGACAGTCCCCAAAGGGGCTGTCTCTTTTTTATACCCCACAGCCATAAATTATCTTTTTGAAAGCCATACGCAACAAATCTGCTAATAAATGCCAGTTATACGCAACTTTTGCTTACCTTTGCACATAAATTTGAATGAATGATGAAAGAACTATTACAAAAGAAACTTAGCGACTCGGCGGCGGCAAGATGGACAGCGCTGCTTGCAGTCTCATTCACAATGATGTGCGGCTACTTCTTTACCGATGTAATGTCGCCACTTGAGCCAATGCTCACCAGCAACGACGTTAACGGTCTGGGATGGACATCCGACGAATACGGATTCTTCTCTGGCGCATATGGCTATTTCAACGTGTTCCTGCTACTCTTGTTTTTCGGAGGAATCATACTCGACAAATTCGGCATCCGCTTTACCGGTCTGGCATCGACACTTCTGATGTTTGGCGGCGCACTTATCAAATGGTGGGCAGTAAGCAACACATTTGACGGCTCCGTCACTCTTCCTTTCGGAATAGGCACATACCACACACAAGTGCTTTGGGCTTCGCTCGGATTTGCCATCTACGGCGCAGGATGCGAAATTGCAGGAATCACCGTGACCAAGATAATCGCCAAATGGTTTACCGGACACGAGCTCGCTCTCGCTATGGGATTTCAGGTTGCACTGGCGCGTATCGGCACAGCCTGCGCCCTCGCCCTCGCCCTTCCGTTTGCCAAAGCGTGCGGAGGAGTACATGCAGCGGTAGGTCTTGGCGCCGCATTGCTCTGCATCAGTGTCGTAGCCTTCTTGGTCTACTGCGTAATGGACAAGAAAGAAGACGCCTCGGCCGAAGCCGTACAGACAGAACCGGAAGAAGGATTCAAATTCTCCGACCTCAAGATGCTGATCAGCAACCGCGGCTTCTGGTATATGGCAACACTCTGCCTTATGTTCTACGCAGGAGTGTTTCCTTTCCTTAAATTCGCCACAAAACTTATGGTATTCAAATATGGCGTAGACGAGAATATGGCAGGTCTCATCCCAGCCATGTTGCCATTCGGTACAATCTTCCTCACTCCACTCTTCGGCTATGTCTATGACAAATTCGGGAAAGGCGCCACACTGATGATAATCGGAAGCGCGCTGCTCACAATTGTGCACATAATCTTCGTGCTGCCAATAACATCCTACATCGTTGCCATCGCCGCAATGATAGCACTCGGCGTTGCCTTCGGACTTGTCCCGTCGGCTATGTGGCCGTCGGTTCCGAAAATCATACCGATGAAACTGCTCGGCTCGGCATACGCTATGATTTTCTACATTCAGAATATCGGGCTTGCCCTTGTGCCAGTATGGATTGGCAAAGTGAACCAAGCAAACACATTGGCAAACGGAAGCATTGACTATACCGAGACAATGACCATCTTCGCCGCCTTCGGCGCGATTGCCGTCATCATCTCACTGCTCCTGTTCTTTGAAAACAAGAAAAAGGGCTACGGCCTTGAAGAGCCGAACATCCAATAAGCGACCAGACACTGAGCCACATTGAAATATTTTTCAGTGTGGCTCTTATTTTTCAGGCAAAACATTAGGAAATAAAGAAATCTTTCTTTATTTTTGTGTATGCTTAATTATAAATCAACACAAACCATTAGATATGAAAAAGCATAATTTTTACGCCGGACCATCGATTCTGAGCGAGTACACAATCAAAAACACTGCAGACGCCGTGATGAATTTCAACGAGACAGGTCTGTCTATTCTTGAAATTTCCCACCGTAGCAAAGAGTTCCAAGCCGTAATCGACGAGGCCAATGCCCTCATCAAAGAATTGCTTGAAATCCCGTCGGGCTACGAAGTGCTCTTCCTCGGCGGCGGCGCAAGCATGCAGTTCTGCATGATTCCATACAACTTCCTGAAAACAAAAGCAGCATACCTTGACACCGGCGTATGGGCATCAAAAGCCATCAAAGAGGCGAAACTTTTCGGAGATGTAAACGTTGTGGCATCATCAAAAGACGCCAACTACACATTTGTGCCCAAAGGCTACACCGTGCCCGACGACGTTGACTATTTCCATATCACCACAAACAACACAATCTACGGAACCGAGCTTCGCGAGGATCCAGATGTGAAAGTGCCATTGATCGCCGACATGTCGAGCGACATTTTCTCACGCCGCATTGACGTTTCAAAATATGACGCCATCTATGCCGGCGCCCAGAAGAACCTTGCTCCTTCCGGCGTGACTCTTGTCATTGTAAAAGAAGACGCACTCGGAAAAATGGACCGTGTGATTCCGACAATGCTCGACTACCGCACGCACGTAAGCAAAGGCTCAATGTTCAACACACCTCCATGCCTGCCAATCTACTCTGCACTGCAGACATTGAAATGGTACAAATCACTTGGCGGCATCGATGCAATGGAAAAAGCCGACAAGGAGAAAGCAGCCCGTCTGTATGACGCCATCGACAACAGCAAGATTTTCGTCGGCACAGCAAAACCAGAAGACCGCTCAATCATGAACGTCTGCTTCGTACTCCGTCCAGAGTATGCCGAGCTCGACAAGAAATTCCTTGAGTTCACAGGCGAACGCGGCATCGTAGGCATCAAGGGACACCGCTCTGTAGGTGGCTTCCGCGCATCTATCTACAACGCCATGCCTATGGAAAGCGTACAGGTGCTCATTGACGCAATGAAGGATTTTGAAAAACAACTCTAAATTCCACCAAATGAAAATATTAGTTGCAACAGAAAAACCTTTTGCAGCAGTCGCTGTAGAGGGCATCAGAAAAGAAGTTGAGCAAGCCGGACACGAGCTGGTGCTGCTTGAAAAAGGCACAAAAGACGACCTCGTCAAAGCGGTTGCCGACGTTGACGGACTGATTGTGCGCAGCGACATTGTCGACACAACAGTGCTCGATGCCGCAAAAAATCTGAAAGTGATTGTGCGCGCCGGAGCCGGAGTAGACAATATCGACCTCCAAGCAGCTAAGGCTGCGGGAATTTGTGTGATGAACACACCAGGACAGAACTCCAACGCTGTAGCAGAACTTGTTTTCGGCATGCTTGTCATGATGATTCGCAACCAATTCAACGGAACGTCAGGAACAGAGTTGAAAGGCAAGACTCTCGGCATCCACGCATACGGTCAGGTGGGCCGCAACGTGGCACGCATAGCCAAAGGTTTCGGCATGGAGGTTTCCGCCCTTGACCCGTTTGTAACCGACGAGGTGATGGAAGCCGACGGCATCAAGCCAGTCCACTCCATCGAGGAACTTTACGCCAACAACCAATACGTGTCGCTCCACATTCCTGCCACACCGCAAACCAAGGGATCCGTGGGACTTGAGCAAATCAAACTGATGCCTAAAAACGCAGTGCTCATCAACACCGCACGCAAAGAAATCATCAACGAGGAAAGCCTTGCTGAAGCATTGCGCCAGAGAGCCGACGTGCGCTACATCGCCGATGTTAAGCCTGACACAGCGGCAGCGATGGCCGAAGAGTTTGGCACACGCGTGTTCTTCACCCCGAAGAAAATGGGAGCACAGACAGCCGAGGCCAACATCAACGCAGGTCTTGCGGCAGCACGCCAGTCGGTAGCGTTTCTCAAAGACGGCTGGAACAAATTCCAGGTAAACAAATAATACTATTTTTTTCTTTTACACAAAAACGTTCGGAAGGACTCTCTTCCGAACGTTTTTTTATGCGCGACACCCCGTTTCTGCATTTTCTGTATTCAACAATTATTGTTACCTTTGCAGATGGCTTATCGACAAATAAATTGTAAACAATCTAAAGAATGTTTTAATCTGTCGATTGGCCTTTTGAAATGCCACAAATATTCACCATATTTGCATTTCGTATTAACAACAGAACTCAACTTAAAAGACCAAAGATTGTGAAATTCAAATTCCTTTCAATTATAGCGTTCGCAGGTGCGGCAGCATATTGCACAATGGCGCAACAGAACAACATTGCAGAAGAAGTGGCATGGATTGTGGGCGACGAACCCATCTACAAGTCGCAAATCGAAGAGCAGTACAGCCAACTGCAATACGAGAAAACGCCAATCAACGGCGATCCTTATTGCGTGATTCCGGAACAGCTTGCCATTGACAAACTTTTTCTTCACCAAGCCGTAATCGACACCGTGACCGTAGAAGACGCCACCGTGGCCAAAGAAGTGAACGCACGTATCAACTACTTTGTAGAATCACTCGGCTCGAAAGAGAAGGTTGAAGAATATTTCCGCAAGTCGATTCCGGAAATACGTGAGCAATATATGGAAATAATGAAAAACCAGTATATTGTACAGCAGGTAAAGGAAAATTTGACCAAAAACGTAAAATCCACACCAGCCGACGTGCGCAAATACTACGAAAGCCTCGACAAGGACAGCATCCCATACGTTCCAATGCAGGTAGAGGCACAGATTATCACCATCAAACCGATTATCCCGCAAGAGGAAATCGACGAGGTGAAATCACGTCTCCGCGACTATGCCCAGCGCGTAAACAACGGCGAATCGGAATTTTCGACACTTGCCATCCTCTACTCGCAAGACGGCTCATCGGTGCGCGGCGGCGAAATCGGATTCCGCGGACGCACAGAGCTGATGCCTGAATATGCCAGCGTAGCGTTCAACCTTACTGACCCCAAAAAGGCATCGCGCATCGTAGAGACCGACGCTGGATTCCACATCATCCAATTGATAGAGAAACGCGGTGACAAGGTCAACACCCGTCACATTTTGCTGAAGCCAAAAGTGTCGGACAAAGAACTTACCGACGGCATCACCCGCCTCGACTCACTGCGTCAAGACATCAACGCAAAGAAATTCACATTCGAGCAGGCCGCACAATATGTGTCACAAGACAAGGATACACGAAACAACCAAGGCATTATGTACAACCAGATGACGCGTTCAACAAAATTCCAGATGAGCCAGCTGCCCCAGGAAGTGGCAAAGCATGTCGACAAGCTGCAAGTGGGAGAAATCTCCGAACCATTCATCATGATTGACGAGAAAACCGGTCGTGAGGTTGTAGCCATCGTAAAACTCAAGAGCCGCCACGAAGGTCACAAAGCCACACTCAGCGACGACTTTGAGGAACTTAAAGACATGTATGAGCTCAGTGCAAAAAACAAGATAATAACCGATTGGATTGAAAACAAAATCAAATCAACCTACGTTTATATCGAAGAAGGCTGGCGCGACTGCCAATTCCAACACGAAGGCTGGCTGAAACGTTAATTTCTAATTTTTATGACTGACAGAACAGAAAACACCACACAAAAAAATAACGAATTGAACAAGAGGCATAAGATTCTGAACAGCGTCTTATGCCTTTTGGCAATTTGGCTGATGGCTCTGATTTTCGGCGACAGCCTGCTGTATGCCGTCAAGCCTGTCATCCCCACTGCCAACCGCCACCAAAAAGGCAAAATATTCCTTGAATATGCCGACAGTCTGTCGCTCAACGAGATGCATCCAGAGTATCAAGTGTTGAGCGGCCACGTTAAATTCCGCAAGGGCGATATGTATATGTACTGCGACAGCGCACATTTCTACGATAAGGAAAACAAGATGAATGCCTTTGGCAACGTAAAGATGGAGCAAGGCGACACACTGTTTGTGTATTCCGACGTGCTTTACTATGACGGCATGCAGGAAATAGCCCGTCTGCGCAAGGTGCAGAACGGAGTACGCCTGGAACACCGCAACACCACACTGTTTACAGACAGCCTCGACTACGACCTCATAGCCAACATCGGCTACTACTTCAAAGGCGGAGAGATCTCAGACGACAAAAACACCATAACGTCAATCTACGGACAATATGCCCCCGACACAAAGGATTCGGAATTCCTGTACGACGTAGTGCTGACCAACAATGAGAAAAAGTTTGTGCTCAACACAGACACCCTTCTCTATAACACAAAGACACACATCGCCGACATCGTGGGCCACACAACCATCGAGTCAGACAGCAGCATCGTCTACACCGACCGCGGCTGGTACAACACCGATAAAGACAAAGTGCAACTTCTCAACCGGTCGCTCATTGTCGGCAAAGACGGACAGACACTTACCGGCGACACCATCGTCTACGACCGCGCCAACGGTTTTGGCGAGGTATTTGGGAACATGGTGCTTACCGACACTGCCAAATCAGCCGTTCTCACAGGCGGCTACGGCTATCACAACGAGAAGGACAACACCTCGTTTGCCACCCGACGCGCATTGGCGATGGAATATTCACAAGGCGACACCGTGTTTGTGCACGGCGACACAATCCGCACCTATCTCCAAATGCCCGACTCATCGCGTGTGATGTGCGCCTACCCCAACGTGCGTTTCTACCGCACCGATGTGCAAGGAGTGTGCGACTCGTTGACATTTCAGTCGCGCGACTCAATGATATTCATGCACCGCCACCCGATACTCTGGAATCTCGAGCGACAAGTGATGGGCAACGTCATACAGATACATCTGAACGACAGCACTGTCGACAAAGCCTATCTGCCGGAATATGGACTGATGGGCGAACACGTGGAAGAGGAGTTCTACAACCAGTTGTCAGGAAAAGAAATGATTGCAACATTCATCGACGGCAAACTCCGCCGCCTTGACGTCAACGGCAATGTAATGGCAATTATGCTGCCAATGGAAAAAGACTCCACATACAATAAGCTTGTCGATGCTGAAGGCAGCTTCCTCACAGTGCTTGTCGACGGACAAAAGATGGAGAAACTCAACCTATGGCCAGATGTCACAGGCAAGGTCACTCCCCTGTTTCTTGCCAAGAAGTCGCAGTATTACCTGAAAGGATTCAAATGGTATGAAGCCATCCGTCCCAAAGACCGCTACGACCTCTTCACCATCCCCGATGAGCAGCGCAATCTTTTCAGCGAGCCAGAGGCAGTTGCTCCAGTGAAACGAATACGAGAACAAGAAGATTAAGACAACAGACTGATATGTCAGACATTATAAAACTCCTACCCGACTCCGTAGCCAATCAGATTGCCGCCGGCGAGGTGATACAACGCCCAGCCTCGGTAATCAAGGAACTTGTGGAAAATGCCATCGACGCTGGAGCCACATCAATCGAGATTGTGCTTAAGGACGCAGGGCGCACACTGATTCAGGTAATCGACAACGGCTCGGGCATGTCGGAAACTGATGCCCGCTTGGCATTCGAACGCCATGCCACGTCAAAAATACGCAATGCCGATGACTTGTTCGCCCTCCATACGATGGGATTCCGCGGAGAGGCATTGGCGTCAATTGCCGCCATCGCCCAAGTGGAGCTGCGCACCCGCATGAAAGACGCACCAATGGGCACACACCTATGCATCAACGCATCGCAGTGCGAATCACAAGAGCCTGACTACTGCCCTTCCGGTTGCAATTTCATGATAAAAAACATTTTCTTCAACGTCCCGGCTCGTCGTAAGTTTCTGAAGAGCAACCAAGTTGAATTGAGCAACATTGTGCGCGAGTTTGAAAAGCTCGCATTGGTCAACTATACAACAGAGTTCAAGCTGTCGAACAACGGCAACATGATGTACCAATTGATGGGAGGCGATTCCTTCAAGCAGCGCATCGTGTCAATCTTCTCCAAATCACTGAGTCAGCAATTGATTCCAATCGAAGCCGAGACCTCGGTCGTGAAAATATATGGATTCGTATCGCGTCCAGAAAACGCCCGCAAGCGCAACTATCTGCAGTATCTGTTTGTCAACGGTCGGCATATGCGCCACCCATACTTCCACAAAGCGATAATACAATGTTTCGACCAGCTGATTCCCGCCGATTCACAGCCCAACTACTTCCTGCATTTCTCTGTCGACCCGGAGACAATCGACGTGAACATTCACCCGACAAAAAGCGAGATCAAGTTTGAGAACGAGCAGGTAATCTGGCAGATACTTTTTGCAGCCGTAAAAGAAACTCTCGGCAAGTTCAGCGCCGTACCGACAATCGAGTTCGACACAGAGGGCGATATAGAGATTCCTGTGGGCAACACCGACGATGTAGAAATACCTGAAATTGAATTCGACCCCAACTACAACCCATTCGCGCCACAGTCAGCATCGGCGCCACAGCCGCAGCCGACCACCCAACGCCGGGCATCAGCCATCGGCGGTGATGGATTTCAGACACAACGCCGTGTTGTCGACTCACAGCTGAACAACTGGGACAAACTCTATCAGAATTTTGAGAAAAAACGTTCCGACTCGCTCGAGCACGTCGTTGCGGCATCGGCTCTCAACCAAATGCCGTCAACCGAAGAAAGCCACCAGACCTCAGCCTTTCAGCAAGAGAAAGTAAAATTCACGCCATCCTCGTGTACACAGCTGAGGAACAAATATATTCTCGTGCCAGGCGCCAACGGCATAATGCTTATCGACCAACATAGGGCACATATACGCGTGCTTTTCGACTCACTCATCAATGCCGTCGAGTCAAAAAAAATAGAATCGCAGAAAGTATTGTTTCAAGAAGTCATAAAACTGTCGACTGCGCAAAATCTCATTCTCGATGAGGTAAAACCGGAAATGGAGAAAATGGGATTTGAAATTTCATTTCTCGGTGACTGCTCATGGGCTGTCAATGCCTTCCCAGCCTGCCTGAAAAATCCGGACGTGAAAGAGATGATTCTCGACGTGGCAGACTCTGCCATCAATGGTGGCGTAAGCCTCTCAAAGCGCATCAGCGAGCATATTGCACTGTCATCGGCACGCGCAGCAGCTGTGCGCTACGGAGACAGACTAACACCCGATGCAATGGAAGCTCTTGTTGCCGACCTGTTCCGCTCCAAAGAAGCCAACTACACCCCCGACGGCAAGAAAATCATCTGCACCGTCACATTTGACGATATAAACAAAATGTTTTCTTAAATTTCCCACGTTATGAAATCACGAAACATCATTCTAAGCCTTGCCCTTATGGGCTGCACCGCCGCCAATGCGCTGACATTGCAGCAGGCAAAAAAATTATATTCCGAAGGAGAATTCGGCAAAGCTCTGTCGACATTCCAGGGACTCGTAAAAAAAAATCCCGGCAACGCATCCTACAACCAATGGTACGGTGCCTGCCTTTATGAAACCGGTCGCAAGGCTGAAGCCAGAAAATATATCGAGACTGCCTACAACAAACGCGTGACCGACGCCGCACGCTACATGGCGCAATATGCTCTTGAGGAAATGGACTACGAAGCTGCGGCTGACTACACCGACGTTTTTGCCGACCGTCTTGGCGAAAATGAATCGTCGCTGTCGGCAACAGCCGCAAAAGGCTACAACAGACTGAAACGCGTTTCCGAGATGCTCGGAAATGTTGAGAAGGTTCAGGTGTTCGACAGTTTGAACGTCGACAAATCAAATTTTCTGAAAGCATACAAACTATCAAAGGAAACAGGCTCGCTCAACACCGCCGACATTCTGCCCGCAGGCCTTGAATGCAACACGCCAGAGGTGTTTATGCCGCAATCAGCCAACCGTATGGTATGGTCGGTTGCCGACAGCACTGGGTGCGTCAGGCTTGCCGAGACCTATCGGCTTGCCGACGGCAAATGGGATCACGCAACACTGCTCCCTGCCTCGCTCAACGATGGAGGCGACGCTGCCTATCCGTTTGTGATGACCGACGGCACAACTATCTATTTCGCATCCAACGGCAACGGCAGCATCGGAGGTTACGACATCTTCATGTCGCGCAAGGATTTCTCTACAGGCGAATATTTGAATCCGCAGAACATCGGATTCCCATATAACTCCCCCTACGACGACTATATGTTTGTCATCGACGAAATGACAGGCATCGGCTGGTGGGCCACCGACCGCAACCAGATACCCGACAAGGTCACAATCTATATGTTCAAGCGCAACGACGTGCGCGAGAACTACGACAGCGACAATGACAATATCTACAGTCTTGCCGCCCTGAGAGACATCAAAGCCACATGGGCTGACGATGCCGACTATGCGTCGCTAAAAGAATCAATAGAATCAATTTCAGCCGACACTGACAAGCCGGATGATGAATTTGTGTTTTATGTGATGAACGGCGTGCGCTACACGCGCTTTGACAACTTCCAAAGCTCGGAGGCAAGAAGTCTCATGGAAAAACGAGTAGCTCTTGCAAGTCAACTTGCCGACGACAAGACTGAACTGAAACGTATGCGCACCGCCTATGCCAACGCCAAACCTGCGGCACGCAAGAAAATGGAACAAAGCATTCTGCAATTGGAGCACAAAGTTTCCGATACGACAAAGACACTTGCCAATATCGACAACAACATCCGCTCGGCAGAACAAAGTGCAATCGACAAATAACCGCTTACGATGATTGATTTCAAGAATATTGCAGCGACATCAAAACTATATAATTTCCATAGCCACACGCAGTTTTGCGATGGCCATGCAGAGATGCCTGAATTTGCGGCAAAAGCGGCAGAAATGGGATTCTCACACTATGGCTTCTCGCCCCACTCCCCTGTGCCTATCGAGTCGCCGTGCAATATGAAAACCGACGACGTGGCAGAGTATCTCGGTATTTTCAACCGACTGAAGCAAGAATACGCGGGGCAAGTGGAATTGCTTGTTTCCATGGAGATTGACTATCTTGGCGACTATTGGGGTCCATCGAATGAATATTTCAGCAAACTGCCTCTCGACTATCGCATCGGCTCCGTGCATTTCATCCCATCAGGCGACACAATGGTCGACACCGACGGACACTTCGACTCGTTCAAGACAAAAATGGCATTATTCTTCGACAATGACATTCGCTATGTCGTCGACACATTCTACGACCAGACACTGAAAATGATTGCCGCCGGGGGACTTGACATTATCGGACATTTCGACAAAATAGGTCAGAACGCTTCTTATTTCTCTCCAGGAATCGAGGACGAGCCGTGGTATGCCAAGCGCGTGGAAGAAGTGATGGAAGCCATCAAAGATGCGGGCATTATTGCAGAGATAAACACCAAATCAATGTTCCAGCACCACAGATTGTTCCCTAACGAGCGTTATTTCAAGCGTTTGAAAGAGATTGGCATTCCCGTGGTTTTCAATTCCGACGCCCACTACCCCGACCTCATCAATGCCGGGCGTATGGAAGCAATGACAATCTACAACAATCTATAAAAACGACAAAAGCCTATGCCAGTAAGAATTCCCAGTACCCTGCCTGCGGTAGAGGAACTGAAAAAAGAAAACATATTCGTGATTGAGGAACAACGAGCGTCGTCGCAGGACATACGCCCGCTGCGCATTGCCGTGCTCAACCTTATGCCTCTGAAACTGATGACCGAGACCGACCTGCTGCGCCTCATCTCAAACACGCCGTTGCAGATTGAGCTCGACCTCGTACTGCCTGAGGGTCACGAATGGACAAACACACCCAGGGAGCACCTTGAGGAATTCTACAAATCGTTCAAAGACATCAAAAAGAACAACTACGACGGTTTTATCGTAACTGGAGCACCTGTGGAGATGCAGGATTTCGAAACTGTCGACTACTGGCCGCAACTGCAAGAAATTTTTGACTGGTCGCGCACACACGTTACGTCGACAATCCATATCTGCTGGGCTGCCCTTGCCGGACTATATCATCACTACGGCATCCGTAAACACGTGCTTGCCGAGAAACTCTCCGGCGTGTTCGAGCACCGCGTACTTGAAAAGAGCAATCCTCTGTTCAGAGGTTTCGACGACGTGTTCTACGTGCCTCACAGCCGCCATAGCGAAGTGCGCAAGGAAGACATCCTTAAAGTGCCCGATTTGTCAATCGTCTCGGAAAGCGCAGAGAGCGGAGTATATATAATCATGGCACGCAACGGACGCGAAATCTACATTACAGGGCACTCTGAATATTCACCGCTGACGCTCGACTGTGAATACCACCGCGACCTGAGCCGCGGCATGAATCCGCATGTGCCAACCCACTATTACATCGATGACGATCCCGCGAAAGGTCCGCTCGTGCGTTGGCGCAGCCATGCCAACCTGTTGTTCTCAAACTGGCTCAACTACTTTGTCTATCAAGAAACTCCTTACGACATTCGCGACATCAAATAGAATCACATTATGACAAAACCACGCATCATCGAACTACTGTCGCCGGCGAAAAATGCCGACACCGCCATTGCCGCCATCACCCATGGTGCCGATGCTGTATATATCGGCCCGTCAAATTTCGGAGCCCGCGCATCGGCTGGCAATTCACTGGACGACATTGCCCGTGCCGTGGATTTTGCCCACAGCTACGACGCCAGAGTGTATGCAACTGTCAACACAATCCTTTTCGACAACGAGCTGCGCGATGCCGAACGGCTTATCCGCGACTTGTACCGCATCAACGTTGATGCGCTAATTGTGCAGGACATGGGCATACTTCGCCTCGACATCCCGCCTATAGCATTGCATGCAAGCACTCAGTGCGACACACGCACGCCCGAGAAAGCGCGGTTTCTTGAAGAAGTGGGATTCTCGCAGGTGGTACTCGCCCGCGAGCTCTCAGTCGATGAAATCCGCGAAGTGCGCAAGGCGACTACCGTCCCATTGGAATGTTTCATTCACGGAGCATTGTGTGTGAGTTACAGCGGACGCTGCCATGCCAGCTGCGCACTGCGCGGACGCAGCGCCAACCGTGGTGAATGCGCACAGCTGTGCCGTCTGCCATACAATCTGACCGACCGCCACAGCAACACGTTGTTTGAACAAAAACACCTGTTGTCGCTGCGCGATTTCAATCAAGCCGACAGATTGGAAGCGCTTCTCGATGCCGGAGCATCGTCGCTGAAGATAGAAGGCCGACTTAAAGACATCCCATATGTCAAAAATGTGACCGCATACTACAACTCGCTGCTGAACGACATCTGCGAACGCCATCCTGAACGCTATCAGCGTCGCGCCGTAGGAAAGGTGCATCTGAATTTTAAGCCCGATGTTGCAAAAAGTTTCAACCGCGGATTCACTCATTATTTCTTCGACGGTCGCGACGCCGCCAAACGGATGTCGTCGCCCGACACGCCAAAGTCAATCGGCGAACCGCTTGGCAAGGTGAAAAGCGTGCGCGGCAACTCGATTATCGTAGACACAAAGAAGGATGTCGCCAACGGCGATGGTATAATCTTTTTCAATCATAAAGGCTCGCTGTCAGGATTCCGTGCCAATTCCGTATCAGGCAAAGCAATCACTCCGTTTGAGAAAGTGACAGTCGCTCCCGGCACAATGCTCTACCGCAACTTCGACAAAGTCTTCAACGACACTCTCGTCGACGGCAAATCAGCTGTGCGCTCAATCGATGTTGCAATCCGTTGCTGGAAGGTGGACGGAGGAATAGCCACCGAAATCACCGACGAACGCGGCACGAATGCCGTAGTTCGCCACGACATCGACCTCCAGCCAGCAAAATCCGACCAACAGGAGGCACGGCTAAAAGTATTCTCTAAATTGGGCAGCACACCTTACCACCTGCGCAGTCTCATTCTCGGCGACACCGCCGATGTGTTTATTCCGGCATCGACACTCACAACAATCCGCCGCGATGCGGTAGAGGCTCTTGTCCGCGCCACGAAACTGCGCCACCATTACGATTTCCGACGTCAAGAAAACAAAGACGCCACATATACCAGCGCCACTCTGACGTATGCCGACAACGTGGCAAACCACCTTGCCCGGCAATTCTATGCCGACCATGGCGTGAAACATATTGAAGAGGCAATGGAAACTTGCAACAATCCAAAAACGGGCGACATACTGATGACCACACGTTTCTGTCTGCGCCGCGAATACGGGCGCTGCCTGCGCACTCCAGAGGGACAGAAATGGCAGTCAGACCTGATGCTTACGTCGGGCAACATCTCAATGTCGGTAGAGTTCGACTGCCGCAACTGCCAAATGCTGCTGCGACACATGTAATTTAAAGAATCAAGCAATGGCAAAACACAACATCTTTGGACAGAAAGGCGAGAATGCCGCTTTCGAGGCTCTACTTGCAAAAGGTTACCTTATCCGCGACCGCAACTGGCGTTCGGGCAAAAACGAAATCGACATCGTGGCAGAGAAAGACAACCGTATAATCGTGGTAGAAGTGAAATCGCGCTCACATCCCATCTACGACATATCGCAAGTGATTACACGCGACAAAATACGCCACCTGATCAATGCCGGCAACGCTTATGTAAAGATGTTCAACCTGCCGCACGAGCTGCAGTTTGACGTAATCCTTATGGTCGGTCAAGACCCCGACAACTTCACAGTTGAGCATATTCCAGATGCATTCATGGCACCGCTGCGCACATACTAAATGAGGCATTGCCATCACGGCAACGCCTCAAAGACAAAAACATCTTAATCAAAAAAATTAATCATCAAGTTTGTGAATAACAAGGCCTGAACGCAATTTCGGTTCAAACCAAGTTGTCTTTGGCGGCATAATGTTGCCTGTGTCGGCAATGTCGATTATCTGCTGCATAGTCACAGGATAAAGAGCCAAAGCCATCCGCATCTCACCGCTGTCGACACGACGCTTCAACTCACCGAGTCCGCGGATGCCGCCAACGAAATCTATACGCTTGTCGCTTCGCAAGTCGGTGATTCCAAGCAAATCGCGCAAAATCAAATCCGACGATATCGTCACATCAAGCACACCGATTGGGTCAGAATCGTTGTACGTACCCTCACGTGCCGTCAACGAATACCAATGCCCGCCAAGATAGAGTGCGAAATTGTGGAGGTGTTGCGGACTATAGATTTCAGTGCCTTTGTCCTCCACCACGAAGTTCTTTTCAAGCAGATGAAGGAATTCCCCATCCGTATGCCCGTTAAGATCGCGCACAAGGCGATTATAATCAATCACTTTCAGATGCGAAGCCGGGAAACAGACTGCAAGGAAGAAATTATACTCCTCATCACCCGTATGGTTTGGATTGGCATCGGCCATCTCTTTTCCCACCAATGCGGCAGCGGCACTTCGGTGATGCCCATCGGCTATATACATGTTTGGAATTTCTCCGAATATGCGCGACACGGCGTCAATCGTCTTGTCGTCGTCAATCACCCAGAACGTATGTCCGAAACCATCCTCACTGACGAAATCATATTCCGGCTCTGTGGCAGTGACGCGGCGTAGTATCTCCTCCAATTCATCGTTGTCGGGGAATGTGAAAAACACCGGCTCGATGTTGGCTTTGTTTATGCGCACATGCTTCATGCGGTCCTCCTCCTTGTCACGGCGTGTCAGTTCGTGCTTTTTTATGCGTCCCTCAAGATAGTCAGCCACATTGGCAGCCACCACAAAACCATATTGAGTACGGCCGTCCATAGTCTGCGCATAGATGTAGTAGCAGGGCTTACGATCCTGCACAAGCCATCCGTTTGTCTGGAATTTCTTGAAATTTTCCACCGCCTTCTCATACACCTTCGGGTCGTGTTCGTCGGTACCGGGAGCAAAATCAATCTCCGGGCGGATAATGTGATAGAGCGATTTTTCATTGTCGCCCGCTTCTTTACGGGCTTCTTCTGAATTAAGTACATCATACGGACGTGAAGCCACCTCGGTCACCATATTTTTGGGTGGACGCAGTCCTCTGAAAGGTCTTACTTTTGCCATAGTATTAACGTTTTAGGGTAATTATAAATTTAATAAGGCTGCCTCGCGACCAGAATTGTCGCCAAGCAGCCTTATGTTTTTTAGTGCTTGAAATTAGAGCGCACGATGGTCTGTTCGCGGTCAGGGCCAACAGAAAGAATCGTGATAGGCACATTCAATTCCTTCTCAAGGAATGCCACATAAGCATTGAACTCTGCCGGGAACTCATCCTCATTCTTGATTTTGGTCATATCCGTGTTCCAACCCTTTATCTCCTCATAGACTGGCTCCACACCGTCCTCGATGCTGTAAGGGAAATCACGTGTCAGCGTGCCGTTCACCTTGTAAGCCGTACAAGCCTTGATTGTCGGGAATGTGTCGAGCACGTCGCTCTTCATCATAATCAACTGAGTGACACCGCTGAGCATGATTGCATAACGGAGAGCCACAAGGTCTATCCATCCGCAACGGCGTTCACGTCCAGTCACCGCGCCATATTCATGACCGAGGTCGCGTATTTTACTGCCGGTCTCGTCAAAAAGTTCTGTAGGGAACGGACCGCTGCCCACGCGTGTGCAATAAGCCTTGAAAATACCGAACACCTCACCGATGCTGCGTGGAGCCACACCAAGGCCGCTGCATGCTCCGGCACAGATGGTGTTGCTTGAAGTGACAAAAGGATACGATCCGAAGTCAACATCGAGCATCGTGCCCTGCGCACCTTCACACAGCACGCTTTTGCCGTCGGCAAGCAGATGGTTGATATAATGCTCACTGTCAATCAGCTCATATTGTTTCAGATAATTGATCGCATCAAGCCATTTTGCCTCAAGCTCCGAAAAGTCGGAAATCGCATCGAGCATCTCGAGCATTTTCACGTGGCGAGCCTTTGCGGCTGCATATTTCTCTTCAAAGTTGTGGAAAATGTCGCCTACACGCAAACCGTTACGGCTCACCTTGTCGGTGTATGTCGGACCGATACCCTTGCCCGTGGTTCCAATTTTCGACGAGCCTTTGAGTTTCTCGTTGGCAGCGTCAAGCAGACGGTGTGTAGGCATTATCAAGTGTGCCTTTTTCGATATTTTCAAAATTTTCTTGATATCGACGCCGCTTTTTTCCAAATCTTCTGCTTCTTCTCTGAAAAGCACAGGGTCGAGCACTACGCCATTTCCGATTATGTTCACCTGCCCATGCTGGAAAATTCCTGAAGGGATTGAACGGAGTACGTATTTCTTGCCTTCAAATTCCAACGTATGGCCTGCGTTCGGACCTCCTTGGAAACGCGCCACGACATCGTAACGCGGAGTCAGCACATCAACTACCTTTCCTTTTCCTTCGTCGCCCCATTGCAAACCTAAGAGCACATCTACTTTCATAATTATATTCTGTTTTTACGTTTAAGTTGTTTTCTTGTCTATTTTACGATTGCGCCGGCGCCGGCGCTGGCATGTGGAGCAGATGCCGTAGACGTAGAGCGAGATATACGACACTGAGAATGTCCCATATCTGCGGCTGCCGATGTAGTCCATCAACTCCTGATCCTTCACTTCCTTCACCTTTCCGCACTCCGTACAGATCAGATGATGGTGGTTTCCCGAGCTTACCACCTTCTCATACACAGCCTGATTGGTGCCGAACTGATGCTTGCGCACCAGTCCACACTCCGTAAAAAGCTCCATTGTGTTGTAGATAGTGGATCGGCTGACGTGATACGCGCGGTTCTCCATATCCACATAAAGAGCCTCTATGCCGAAATGGTCGTTGTGCGAAAAGACCGCCTCCAGAATCGCGAATCGTTCCGGAGTTTTGCGCAACCGTCTGTTGTCGAGATATTCAGCCAGTTTCGTGCGAGCGATATAATATGATTTGTCTTCCGTCGCAGTCATACCAACGCAAAGTTAATGATTTCGTCTGAATTTCGGTGAAAAAAAACGCCGTTTTTATTTGCCTTTCGTTCAATTAAAAGCACAATTAAAAGCACCACTCGATTTCTTCCTTGATTTGCCTTGCAACGCGCGCAACGGCATCACCGCCTTCCGCCCATTGCGATGCGACGCCTTTGGCTTTTTCCACATCGGCAAGCTTGCGCACAACGAGTAGATTCATAAGCAGTCGCAAACCGGCATAGCGAGTCGGCTCCTCACCTGCAAGACTGAAAGCCAGTTGCTCCACTCCTTCAACATTGCGCACAAGGCGGAAACACAGCATATCGACCAATTCCACCGTATCGGCATCAGCGATCCACTTCTTTGCCTTGTCGACAGAAAATTCCGAAACGGGGAAAACCATAGTTGCCATCAACCGGCTCTCCCTGGTGGAATCGTTTGCCCACAAAGTCTCGGCAAGTCCGGCCGACGGCTCATGTTTTGCGGCAACACTTTCTATCTGAGGCACCGTCAACCCGAAAATTATCTTATACGGACATCCCGCACTGCGCAACTTGTCGGCAATCACGCCATTGCGCAACGCAAAAAAATCGCTCTTGATTTGTCTTATAGTTTCTTTATCCATCATATTATATGACAACTGCCGTGCCGCTGCACGTAACCATCAACATTGACCCGCTGGCACCTACTGTCTCATAATCGAGATCTATGCCAACCACGGCATTGCATCCCATACGCTCTGCCCTCTTCGACATCTCATCGAGAGCATTGTCTTTTGCCTCACGCAGCACATCCTCATACATGTCGCAGCGTCCGCCGAACGTGTCGCGCAGCGATGCGAAAAAATCTTTGACAAAATTGGCGCCTATAATCGCCTCTCCCGTCACCACCCCGCGATATTCGCGTATCGGGCGGCCTTCAATTGTTGGAGTTGTTGTAAGTAGCATAACCTTTCCTTTTTTGCAAATTTAGCCATTTTTCAGCGGTTATCCATCAGCCGATGCCGAAAAAAAAGCCGTATGGAGAGCAGCGTCCCCATACGGCTTCATATCAGTCGTACACCGTTTTTATTTTGTCAACGGCGAATAGTCTTTTGAATAGCGGAGCATCTGATCGATATAGCCCTCCGTATAGTCAATATTCACATCTATGATGTTGCCTTTCTTGTCAAACACAGGCTTGTAGACCGGATTGACAAAACCTTTATACGGCGCGATGTCGAGACGCGCATAGCGGTCGAGCACCTCGCGATGGATTGCCGGGTCAACCTTTACAGCATACGTCTCCACAAGAGTCTTTCCTGCCTCATAGTCGCCTTCCGACTTGATTCGCTGAATTTCGGCGAGCAACTGACCGAACAAGTCACGGAGTTTCTTATAATCGTTGATTTTCACGAAAGTCTTTCCGTCACGTTTCACAAGTTCGATAACGTTGTCTGCCTTGCCTCGTTCATAGCACCATTTCGAAATCAGCTGACGGTTGCGCATGTGCGCCTCCTCTACGTCCTTGCCATACTCGATGCGCATCAATTGCGTCATCAAGCCGTTAAGAATATATTTGTAGTATTCAGCCTTGTAAGCATTCTCGTTGTCAAGCAGACCGAGTTCGAGCAGTTTCGGGTCGGCAAGATAATAGAGCGCGAACAGGTCGGCACGAGCCTCCTCAAGCGTAGAGCCGTGCTCCTTCAGTGCATCGTCGGAAACACCCGGCAAGAGTTTTCCCGAAGCATGTCCAAGACACTCATGAAGGTCGGTGTGCATATTGTCGACAATAAAGAGATATTTATCCATCAAGTCGCTTGTCTCCTTATCGATTACAAACTCCTCGTTGAATCCGTTGCCGTGCGAAGCCTGGTCGTAAGCCTCCGTGATGTTTTCAAGCGTCACCGATTTGGAACCGTGGGCTGCACGAATCCAGTTTGCATTTGGCAAATTGATGCCGATAGGCGTTGACGGATAAGAGTCACCGGCAAGAATGGCAGCCGTGATAACCTTTGCCGTCACACCTTTCACCTTCTCTTTTTTGAAACGTGGATCGACAGGAGAGTTGCTCTCAAACCACTGAGCGTTGCTGCTGACCACCTCTGTGCGGTGTGAAGCCTTCCCGTTTTTAAAGTTCACGATCGACTCCCAAGCACCCTTATAACCCAGCGGATCGCCATAATTCTCAATAAATCCGTTGATGAAGTCCACGCTGCTGACCACATCCTCTACCCAAAGGATAGAATATTCATCGAAGGTCTTCAGATTACCGTCGGTGTAGTATTGAATCAGTTTGTTTATGTGGGCCTTCTGCTTGTCGTTTTCGGCAAAAGCCACAGCCTTGCGAAGATTTTCAACGATTTTCTCGATAGCAGCCGAATAGTAGCCACCCACTTTATAAACCTCCTCGACAAGTTTTCCGTCGCGCTTCACCAACCGAGAGTTCAAGCCGTATGAAATTGGTTCCTCCGGATTGTCGGTTTTCTTCATCGCAGCATAGAACTGCTCAACCTCGGCTTGCGTCACTCCCTCGTAATAGTTGTTGGCGGAAGTAAGAATCAAATCCTGACCATTGGCTTGGTTCACACGCTTGGCCATAACCGTCGGGTCGAAAATCACAGGTGTTATCTCCTTGAGAAACGCATCTACAGTTTGCCCCTTTCTCAACGGCAACTGCTTCTTTGACAATTTCTTCACCTGCGTCTCAAAAAACGCCTGACTGAACTGAGGTGTAAATTTGTCGGTAGAATAATGGTGGTGTATGCCGTTGGCAAACCACACCTGCTTCAAATAAAGCACAAAACCTTTATAATCCGCGTCGTCCTTGCTGCCATCATAATTCTTATAGATGTTTTCAAGTGTTGTGCGGATTGCGAGGTTGTATTTACCATTCTGATCTGTCAAGATGTCGCGGCCATAAAGAGCCGCCTCTGTCAGATAATAAACCAACTCTTTCTGTTGGATTGTAAGTTGCTCGAAGTCTGGCACTTTGTAGCGCAGCACTTCAATGTCAGCAAATCTGTCCACTTTGTAATTGAAATCTAAAGACTCAGCCATAGAAGCCGCCGGAGCGCCGAGTGCCACCGCAGCAATGGCTGAGAGGATTAATTGTTTCTTCATATCTGTTGAGTTTTTATGAATTTATTATTCCACATAAAGCACCAATCCTTTAAGATACTCACCCTCTGGATGGTAGATGTTGATGGGATGGTCGGACGGCTGCGTGAGTTGATGCAGGATGCGCACCTTGCGCCCCGACATGGCCGCCGCACTAAATACTGCAAGGCGGAACTGCTCCTTCGACACCGCCTGCGAGCAGGAAAACGTGAAGAGAATGCCTCCCGGACGAATCTTCTCAAATGCCTTCACATTGAGTTTGCGATAGCCTATGAGGGCATTTTTCAGCGCGCTCTTATGCTTTGCAAATGCTGGAGGATCGAGAATTATAAGGTCATAACTGTCATCGATTCCGCCAAGAAACTTGAATGCATCCTCCGCAAATGCCTTGTGACGGCTGTCGCCTGGGAAATTAAGCTCGACATTGGCATTCGTCAAACGCACAGCCTTTTCCGAGCTGTCGACAGAATGCACTGCCTTCGCTCCGCCACGCATCGCATAGAACGAAAATCCTCCTGTGTAGCAGAACATGTTGAGCACCGTGCGTCCTTTGGCATAATGCTCAAGAAGGCTGCGATTGTCGCGTTGGTCGACAAAGAACCCTGTCTTCTGCCCCTTGAGCCAGTCCACATGAAACTTCAATCCGTTTTCAACGGCTATGTCAGTCTCATATTTGCCAACGATATAATCATTCTGAGGGTCGAGTTGCGCCTTGTAAGGAAGGGTGGTCTCTGACTTATAATACACATTATGTATCAGTCCGCCGGCAATCTTAAGAAGCGACTGCGCGATGATGTTGCGCGCAAAGTGCATTCCCGGAGAATGCGCCTGCACCACAGCTGTGGCACCATAGATATCGACGACCAATCCAGGCAGGAAGTCGCCCTCACCATGCACAAGACGGAACGCATTGTTGTCATCGCGCACCAAACCGATAGCCTGACGCAAATCGTAGGCGCGTTGCAGACGCTCAACAAAGAAATCCTCACCTATCACACGCTGCGCAAAGTCGAGCACACGCACTGCGATGCTGCCAATCTGAAAATGACCAACAGCGATAAAGTCGCCTGCCGATGTGTAGACACTGACAAGATCGCCCTCCTCAATATCGTTGTCCATCTTGGCAATCGCTCCAGAGAACACCCACGGATGGAAACGCTTCAACGATTCCTCCTTGCCTTTTTTCAGTATGATTTTCTTGTAGTCCATCTCGTTCAAGCCTATTTGATAAAGAATCTGTAAATATCATTGCCGTTGGCGTAAAGCAGCAACACAAGGAGCAAGCCAAGACCCACCATTGTGGAGTATTCAAGCACTTTCTCACTCGGTTTCTTGCCTGTAAGCATCTCAATGATAACAAACAACGCATGTCCGCCATCGAGAGCCGGAATCGGCAGAATGTTCATAAACGCAAGCGCCACGGAGATAAAAGCCGTGATAAACCAGAAGTGATACCAGCTCCACTCTGCAGGAAACATATCGCCGATGGCTCCGAATCCGCCAAGGCTCTCCGCGCCCTCCTTTGTAAAGACATACTTCATTTGGCTGACGTACGACGTGAGCTTGTCAACGCCGATTTCAATGCCTCGAGGTATTGCCTGGAAGATGTTGTAGTTGATAGTATGGGTCTTGAATATCTCATCGATCGGAGTCAGCTGAATACCAATCTTACCCGATTCCGATGTGTGAAGATGGGTCACATACTCCTTTCCGCCACGTTCGTAGGTCACGGCGATTTCTTTGTCAAGACTCTTTGCAAGGCAGTCGGCAAACACATCCCATGTCTCGGTGCGCACACTGTCGATGCCCCTGTCTCTTATACACATCTGACGCTGCCGACGAATAGCC
>ERZ1027188.263-NODE-263-length-23678-cov-19.741269_pt1 | contig 23678 bp, 13 predicted proteins | sample MGYA00519273_ERZ1027188 | MGnify/ENA primary metagenome ERZ1027188 (study PRJEB26926, sample SAMN06164623) | human gut metagenome | biome: ENVO:00009003; feature: ENVO:2100002; material: ENVO:00002003 | host: Homo sapiens | place: USA | collected 2012 ... | reverse complement strand
AGATTACTACGCGTCTCGTGGGCTCGGAGATGTGTATAAGAGACAGCTAATATATTTACAAAGGATGCGATGCCTGTGGCAAGTATTATAATTTTTTCCTTGTTCATCGGAAATAATATCTGCATACCTATAATGTTCGATAGAGTAACAAATATAACAGTTGGACTTGTTATTATAAGTACGGATATAGAATTCGAAAATTCTTTGCCACAAAGTATTGTTGTTATGGGAGTTGCAAGTAGAATTAATATCGCAGAAATTGGTAAAGACATCGCCATCATAAAATGATACGATTTTGTAATAAGATTGTTAAAATCTTCTTGATTATTTGAATGAAGTAGATTACTGCATCTTGGAACAACAACTGCCCCAACTGAGGTTACAAGTGTATTAATTACCCTTATAATTTTTATACCGGCTGCGTAATATCCTACGGATTTATCATCTTGTAGAAATCCTAAAAGTATTGTGTTTAGGTATAAATATACACTTACAAAAACAAACATAAAGAACACTTTTAGTGTTGGTGTTAAGTGTTGTCTTATGTTTAATTCTTTTAGTCGGATTTTTGTTCCTAATAGGAATTTTCTTAAGTGTATAAAATTTATAAGATAATTACTTACAGTTGAACCTACAAGAAATATCGCATAGAATATAACATCTGCACTTGTTCTTACAAATAAAAACAAATACACCATGAATACTATTCTAATAATCACAGCTCGTATTGTTATGAACTTAAAATCTTCAATGGCTTGGTAGAACCATTGTGCTCCGATTGCGTTAAAAAATATTGCAAGGCTTAAGATGTAAAATATATCAATATTCTTATTTACTTTGGCGGAATATACACTTATAATATAAACGACAATATATCCACATATAGCTAATATTATATTCAAACATAAAAGTTCAATAGTTTTCTTATTCCTTAATTTTATGTTATCACGAAATTTGGCAATCTCTTTAATTCCATAAAACGGGATGCCAAGATTTGTGAAAAGTATTATATAATTTATTATGGAGTCGAGAAAATCTACGGTGCCAATTCCTGCTGGTGATAATATTCTTGCTGCATATGGGAATGTAATAATGGGAAATATAATACTTGTTAAGGTATTAATGTAATTTAATATTATATTTTGTTTTAATCCCATAGCTTTATGTTGTATATCATAGTTCTATTTCGGCAACTTTCCGATAGTGGCAATCTTGACACGGCCTGAATCCATAGCGAGCTTCTCGGCCATATCGTTTTGCTTCTCGTATTTTATTTAACGAATCCTATTGAAATATATTGTATTGTATAAAGATAATCTGAAAGTTGGTTAACTATCATCCTTACCCAAGAAACTGTATCACATTTACGGCGGTGATATCGGGCGCAAACTGCTGGGTGGTCGGGTCATTTGACAAGACGAAGCTATGCAGTATGGGCTTGTCGAGAATGTCTGCCAATGAAGCGAGATGCCGGGCGTCGGACTTTATCACGTGTTCTGCCTGTTTTATCTCGAATGCGTAATATCCGTCCTCTGTTTCTATTAAGAGGTCAATCTCTTTGCCGTCTGCCGTTCTCAGGTGGAAGAAATTGAGAGGAAGCTCTGTTTGATTTGCCTGTTTGTATATTTCAGCAATTACCATACTCTCAAATTCATTACCTGTCATCATTCCGCGTTTTTTTAATACAGCTCTAAGTACTCCATTATCTATATAGTGGATTTTGGGAGACTTTGTCAGTCGTTTTCCTGCATTGCGCTCCCACGGTTGCAAGGTGATGGTCTGATAACTCATTTCAAGATATTGTAGGTATCTTTGAACGGTTTTATAGGAGACTCCGATATGTGTTCCGATGGATGAGGCGTTGAATATACATCCCGTTTGCAGTGCGATGAGCTGCTGCATCTTGACGAATGGCTCCAGTTCTTTCATCGTTACAAGGTCTCTGACATCTCTTTCAAGATATGTCTTTACGTATGTACTAAGCCAAAGCCACCGGTCATCGTCTGTCATGTCGTCGGAAACTGCCGGATAACCGCCAAAGGTGGTATAGTGTTCCCATGCCTTTTGCTTAACCGGCATGTTAGGAACCATATTCAAACTTGGATAGAAAGAAGGGACAACTTTATTTTTGAGCATTGCCTGTAATGGTGAGTCCTTTACTTCGGCATCCCATGAATCTGTTTCAAGTTCGGGCAAGGTCAGAGGATATAGATTCGTAATGATACATCTTCCGGCAAGGCTTTCTTTCACTTGCTTCATCAGAAGCAGTTGACTTGAGCCCAACAGTGCATAGCGTGTGTCCTCGTATTGGTCGTAGACAGATTTTATGCTTTCCATCAGTTGTGGCTCTTTCTGTATCTCATCAAGGGCAGCTTTAGGGTAGAAGGCGTGCCATTGCTGTGCGGTAAGCCCCTTGTACTGGGTTCGCATTTGCGGATCTTCAATAGATATATATGTATAGTCAGGTAGAGAGTTCTTTATCAGAGTCGTCTTACCTGTCTGTCTTGCGCCTGTAATGACCAAGATTCTTCCCCATTTGCTTTGGGATTTATCCTTGATGGTTTTATTGTAGTACCTTGCTTTCATACGACAAAGATACGTTTTTTATTTGTAAGAAGCAATTTATATGTCCTCTTTTTAGAGTCTTTGTGTCTAAAATGCGCGTAAAATTAGATACGTCATGTCTAATTTTACGCGTATTTTAGATGTTATATGTCTAATTTTACGTTCGTTTTTACTTCAGCAAGTTGCCGATAGTGGCAATCATCGTGGCGATGCTGGCGAAACCGGACCCCATAGCAAGTTTCTCGGCCATTGTCATCTTGGTCATGGCTTTGCTTGGAACGAAGATTTCACAGCCGGGTTCTACCTTTGCATCGTGAGAGACACGGGCGATAGTACCGTTCATATATATAATATATGTATCGCGTTTCTTGGCATCACGGCTGAAACCTCCGGCCTGGTCCACATAATAACCCACCTTGCGGCCCTTGACATACCCCACAGTGTTGGCGTGCATCACAGCACCGTTTATCTTAACAGTACCGTTATATTGCGGAATAATCAACCTGTCGCCCTCACGCAGTATGATATCGTCCTCGCCGCCCGGATTCTTCATCGCCTTGTCCAGATAGATACCGATAGGGTAGAAGCCGGTAATGTTGAATTTTTCGAGATTTTTATCCTTGTTTTCTTGCGCGAGCTGTGTTAATGCTGCTGAGTTATTGCTGCTTGAAGCTATCTGCATGAGGTTCTTCTGCTGTTGCTCACGAGCCATCTTCAGTACCTGTTCCATGCGTGTGCGTTCCGCTTCGTTTGCTTTTCTTATGAGTCGCGCGCCCTTGATATAGGCTATGTCGTTGGCTCCTCCGGCAGCTTTCACGAGGTCGCTGAGTCGTGCGTTGCGCTTCGGAATGGTGTATGTGCCGGCAAAGAGCACTTCGCCTTCTATTGAAACGTTCTGCTGACGGTATGTACCCGGACTTCTGCGGACGTACACCTCATCGAACGGAAGGAGCACAAAGCCCTGTTCTCCATCAACCACGAAGCCGTCTTTCAGAGCGAAAGAATAGTTCTTAGCAATAATAGAGTCGGTGCTTTCTGCTTTCGGATTGATGATGCGGCGCGACACATCCACACGGACGGTCGATGCGGTCTCTTTCAGTCCGCCTGCTTGCAGGATGAAGTCTTCAAGCGTTTCGTTCTCGGCAAACTTATAAGTACCCGGATATTGCACCTCACCATGTATCGTCAGCGTCTGTTCTTCCTGCACATCCTGCTTGGTCGGAACGAACAGTACGTCCTCGTTTTGCAGCGGAATGTCTGCCGCCTTGCCTGTCATGATGCCCTCAAGGTCTACTGAGATAACCTCAAGGCTGCGGTCGGCCTTCATCCTGTGTATGATGGCGTGCGGCGTGAACGCGTATTCCGTAACGCCCTCTGCGGCATCCACCAGTGTTCTTACGCTGTTGATGCCGTCGCCCACTTGATACATTCCCGGACGGAACACGGCACCTTTCACCTCGACCATATTCTCGTAGCGGGCTATTACGGAGTCAACGCTTACCGAGTCATCGTCGGCCAGACGGAAACTGCTCATGTCAAACTCATTCACATTATATATAGAGTATTGGCGTCCGTTCTTTCTGTTCACCCTTACCGACTTAGTATAGGCATCGCCTGCGAAGCCACCGGCATATCTTAGCAATGTTCCGAGGCTCTCGTTCTTCTTCATCTCGTAGAACATTGGGCGTTTCACCTTGCCTGTGATGTTCACCAGACAGTCGTATGCACCAACAACAATCACGTCGTTGTCGGTCAGACGCACGTTGCCTGTCATCTTTCCGTTCAGTATGTAGTCGTAAATGTCGACCGTACTAATGAGTCTTCCGTTCCTGAACACCTTGATGTTACGCATCGTTCCCAAGCTGTTGATACCGCCGGCCATATACAATGCGTGGAAAACGGTGGCAAAGGCCGATAGTGTATAGGTTCCCGGCACGTTCACCTCACCCATCACGCTGATAGATATTGTGCGGGTCTGACCCACCGTCAGCTTTATCTGGCTGCTGCTGTAACGTTGCCCGAGCTGGCTTCTTACGCGGCTGTTAGCCTGTGCCGATGTCAGTCCGCTCACCTGTATCGGTCCGAAGCCCTCGACGTTGATATATCCATCGGGCGACACAGTACACTCAAACGATTTCTGCGATGCACCGTACACATCTATATATACGGCATCGCCGGGGCCGAGCACGTAGTTTTTCGGCGTGGCGATATTCATGTTCGGCTCAAATGAGAGGTTACGCTTGTTGAAGATGTCGCGTCCGAACACTTTCTTCTTGTCCCTGCTCAGCCTTTCTATCAACTGCTTGTACATCGTAGCTGTGTCCTGAGGCATCCAATCGTTAATCTCGTCCTGCATGGCGAGGAAATTTTCGTCATACTCGTCGTATGTGTTGCCTCTGCTGTTTTGACCTTGTATGCGGTTGGTGGAGTACATCCCCGCAGTCATCTGCTCGCCGGCAGCATACTGTCTTGTCTCGTTTGCTATCTCGCTTTTGCTCTTACGCTGGTCGTATTCCGTGTTGTTACGGCGTGTGCGGTCGCTCGAAGCATCCGCCGAACCAGTAGCCGAGCCCGAGCCGGTCTTCATTCGCTCGTACATATTCCTCACACGGCGAATCTGACTGATGTCCACTCCGTTCTGCATTAGCTTCGTAACTATCTGTTGTTGCGATGTGCCACGTTTTTGTTCCTTTACGACAAAGTCCATAACCTGGCTGTCTGTCATACCCGACTGTGCGTGAATACTTATAGTACACACTATCGTAAGTATCAAAAGAAAGACTCTCTTCATATTCTTATTTTACGTTTTTTCTCGTTTAATATAACTCCTAAAAAGCTATTTTGTTGCAAAGGTAGCGTATTTTATTTAATTTTCGGGAAAATATTTGTTTAATTAGCTAATTGGCACTATCTTTGCATAAAATAAGCTGCACTCGGCAAATTGAGAATACATTCTCTTTGCGCTCGTTTGCACTATCTTTGCATAAGATAAGCTGCACTCGGCAAATTGAGAATACATTCTCTTTGCGCTCGTTTGCATTATCTTTGCATAAGATAATCTGCACTCGGCAAATTGAGAATAAATTCTCTTTGCGCCCGTTTGCATAAAATAAATAAAACAGCTAAATATGAAAAGAATTTACTCAACGATTTTAACAATCTTCATCGCGGTGTCTGCCATTGCACAGGGATGGCCGGAAAACTATGGTGGCGTGATGTTGCAAGGCTTCTATTGGGACTCGTTCAAGGATTCCAAATGGAAGACTCTCGAGGCGCAAGCCGACGAGTTGGCACAGTATTTTAATCTTATTTGGGTGCCGCAGAGCGGAAAGTGCAACGAGGCAAAAAACATGGGTTATACTCCTGTTTACTACTTCAATCAGAACAGCTCGTTCGGAACAGAGGCTGAGTTGCGCTCGATGATTAGCACTTTCAAGAGCAAGGGCCTCGGAACCATCGCCGACGTGGTGGTGAATCACCGCAACAATATCGGCGTAGGCGGCTCGTGGGTGGACTATCCCGCCGAGACATACAATGGCGTGACCTATCAGATGAAGTCTACCGACATCTGTGCCGATGACGATGGCGGAAAGACGAAGACTTGGGCTACTGCGAACGGCTACTCTCTTAGTTCTGCCACTGATGAAGGTGATGACTGGAGTGGCTGCCGCGACCTCGACCATACAAGTTCCAACGTGCAGAATTGCATCATCGCCTACGAGAAATTCCTGTTGAATGACCTCGGATATACCGGCTTCCGCTATGACATGACCAAGGGCTTTGCTGCCTATTATGTAGGTATGTATAATGACAAGTCGGGCGTTCAGTATTCTGTCGGTGAGTATTGGGACGGCAATGTAACAAACGTGAAGAAGTGGATAGACGACACCAAGTATTGGGAAGGCAAGGTATGGTCAGCCTCTTTCGACTTCCCGTTCCGCTATACGGTGCGTGACGCGGCTAACGGCAGCAACTGGACCAAGCTCGGCAATACCGCGTTAATGAAACAAAGCGGTTACAGCCGCTATGCCGTTACGTTCGTTGAGAACCACGACACGCAGTATCGCTCGGCCACGGAACAGCTTGACCCGATTAAGAAAGACACTCTTGCCGCCAACGCATACCTTCTCGCCATGCCAGGAACGCCGTGCGTATTCATGCGTCACTGGCAGGATTACAAGCAGGAAATAAAGGCTATGATAGATGCCCGCAAGGCTGCCGGTGTGACAAACACAAGTTCGTTCGTGCCAATGGCCTCTAAAACGGCATACTATGCCGTGCTCGTAAACCAGAAACTTTTGGCTGTGGTGGGTAACAACGCAGGTGGATATGCGGCCAACACGAGTCAGTACACACCGATATTGAGCGGCTATCATTACAGATATTATATGAAGAAGAATGCTGAAATAGCGTGGGCAGACAAGGCTTCGGGCACTTTCGAGGAGGGCTTCAAGGTGACTCTCACGGCTGTTTCCAACGATGCAAATGCCAAATTGGTATATACCACAGACGGTACGAATCCTACTGCATCGAGCAAGCAGGTGGCAAGTGGTACTAAGATTGACATCAATGCTACTACGACTCTGAAAGTGGGACTGCTGAAGAGCGGTGCGGTATCCGGCATTATCACACGCAACTACAGCATCGTACCACCGACACCGTTCGAGCCTTACAAGGCTACGGTGTATCTGAAAGACCCGAAATGGACCAGTCTTTACTTCTGGTGCTGGGATTCTGACGGTAAGAACCTCTCCGGTGGAAAGTGGCCGGGAAAGACACCGACGGACTATAAGATGATAAACGGTGAAAAATGGTACTATCAGACTGTTGATATTACAAAGAGAGGCTATTACTTTAATATCATATTTAATCAGGGTCTCGACAAGCCGCAGAGCGAAGATCTTGAGGATATAACTCAGGACACTTACTACGAAGTTACTAAGGTAACGGGAGCAGCGGGTACTTGTGTTGAGGTGAAGGACGTTACAGACACCATGACAGGCATCGCCGACATCACGGTGGACAAGCCGGCTACAGGAAACAATGCCTATTACACGCTGAGTGGCGTGCGCGTTGCGAAGCCGACGCAGCCGGGAATATACATCCACAACGGCAGGAAGGTTGTAGTGAAATAACACGAGTATAATATGAACACACGTAAATTAACTTTTTTCATATTGTTGGGCATGGCGGCATTGTGCTGTCATGCTCAACGCTTTCTTGGCGGCGACATCTCGTTGCTGCCGAGTTACATAGAGAACGGAACGAAGTATCTTGATTACGACGGTAAGGAAATGGCTCCATTGGAGCTTTTCAAGCAGGAGGGGTGGAACGCCATGCGCGTGCGCCTGTTTGTGGATCCGGCCAATGCGAGCGCCGAACACAAGAGCGAGGGCGTGTGTCAGGACCTCGATTACGTCGTAGGACTGAGCAAAGAGATAAAGAAAGCGGGCTTCAAACTGATGCTCGACTTCCATTATAGCGACACATGGGCCGATCCGGCAAAGCAGTTCACGCCCAAGCGGTGGGCCGGTGTGCCAGCCGGCGCGCTCTGCGACAGCGTATATGCCTATACAAGCAGGGTGCTGGAGGTGATGAACCGTGAGGGCGTTACGCCGGAGATGATTCAGGTGGGCAACGAGATTACGTTCGGAATGTTGTGGGAGACGGGGCGTGTAGACCCGCTGAAAGCCGACAACTGGGATATGCTGGGCGCGCTGTTGCGTGCAGGAAGCAAGGCGTGCCGTGAGAAATGCCCGCAGGTCAAGCTGATAATCCATACGGAACACGCGCAGGACTGGGCTTCGACGAAGGGCTATTACACGAGATTAGAGGAGCAGAAAGTGGACTATGACATTATCGGACTGAGCTATTATCCCATGTGGCACGGTACGATTCCGCACCTCGGCGAGGTGCTCGACTCGCTGAAAGCCGACTTTGCGAAGCCCGTCATGATTGTCGAGGCCGCGTGTTACTATTCGCATCATAACGACAAGTGGGCAAACAGCGAGGAGAAGATCTCCGGCGGCTATCCCGTAAGCATCGAGGGACAGCGCGAGTTCACGCGTCAGTTGGTAGACGAACTGCTGCGTCACGATAACGTTACGGGCCTGTTCTGGTGGTTCCCCGAGGAGAACGCCTACGGCAACAAGGTGATAGACAGTTGGCTGAACCGCGGTCTTTTCGACAATGCCACGGGTCGTGCGCTGCCCGCAATGAAGGAAATGAGGAGGTTTAAAGCCCCCCTCTAATCCCCCCAAGGGGGGAGGAGAGGGAAGGTCAGGCCATCTCGAAACTTATAATATAGAAATCAATTCATCCTCCTTGCATCTCCCCCTTGGGGGAGTAGGAGGGCTAAAACCAATAATTATGACTACACTAAAAACACTACTAATCGCAGTTCTCTGCACATTCGCAGCGAACTCACAGGCTCAGAAATACGTTGGCGGCGACATTTCGCTGCTGCCAACAAACGAAAAATCCAATCCGACATGGCTTGATAAGGACGGCAACACCATTACCAATGTACTGTCTTTCTTCAAACAAGAAGATATGAATGCCATGCGCGTGCGCCTCTTTGTCAATCCGTCTGACTACACCGGAAGCGACAAAGACCCAAACACCTGTCAGGATTTGGAGTACGTGAAAGCACTCGGCAAGCGTATAAAAGATGCGGGCTTCAAGCTGATGCTCGACTTCCACTATAGCGATACATGGGCCGATCCGGAAAAGCAATGGACGCCGAAAGCGTGGGAGGGCTTGAATGATGAGCAACTTAATACGAAGATATACGATTATACAAAGGATGCGCTGCAACAGATGAAGGCCGCCGGAGCTGAGCCTGACTTTATTCAGACGGGAAACGAGATAAGCTACGGAATGCTGTGGGGAGCATACGGAGCTTCGGAATCGGCACTGAAGAAATGTTATACCAGCAGCAGCAACGCTAACTGGACGCGTTTCACAACTTTGCTGAAGAATGCAGGCAAGGCTTGTCGGGAAGTATGTCCGCAGGCGAAGATAATACTGCATACCGAGCGTGCCGCACAGACAGGCGTGCTGACAAACTTCTACAACCGGATGAAGACAGCAAATGTAGACTACGACATCATAGGACTGAGCTATTATCCTATTTGGCACAAGGACATTGCGACGCTTGAAACCGCCCTCAATACGTTAGAGAGTAACTATCCCGACAAGAACATCATGATTGTTGAGGTGGGATATGCCTATTCATGGGAAGAATCGGGCGATTATAATTATTTCGGCACTTATCCGGCAACGGAAGCGGGCCAGCAGGAGTTCACCAAAGACCTGATAACCATGCTCAATAAGCATAGCAAGGTAACGGGATTGTTCTGGTGGTGGATGGAATACAACGCCTATCCCTGGGCTACGACCCACATGGAGAACTGGTGGTATGCCCCACTTTTCAACAGCAAAACTGGCAAGGCAATGCCGGCATTCTATGAAATGAAGAATTTCCTCGACAGCCAGGATGGCATTTCCGCCCCGTCTGTCAGCAATGATGCCCTTTCGGCCAACAAAAATGCGCTCTCCAATAAGTGGTTTAACCTTAATGGGCAGCGCATCGGCAAGCCGGCAAAAAGCGGCGTATATGTCAATGGGGGTAAGAAAGTGCTAATAAAGTAGCAGCAATCCGGCTACGGCAGCGTAGCAAATCATGCGGATGGGATTGATTTTGAGTACCTTTGTGCCGTAGAATGTGGCTGCGAAGAGCGCAATGCTAATCCAGAACTGCCACGGATTGTGGGTAGGAAGGCCGAAGTTCTCCTCGTTGCAGAGCAGGAGCGTGGCTGCACCAAGCAGTCCGACGACCGCAGGACGCAAGCCTGTGAAGACCGACTGCACCGCCATTGTGTTCATATATTTCATGAACATCTTGCTTATCAGTATCATCATGACGAGCGATGGCAACACGAGTGCAGTCGTGGCTACCGCACTTCCGAGTACAGCCATACCGCTGCCGTAGCCTGCGTTGTGTACGGCCGCATAGCCGCAGTATGTCGCCGAGTTGATGCCTATCGGTCCGGGAGTCATCTGTGAGATAGCCACGATGTTGGTGAACTCGGCCGATGACAGCCAGTGATGGCGTATCACGGTCTCCGTCTGTATCAATGACAGCATACCGTAGCCGCCTCCGAAGCCGAACACTCCTATGAGCATGAATGTGTAGAACAGTTCTAAGAATATCATATTGCTTTTCCTTTTACTTGTGGTGAATGTCGTTTAGAATGACTTTCCTGTGGGTTTTGTACGCGCGTTGTGGATTTATTTGCTTATTCCATACAGGTATCCTCCTATTCCCGCGGCGATAATGATGTATATCGGGTTCACTCCGATGCCCCAAATTAGCAGCGCACTGACGATGGGAATCCAGCAGTTGGACAGCGAAATCTTCGCGCTCTTGGCAAGATTGAACGTCGGTACGGCTATCAGTGCCACCACCGCCGGACGTATTCCGCGGAACATTGCAGCCACCCAGGGCACGTCCATGAAGCTGTGGAAGAACATTGCGATGAGCAGGATGATGAGAAACGAGGGCAGGGCAGTGCCGAGGCTCGTGCAGATTGCGCCACGCGTCTTGCGCAACTTATATCCTATGAAGATGCTTGCGTTGATGGCAAACACGCCCGGACAGCTCTGCGCGATGGCTATCATGTCGAGAAATTCCTCCTTCTCCACCCATTTCTTCTTGTCGACTACTTCCGATTCTATCATCGGAATCATGGCGTAGCCGCCTCCGAAGGTAAACAATCCAATCTTGAAGAATGTCTTGAAACTGTCAATATATACGTTGTTCATCTGCTTTTCTACTTTCTTTTTCCTGTAATTCATTGCAAAAGTACGCCAAATATGCGTAACAGACGAAGAAAAACAAGGAAAAAGTGGCGAGGAGGGAGAGGGATTCTTCTCTTTTCCGTTTATATTCCTTTGATATTCATGAGAATTTTGTTACTTTAGCGGCGGAATAAAAAACAGACTATGTGATAATTCTAAAACTTATGCTATTATGAAAAGAACAACAGTTTTATTGGGGGCTTTCCTGACTGCGTTCGCGGTGCAGGCGCAGAATTTCAAGATTGCCCATCCTGCGTTCACGAGCTACTTTAAGATGACAGCCACAGACGTGAACATTCGTAAATCGCCTAATGTCAAGGCAGATAGGATGATGTTGTGGCACTCTGATGCCGGCTCTTACTTCACGGAGACGGTGGCGTTCTATCCATCGGAGAGCGGAGGACGATACCGGGCAAGCAACCGCACGGGCGCATGGGTTGAGCCTGCGCACCCTTTCAAGGGCGAGATTCTGCCGTTGTTGGGCAGAAGTGGCGACTGGGTCAATATACTGAATTACTCGAAGAAGGGATATATGATGGCTAAATTCGGTAAGGTATGCAATCTCGCCAACGGCATAAACGTGGCCGACCTGGAAACATATTTGAAGATGACGGATACGGATCTCTATATGCCCGGCTATTCTTTGTACAGCAGAAGCGGGCGTTACTCAGAGATGTCTTTCACGGCATACGTCTGGACAGGAGATGACGACGAAAGACATGTGACAGTGGTGTTCCCGTTTGTTGTCAACGGCAAGTATATGTGCATAGTGCAAATATATATGCTTGTGGAAACCTCACCGTCCGCCCCTGTAGGACGCATCCGCTATGTGCGGGATGAACTCGCGATGGACGATATGGAGTCTTATATCATATATCTCAATGTTGCCGACAAGAACGACAAGAACATAGCGGAGACCGCAATCAAGAAAGTGCAGAATATGTCGGATTCTGAGTTCGTCAGTCTTTTCAAACACTCTTTCCCTGAAAGAGCCGGTGAGGTCATAAGCGAATGTATCGGAAAGACCACAGACGGCGAGGTCATCGGTCTTACGATAGAATCCGACAATCAATATAATAAGATGTATAACCTGCCATTATAAAGTGGAGGGCAACTGATGAAGAGTGAAGAATCCGATAACCCGTAACGGGGGGACGGGATATATACTGTAAACAAGAAAAGGAAAGACCATGCGGCTCTTTCCTTTTCTTGTTTCTGATTATAAGCATGTGAAGGGATTTATTTTGTCTTCTCCTCAATCCACTTGCGGGCATTGACGAAGGCCTCAATCCACGGTGTAACCTCATCGTTCTTGCGGTCGGCCGGGTAGTAAGCGTTTTGCCACGGGAAGATGGCGCGCTCCAAGTGAGGCATCATCGCGAGGTGACGGCCGTCGGACGAGCAGATACCGGCAACGTTATAGTCGGAGCCGTTAGGGTTGCCCGGATAGCCGGCGTAGCTGTATTTAGCCACGATGTTATAAGCATCCTCATCCATCGGCAGGCTGAACTTGCCCTCACCGTGAGCCACCCAGATGCCCAGCTTGTTGCCGCTGAGGCTTCCGAACATCACGCTGTTATTCTGAGGAATATCCAAACCGAGGAACGAACTCTCAAACTTGTGCGAGTTGTTGTGCAACATCGCGGTGCGTTTCTCGTGTTCCGGATTGATGAGATTAAGCTCAACCATCAACTGACAACCGTTGCAGATGCCGAGAGACAGCGTGTCCTCACGTGCATAGAACTTGTCGAGAGCCTCCTTTGCCTTCGGATTGAAGAGGAAAGCACCGGCCCATCCCTTTGCCGAACCGAGTACATCTGAATTGGAGAAGCCTCCGCAGAAGACTATCATGTTTATGTCTTCGAGTGTTTCGCGGCCACTGATGAGGTCTGTCATCATCACATCCTTCACGTCGAAGCCTGCGAGATAGAGCGAGTAAGCCATCTCGCGTTCGCCGTTTGTACCCTTTTCGCGGATGATTGCGGCTTTGGGGAGTGAAGAGTTAAGAGTTAAGAGTGAAGAATCCGTTTGCTCTGAGTCAGAATCTTTTTTGCTATTTGATTCTTCACTCTTCACTCTTAACTCTTCACTTACAGGAAGCCCATAGCTTGAGAGCTTACCCGTGAAGTCGCTGTTGAACTTCATTTCTATCGGCTGTGCCTTGTAGTTCTTGTAACGTTCAGCCGCCATACCGTTCATGCTCTGCTTGCGGTCGAGCAGATAAGAGGTCTTATACCATACGTCGCGCAGCTCGTCGATGTCGAACTCCTCAACGAAATCGTCTTTCTTGATAACGAGTTTGCGCTCCTTCGGGGTTGAGTAGCCAATCTTTGCGTAGCCGACTCCGTATTCCTCGAGCACCTCTGCCAGCTCTTCCTTATGCTTGTCGTTCACCTGTATCACAACGCCTGGGTTCTCGGCAAACAATGTCTTGATGATGTCGCCGCCGCAAATGTCGTGCAGGTTGATGTGCATACCGCCCTCTTTGTTGGCGAAACACATCTCAAGGAGCGTTGTTATGAGTCCGCCTGCGCTTATATCGTGGCCGGCGAGAACCAAACCGCGGTTTATAAGTTCCTGAACGGCATTGAAGCAGTCGACGAAATACTCCGGATTCTTAACAGTCGGCACGTCGCTTCCCACCTTTCCGAGGCTCTGAGCGAACGCGCTGCCGCCCAAACGCTGCTCGTCGAATGAGAAGTCGATATGATAAAGCGATGAGTTCTTGTCGTTTACGAGCACCGGCGACACAACCTTGCGCACGTCGCTCACCTCGCCTCCGGCACTCACGATGACCGTTCCTGGAGCGATAATCTTCTGTCCGTCTGGGTATTGCTGCGTCATTGACAGCGAGTCCTTACCCGTCGGCACGTTCACGCCGATAGAACAGCAGAAGTCAGACAATGCTCTTACTGCGCTGTAGAGGCGCGCATCCTCACCTTTCTGCGAGCGGCAAGGCCACATCCAGTTGGCTGAGAGCGACAGACTTGTCATGCCTTCAGCCATCGGAGCCCACACAATGTTAGTCAGAGCCTCGGCAACGGAGAGCACGGAACCGGCCTCCGGCGATGCCAGTCCTGCCTGCGGAGCGTGTCCGAGAGATGTCGCGATACCCTTCTTGCCCTGATAATCGAGCGCAACGACACCACAGTCGCTCAGCGGAAGCTGTATCTCTCCCTGACATTGCTGGCGCGCAATCTTACCCGTTACGCTGCGGTCTACCTTGTTTGTCAGCCAGTCCTTGCAGGCAACAGCCTCAAGTTGCAGCACGCGGGTGAGGTATCTTTTGAGTGAAGAGTGAAGAGTTAAGAGTGAAGAATCCGTTTGCTTTGAGTCAGAATCCTTTTCGCTATTTGATTCTTCACTCTTCACTCTTAACTCTTCACCATAACATACATTCTCATACAGACGTTCCACGGTCTCATCCTTCATAATAGTCTTCGGAGAATGACCGAACATCTGAGCCACGTCGAGGTCGAACGGCTTCACGCCATCGCCTTGAGCAAACGAGAAATGAGCGTCGCCCGTGGTCTCGCCGACAACATACAGCGGTGCGCGCTCGCGCTCGGCGATTTTCTTTACGCGCTCCAGATGCTTCTCGTCGATGAGCAGACCCATGCGCTCCTGACTCTCGTTGGCTATTATCTCCTTTGCCGAAAGGGTCTTGTCACCAATCGGCAACTTCGTCATGTCTATCTCGCCGCCACACTCCTCTACGAGTTCCGACAGACAGTTCAGGTGTCCTGCCGAGCCGTGGTCGTGTATAGAGACAACCGGATTGTCGTCGCCCTCGACCAAAGCACGCACGAGATTGTATGCGCGTTTCTGCATTTCCGGGTTCGCGCGCTGCACGGCGTTTAGCTCGATACCGTTGCTATAGCGTCCCGTATCAACCGAAGAGACACTACCGCCACCCAGTCCGATGCGGTAGTTGTCGCCACCTACAACCACAACCTTATTGCCTTTCTGCGGCTCTTTCTTCAGACAGTCGCGCTTGGTGCCGTATCCCACACCGCCGGCGAGCATTATCACCTTGTCGTAAGCATACTTCTCGTCGCCTTCTTTGTGCTCAAACGTAAGCAGCGAACCGCAGATGAGCGGCTGGCCGAACTTGTTTCCGAAGTCGGAAGCACCGTTCGACGCCTTTATAAGTATCTGCTCCGGAGTCTGATAGAGCCACTTGCGCACGGGAAGAATGTTCTCCCAGTCTCTGGTGACAGAGGTGAGTGGAGAGCGGAGAGCGGAGAGAGATGTGCTTTCATCCCCAGTCTTTATGCTGCTCTCCTCTCCTCTCTCCTCTCTCCTCTCTTCTTCAAGTCTCGGATAAGAGGTCATATACACAGCAGTTCCGGCTATCGGCCATGAGCCTACACCGCCACCCATACGGTCACGGATTTCACCACCCGTTCCGGTAGCTGCGCCGTTGAACGGTTCCACGGTCGTTGGGAAGTTATGCGTCTCAGCTTTCAGCGAGATGACGCTCTCTATTTCCTTCACGCGGAAGTAGTCGCTTGTGGTCTGATCCTCCGGCGCAAACTGCTCGATGACCGGTCCCTGAGCGAAAGCCACGTTGTCCTTATATGCAGACAGAATCTTGCCGGGGTTCTCGGCAGTGGTCTTCTTTATCATTGCGAAGAGCGAACTCTCCATCTCCTTGCCGTCGATGATAAACGTTCCGCCGAATATCTTGTGTCGGCAGTGCTCCGAGTTAATCTGAGCGAAGCCGAAAATCTCAGAGTCCGTGAGCGGCCGTCCGTTCTCCTTCTCTATCTTGTTCAGGTATTCTATCTCCTCGGGAGAGAGAGCGAGACCTTCCTCCTCGTTGAATTTCCCGAGGTCTTCCACATACTTTATCGGTTCCGGCTGGTGGTTGACGCTGAACACATCCTGTCCGATGCCGTCATACATACGCTGAAGCATCGTGTCGTGCTCGGCATCCTTTGAACTCACGGGGAAGTACTCCTCGATACGCGTAATGCCTTTCAGGTTCATGTTCTGCGTGATTTCCACCGCATTGGTACTCCACGGCGTAATCATCTCGCGTCGCGGACCTACGAAAAATCCCTTCAGCTCATCCGCTTTCAGATATTCCGCATCGCCATAGAGCCAGCACAGTTCGTTAATCTCGTCTTCGTTCAACTGATGGTCTACCTCAGTTGCAATTACATTCTCTTTTGATGTCTTAAAGAAAAGAACCATAATCGTTATTTTTATATAAGTTGTGGAAGTTTTTTCCTGTTATCTTTTTCAGTTGCAAAGGTAATAATTAAAATGTAGAATGACGAATTTTTTCCGTTATATTAGGCTTCGCCACATTATTATATAATAATATAGAGTAGAGGAATCGATTGATGGAATAAAAGCGTTTGATAAGAATATGTTTGTACGTGCTGACTATCACGAGGCTAAAGACTGGCTGTAAGAGCCGCGAATATTTATTCCGGTAATATAGAGGCTGCCTTTTGCAATGTCGTTATACAAGAAACTCACCCTAAGGCGCGTAATAGCGGCGCACTCAGGGTGAGTTTTTTATTGTGATTCTACATTGTCATTAGCGCACGAACTTAACGGTCTTGTTGCCGAATTGCGCGATATATACGCCGGTACATAGATTCTCAAGACTGATGTTGGCGGAGCCAGACACCTGACGGCTCAGAATGATGGCACCGGTCGTGGTTACGATGTCCAAACGGCCATAACCGTTGGCCGTGATATTGCCATTCGCTATCTTGAGCGGCGCAACATCCGCCACATTCTGTATGTTTGTGGGCAGCGGCAGGGTGTATTCGATATGCTTTGTCTCGCCCAGTCCGCCGGCAAACGCAATCTTGATGGAGAATGTAATCTTGTCGCCCGGATTAAGCCCTGTAATGGTGTAAGAATACATATCACCATCTTTGGTCATAGCCTTTTCCTCAAAACCGTTGGTGCGGTTATGGAACCACGGGCCGGCGAAGCCTTCATAGGTGCCATCAAACTTGATGTTTATCTTTGCCGAGTTGGCTGTTGGAGTGATAATCACTGTGTATCCGCCATTGAACGAGCCCTCGCTGGCATCGGTAGCGTTGAATTTGAGGGTGGTAGGCTTGCCCGGGACAGAAGGCGTATCTGGGTCAGTCGGGTCAGTCGGATCAGTCGGATCAGTCGGATCTGTTGGACTTATCGGCTTTATAGGCTCAACGTCGTTACCTGCTGTTTTCGAAGCGTGAGCCATAGAGTGAGCCGGCACCGTAAGAGTGAAACCGTCGCTGAAATTCACAGTCTGCTCAGTGTCGCCATAGTTCTGCGCCACATACGTGCGGATGTTGTCCTTGATGAACACCGACGTGAGCGGTGAGTCGGCAGTTACGCGCGCATCTGGCACACCTATTGCCGCGAGAGCGTGAACCCACTGGTATGTGTGAGCCATAGAGTCGCCAAACTTAGAGCCTTTGGCGGTATGCGGAGTTCCATGCTCGTCATACCAGACGGATGGGAATGTGCAGTTGTTATACATCTTGACGGCATCTTCCGGATTGAGCATGGCATAATAGCGAATCCAAGCGTCATACCATATATTGCCGCTCTCTGCGTTGCTAAGGATTCCTGTTTTTGTTGCCATTTCGTTCCAGTATTTGGCTGCATAGTCGCGGTTGTCAACCAGATATACCGAACCGGCGTGAACGGGATAAATCTGAATGCCAAGCGAACCTTCTATCGGCGCGCCCCAGAAGTTCTGGCTGTCATACGAGTTCGAGAACACACGGCTGGCGAAAATATCTTTATAGTCTGACGAGAAATTACGCTTCTCTACATCAAACCAATATTCATTGATGGCCGACTGCTCTGTAACATAGAGATAGATACCTAAATCGCGTATGGCGGTATTGTTTGACACCGCTCCCCAATGTATGAGCGCGCAGGCAAATTGCATCGACTCGCTGGTTGACTCCTGGTCGATTCCCAGTCCCATAGGTGTGTCGCTCACCATTCCGTTGGCCCAGGAGTGGCCGGCGTATGGAGAGAAATTACGCATGAAAGGGAACATCGTGTCGTTGCGGTCATGTGAGGCAGCGTCGCGCACGAGGAGGTTTACCATCTCGCCATACTTCGCAGCCCAGTTCGCATCATATTGTGTGAGGAATGCAGCGGCATTGATGATGTAGCCCCAATGGAAGTGATGGTCGTTGATGTTGGTGTCCTGACCATGTCCTGCCGGATAACCTAAGAGTGTGCTCCAGTCCTTATGGTAATAGAAAAGGAACGCCACCTCTCCATTGTCGTATGTGAGCCAATTCTCCACACGAGCCTTTACCTTATTGAAAACAGCGTTGAACACATCCTCGTTGCCGCTCTCCTTAGCTATGCGGCCTACCTGTACGAGTCGGTTGAGCAACTGACCGTCATTATACGAGTCGGTCCAGTCCTGCAATCCGTCATTGTTTATAACATCATTCATCAGCGTGTTCATCTCTTCCTGACTGAATCCGGAAGCCGCATTCTGCGCAGCCGGCAGAGTGGGCAGCACACCATGAAAGGTGAGAGTGGTGCGGAACTGCTTTGCGCTCACCATCTTCATTGTGCCGCGCACGGTGGTATATGTGCCGCTTTCAAGTGTTATCGCATCCTTAAGATGCGCCCAGTGATGGGGCAGCATACCCAAAAGTGGCGTGTCGTTGTCGCCCTCCTTCACGTCGGTTATCACCTCATACGTTGTAACAACCTCGCCCGTGGCGGTGTTATATTCAAAGTTTGCTTGAGTATCTTTCGGAAATACAAATGCGTATTTCGCCCAGTTGTGGGCCGCTGTTGTGGCATCCACGCCCTCCGGCAGCATCACGGATGCAAAATAGTTCTTTCCGTTGAGCGACGAAGTGGCGGTGCGTCCGTTCAACTTCCACGTAGAGCCTGCCGGGGCATATACCGCGTATGCGGCACCGTTATAGCTGTTGGTTACGATGATAATATTGCCATCAACCGAGATGTTGCCGTTATCCATATACACCTCGGCATCGGCATTGCTCTTGCGGGTGTACCAGACCATAGGATTGGCTTGAAGAATTGTAGCCTCCATGTCGCCCCAACTGAGCGTTACGCCCCAGTCGCTATGGTCGCATACGGTGGTTTTAGAACTTGACAACCCTGTGAGGCCAACCCTCAGCGGAGTGTCGCCTGGTGTACCCTGATGCAGGAAAGGCTTGATGATAGTCAGTCCTTTGTCGTCGGGACGTATGGCGCAGGGATAGTTGAACATACTCTTGCCATGATTGTTCACCAGTTCGTTACTCCACCAGTCGTTTGTGGGGATGGGGCGGTTGGCGGCATTGCCGCTCACTTGTGGCGCCACAGTTACATAACCGTTTCTGCCGACCACGTCCTTGCCGGGGAATTGGTCGGAATATGAACCCGAACCAACATTTACCACTCCTGCCGACACAGACAATGCTCCTGCCATAAAAGCAGTAATAAAAAATGTTTTTTTCATTAGTTGATAATAAAATAATTAGTTAGATAAAAAATAGATCGGCGAATTCGCTCTCGCTTCAGTCTTGATTTCAATTCTGTTATAATCGTATAGTGCCTGACACGGCCTACCTCTGTTTCCTTACAGTAATCACAGCATTATCGGCAATGACGTGTCCTGCTACGTAATATTGTCTTCGGACAAAAAGTTATTTTCTGCCCACAAAATTAAATATTAAACATGATAAAATTTTCAAACTTGTGCATAAACGTTATTAAATTACGCAACTTTAACATTGTATAGTTTCTTTAATCGTGAGTTTGCCCTGTAGCCTGTCCTGCGTGTGATATTTGCTGACAGAATGGCGGAAACTTCGTTGCGGGAGTACTTTGGCGCGATACTCGAGTATTTCGGCTTTAGTACTCGAGTATTTCAGGCTCAGTACTCGAGTATTTCAGGCCTGATTACTCGAGTATTTTGGCTTTAGTACTCGAGTAATTCGGGCTTAGTACTGCAACGGCCTAATCGTTGTTCCAATTCCAGCGTAGCTCATAGGCGGTGAAATCTAAGTCTTCCGGGGCTCCAATCTGCTTGAGAAGGCTGCGGATAAACTGCTGCTCGGATGGTGACATGAGCGTGTCTCCGCGCCTGCGCATGAAGTATGAATTGCGTCCGAAACGCTGAATGCAGGCTGAACAGAACTTGTCGTATTGGTCGGGAAACATCCGCTTTTGGAAGTGGGCAAAGCCACGGGCGAAGCGTTGGGGTGCGTTGCTGCAATAGTAGCGGCAGTTTCCGTCGGCGGCAGCATACTTAGGGTTGACTACTCTGATTACTTGCGGGTCGTCGTCGGTGTGATTCCATGCCCACGCTCTTAGACAGGTGGAAGCCTGGGGACAGTTGGTTGACGTGCAGGCCATATACTCGGCCGGCTTACTTTTTGTGTTGATTTTCATAATTTGTAAGTTAATTATTATTTGTGTTTTTCTATCTTGTTTGCACAGATAGTGCAAATCGGATGCAAAGGTAATAAATATTACGCAAAAACAATTGGGGTTCAATGGAAAAATATAGGGTACAGATTATATATGATTACCTTTTCGAGATAGAAATGCTTCAAGCAGCGATACCCTGATGAATGAAAGAGAATCATTATCACCATGATTTCCGTCTTTTAGATACGGCTTTCACGGTGGTATTTGCGCTTTCTTTCTGCCTTAAACGAATATTTTGCCATCTGTGCATCAAAAAATTTGCAAAAATCATCTGCAATACAAAAAAAAATCAATAACTTTGTCTTCGGTAATCATAGCGATTATTGTTTTGTATTCCTTTGTAATTGAACACTATAAAGATACAATAATTTTCGCTAATCACCAAATTTATAGATAGTTATAATTCGTAAAATTCACGTTATTTATTAACCTTAAAATTTCGGAGGAACAATTATGAGAAGTATCACATCATTTGAATTGCAGTATGCACATCGTTTTTATGGTTTCCGCGGTGAAGCACAGTACTTGCATGGACACACAGGTGTTTTGACAATTGAAGTGGAGGATTCTATCAACGAGGGAGTCAATATGGTTTACCCGTGCAATGAGATTCAGAAACTGGCATGGAATGTGCTGAAGAACTTTGACCATGCTCTTGTGCTGAGAGAGGATGACCCGCTGCTGCCTGCTGTGCTGGAAGTCTATGAGAAGCAGGGGATTAGGCAGGGACATCCGCAGAATAAGATGAAAGGGGAGGCATTTTGTACGGAATTGGCAAAGGCTTACCCTGATTGCCGGCTGGTGGTGACGAAAGAAACAATGACTGTCGAGGGGATGATAAAGATTGTATATGACCTGCTGAAGAATCAACTGAATATTGTGAAGATAACCTTTACCAGTGGTGTAAATATGGCATCTGCAGAGTTTGATTGCCATAAAGATATTGACAGGTGTCCGTGGTGTGGAATCTCTCTTAATGAAAAGGGAATCTGTCCGAAATGCGGATATAAGAAATAAGTGTTCTGCCCATGTGTGCAAGATGCGGAGCACAAGAGGCAAGGCCCTGGAAGGAAACTTTCAGGGCTTCCTTTTTTTACCACAGAGGCACAGAGGCCACAGAGCTTTATTCACCCCACCCGAGTAATACTCGCTCACAGAGTAGATGCCTGTGGCATTAGGAGGCCACAGAGCCTACAAGAATTTTGGAGGCAATGAGGTGAATTGACGGCTCCGTGTCCTCTATGCCTTCAGATATATGCTATAAGTTTGTAATGACCCTAAAATCCGCAACTATCATCCAATACACGATTAAGGGTAGATTTATGAGTCGTTAGTAGCAGCTTTCAGTAAAAAGCAACAGCACAACATCAATATGTAGCCACCATCCCCTTACCCCACGATGCGACTTGAGGTAATACGCAGATTCTAACCGGAAAGAAAGGATTCTTATCCGAATTCTGTTTTGAAAGGTCTTGCATAAGCCCGGTTTTCTGTATAGATATTCAGCACGTATTGCCTTGCTGTCATGATCCACTTGGCAGGTACGGAGATGAATCTGAAGACAAAAGCCTTTATGCGACTCGTTTTCTTGAGCCCAAAAGCCTTGGTGTCAAGCCTGCTCATGATGGTCTTGTAGAAATTGTGTATCAATGCAGTAAGCAGAAGAAATACAGTGTTCTCTGACATGAACGACTTGGGGAGCCTGTTCCAGCCGAATCCGTTGTTCATATCATCGAATATACGCTCTTTGCCCCCACGCTTGTTGTAAAATTCGACGATGTCTCTTGTTGATGAGTCATAATCGTTGGTAAGAATGCATCTGTAGGTGTATTCACCTTCCCACAAGTCAAGCTCTCCATCCATGCGCTTTTGTCTCTGAATGACAAGACGATAGCACTTGCCTTCCCATTTCTCAACAAGAATGGAATTGAGTTCAAACTGGATGCCGTTGATTTCCTCCGTCTTCCATCCCCTCAGTGAAAACAAGTCATCGTAGAGCGAACTGCATCTGTTGGCGCGGATGTAGAAGTGCGTGCAATGCTTCTCTATCTCACTGACAATTTCCTTCGAGCACGAACCACAGTCGGCTCTGAAGCGATTCACACGGATGCTGTTGGCTTCCAGTAGGGCAAAGAATCTCTTGTGGGTCTCAGCCTGATAAAAGCGCACATTTGTGTTGCCATCGCTGTTCTCGACATAGACAATCATGTCACCGATGACATATACGCCAGGTCTGTAGCCGAGGAACTTCTTGTATGTCGGTTTTGCATCATACTTCTCTGTTTCAAGGAACTGATGGTCGAAATCAACATCGTAGGTTTCCACCTCATTCAGTTCACCAGTGGAAACCAAGGCTTTTATAAGCAAGGCGTTGAGCTTGTCTGCCGTATTGAAATCATAGGTCTTGCCCTTATCGGAAGTATATGAGATGTTTTCCTGTGTCAGTTCCTTGATGGCTCTGAGGATGGTATCAGAGCTGCATGTGCGCAAGGTCGGATGATACGAGAGATGACGCATCAGATGCGATGTTACATCCTCCACGCATGAACCGCCACAGAAGTATACGCTCATCAGAGAACGAATAATTTCGCTGTACTGGTATCCGATGATACTGCGGCATCTCTGACCAAGTGTCTGGTCGATAATAGGTGAAAGCATGGAGTCAAATTGCTCCATGATTGAAAAAATTCCTCCAAAAGGTGTGAGTTTTTCAGATTTTATTTGTACCTTTGCCATGTCTTGTTACGATTTACGCTTGTTTTGATTTGCAACACTAAGATAAGTGAAAAATCTGACATGGCAAAATCCTGAGC
>ERZ1027188.262-NODE-262-length-23680-cov-9.163259_pt1 | contig 23680 bp, 31 predicted proteins | sample MGYA00519273_ERZ1027188 | MGnify/ENA primary metagenome ERZ1027188 (study PRJEB26926, sample SAMN06164623) | human gut metagenome | biome: ENVO:00009003; feature: ENVO:2100002; material: ENVO:00002003 | host: Homo sapiens | place: USA | collected 2012 ... | reverse complement strand
AGATGCAGAAGCTCGGCGGGCAGTTGAACTCATCGAAAGACAATCACAACGTGAGGCGGATCTTGAAAAAACTAGAATAAAAGCGGCACGTGATGTGGCTGTTGCTTATTGTAAAAGAAGAAGTGATGTGTATTTTATTTGGTAACATCATTGGTGTATTCGATTAGATGTGAGAAGCCTATATGATTTCTCACATCTAATCATTCACCGTCTTACTCCTGTGCTCTTTCTTTGTTTTACCATCCGAGTCGCTTGTCGCAAACATCGTCTTATCCATTCTATTTCATCTTCGTCCTTCTCACGTCCCCAATCTTTGGTGTCGCTACCGCCGCCTCCTTGGCTTTCAGCAAAGTTGGTAGCCTCGTTGACGTAGCCGATGTAGAGGTACATTGCACAATAGATAATTTTGTCGCCATAATTAATGAAGTCCATTGCAAAGCTGTCGTCAAATAGGCTGCTGTCGTGAATGCTCGTTATACGTGGATAGATGTCTGCTATCTCTGCCAACGCCTTCATGCCAGCCTGTGCCCAAATTTTATTGTTCATCTGTTGCTGGTATGAAACAGCTGTTTTTTCAAAATCGGCTTTAATCTCCCTGTTTCTTGCTTCGATGTGGGAGGTATTCTTCTGCAACTCATCAATTTGCAATTTAGCCTGTTCAAGTTTCATCTTCTTGTCGTTCAATTTGTCACGAACGTCCCAAAGTTCCTTTCTGGTGGCGGTAATCTTTGCCTTTATCTCAACTACATCACCAAGATGATTCTTCAAGTAATCTTCAAGTTCGGCTATGGTCGCTTGTTTCTCTGCTTCCGCTTTCTCCAGATTGCTGACCATAGTCTGCAGAGCCTTGATTTTGGTCTCTGCTTTTGTAATGCTACGATTAAGACCTGAAAGAAGCGTCTTCTTCATGCCTACTTCATTTGAAAAGTGCGGAATTCATCAGCCAACTCCCTGCGATAAGTTTCTGTTGACTTGTGCTTAGCTCCAGTTATGGTGATGTCATCACCACGTTCCAGTCCATACTTTTCATTAACCTCTGCAAGTCGGCTATGAAGTTCACGCATCCTTGTTCTTGCTTGATTCATGTCGTTTCCACCAAACATATCTTTTGCACTCAGTCTACCGTCCTTTGTGATGGGGACAATGACCGCATGTGCATGAGGATTTAGTTCGTCTAGATGAACAATGAACGAAACGACATTTTCTTCACCAAACTCCCGACAACAAAAGTCATATATGTCCTTTGCCCATCTGTCTATGCCACTGCAACTGTCAACATCCCAGTTGTTGCCGTTCTCACTGATTGGCTGGTCGCCAAATGCGAGTTTTCGCATCTGCTCACGGTTACCACCAAAGACAAGGCTCACGGCACGGTTTGACGTGGCATTCACTCTGCCTGTCACTCTGTTCCTACAAAACTTTCAAGTTTACTTTCTATTATCTTTGAAATACCGATATTGTTCTAAAAGTAATGCCAGACAGCCAAACGGCACGAACCACAATCCGATGTAGGCACAAACGAGAAGAATAAGTTACTTCCGCTCGACAATAAAAATAAAATTGCGATTTTATTTTATTTTGTTCTCGCTTATTCGTAATTTTGCAACTTAAATAGGAATAAACCAATATGATTATGGATAAAACGATAGGGCAAAAGATTGGTTTCGATAACGATAAATACATTCGTATTCAATCGGAAAACATCAAGGAACGAATAGCGAAATTCAGCGGCAAGCTGTATCTCGAACTGGGAGGCAAGCTGTTTGATGACCATCACGCCAGCCGTGTGCTGCCGGGTTTCCAGCCCGACTCAAAGCTGCGTATGTTCCGGAAAATCAGCGACCAGATAGAGATTGTGATTGTCATAAGCGCTGAGGACATCGAGAAAAACAAGGTGCGCGCCGACCTCGGCATCACTTACGACGAGGACGTGCTGCGACTCCGTGAGGAATTCCGCAACCGCGGCTTCTTCGTCGGGTCTGTGGTGATAACCCACTACAACGGTCAGCACGCCGCCGACGCTTTCCGCCAGAGGCTTACACGTATGGACATAAAGTCATACGTACATTATCTTATCGACGGCTATCCGCATAATGTAGAACTGATTGCCAGCGATGAGGGCTTCGGCAAGAACGACTATGTGAAGACAGAGCGTCCGCTCGTGATTGTAACCGCACCGGGACCGGGTTCAGGCAAGATGGCGGTATGCCTCTCACAGCTCTACAATGAGCATAAGCATGGCGTGGAAGCTGGCTATGCCAAGTTTGAGACGTTCCCCGTATGGAACCTTCCGCTGAAGCATCCCGTGAACATCGCATACGAGGCAGCCACCGCCGACCTTAACGATGTGAACATGATTGACCCGTTCCATCTCGAGGCATACAACAAGATAGCAATAAACTACAACCGAGACATCGAGATATTCCCTGTGCTAAACGCCCTTTTTGAGGGTATCTACGGTGCGAATCCGTATAAGTCGCCAACGGATATGGGCGTGAATATGGTTGGATTCTGCATCAGCGACGACCAAGTATGCTGCGATGCCTCGAAAGACGAGATAATACGCAGATACTACGACGCTACGAACAAATTCGCGAATGGGGCCGACAACGAGAGCGAAGTGCAGAAGATACAGATGCTTTTCAATCAGGCAAAGATAACCACGGCCACCCGTAAGGTTACGACTGTGGCGAAGAAACGCCGCGAGGAGACCGGCACACCATGCGCTGCCATTGAGCTTGCCGACGGAACGATGATAACATCCAGTTCATCGGAGCTGCTCGGACCGAGTGCCGCCCTGCTGCTCAACGCCACAAAGTATCTCGCCGGCATAGACCACAAGGTGAAGCTGATACCACAGGAGATGATAGAGCCGATACAAAAGACCAAAGTCGAATATCTCGGCGGCAACAATCCGCGTCTGCATACCGACGAAGTGCTCGTTGCGTTATCCGTGCTTAGTCAGGTAGATGACAACTGCCGGAAGGCTCTTGAGCAACTGCCGATGTTGCGCGGCTGCCAGGTTCATTCCACAGTAATGCTGTCGGAGGTCGACCACAAGATATTCAAGAAGCTGGGAGTGGGACTTACCTGCGATCCGGTAAAGAAGAAATAACACACTGATTGTGGACAAGGAAGCCAGCCAAACAGTCGATTCGACTATATCCTACAAGAACAGAAAAGCGGCACAAACACCCAAAACTGAGGTTTGTGCCGCTTTTTATATTATCATCTTATAAAATAACGGTTGCCATTTTACGCATCGATTACGGACAAAGCGCGACGCGGAGTGCTGTGATTATCACTTTTGGGTGTCTTTTTGCTAATTGCCGAAGCAAGGAAATAAAGCCCCGCTGCACCGAAGCACGCAGCAATGACACCGCTGATGTCTGTTAGCCAAAGGATAACGGCAGCGATAAAGAGAGCCACAGAGGCAATGTACAACATTGTTTTCTCCATTGACAATTTCCTTTCTTTATATAAACGCAATAGTCACACAAAACAGACACAGCGCAGCAATACTATAGCGCAATTATTCTATCACCACCGTTGTCCAGCCGTGCTTATCCTCCTCCACGCCGTACTGTATGGCACGGAGATGATTATAGAGCTTCGTAGACCACGGCCCCGGCTTACCGTCCTCACTGAACGTATAGCGCACGCCAGTGTCGAGGTCGTCGATATAAGATATCGGAGATATTACGGCAGCAGTTCCGCAAGCTCCTGCCTCCTCGAAAGTAGCCAGTTCCTCTTCCGGAATAGGTCTGCGCTCCACCTTCATGCCGTAGTCCTCAGCCAACTGCATAAGACTCTTGTTGGTGATACTCGGCAGAATTGAAGTAGATTTCGGCGTAACATACGTGTTGTCCTTGATACCGAAGAAGTTAGCCGCACCACACTCGTCCATGTATTTCTTCTCCTTTGCGTCGAGATAGAACTCACAAGCATAGCCTTTCTGATGTGCTATATCATTCGCTTTAAGACTCGCAGCGTAGTTGCCACCCACCTTATAGATACCAGTTCCAAGCGGAGCAGAACGGTCGTACTCGCGGATTATGACATAAGGATTGGTAGAAAAACCACCCTTAAAGTATGGCCCCACCGGCGTGACGAAGATAAGGAATGTGTATTCTGAAGCAGGATGCACACCTACCTGTGCACTCGTACCTATCAGCAACGGACGGATATAAAGCGTCGCACCGCTCTCGTATGTCGGGATATACTCCTGATTCAGGCGCACAACCTTCTTCACCATCTCCGTGAACAGCTCTGTTGGCACTTCCGGCATCATGATTCCGCGGCACGTCGACTGCAATCTGGCAGCGTTTTCATCTACACGGAACACGCGCACCTTGCCGTCCGGGCAACGATAAGCCTTCAATCCCTCAAAAGCTTCCTGACCGTAGTGCAGACACGTCGCAGCCATGTGCAATTTCAGATACTCATCGGAGCAAACCTCTATCTCGCCCCATTTTCCATTACGATAATTACAACGGACATTGTAGTCGGTCGGTATATATCCGAAGGACAAATTTCCCCAATCTAAATCTTTCATATTTATATTGTTATTACAGTTCTTTTAAGAAATTAAAACTTTACAACCGCAAAAGTAATAAGAATATTGTTTATTTGCAACAAAATCGTTGAGAAAATAAGAAAAGGGCCATATCGCTAACTTGAATCAAGCGCGATATGGCCCTTTAGTGTTATATTTTTCCGTATTTACTATCCTTTCCACAAGCCGTGCAGGTTGCAGTATTCGCGCGCCGTAACGGTCTCGCCATCTTTAACGTCTACCATGAAGACGGCCTCTGGCTTCTCACCAGGCTTCAACTCCTTGCGCAAGACCTTGTCTGCGGTAAGCAACTCTATCCACTGAATATAGTGTGCTTCTGTCATAGGATGCTCCGCACTTCCAACTTTCACTCTGAATCCCCCCTCTATCGGCTCTATCACAGGCACGTGTTTCTCCAGTGCTCCGTCTGTTGTGTTACCCTCTAACAATGTCATCGGTTGACCGCAGCATGACATCTGCGCACCCGGGTTCAACACTTCTACGATGTTTCCGCAAATAGTACAGCGGTAGATTTCTCTAATCTTTGTCATCTTATTACCCTTTCCTTCTTTCGTTATACTTTCTTTAGACAAGCGTAGCATTTTCTTTCTGCCCCGTTTATCTAATGCAAATATAGGAAATAATACTTTCCGATGTTCTTTTTGCGCTCCGAATTATAATCTTTTATCGCTAAAAAACAGTATTTTTTATTTCATTGACAAAAAAAGAGGTACGATTAATTACGTTCTTCCCCATTACCGAGCAATTTCTTTATTTCCTCATCTGTTTTGGTGAGCTTGTCCTGACACATTTTTATCAATGTCTGGGCACGCTTCAATTTCTCGCACAACACATCGATGTCGAGTTCGTCGTTCTCCATCTGCCTTACAATCTGCTCTAACTCTTGTACGGCATCCTCATAATTTATTGTTTTCTTCATATATTTTATTTAGTTGACAAGTGTATCAGTTGACGAGTGGACAAATTAATGAGTGGCCTTCTCTTTATTTCCTTACGGTCGAAACAACTGTTCCATGCTCTAATTTTGTCGTTATCTCATCGCCTGGTTTCAGTTTCGAGGCATCGCGCACCACCTTTCCATTGCTGAGCGTAATGCTGTAACCGCGTCGTAACAGCAATTTCGGGTCTTGCATTTTTATGCGAAGGGCAAGTGTATCAATACGCTTTTTCTCACGTTCCAACATTCGTCCTGCAGCAGGGGAAAGGCTCTGTTCGTACCTTTTCAGCCTATATTTCTCCTCCGTAAGACGCTGCGCCACGGCCTGCACCGCACAGTCACTAAGCCTGTTGATGCGCACTTCCTGCCTTGTCCGCACAAGCGAGAACAGCAACGGAATGGCCGAAGACAATTTTCCAAGCCTCATGCGCTCGCCGTCCATCCTGCGCTTCACGCTTCTCGCAACAGCCTCACGCGCGCGTTCTATTTTATATTGTGTATCCGCAAGATTGGCTATAAGGAACGCAGCCGCTGCCGTCGGAGTTTTTACGCGCGTGTTGGAAATCATGTCGAGCACGCTCTCGTCGCGCTCATGACCTATACCGGTAATCACCGGAAGCGGAAAGTTCGCCACATTCTCCGCCAAGTCGAGCGTATCGAAGCCACTAAGGTCAGCCGTCGCGCCTCCACCTCTTATTATAACAGCCACATCAAAGTCGTCAATACGCATATTGATTCTGTTCAATGCGGCTATCACACTCTGCTCAACACCCTCGCCCTGCATCACCGCCTCAAACAGTTCCGTGTGGAAAACGAAGCCGTATTCGTTCTCCGCAAGTTGGTTACAGAAGTCCCCGTAGCCTGCCGCCGTGGCACTCGACACCACAGCAATACGCTGCGCAAACATCGGGATTTTCAGTTCTTTGTTCAAGTCGAACACGCCCGCGGCCTTCAACCGGCGTATTATCTCCTGCCGCTTGCGCGCCATGTCGCCCATTGTAAACTCCGGATTTATGTCGGTAACAATCCACGAAAAGCCGTAGTTCTCATGAAACTGTGCATATACCTTCATCAAGACTTTCATACCGGAATGCAGTTGCTGGCCCGTTACACGCATGAAATGTGGATGCAACACCGCCCACACATTGCGCCAGCACTTAGCCTGTGCCCTCGCCACGGGTGTGTTCGTATGCTCCTCTTTCTGCACGAGTTCCATATAGCAATGGCCACGGCTCTCCCGCACTTCCGAGAGTTCCGCTTCCACCCAGTACTCCTGATCCATCTGTATCTCGATGACCTCGCGCACCAATGAGTTCAGTTCGTATAACGTAAGTGTTTTCACCTTATTATATCTATTACCTTACTATAAATGCAAAACTACTCAAAAAGTTTGAGAATACAAAGTTTTGGGAACACAAATATTAACCTGTATTATTCATACTCATTCCTACTGCAAGGACTAACTGGCAGCACCTCAGCGCAATGCTCGCTCTTCCTCCTTGAAAGTAGGATTTACTACATTCTGCATCGTCATCGCTGTGCTCACGCTGATGCACAGCCATTTAGCCCTTTCGTTACGGAACAGTATGAATAATGCAGGTTAACACACCGATAAATCAAAGGGAATCATTTTATTCCAGCCCAAATACTCGAGTAATTCGGGCTTAGTACTCGAGTATCGGGGCTTTAGTATTCGAGTAATCCGGCCTAAATTACTCAAGTAATTCGGGCTTGGTACTCGAGTAATTCGGGCTGAATTACTCACCATTTCTGTATCTTATTGAAAAACAGCGTCATACAGTTGCTGAAAATTATAACTATAATCCGTTCAAAAGAGCCTCCGTTGCTTGGAATTATAGCTACAATTTCAAGCAGCCCACATCTTATTGATTTTCAACAAGATAGACCATACGGCTAAACTGAGCCAAAATGGAACGCAAACAGATGGAAACTGGTGTATTTAGAGGTAAATGCAACGAGAAAGGGAGTGTGGGATAGACTCGCAAACATAATGCAAGTATGCGCAATAATAGTACTAACCATTTGCACTCGCTTGCATTATCTTTGCATAAGATAAGCTGCACTCGGCAAACTGAGAATAAAGGTCAGCTTTGCTTGATAACATCCATTGAGATTTGGAAGAAAGGCTCTACTACAGGCATAACCGAAATCAACGACGAGAACGGACAGAGCGAAAGCGAAACCATGATATATGACCTAAACGGACGGAGGATGCTGGATACCGGCAGCAAGGGTGTATATATAATCTGTAAGAACGGCAAAACAAGAAAAGTAATTGTTCGTTAATACTATATATCAGAAAGGCAACCGACATCATAAGGACTGTGTCGGCTGCCTTTTATCGCTTATAAAAACAATAGTCCGCGAATATTCACCTTTTATAATAACTTAAATAATGAGAAAAGTAATATTATTTTTAAGCGCATTTTTCCTCTCCATGAGTTTGCAGGCAAGGGAGATAACGCTGCTCGAAGGGCCTTTCACGGCAGACTGGAGCGACAAACATTGTGTGGAACCGCTAATGATGGCAGGCGTGAGCGTTGGCGACAGAATACACGTATATACAAGCCATCTGGGCAACAATGCCACGGCTTACATCAGACTTGGAGAAAGTGGCCGACAGGCTGCTGCTTTTGCAGGAAGCGGCCATCCTCTCCCCCACAGACACCCGTGACAACGCCCCAGAGACATGGTACACAATCTCCGGAACACGCGTGGACTCTCCCCGTTTGCCCGGTATTTACATCAGCAGCAAGGGACGAAAGGTGCTGAAACGATAAGCAAAGAGGCCATAACGAAACTGTAACAGCCAAAAATTAGAGACTTAAATATATATGTAAGGGGCTACGCCATGAATAAGACAATGGCGCAACCCCTTTGAATCAATATTTACGAATAAGTCTACTTCCTTTTTATTTTCTAAGTAAGTCAGTAAAATTAATGGATAATACCGTTTAATTTTGGCGACTCACTTACCATTATTTATTTAGAACAATATTGATAGCAGATATAAAACCGTTCTTTTTATAGAGGATTGTCAGGGAAAATGATTAACTTTGTGCAGGAAGGAGGCGTATTGTATATATAATTAGAATATGAAAAATATCGAATCAGACAAAGAGCTTATAGCGGCGTGCGGACTCTACTGCGGCGCGTGCCGGAAGTATCTTGCAGAGAAATGTCCCGGTTGTCGGCTTAACGAAAAGGCTTCGTGGTGCAAGATAAGGAGTTGTGTCCGTCAGAACGGATTTCGATCGTGCGCCGGATGTGGCAAGGATGTGAAAGAATGCAAGACATACTCCAACCTCATCGGAAAAATTTTCTCCTTTGTGTTCCGTTCGGACCGTCCCGCGTGCATCCGCTACATCAGGGAACACGGCGAAGAGGCCTTTGCCAACGAGATGACAAGGCGCAGGTGTCAGACAATGAAGAAGAAATAATACGAGAAAACTAAAGAAATAAGATTATGAACAACGAAATCCTATATGTTCTCCTGCCGGATTATGCCGCGCACGAGATTGTGTACCTCTCACAGGCTATCGCTTCCGATGAATATGCGTTGAAAGAGAATCCGAAGTATGTCAATAAGGTGGCCGCCCCGACAATGGAGCCGGTCAAGTCAATCGGAGGCTTCCGCACCCTGCCCGATTATTCGTTTGAGACGATGCCCGACGATTATGCGGCGTTAGTGCTGATCGGTGGTTTCGGATGGACTACACCGGTTGCCGGACAGGTCGTGCCGATTGTCCGGAAAGCCATTGAAAGCGGAAAGGTTGTAGGTGCAATCTGCAACGGTGCTTCGTTCATGGCAAAGTGCGGTTTCCTCAATGCCGTCAAGCACACGGGCAACGGCTTGGAGCAACTGAAACTGTGGGGAGGCGACAATTACACCAATCCTGACGGGTATATCCATGCTCAGGCGGTCAGCGACAGAAACATCGTAACGGCAAACGGCTCCGCACCGCTTGAGTTCGCAAAGGAGCTGCTTCTTTTGCTTGAAAACGACACGCCAGAACGCATCGAGATGTACTATCAGTTCTACAAGCAAGGGTTCTGCACGCTGTTTCCTGTTCAAAGCGAATAACTGCTTATCAACAGACATGAGGTTGACCGGGGTTGTATGGAAAGCCCACGATGGTCAGCAGCCGGATTAAATATTAAAGTAAGCAATGTGGACAAATCTTTTATATGTTATGCTGGGCAGTGCCGTCGGTGGCGGTTGTCGTTTCTTAGTAAGTAAAATTGTGACGGAGCATAGCACAGGCGTGTTTCCGTGGGGCACATTTGCCGTCAATCTCGCGGGCTGCCTGCTGATTGGCATCCTGTTTGGGGTCACGGAACGGGGCGTGAGCCTTTCGCCGCAGATGAAGATGCTGCTCATCACAGGCTTCTGTGGAGGATTCACTACATTCTCTACTTTCGCCCATGAGAACTACCTGCTGTTGAACGACTCTCGCTTTTGGATACTCTTCCTTTATGCAGTCCTCTCATTTGCCTTGGGCTTGCTCTTGGCGCACGCAGGACATACTTTGGCCCGGCTTTGATGAAAAACAAAAAAAATAAATACATATATGATAAGGATAGACCATATCGCGATGTATGTCGCAAACTTGGAGGGCGCGAGAAAGTTTTTCACGGAGTTCTTCGGTGCCACATCAAATGAGCAGTATCATAATCAGCGGACGGGACTGCGGACATACTTTCTCACATTTCCCGATGGAGGAAGACTGGAAATAATGAGCCGGCCGGAAGTGAGTGTTGCAGACAACCATGTTTACCGCAGCGGTTTCATTCATCTTTCGTTCTGTCTTGGCTCACGTGAGGAGGTTGACCGCATGACCTCGCTCCTGTCCTCACAAGGATATGAAGTCCTGTCAGGTCCCCGTGTTACCGGTGACGGATATTACGAAAGTTGCATCAAGGGATTTGAAGGAAACTTGATTGAGTTGAAGGAATAAAGAACATGAAGATACATCAAATTACGTTCAGCCCAACAGGAGGCACACGAAGAGTCAGCGACTATATATGCGAGGGTATTGGTGCAAATCCATTCGTGACAGACCTCTGCGTGAAAGAAGAGCAAATAAGAGTGCCGGACATACACGAAGAGGACTTGGTAATTATCGCCATGCCCGTGTTTGCCGGACGTGTACCGACCTTGACGATCGAAAGACTCAAACGTATTCAGAGCAACCGCGCGAAGTGTGCAGTTGTGGCGGTGTATGGCAACAGAGCATACGATGACGCTCTGCTCGAAATGCAGGATGTGGCAACGGAAATGGGATTCCGTGTCGTTGCCGCCGTCAGCGCCGTTGCCGAACACAGCATCGCCCGGGTGTATGCCGCAGGAAGACCCGACGCAGAAGACCGCAAGGAACTGGCTGCTTTCGGAGCTGCTATAATGAATAAGTTGGAAAGCGCGGACACATACAAGCCTTTGTCGTTGCCCGGCAACCGCCCGTACAGAGCAGGCAACACGGGACCCTTCCCCACGGCAGACGAGCAATGTACCGATTGCGGCACATGTCAGAAGCTCTGTCCTGCCGATTCCATACCCGCCGACAATCTCAGAAGCGTCAAAAAGGAAGCCTGCATCTCATGTATGCGCTGCCTCTCCGTCTGTCCGACTAAAGCAAGAAACATCGGGCCTGTGGAGATGATGGTGACAGAGAAACTGAAAACGTTGTGCGCCACGAGAAAGGGCAACGAACTATTTGTTTAATTAAATTAGAAACCATCATGAACAAAAGAGAATATGCACAGGCAAACAAAGCCTGGATAGAAGCGAAAGCGCAAGAGGAAGGCGTGAAGGCCCTTCCGAGGGGTATATATTATAAGGTGTTGTCTGAGGGAGCTAACGACGGAAGGCATCCATCGCCCCGTAGCATCGTCACCGCACACTACACGGGATGGACCATCAACGGAAAGAAGTTCGACAGCAGTCGTGGCGGGGCACCGTTGGCCATACGCCTCTGCGACCTGATAGGAGGCTGGATTGTCGCCATGCAACAAATGTGCGTGGGCGACCGGTGGGAGGTGTATATCCCTGCCGAAATGGGATACGGAAAGTTCTCGCAGCCCGGCATTCCCGCAGGTTCCACGCTGATATTCGAGATTGAGTTGCTGGGGATTGCTTAAGAAGCAATTTATAAAAATAAAAATGCATATATGCAAAATCTTCATTCAGAAGATTTATGGTAGACAGAAATTCAATAAAACATATAAACAATATAAACATGGCAAGACCCGCAAGCAAACACAACCTCGCTCGGCTCTTATTTCATCAGAACCACAAGCGCACACTACGATTGGGCGTTGAAGAAACTCAAAGCACACAGAAAGAATCTGAAATGATAGAGACAGAAAGACTAATCCTCAGACCGTGGGAGGAAACGGACGCCGAGGCAATGTTCAAATACGCGAGCGACCCGGACATCGGTCCCATCGCCGGATGGCCTCCCCACACGTCGGTGGAAAACAGCCGGGAGATTATCCGGACGGTCTTCGCCGCTCCCGAAACGTATGCAGTCGTGCTGAAAGCCACAGGCGAACCTGTCGGCAGTTGCGGGATAATGTTCTCCGACGATCTCCACTCCGCGGATATGAAGCAAAACGAGGCGGAAATGAAGCCGCGCGAAGCGGAGATTGGCTACTGGATAGGCAAGCCCTATTGGGGACAGGGCCTCATCCCCGAGGCAGTTAAGGCCCTGCTGGCAAGATGCTTCAACGACCTGCACCTTGATGCCGCGTGGTGCGTACATTATGAAGGGAACACAAAGTCGAAACGGGTCATCGAGAAGTGCGGCTTCAAGTTCCATCATACAAATCATGGCGCGGTCTCTCCGCTCGGCGACATACGGACGGAGCATTTCTATGTCATGACAAAGGAGGACTAATGGGACTACAGCTCGGAGGTATTGCTCGGACACAAGGGTTATTATCCGCGCTTCGGCTACCGCAAGGCCATCGACCACGGTATCCGATTTCCCTTCGATGCCCCGCAGGAGTGCTGCATGGTTATCGAACTGTTGCCCGACGCCCTGAGCGGAGTTACCGGTACCGTGCGTTATTCCGAATGTTTCCAGTAAGATTTTGGACTATATAAAATATGTATAAAAGAATATGGCAACACCCGCAGATATCAGATATATACCACCGGCAGAGCGGAATGAGAGGCTTTTGAATTGACTAATTTATTTTAGATGAAGTGTCGACACCCGCAAAAATCAGAAATAAAAATTATAATCATGCCAAACATATCAATAGAGACAGACAGGCTACTGCTGAGGGAAATGAGCCTTTCGGACATGGAGGCTTTATCCTCGATATTGCAGGACGAGAATGTGATGTATGCCTATAACGGGGCTTTCAGCGACGAGGAGACTCTTGCGTGGATGCAAAAGCAGCTGCAACGGTACAGGGAGCACGGTTTCGGCTTGTGGGGCATGTTCCAGAAAGACACCGGCGAGATGATTGGACAATGCGGCATCACGATGCAGGAATACAAAGGAGGGCAAGTGCCTGAAATCGGCTATCTGTTGGCTCATAAATACTGGCACAAAGGCTATGCCACGGAAGCCGCTGCCGCCTGTCGCGAGTACGGGTTTGACGTGCTGCGTTTTGATGCTCTGTATTCCATTATCAGGGATACGAATACCGCCTCGCAGAATGTCGCGCTCCGCAACGGCACGACATTGACAGATACTATTGTCAAGCATTATCGTGGAGTGGATATGCCCCACAGGGTCTTTTGCGTCAGGAAAGATGCTGCAAAATCAAATAATAATAACAAGAATACGAAAAAAATAGAAATGCAACCGAACCCTAACACGATTTTTCCCGTAAGGGGCTGCAAGACCGTTACATACGTCAAGCCGACCGTGAAGAACCCGAACATAATCGTGGGTGACTTCACCTATTTCAGCGATACCGACTTTGAGCGGCACGTGCTGCATCACTATGACTTCATCGGCGACCGTCTGGTTATCGGAAAGTTCTGTCAGATAGCATCGGGCGTGACATTCATAATGAACGGAGCGAACCATCAGATGAACGCGGCGTCGACCTATCCTTTCTACATCATGGAGGGGTGGACCGGGACGCTGCCGGCGGCAGACGATCTTCCGCTGAGGGGCGACACCATTGTGGGCAACGACGTTTGGATTGGGCAGAACGCGACCATACTGCCGGGTGTGCATATCGGCGACGGTGCCATCATCGGACTCGGCAGCATCGTAGGTCACGACGTGGAGCCGTACACGATAGTCGCGGGCAATCCGGCAAGGGTAATCAGAAAGCGTTTTGACGACGAACTGATAGGTTTGTTGCAGAAATTGCGATGGTGGGACAGGAGCATCGGCGAAATCCAACGGCTGATTCCTTTATTGACCGACAGCGACCTGACGAGAGTGAAGAAGAGCATCATCGGAATACTTGGGCAGAATGGATAAAGCCTCCAATCAAGATAATATAGCAGCAATGGTGGGACTGGCCGGAGGAGAAGATACGCAAGGCAATACCTACAATACAGGCTGGGGATGTGGAGGCATTGAAATAATCATCGGAATGTTTATTTCAAACGGTTTTCGCATGATTGCCAAAATATTTTAGTATTTTTGTAGCAGTAATAAAACTCGTTACGATGCAAAAATACGCGTTAAAAGGTAGACAGCATATACCTTTGAACGCAAAAAACTGCAAAGAAACAACAATATGAGAATGGATAAGATACAAGACATAATGGCACGCTGGACTGCCTTGCAACCCCTATCCGTCAGAGACAGGGAAATGCTGAGCCGTCGCTTTACTATTGACTTCAATTATAACAGCAATCATATTGAAGGCAATACTCTGACATACGGACAGACAGAAATTCTTCTGCTCTTCGGAAAGATTGTGGGCGAGGCTGAAGTTAAAGACGTACAGGAAATGACTGCAAGTAATGTGGGCTTGAAGATGATGACAGAAGAGGCAAGTCTAAAAGATATACCACTCACACAGAATTTTATCCGTACTCTCCATAAAACTTTGCTTCGCGAAGACTATACAGTCTGTCGCAATCTGCCAGGGGGACAGACAACGAGCTATGTGATTCATGCCGGACAGTACAAGACCCGCCCTAATAGTGTCATTACCCGTTATGGAGACCGATTTGAGTATGCCTCTCCCGAAGAGACACCTGCTTTGATGATCGACCTCGTGGATTGGTATAACGAAGCAGAGCAATCAGGCAAATACACTCCGGTCGAACTTGCGGCAATATTCCATTACCGTTATATCCGCATCCATCCGTTCGAGGACGGCAACGGACGCATAGCACGTCTGATGGTAAACTACATTCTCTCACGTCATGGCTATCCGATGATTGTGGTGCGCAGCCGCAAGAAGGATGAGTATTTGGAAGCTCTGCACAAAACAGACCTTACTGTCGGCTCGGAGCCGTCTCTTGGCGCTCATGCCTCCAAAAGAGCCATACAGCAGTTTCTTACCTATTTCACCAATCTGTTCGTAGAGGAGGTGACTTACAATATCCGCTTCCTTACCGAGCGTGGCGATAATGTATGGTGGTTTGATGGTGAGCGGGTTAACTTCCGCAGCAATTCAACAAGCAAGATTCTCAATCTCATGTATGCTGTTCCGGATATTACCATACAGAGACTGTCAGATGAAGCGGGCATCAACATGGCTGCCGTGAACAAGCAGTTGAAGCAGTTGACCGCCAAAGGTTATATACAGCGGGTTGCAAAAGACGGCACATGGCGATCGGTCATCACACCATCGGTTTAAGTATGATAAAGTAAATCAGGCATAGACGATATACGGACAACATCCGGAAATACTTAATATTTCACGGAAACAGAATATACAAGTAGGCTTACAGGGCTATTATATAATGACAAACAGAATTTGATATGACACCCAAAAACGTCCTCAACATCACCAACCGCGCCGACTTCCGCTAATGGCTGGCAGCGAACAGCACCACAGAGAAGGAGTGCTGGATAGAGGCAAGGCGGGGCAAGACGCCGCCGGAGGATGTCCTGTGGTATCTCGATGCCGTGGAAGAGGCTCTGTGCTTCGGATGGATTGACTCGACGGTGAAGACTGTCGGCGGCGTGACGCTCCAGCGCTTCGGGCCGCGGAGCAGAAAAGGGATGTGGACCGAACTGAACAAGGAGCGTTGCCGGCGGCTCGAACGGCTCGGCCTGATGACCGAGGCGGGACGTGCAGCTTGTCCTGATCTCAATACGGAGTTTGTCATCATGCCCGAAATCCTCGCCGCATTCAAGGCCAACCCGACGGCATGGAAGCACTTTATAGATTTCCCGCCGCTATACCAAAGGGTGAGAATTGATAATATCCAAAGAGTTGTTTCAAACCCCGAACTGTTCGACAGCCGTCTGCAAAAGCTCATCGAGGCAAGCGAACGCGGAGAAATGATAGGCGACTGGCACGACTGCGGCCGCCTGCTTGAATACTAAACGTCATGAAGATTATCCAACCGAGGAAAGAGCTGCGCCCGTATGTGCGCTATTACTGGATGCTGGAGAACAACGAGCCTTTCAGCGTCCTGACATTCCCCATCGCCTTCCGCAGATTATATTCCACCGCAAGTCTCCGCTGTACATACCCGAACTCAAATGTTTCCAAAACACTTTTACTATCAGCGGACAGGTGAATTTTCCGGCGCATATTCAGTCTGACGGAAATCTGGACATGATAGTGGCGGTGTTCTATCCGCACACCGTCGGGATGTTCATCGGCACGCCTCCCTCGGCTTTTTACAATCAGGAGATTTCTGGCTATGATATAGAGAACCGACAACTTAACGACGTTGCCGCAAGGATATTCGACAGTACAAGCAGCGGCGAGTCTGTCGGCATACTTGAGCGGTGGCTGCTGACAAGGATAAATCCTAATCTGAATTTGCGGAGAATAGCCAGTTCGATAGGAGAGCTTATGCGCATACCGTCGGTCTCGGTAAACATCCTTGCCGACAAAGCCTGCCTGAGCAGGAAACAGTATGAGCGGGTGTTTCGCAAGCAGGTGGGCATGAATCCGAAGGAATATGCCCGCGTGGTAAGGTTTCAGAAGGCGATGCGGATGTTACAGATTGGTTCTCGTGATTATTCCTATATCGCCCATCATTGCGGCTACGCCGACCAGTCGCACCTTATCCGCGACTTCAAGGCCATGAGCGGGCATACGCCCAAGTCGCTGCCGGATTATTGCGTGCCATATTCCGATTTGTTCACCTGTCCTGCGTGAATGTCCCTTTTCTTCTATCAAGCATAAAAGTTAATATGTATTTTGACCGAATTGGCAGCTCTTTTTCTTGTCATATTTACCTGAGAGCCAGCTCTAAAAGCAAAAATAAACGTTGTTTAATAAAGAAAAACACAAAATTCTGCTTAGCCTCGGATTTTCTGCGTACCTTTGCAAGGTAAAGCATAAAGTTGAATCATAAAAAACTGAATAAATGGCACTACCGATTGCATCCATACCTGTACTGACCGGTGAAGTGGCCCGGCGATTTGAAGCTGAGGCACAAAAGACATACGAAAAGTTTCTCCATCGCACCCCCGAAGAAGAGAAATCTGTAAGGGAGAGATACGATAGAGGGATGGCAATTGTAAAAAAGGTTCTTGAGAACTCGAAGCTGGGTAGAAGATGAGTTTCTTATATGACGAATGTTCCCTCTGCGAACTAAAAGACCGGACAGACTTAAAAGGCTTTTGTTGTGGCGACAAAGACCTTGATGATTTTTTTACCAACGATTGTTTTGCATATGCAAAAGAGTTGCTGGGCAAAACTTATTTCTATACTGTAAAGTCTGCACCTGAAAATGTTGTATGTGCTTTCACTCTTGCCAATGCTGGCATAAGAGTAAGTGATTTACCAAATGCCCGACGCAAAAAGATTGAAGCTGACATTCCACACGTAAAATCGTTGAAAGATTATCCTGCGGTATTGGTCGCACGTCTCGGAGTATCAGAAAACTTCCGTTCTAAACATATTGGAAGTGACGTCTTAGAGTATATAAAATATTGGTTTCTTGACCCATACAACAAAACTGGGTGCCGATACATACTGGTGGATGCCTATAACTCAGTTTCTACAATACTTTTCTACGAGAGCAATGGCTTCGCCACTGTGTTTAGTTCAGAAGGACAAGAAAAAGAATACCGGCATATTGACAATAGTACGCCACTAAACACACGTCTGATGTATTTCGACCTGATGCAATTGGCAAAAGATAACAAGTAGGAACACGTATTCATTCCTGCAACCCTATTATAGGGACACAGACAGAATACAAGGTTGAACTAAAAATGACAATAAGAAACAGACATCAAAGGAAACAGAAACGCAACGGGGTGTTGAGCCAAGGGCTTGACTCTCACAAGAGAAAACAAAAGGGGCATGAGCCCCATTATCATTAACCCGGCGTTTCCGTTCTGACAACTTGATAAAGAACATATAAAATATTGAGCTTTTAGCTCTTGTTCTCTTCTTTCGAATACCGCCAAACATTCAAACGTTCGAGGACAAGCAGTTTGAAAGTTCACGCTGATAGGGCGTGAGCTATTCTATGCTTGTTGAACGTGTAGGTCACTTGGCGGTAACCTGAAAGAAAACAAGTAGAAAGAATGGTTGCACGCCTTTTTATAATAATAAAAAAACAAGATGAAAACATTTAGAATTATAGGAATGACATTATTGGCCATCTTTCTGAATTTGAGCTTTGTGGCTTGTTCTGACGATGACGACAACTCCGGTACAAATGCCTCATTGTCAGGCACAACATGGAAATTTATATCTGTTGCAAGTCAAGACGAAGATTGGGCTGATTTCGAAGGTTTTTCAGCCACATTTAAAAGCGACGGTTCTATAACATTCAATCCTTCTACCGGGTGGAGCTACGCCAAATGGTCGTTGAATGGAGATATTTTGAAATTCACACTTGGTGAAGGACATGCTGATGATTGTATCGTAGGTAGAATAACCATTAGCGGGAATACTGCAATATGGAACTGCTACTGGGAAGACGCCGGTGGTGAGTGGAGTGATAAGGATGATATTGAATCCCATGCGACCATTACCATGAAGAAACTATAATAGAGTATTTGATAAACTATTCTCGCGCCGGATAAATATCTGGCGCTTTTTTATATTATTTACTTGATAAGTAATAGCGGATAGGTGAATTTCAATGCACATGTTTGTCCTGTGTGAATGTCCCTTTTCTTCTATCGCACATAAAGTCAATAGCGTAACTTTGCACCAAAAAGATGATGCAAGAAGTGAATCCGGCGGAGACAACACGCGCCTACGCCTTTGAGATGTGGATGAAAGCGCCGATGCCAATGGTGACGCTGTTTCGAACCATAGATGTGAGTAATCTACGGAAAATCAGCCTGCGTAAAGAATTGAAGTTCAATATGCTGATGTGTTGGTGCATAGGCAGGGCTGCCAGTCAGGTAAAAGAATTCTATATGCTGCCCGTCGGCGACAGGCTTGTACGCTATGACTCAATAGCAGTCAATACGATTGTTGCCAACAAAATGGGCGAAGTAAGCTCGTGCGACATTCCTTTTTGCGATGACTTGGCCGAGTTTAACCACAATTATCTCCGTCTGACGCGGCATGTGGCAGAGTCGTGCAAGAACCACGACATCGCCGACAGCATGGTTATCGGCACGTCGGCATTGGCTCAATACGAAATCGATGGAGCCGTGGGGATGTACAGCGGCGTGTTCAACAATCCATTCATGATATGGGGGCGCTACCGCAGGAGCAGGTTCAAAACATTATTGACCGTATCATTCCAATTCCATCACACCCAGATGGACGGTGCCCATGTCGCCCGCTTCCTCGATTTGCTTCAAAAGGAGATATATTCGATGAAAAGCTCCGCCCGCTTCTGATTGGCATCAGAGCGAAAAAACGTCAGGCAAAGGCGTAAAAGGGAATATTCACGTTCCTTTCCCCATCGCCTTCCGCCTGTTTTCCATAATCCGGTCGAAGTTGTCCTGTCCCCAACTTATCAGGGCTTCGACATGGGGAAACAAAGTGTTGCCGTACGGCCATCCTCAGAGAGCTTGACAATGCGATAGCCCGTTTTCCCGAGGCGGAGCTGAAGGACTACCGCAACAGGATATGGCATCTGTGAAGACGCCATATCCTGATACATTTCCCGCTGAAAACCTTGCTATATCCCGGAAAGAAAAAAACTATGGATTGTCCTTGTTTATCAGATTCACAACCACCTTCACCATCACATTCTTCTCCTCGGTACGGCTCTCGGCAATCATCAGGGTGAGTGCCACGAGCGTGTTGTCGGCTATACGCTTGCGTCCGTCTGCGGAATAGAGAATGCCGTTCTTCTCCATGAACCACAGGAAGAGCATGGCGGCAATACGCTTGCACTCATGACATTGTCGTAGGTGGCGCGGAACGGCTCCTCACGGGTCGTCTTCTCTATCAGAAGCGACTGGTAGTCATAACGGTCGAGGGTATCGAGGGCATAAACATAATCGGCAATGACACAGAACAGTCCCGAATATTCTCCCTCCGACACCTTGTCCTGAAGCGTGAGGGCACGCGACATCAGGCGCACCACATCCTTCAACTCATCGTAGTGGTCGAGCCGTCGCCGGTCTATGGCATAGCCTTTGATGAGGTATTGCTTGATTAGTGCCGTCGCCCAAATCCTGAATTTAGTGCCATTGACGCTCTTTACCCTATAACCGACAGAAATTATAACATCAAGGTTATAATATGTTGTCTCATAGATTTGGTCTTTGTCCACACCCATATGTGCAAATTTTGCACATGTGATATTCTCATCCAGTTCACCCTCCCTGAAAATGTTTCTGATGTGTCGGGTTATCACGGTTCTGTCCCTTCCGAAAAGTTCTGCCATCTGGCTTTGTGTCAGCCACACGGTATCCTTTTCCAACTTCACTTCAAGCCGGGTGTTGCCGTCGTCAGTAGTGTAAAGCACTATCGACGAACCGTTATTTGCGATTATCCTATTCTCTGCCATACCAGTTTCTCCTTATTCTGTATTCTGTTCCTACCGTCCACAAAGGTATAACATTTCTTGCTGAAAACCTTGCGATGTTGTCTGCAAAGTGCTAAGAATGAATGAAAAACAGAAAGATAGTTCCCGATGAGGAGACATTCTCAGGGGTTTTGATTATCTTTGGGGCTGAGAGGCAAAGAATAAGAACATATTATGGCAAAAATTACCGTTCAAGACACGCAAATAACACTCCTTCAATGGGAAAAATAAATGAACATCTGTATTAAAACCATCATAGTCTTGGCGAGTATTGTTATAAACAATCTGTCGGTATTCGCACAAACAAAGGATTTCGAACATCACGCATTGCTTGCAGGCGACACTCTGAAATGACGAGAGAGAGTTCCCGCTCGAAAAGTTTGAGCGGTCAATGATTGATACGGTAAGGAATGATAGGAATCCACTCTACGAACTGTACGATTAGCCTATCCCCATACTCTCTAAGCCCCAACATGAAGAGTATTTTTCTGCCGTTAGGCATCCGGACAATACTTTTTATACAAATATACTCCAAGCAATAGGGGGATAATGCTAAAGCCCCATGATATGCACGAAATCATGAAATGAGCCAAGCCCCCGAATCCGTCGTGTATTCTGATGTCAGCCCACAGGAAAGACAGGATGACAACAATCGGGAATACTATTATCCAGCATACAAAGGCACTTGCTGTCCAGCCCTTGTCTTGTTTCTCTCGAAATGAAAGCAGTCCTCCTGCCAAATAGGCGATTTCCCAAACAAAGAACAGTTCCCTATCTGTAGGATTTGAGATTATAAAGTCAGGCGCCAGCACCAACACTACAAAAATGCTCATCATAACGGGCATAAGGGCCATCATGCCCTCCCATATCCAAAATCTCTTATAGGGTTGTTTCATGTATCCTCTGCTTTTCAAATGTTTCAACAATCTTATCTAACAATGATGTGTCTGCTTTTCGTTGAGACATTCATTTCTCATTTTTTTATTCATTGGATAAATATGTATCCACATACTCAATACCTTTTTGCCCGGCATACTCCTTGATTCTGTCAATATTATTATAATACGTATAATTATCCATCGGATAGATAACCGTACCCTTGTCACATCCACCTTCTCCGTCAGGATATTGACCATAAATGACAACTGCGCCAAGAGAATCCAACGGAGTGATAGACTCAGGAAAGACTAGTTCATACCGATACATTTCCAATTCGCGCAAGCCATATTTCCGATATAAAATGGCCGTTTCAAAGCCCATAAATCCGCCAGGTTTCCTCATTATGAATTTTTCTGTTTCGCAGAGAACAGGCTGCCAGACAACAACTGAAAAAAATAAACCGATAAAGGAAAAAAGAAGCCATAGAAAACCATACAGTTTAGCGAAGACATTGGTCCAATATCGTTTCCACATAAGGAAAATGAACATGATTCCGGTTATTGCAGTTGTCCAAAATACGACATATCCGGATTGCCACCGCAGATGGATTTGCTTATAAAATATAATCATGCAAAGAATAAGCCCTACAAAATGAAGTGCTATAACCGGATACTTGTTTTTGTCTATTATCTTGGTTGTCATGACACATTGATTCTACCGCCCGCAAAGTTATAACATTTTTGCTGAAAACCTCGAGATGTTGTCCGCAAAGTGCTAAGGCTGAACGAAAAACAGAAAAATAGTTCTCCGAGAAAGAGACTTTCTTATGGATTTTGGCTACCTTTGTGGCTGAGAGGCAAAAAATAAGAACATATTATGGCAAAGATTACCGTTCAAAACACAGACATCAGCGTTGTCAAATACAACGAAGAAGATTACATCAGCCTTACAGACATGGCACGCAGCCAATTTCAAGAGCATGTCATCTTCCGGTGGCTCAGTCTGAAGAGCACCATCGAATACCTTGGCGAATGGGAAATATTGTATAATCCCGTTTTTAATTGTACCGAATTCGGTACAATTAAAAATGAAGCGGGAAGTAATAACTTTGTCCTTTCCGTGAAAACATGGATAGAACGTACCAACGCAATTGGAATACGGTCTAAGGCCGGGCGTTATGGCGGCACATACGCACACAGAGATATAGCCTACCATTTCGGTATGTGGATTTCTCCAAAGTTCCAACTGTTGCTTGTCAAAGAATATCAGCGCCTGAAAGCCGAGGAGCAGGCGCAGCTCGGCTGGTCGGCCAAGCGCGAGCTGTCGAAGATAAACTACCGCATACACACCGACGCCATCAGGCAGAACCTCATACCTTCGGAAGTAACGCAGGCGCAGGCAAACATCATCTATGCCAACGAGGCCGACGTGCTGAACGTGGCGATGTTCGGCATGACGGCCCGCCAATGGCGCGAGGCCAATCCCGACAGCAAGGGCAATATCCGCGACTATGCCACCATCAATGAACTTATCTGCCTGTCGAACATGGAGAACCTCAACGCCGTATTCATCAGCCAGGGCTTGCCGCAGGGCGAACGCCTCGTCAGGCTCAACCAAATAGCCATACACCAGATGAGGGTGCTGGAGGGTGGCGACGGCGGCGACAGGAAGTTGTTAAAATAAGATGAAGAGTTAGCAGACCACAGTAGAAATAGACAAAACAAGTATGATAAGTTTATTTTTTAAGATACTGCTACCTCTGTCTATAATGTTTATGATATGGACAATCACCGCGTTGCTGTCAACCTCCTCCAGCAAGGGGAAAGCCTTGTTCACCTACAATTTGCTCGGTAACGTGTTCCATGCACGAGTAAACGGGAAACATATGGACTTGTCAAGGAATTGTTCACACTGCTGAAAATCAATGCTATAGCCTATTTATGAAACAAGTGAGGTACAAACTCCGTTAAATAGTAGCCCAAACAGAAGGGAAAAGCAGGGAAATGGGCTGGAACAGCAGAATCACGCTATAAAGGGATAAGATTTCAGTTTGTCCGTTAAGTTCAAGCATTTTACGCATGGCAACGTAATGGTTTTAGAGAGAATTGTATTAATTTTGCGGCACAGACAATAATCTCGTTTTGTACTTTCATGTACTAATGGGACATTTGTCACATCGAATGTCGATTATTTATTGTAA
>ERZ1027188.261-NODE-261-length-23702-cov-5.226794_pt1 | contig 23702 bp, 21 predicted proteins | sample MGYA00519273_ERZ1027188 | MGnify/ENA primary metagenome ERZ1027188 (study PRJEB26926, sample SAMN06164623) | human gut metagenome | biome: ENVO:00009003; feature: ENVO:2100002; material: ENVO:00002003 | host: Homo sapiens | place: USA | collected 2012 ... | reverse complement strand
TTCTCCGTGTTACCTATCCCCCTAAATCCCCCTTTCTGTAAAGGGGGACTTGTTTTCCCCAATTTATTTGGACATTCCCGAGCGGGAGTATCTAAAACGAAGTTAAAGATACGAATAAATTTCCTTAAAGTCGTTAAGGTCATTAAGGACTTGAACCCCTCTTCCTCAAAAAAATCTTCCTTTCGTATTGCAGATTAAATAATTATGCTTACCTTTGTCCCGAAAGATGAGCATGATTTCTGCATACATATCATCAGAAAGCGCATCCCTCTCCCAAAATCATGGGGGGGGGATTTTTGCTGTCCTGTAATTCGCAAATCTCCTTATATTATTATAACGGGCGGCACTCCGTGTCGGCATCATCCGTATACCGACCGCCGCCCTTTTTGCGCAGTGCCGACCGTGCGCTGCGGGCGAATCCGCAATATTTCTCAAACCAAAAACATATCATCATGAAAAAAATCAAGACCTGCGACTATGTCGCACCCGAATGCGAAGAGTATTCGATGATTCCCGAAAAGGGCGTATTTATGTCCGACAACCTTATCGAGACCGAAACTCCGGATGTGGAAACCTGGTAATTACTATTTTTTAGGCAACTACACATTTCGTCATTCTGAGCGCAGCGAAGAATCTGTTTTCGGAATCAGCAGCAACAGATTCTTCGTTTCACTCAGGATGACGGAAGAAGCGTCGGGAATGACAGTATCATAAGACATTACAAATTACATTCATTTTTTAATCAAAATCCCATGAAAAGAATCTTATTCTCTGCGACCGTCGCTGCCATGCTGGCAACGGGTTGCGCGAAAGACGACGCCGTCGTCGGCGAAATCGACGGCAAGACCATCACAATCACCGCCTCGCGTGCAAGCGACTCGCGCGTTGCGGTCGACGACGGCAACGCCATTCTCTGGCAGACCGAGGACGCTCTCGGCGTCTATCTCGGCGACGTCTCGTCCAACAAACGGTTCTCGCTGAAATCGGGCGCAGGCTCGACCGCAGCAGCGTTCGAGTGCGCCAACACCACTCTGCCGACCGCTCCGAGCAATGTCTACGCCTATTATCCTCATGCCGCAGCCGACGTTCCGACGGTATCGGCAGTTCCGTTCGACCTGACATCGCAATCCTACGGCTCGTTCGGCGAACACTGGCTCATGGCGGGCATCGCCGAGAATATCGGCTTCCCGACCGAAACGACCTTCGCTATGCAGATGCACAACTTGCTCTCCGCGCTCCGCGTGAAGATTACCAACCGCAACGCGACCGACCTCACGGTTACGCAGTTGGAAATCTACACCGCGACCGCCGGCGACAGGACGTTCGTCGCTGCGGGAACTGTCGACATCACCGCCGCCGACTTCACGATAACGCCGACCTCCTACACCCATAAGATTTCGCTCGATTTGGGCGAGGGCGTTACCGTCGCATCGGGCGAAACGCAGGTTCTGCCTATCGTCGTCGCTCCTACCGAGGGTTTGAACGGCAAGAAATTCTATATCAAATACAAGTTCGCAGACGACGCAGAGGCATCCGTCGACACGAAGGAGGGCAAGAGCATCGCCCGCAACAAGTTCATCGACATTCCGCTGACCATCGGCACCGTAACCATCACCGTTCCCGAAACGGTAGCGACCGTCGACGAGGCTAACGCGGCATTGGAGAACGGCGCGACCGACGTCGTAATCTCCGAAGCACCGACCGCCGACCGGACGCTCGTCATCCCTCACAACTACTCCGATACCGAAGCGGCTGTATCCGTCAAACTGCCTGCAATTCCCGAGGGCGTGGCACTCACCATGTCCTACGGCGATGCGACCGCCAATGCGCCGAAGACGATTGCCGTGAAGACTGCCGACAACGCGACCGTGGGCAACCTCGTAATCGACGCTCCCGAATCGACCGTAACCGTAGACGGAAAATACGCGACTATGACGGCGACCACGGCTGACAATACACTCGTCGTTGCGAACGCTGCAAACGTAGGGTCGCTTATCGTCAAGAAGGGCAATGTCGAGGTTTACGGTATCGTAAACGCTGTCGACAGAACCGCTTCGCAGGCATCGAAAGTGAATTTCTACGTCAACTCCGCCGAAAAGTGGAGCAAGGCTGTCGCATGCGATGCGGCATCGACGATAACGCTGACGGGCGACATCGACCTTAAACTTACCGAAGACATCGTTACCGCCGTGGCTACCGAAATGGCGCAAATCATCGTCGAGAAGGGTGCCGTCGTAAACCTTGATTTGGCGGGACACTGCATCGAAAGCAAGAACGACGGCGTTTCGATTTGGAACTACGGTACACTGACTATCGGCGATACCGTCGGCGGCGGAGCGATATTCAATTCGCAGACCGAATATTGCAGTGTAACCAATTACAGCCACGACGCCGTCCGCAATGCGGGCATTCTGACCATTGACGGCGGACGTTTCGGCGACCCCGATGCCGACACCGAAAACGCGAACACGATTCATCGCGGTGCGGCATTGCGAACCCTCACCGGTTCGGTTACCACCGTCAACGGCGGTTCGTTCACCGCAGGCGACAACTATTATCCTTTTAGCGGTCAAAACGGTTTCACATACGCAATCCGCAACGGCGGCGAGATGACAATCAATGACGCGACGCTGTACGGCGCAATGAACGGCGGCGTATCATGCGATGCAGGTACGATACATATCAACGGCGGCAACTTCACCGTAAGCGGAGCCGCGTCGTATTATGTTGTCGTTTCCAATATCAGTTCCAATCCCAACCTCGAAATTCACATATCCGGCGGTACATTCACCAAAATCGGCGGCAAAGGCGGTCTGCTCGGCGGCTTCTCCGGCATGCCGTCGTGGGATGCGAGCGACAATCTTGAAAAGAACGGCTACCACATCACCGGCGGTACGTTCATCAAGGACGGCGAAACGGTAACATTCTAACCTCTGTTCAACTTCCGTTTCGCAAGCGGGCTGTCCGGTTCATCCGACAGCCCGCGTTTCTTTAACTCCCCTAACGACTTTAACCGACGCCAAGCCGAGAGCAGTCGCACTTGTGCGGACTGCCGAGGCGCGAAGGAGGAAAAGCCCGCGAATGCGGGATTAAGGTCGTTAAGGAAAGCGAGCCATGAAAAAAGTCGAATTCGCCGATTTGGGCGTGATGCCCTACGAGAAGTGCTGGCAGTACCAGCGCGAACTGTTCGACCGCCGTCTGTCGCAGCGCGACGGTACGGACGGCGCGACGGCGGGTACGGTGCTTTTCGTCGAACATCCGCCGGTCTACACGCTCGGCAAGAGCGGCAGTGAGAGCAACATGCTCGCCGACGAGGCGCGGTTGAAGGCTCTCGGAGCGGAATTTTTCCGGATAGACCGCGGCGGCGACATCACTTTCCACGGCGAAGGACAGATTGTCTGCTACCCGATACTCGACCTGTCGATGCTCGGCATCGGACTGCGCCGCTACGTCGGGATTCTCGAACAGAGCGTCATCGACACTGTCGCCGAATACGGCATCCGCGGCGAACGGCTCTCGGGAGCGACGGGCGTGTGGATATGCGACCGCGGCGAAGACGGCGCGGCACGAAATTGGCGGAAAATTTGCGCGATAGGCGTGCGGGCGTCGCGATTCGTTACGATGCACGGTCTCGCGCTGAACGTGAATACCGACTTGAAGTGGTTCACGCTGATAAACCCCTGCGGATTCACCGACAAGGGCGTAACGTCGATAGCGCGCGAATGCGGCGCGGCAGCGGATATGGCGGAGGTGAAGCGGCGGCTCGCCCGCAACCTCGCGCGGCTGCTCGGTGCGGAGGGCATCGGGACGGTGTTATGAAATATGTATGCGACTTGCTCTTGCGTATTTCGTCATCCTGAGCGCAGCGAAGGATCTATATGCAGGAACCGGTCGGAACAGATTCTTCGCTTACGCTCAGAATGTCGTACGGAGAATGTGCGGGCGTTGGTAAAACGACTTGCGGGAGCCAGTCCCGCGCTTGAAGAAAGATGAAAAATATACGAAAATATATAAAAAACGAAGATTATGCCCATAGAGAAACGATGGGAGGTCAAGCCGCAGGGCAATCCTGCCGCGGCAGAACGCATTGCCGCAGCGACGAAGATTGCGCCTGTGCTTGCCAACCTTTTAGTACAAAGAGGCATAGACACGGTAGAAAAGGCAAGGAAATTCTTCAATCCATCGCTCGCCGACCTGCACGACCCTTTCCTGATGAAGGATATGGACAAGGCGGTACGGCGCGTGGAGGAGGCGCTGGCGCGCGGCGAGAAGATTATGGTCTACGGCGATTACGACGTGGACGGAACGACCGCAGTTGCGCTGGTTTACAAGTTCCTGCGCCAAATCGGGCATAAAAACCTGATGTTCTACATCCCCGACCGCTATACCGAAGGCTACGGTATTTCGGTGAAGGGCATCGACATCGCGGCACGCAAGGGCGTGAAACTCGTCATTGCGCTCGACTGCGGTATCAAGGCTGTCGAAAAAGTGGACTATGCGAAGCAGAAGGGTGTCGATTTCATCATCTGCGATCATCATCTTCCGGCGGAGGAGATTCCTCATGCCGTAGCGGTTCTCGACCCTAAACGCAACGACTGCACCTATCCGTTCGACGAACTGTCGGGCTGCGGAGTGGGTTTCAAACTCGTGCAGGCGTATGCGCAGAAGCACGGCATCCCGTTCGAACGAATCATGCCGCTGCTCGATTTGCTCGTCGTGAGCATCGCTTCGGATATCGTCCCGCTCGTGGACGAAAACCGAATCCTCGCCCACTACGGACTTAAAATCCTCAACTCGACGCCGTCGGAGGGTCTGTCGTCGATAATCCGCATCTGCGGGCTCGAACGCCAGAACATCACTATCGACGACATAGTGTTCAAAATCGGACCGCGCATCAATGCCGCAGGACGCATGCGCATGGACGAGAACGACGAGAACGCCGTTCCGTCGGGCGGCTATGCGGCGGTGAAACTGCTCGTCGAGGGCGACGAGGACGCCGCGCGCGAGTTCGGCGACGTCATCGACTCGTTCAACCAGGACCGCAAGAGCATCGACCGTTCGGTTACGCAGGAGGCTCACGACTTCATCGAGAGCCATCCCGACATGAAGCGGCGCAAGAGTACCGTCATATACAATCCGAAGTGGATGAAGGGCATCGTCGGCATCGTCGCCTCGCGCCTTATCGAGACATACTACCGCCCGACGGTGGTACTGACGATGAGCAACGGTCTCGTTACCGGCTCGGCGCGCTCGATACCGGGTTTCGACCTCTATCAGGCGGTGGAATCGTGTTCGGACCTGCTCGAAAACTTCGGCGGACACATGTATGCCGCCGGACTGACGATGAAGCCGGAGAATGTCGAGGAGTTCGCCCGCCGCTTCGACGAGTATGTCGAGCAGAACATCGACCCGCGGATTCTCGTTCCGCAGGTCGAAATCGACAGCATGCTCCTGTTCTCGGACATCACGCCCAAATTCCATGACGAACTGAACCGTTTCCAGCCGTTCGGACCTGGTAATAATGCTCCTGTGTTCGCCACGCGCGGCGTCATCAACGGCGGCGACGCGAAACTGGTCGGCGCGGAGGCGGAACACCTGCGCATGGACCTGATGCAGACGCAGAAACCGAATACGCGGATACAGACTATTGCGTTCCAGCAGCCGACCCATTACGAGTGGGTGCGCTCGGGACGACCGATAGACATCTGCTACCAGATAGTGGAGAATCACTACCGCGGCAACGTAACCACCCAGTTGCGCATCAAGGACATCAAGCGGTCGAAGTAGGGGGTGTCTCACGTGCGGGGAGGCTGTCATTAAAGACAGGTAGTATAGGCAATATATGAAAAGCCTATATTGCCTATACTACCTATATTACTTATTGCCCATGCCCACTTTCCCTTCCGCTCGGCAATGCTCAAATAAATTTGGCAAATTAAGTCCCCCGCACAGGCGGGGGATTGAGGGGGTGGGTAACACGAAGAAAAGAAACACCGAAACTTTCTTTTACCCAAGACCTTGATTGACGGCATTTGGATAATTAGCGTTATCAAACCTCAATCCCCCGCACAGGCGGGGGATTGAGGGGGTGGGTAACACGGATAAAAAGCAAAATCATTTTTTTGATTTTGCTCGCTTATTCGTATATTTGGCTTCGCCCAATATACTCCCGCTCGGCAAAGTCAAAATAAATTTTGCTTTGCCCTTGCTTATTCGTATATTTGCGGGTATGATACGATTAAAGAGAAAACTGTCGACGAAACACCGCCTGATTTTCAGCCTTGTTTCGGCATTGCTGCTCTCGTCGGGCTGGCTCGGTGCGGGCGGACTGCCGCTCTTCGTGGCGTTCGTGCCGCTGATGCTCATCAGTGCCGAGTACGACGGCTCGCTGCGCAACTGGTTCAGGATGCTCGGCTGGGCGACGCTTACATTCATGCTCTGGAACGCATTCACGATATGGTGGGTCTGGAAAGCCACGCCGCTCGGTCCGATTACCGCGGCGATAATCTCCACGTGGTGGAACCTCGTGGCGTTCATGCTGTTCCACACCGTCTCCAAGCGCGCACCGAAAGGTCTCGCCTACGTGCTGTTCGTATCGGCGTGGATTGCGACAGAATACATCTACACGCAGGCTCCCGCACTGTCGTTCCCGTGGCTCGTGCTGGGCAACGGATTCTCTGACGATACGTGGTCGGTGCAGTGGTACGAATATACGGGCGTTTTCGGCGGTTCGCTGTGGGTGCTTGTCGTCAATATACTTGCGTTGCAGTCGCTGCTGACGTTCCGCAAGGGTGTCTGGACTGCCGCCACCGCCGCTCTGCTGCTGCCTATGGGCGCGTCGCTGGTGCTTTACGCCATGGAGTCGCCCGAGGGCGAACGCTACGGGGGACGCGAGAAAATCTGCGTGTCGGCGATACAGCCCGACGTCGATTGTTACGACAAGTTCAACGGCGATACGGCATGGCAGCAGGAGAACCTGCTCGGACTGCTCGCGGAGGTTCCCGATTCGGCGCAGTTCGTGCTGATGCCCGAAACGTCGCTCGGAGCGACGCTCAACGTCGATTTCCTCGGCGATGCGCGTATCGCGGAACGGATTTCGGAGGTGCTTCGTATGCGCCGTTCGCCGGCAACGGTCATTGCGGGCTGCGAGACCGTCGACATATACGGACGTGCGAAGGGTTCGCCGACCGCCCGCTGCTCGGAGGGCGTCTACTACGACCTCTACAACTCGGCAATCGGCATCGACTCGACCGCCTCGAACGTGCAGTTGCACCACAAGGGCAAACTGGTCGTAGGCGTCGAGACCACTCCCGCATGGCTGCGCGATGCCGAGGTGTTCTCGGTCGATTTGGGCGGCACGATGGGGCAATTAGGCATCGGCACGAAGACCGAACCTTTCGTTGCCGGCGGAGTGAAGGTTGCTCCGGCAATCTGCTACGAGGGTCTGTACGGCAACTATATGGGCGGCTTCGTCCGCAACGGGGCGCAGGCTCTGTTCGTGATTTCCAATGACGGCTGGTGGGGCAATACGTTGGGACACAAGTTCCTGTTCTCGTTCTGCCGTCTGCGTGCCATCGAGCATCGCCGCGACATCGCCCGCAGCGCGAATACGGGCGTATCGGGATTCATCGACTCCCGCGGCGACGACATCGGGCGGCTCGGCTGGGACAAACGCGGCGTGATTACGGCTGACATCCGGCTGAACGACCGCGTTACGTTCTACACCCGCTTCGGCGACTATATCGGTCGTCTGTCGCTCTATATCGCGGCTCTGTGCCTGCTCTATTTCGTGGCATACCGCGCCAAAAAACGATTTTATCTTGTAGACTGACAATATGAACTATTCCGAAACCGTCGAATTTCTCTATTCGTCGATGCCCTCGTTTCAGGACAAGGGCGCAACCGCCTACAAACCGGGGCTGGAACGCGTCGCCGAATTCTGCCGCAAAATCGGCAATCCGCAGCGCAACTATTTCGTAATCCACGTGGCAGGCACCAACGGCAAGGGGTCGGTGTCCCACATGCTGGCGGCGATTCTCCAACAGGCGGGCTACCAGACGGGTCTGTTCACGTCGCCGCACCTCAACGACTTCCGCGAGCGGATAAAGGTGAACGGCGAGATGATTTCCAAACAGAAGATAGTCAATTTCGTCGATAAGTACCGCCGCGACATGGAGGAGTGCGAACTCTCGTTCTTCGAGATGACGACCGCGCTCGCGTTCGACTATTTCGCGCAGAGCGACGTCGAGGTGGCTGTGGTCGAGACGGGACTTGGCGGTCGGCTCGACGCGACGAACATCGTGATACCCGTTATCAGCGTGATAACCAACGTCGGTCTCGAACATACCGCGCTTTTGGGCGATTCGCTGCCGAAAATCGCTCGCGAGAAGGGCGGAATCATCAAGAAAAGCATTCCGGTGGTCGTGGGCGAACGCAATCCCAACTATAATCTCGTGATAGAGGAGATTGCGGACGACATGCGCTCGGAGGTGATTTATGCCGAGGAGGCGTTCGAGTGCCGCGGTTCGGGCGAGTCGGACGGCAAGCAGATATTCGACATGGTGCGCACCCGCGACGGGCAGGAGTACCAGTTGCGGCTGGGGCTTCTGGGCGAATACCAGCGCAGCAACCTCACCGTGGTATGCGCCGTGGCGGACTATCTGCATCAGAATACGCCGCTCTCAATCAGCCGCCGCGCATTCGTCGAGGGTCTGAACAACGTTACCGAGATAACGTCGTTCCATGGTCGCTGGGAAATTCTCGGCACCGCGCCGCTGACGGTCTGCGACACGGGACACAACGCCCACGGACTGGCTCTCGTCGGCGAGCAGTTGCGCCGCCGCAAGGCTGAACGGCTGTGCTGCGTCATGGGATTCTGCGCCGACAAGGACATCGAGAAGATGCTGGCTCTGATGCCCGCCGATGCCCGCTATATCTTCACCCGCGCCGACGTTGAGCGCGCCGCGAAGCCGGAGGATATAATGACGGTCGCCGCGAAATTAGGTCTGGACTGCGAGTCCGCACCGAGCGTCGCCGAGGCTGTCGCCCGCGCCCGCGAGGTTCTCGCGCCGGAGGACATGCTCTTCATCGGCGGCAGCACGTTCGTCGTCGCCGAGGCTCTTGCCGGTCGGCAGTAGCAAGTGTCGGTCGGGCTTTTACCTCCCCCACGCAACGACATGGCGGAATAGGCGTTGCCGGTCTGAACAGATTACAGAAGATACAGGTAATATAGGCAGAATAGGCTTCCTCCTATACTACCTATATTACCTATATTACCTATATTACCTATTTTGCCTATAATACCTATTGGACTTCGGTCTCTCTCTTCTCCCCGCTACAATCTCTTCAACTCCTCCGTAAATTCGGGGTAGAGCATCATTACCGGTTCGCATCGGAGCCACAGTTCGCGGGCGAGAGCCGCCTGCGACGGTCGCTCCGACGAGATGTCGCGCAGGTAGGCGTCGTCCGTCGGATGGTCGGCGGCACGCAATTCGTCGGCGACGGCGCGATGACGGCGCAGGTTCGCGACAGCCTGCGCGTCGGCTTTGCCCGTGCGGACGAACGATGCCCACGCTTCGAGCAGCGCATGCAGTGCCGAGCGGTCGTCGATGTCGGGCAGTATGTCGTCGAAACAGTCCCATTCGCCGAGTGCGATGTAGCACAGAGCGAGCGTCGGCGTCGCACTCATCGAATCCTCGGGGTCGCAGTCGAGCAGCATCTCAGCCTGAGCCGCGGCGAGTTCGAAATCGCCCGCCAGATAGTTGTCTATCGTCGAGCCGTAGATTATTTCCAGCCCCGCACGCGTGTTGGCATGGTTGCGGTCGAGTTCGACCGCCTCGTCCTCGGGCAACGCATCGACGATGAGCCGGAACGCCTCGTAGCGTTCGCTGCACGCGCTGCGGAAGTCGCCGCGCCGCTCCTCCTCGTGCGAAAGTTCGAGCCGGCGCACGAGGTCGCCCTCGTCGCCGCTGCCTGCGAGTATGAAAGTCTGATTCTCTGTGGGTTTGAGTTTTAACGGACTTTTCTTCATTGCATTGATTCTATCATTTTGTATGTCGTTTGGAGCAGCGTTCTGCCTGTGCGCAGATGCCGCGCCGTGCTGTCGGGCGAAATCACGCGCCCGGCGGTGCAGTCGAATATCGTCGCTCCGTCGGTGTCGACGACGCCGAAGCCGTCGTTGAATACGTAGTAGCCGAATTTGGGCAGCCGCGGGTCGAAAATGTCGCGGCTGAAAGGGTAGTCGTCGTGGGCGATGCCCATCTGCGCGAGCAGCGTCGCCGCGATGTCGGTCTGCGATGCGTAGGTGTCGACGACGGCAGGGTGTTTCACTGCTCCTCCCGTCCAGAGCATCGGTATGCGGTGCCGCCCGACGGCGTTTCCTGCGATACCGTAAGGGTAGGGATAGGCGTGGTCGGCGACGATGACCACGAGCGTGTCATCCCATTTGGGCGAGCGGCGCAGCGCATCGACGACGCGACCGATGCACTCGTCGGCGAACGCCATCGAGTTGAGCATGCGGTCGTCGAAACGCTCCATAGGCACGTCGAACGGCTCGTGGCTCGACAGCGTGAGCCATACGGCGAAAAACGGCTTGCCGCAGCATCGGCACTCCTCCGTGTGGCGGATGAATGCGTCAGCCATGACGTCATCGGCGTAGCCCCACTTGGAGGTCGGCGCGTCGATTCGCAGGTCGTGCTGCCCGACGATGCGGTCGAAGCCCGTGCCGTAGAGATACGATGACGTGTTGGTGAAGTCGGGGTCGCCGCCGTAGACGAAACTCGTCGCATAGCCTTCGCGCCGCAGCGAACGGGCTACGGACGGCAGATGACGGCTCTTGGACGGGTTCTTCATTATCGATGACTTGGTCTGGGGCGGAAATCCGCTCAACACCGCCACCATACCGCGGTCGGTGCGGAACGAATTGGCTATCAGGTTGTCGAAATATATGCCCTCGCCTTTCAGTTTTTGGAAATTCGGCGCGACGGGTTCGCCGTCGACGAGAGCATCGACCGTCGAACGTCCGAAACTCTCGGCGAGAATCAGTATCACGTCGGGTCGGCGCACGCGCAGAAGCGTATCCGTGCCGCAGGCTGACAGCCGGTCGCCGCGCAGGCTCTCGAATGCCGCCGCACACTCGTTCTCGGCGAAGAAGTCGTACTCGTTCGTCGAACCGTCGGCGTAGGTCGCCGACGAAACCAGTGAAAATACCGGATTGACTGCCGCGTGGTTAAGAAACATGTTGTTGCCGAAATAGACTTTCGATATGTTTGCCGTAACCACATTCTCCCCCCCCCGAATCGCTAAAAAGGTACAACATCCTAAAAATAACAGGATTATAGAACCGGTGATGCGTTTTTCGGCTTTCGCTTCGGGATGATAGCCACGCAGCAGCCGGCGGTAGCAAACCGCCATGACGGCGAAATATGCGGCGGCGGCGAAGGTATAGCCTGCCCACTCGCCTGGCGTAACGCTCGCGGCAGCCTCCTTCGGCGAGGCGAGATATTGGAATACCGATGCGTCGAGCGGGAATGCCCAGTATTCGTAGAGACCGAGATTGACGGCGAAAATCACAGCCACGGCAGCCGCACACACGAGCAGGAACACGTGCGTCGCCGTATGCCACCTCCGCGACGGCAGCCATATTGCGGCGATTGCCATAAGCAGCGGCAGGGCGACGACGTAGCCCGCGACGGTGGCGTCGAGACTCAGCCCGTGCCATACCGTCCGCAGATAGTCGGTCGGTGCGGCTTCGGCGGACAGTGAGGCATAGCGCAGCAGGAACACGATTTTCTGCGCCGCCATCAGTGCCAGCGTCGTGAAGAAGAGTTCGATGACGAATATGATGTTGCGTTTCATCGTTTGTAGGGAATGACTAAATTCGGTTTTTGAGCCTGTCGCGCCGCAGACGGATGCACATCGCCGCCGTGAGAACCGCCGTCGCGACCGCACCGCCGATGTATGCTGGCGTCGTCGCGCCCATTCCGAAGAACTGCGGCGACACGAATACGAACGACGAGCATACGAACGTCATGAATACGGCGGGCAGCAGTGCTACCCACACGTTGCGGCGTCCGAGGTTGAGGTATACGACTATGCACCACAGCACGACGGTCGCCAGTGCCTGGTTCGTCCACGAGAAGTAACGCCACACGACGTCGAAATCGACGAACGTAATGCCGATGCCGACGGCGAACAGCGGAACGGCGATTGCGAGGCGGCGCAGTTTGCTGCGCTGGTCGATGCGGAAGATGTCAGCCACTATCAGTCGTGCCGAGCGGAACGCCGTGTCGCCCGACGTTATAGGTGCTGCGACCACGCCGAGTACGGCGAGTATGCCGCCGACGATGCCGAGCGTGCCGCGCGAAACGGTGTTGACCGCCCATGCGGCATTGTTGCCGTGTTCGGCGAGCGTGTGCGACAGCCCGTCGGCACCGCCGAAGAACGCCATCGCTATGGCTGCCCAGACGAGGGCGATTATCGATTCCGAAATCATCGCGCCGTAGAATACCGAGCGGCATTCGGCTTCGTTGTTCACGCAACGCGCCATCATCGGCGACTGCGTGGCGTGGAAGCCCGAAATCGCACCGCAGGCGATGGTTATGAAGAGCGTCGGCACGATGGGCATCGTCTCCGGCGCGAGTTGGAAGTTGCGGAACGTCGTCATTTCAGGCACTTCGTAGCCGCCGAACAGTATCGCGCCCATAAGCCCCAGTGCCATGAATATCAGTGCCGCACCGAAGAGCGGATAGAGTTTGCCGATGATTTTGTCTATCGGCAGCAGCGTGGCGACGAAGTAGTAGACGATGATTATGCCTATCCACGTGTGGTAGGAGACCTGCGGAACCATCTGCCCGAGGATGCTCGCCGGCGAGCGCAGGAACACGACGCCGACCAGCACGAGCAGCACTATCGAGAACAGCCGCATGAACTGCTTCATGCCGCCGCCGAGATAGCGACCGACGATTTCGGGGATGCTCAACCCGTCGTTGCGCACGAGTATGACGCCCGACACGAAATCGTGCATCGCGCCCATGAATATGCCGCCGAACGTTATCCAGAGGAATGCGACCGGACCGAAACATGCGCCCAGTATCGCGCCGAAAATCGGTCCTATGCCGGCGATGTTGAGCAGTTGGATGAGGAATACGCGCCAGCGCGGCATCGGCACGTAATCGACGCCGTCGTAGAGCCGCCGGCTCGGTACGTCGGCGGTGGGGTCGATGCGGCAGACGCGCTCCAAGTAACGCCCGTAGGTGAAGTATGCTGCGACGAGCAGCGCGAGACAAACGAGAAAGGTTATCATTTCGAGTAGGTTTTGTACCACAAATTTAGGCTCTTTCCGAGAAAATATTGCACTCTGCGCATAAAATTTTCGCAATAATTTGCATGATTAAAGAAAAAATTGCGATATTTGCACCTCGAACGATTCAATCGTCTGCCGAATTAGCTCAGTGGTAGAGCACTTCACTCGTAATGAAGGGGTCCCGAGTTCAAGTCTCGGATTCGGCTCGAAGATGCGAAAGCACCGTAGGTGCATGAACGAAAATGGAAAAACCGCTTCAAATTTATTTGAAAGCGGTTTTTTCATTTCGTGTATCGCGCAGCGATTTTCGCATTTTGGCATCATTACCCGGATTTTCGACATGCGCCCCTGCGGCAAGCAGAAGAGACAAAACCGCCGTCAGACGGTTAAGTCTCGGATTCGGCTGCGCCGTGAGAGTACTATTATCCGCAGCATAGCAATTATGCGGTTTGCGATAAGTACCTTAAAGTCCTTAAAGCCCCAAATGCTTACATTCCTTTCTCCACAATCCTCTTCAACTTCTCGTATTCCGCTCCGAATTCCGCCATAAGACGAGAGTTGGTATCCGCTATCCTGCCTTTCAGATACGCCGCATCCGTATCCGTAAAGCCGTATCGTTCGACTGTCGCGTCGTCTATTACGAACGGCTGCCCGTTGAACATCGCCTGTCGGCAATAGCGAGCCAGAATATTGTCGATATCGTCCGATATTTTCGAATACGCGAGGTCTTCCTTGAACAACAACTCGACTATATTGTCGTCCTCCTCATCCCGTATGTCGTAAAATCCGGGTGCGAACTGCTCTTCTTCGAAGTCGTATTTTCCGAATACTACGCAGAACGTATCGTATTGAGGGTGGAACTCGTCGTACCGCGATTCGAATTCGGCGACGGAAATCTTCTCGAACGAATTTTCTTCGCAGTTCTCCCACAGAATGCCGATTGCCGATTTGGGTGCGTTGTGCATCAAGGCATAGAGCCAATGCGCTTTGAGTTTCATTTCATCGAGAAACTGTTTCAGGTCGTGTTTGAGAATGTCTGTTTTGTCGAAAGTCATGGTTTTATAATTTATTAAGGTTGTTAAAAAACGGCATTCGTCTCCGTTGTCCATAAGGCAGGCTGTAAGCCCGCACTATTTCTTCAAGAATGCCGCATGATGTTTTAATGCTGTTTACGGTTTATTCCGCTTCTCCGTTCAACAGCCACTGCACCGAATACTGCGGCAACAGTCCGTTTATTCGTTCGGCTATTTCGGCGGACATCTCTTTTTCGTCGTGTAATATGGAATACAGTTGATTCGGTGAAACAGTTCCGAGGCGGATTGCAAAGCCCAGGACCGATATTTGTTGTTCTTTGAGAACTGACCGCAGACGGTCGGATTGCGTTTGGTTTTCCATAGTCATACAAGATTTATTAGGTTGGTTGAGAAAGTTTTTAAGGTCGTTAGGGAGAAAAAAGAAAAAGGGCGCATTAGCAGCCCCTAATAGCAGATCTTGGAAAACCTTTAACACGGATGCTGTCCTGCGCCCAGTTGAGCCCTGCTCAATAAGAGCAGGACATAACTGGGACTGACAACTTTTATACCGTGTTAAACATCCTCCTAAGAGGTTTCCAAGTTTGCTATTAGGTATAAAGAGTTGTTTACCCTTTATAATGTTATGTCTTGTCGGCTACGCCGAATTATTCAATAGCAAAGGTAGCATAATTTCTGTATAATCATTATAAAAAACTTTCTACAAAGATAATCAGATTTTAATACTAATACAAGTATTAGCGCAAAAATTTCATTTAACCCGTTTATTTGTAATATGAAACGTAAAAGGCAACGACGCGATGAAATGCTTTTGAGCAAAATCGTGCTACGAGTTAAAGAACTTCGTAGCCTTTACAATCATACCCAAGAACAATTAAAAGAGGGTACAGGCTTAAATATTGCGAATTTGGAGGCGGGAGATAATTTTCCAAATATAACTACGATATCGATTATCTGCAAGTTCTATAATATTACTCTCGATGAGTTCTTCGCTCCGATGAAGTATCCTGTGAAAAAGTAAGACCTTAAATCGTTAAGAACTTTAACGTCGTTAAGGAAAAAACTCCCTGCCGACTTTAAAGGCGGCGAATTTTTGCCGCCGCGACCTTACAGCGGCAGGCATCCGGTCTGCCGCGTGACCTTATAGCCGACGACTAAAAGTCGTCGGCTGACTTTAAGGACTTTAATAAAACAGCACGTGATATCGCTCCGATGGGACATATATGCCCGTACATATCGAGATTGTCGGGCGGACGGAGTGTTGCGACTTCATTTCGCTGGCTCATTACGGCGAACTGAACGGCGATTCGATGCGCGACCCCGAAATGATTTTCGTTCTGCACAGGAAAAGCCGCCGATTCATTCCCTGCTATTATCGTAACGATTATATGGGTGTGGAGCAGTACGGTATCCGACGGACGGACGATGGCATCCTGCTGAACCGCCGCCTGCAAGCCGACCATACTGCATTCGCCAACCAGTGGCTGCGCAACATAGTCGCACAACAATGTATCCTATGAATGCTCGGCAACTGGTTGAAAACTGCGTGATAATGAACCAGACCGTACTGGTCGGGGAGTTGTCGGCTCGCGGGCTGTTGCCCGAGGAGTGTCTATGCACGTTCGACGGCGACATTATGGAGTGGTGGCTGATTGACGGCTGGCTTGCGGAGCGGCTCAAACGCGAGGGCGAATGTATCGTCGCCGCATTCGGATGCCGCTGGTGGGGGCGTACGACGAGCGGACAGGCTGTCTGGCTGGATGACGTAATCGGAAGGATTGCCCGCGGGTGAAATTATGTCCGTACAACTGTGGCGTAATCGTATATTGCGGATAACCAGCCTTATACGGTTTGTACTGAAACACCGCTGCTGCCCCTTTTCGGCAGTTTCGGGTCGTTTTTGCGGCTAAACCGCGACGGCGTGTTGCAATATTATATTGTAACACGCTTTTTTGTCGGCGAAACATCCGATTTCAGGCGTGCATCATGCGAAAAATACGAAAATCAACACCCCAATCTGCAACAAACAAAATTTCATATCAAGACAGCCGTCTGTTGGAAATGAAATTTGTTTTGCGGAACTTTGCGGGTGCAAATTCGACTAAAATTCATGACAATACCCCGAAAGAGTGTTGCGTATTCGGAAACAATCGCTAACTTTGCGAAGCAGTCCTGCGGGACGGCAGACATATTAGTTTAGTGAAAGTGTTTCGCTAATCCTTATTGATAAAATTTGGCGATTTTAAGAATACAAGGATAGGCAGTACGAACACTCATCGCCGTGTATAGAGATATATCGTTCGATATATTCTATATCGGTGTGGGGTATTGTTTATTTGTATTCGGGCTACGCCAAATGCCTATCAATAGATAAACGGACGACCTCACACTTTCTTTTTATACATAACCCGCCAAATATGGGGTCGGTGCGGCGAAAATAAGTTTACTATGAATAATATTATTACGCCAGAATCATTATGGAAAATAATGTTGGCGAAAAAATCCATTTTAGGTTATAATTATGGATTTACAATTCCATTTGTTGTAGGTGCTTATTATAAACGGGGATTTTTGAGTGAAGAAGATCTTATGTCATCGAAATGTATCGGATTCGTATTTACAAAAATTCTTGAAACTGTCGAAGAAGATAATCCAGTGAAACTGTTCGATTGTTCAAACGTTCATTCGCCTATATTACAATATGTTTCAACTCGCATAACGACGGAAGAGGCACAATATATAATAGACACTCACCCGAATCTCAATAAGAAGATTTATTGGAACTCTTATTTTAAGAATATTCATGATTTTGAGTCTCTTGTAAATGAATTTTGGAATTGGGGAGAGAATGAGAAATACTCGCAATTGATTATCGAGCATAGGTTCAGCCGTCAGCCTGGCAAATGGGAGCAGTTTAACGAAGATGAAGAAGAATTTATTAAAAACTTATAAAATTATGAAGAAATTTTTACTGTTTGTAACCGTCGCAATAATGCTTGCCGCCTGCTCTACGGACACGACCGAGAATGTTGCATCAACTTTACCGTATGATGTTTTGTATGTATCGGTCGGCGATGAAGATGAATCACGTATCCAACTCGACGGGAACTCCCGAATCGTCTGGAACGAAGGCGATAAGGTCTCGGTATTCAACAAGACCAACGGTAACGAATGCTGGCAATTCGACGGCAAAACTGGCGACAGGAGCGGGACGCTGTCGAAAGTCAGCGGCAATGCAGGCTTGATAAGTACTGATGAAGTCATTGCACTGTATCCTTACGACCAGAAATGCGCCGTCAGCGGCAATATGATAACTACTACGATTCCTGCAACGCAGAACTACCGAGCCGACAGTTTCGGTGATGGCGGAAGTATTATGGTAGCCGTCAGCGACGATGATAATTTGTTTTTCGACAGTGTTCTCGGCTGGATAAAATTGAGCCTGACCGATGACCTCGAACGGAAGGTGCAATCCATCGTATTGAACGGTAATAACGGAGAAAAACTGGCTGGAAGCATTATTATAGATGCAAGCACGCAAAAGGTGTATATGGAAGGGAATAACATTTCTTCCATAACTCTCGATTGCGGTGAAGGCGTGCAGTTGTCCAAAACGGCTCCTACTTATTTTTATATTGCATTGGCTCCGCAAGCATTTGCAAAAGGAGTGACGGTAGATGTCAAAACTATGGACGGCAAATTATTAAAAAAATATTATGAACAGTCTTTCTCCGTAACTCGCAATCGTATATATACGATAAAAGCGGGCAATCTCCAATCGGCAAACAATACGATATTTTATACTACTGATGACGGCAAACCTGTTATAATGGGTAAGACAGAAGGGTTCGGAGCAAACTTCATATCTAATACATACGAGAACGGACAAGGCATAATCCGATTTGACAGAAATATTGCATCGATTCCAGATTCTGCATTTAAACATTGCGAAACATTGACAAGCATTACTATTCCTGACAGTGTTACCTCGATTGGAGGTGGCGCATTCGCAAATTGCAGCAGCCTGACAAGCATTACTATCGGCAACTGTGTTACGTCAATCGGATATGCGGCGTTCTATAATTGCTTCAACCTGACAAGCATAACCATTCCCGACAGCGTTACGAAAATCGGACAGGATGCATTCCGTGAATGCAGCAATCTGACAAGTGTTACAATCGGAAACAGCGTTACGTCAATCGGAAGTTTTGCATTCGCCAGTTGTAGCAGTCTGACAAACGTTACTATCGGCAACAGCGTTACGTTAATCGGAAGTTCTGCATTCCGTGAATGCAGCAGCCTAACAAGCATAACCATTCCCGACAGCGTTACGATAATCGAAAGTTCTACATTCGTCGGATGTAGCAGTCTGACAGCATTCTACGGCAAATATGCATCGGCTGATAACAGGTGTTTAATCACGAACGGAATACTTTTTGCGTTTGCGCCATCTGGATTGACTGAATATATTATTCCCAACAGCGTTACGGGAATTGGAAGTTCTACATTCGCCAGATGTAGCAGTCTGACAAACGTTACTATCGGCAACAGCGTTACGTCAATCGGAAGTTCTGCATTCCGTGAATGCAGCAGCCTAACAAACATAACCATTCCCGATAGCGTTACGTCAATCGGAAATTATGCATTCAACAGTTGCAGTAACCTGACAAGCATCTATTGCAAGCCTACAACTCCGCCGACATTAGGTGTGACTGTATTTTCCGGCACACCGTCCGATGCAAAAATATATGTTCCGACAGCATCGGTCAATGCTTATAGATCGAAGTACGGATGGTGTGATTATAGTTCCAGTATAGTCGGTTATGATTTTTAAACTTAAAAATATACAGAATATGAAAAATTTATCGGTTATTGCGCTTGTCGGCGCAATGTTTATGGCGACAGGATGTGCCAAGGACGATGCTAACGGCGGCAAGGCGGACATTTCTACGAAAATCGAGGACGCGAATTTCAGAAAGTATTGTATCAGTAATTTCGATTTGAACAAAGACGGGAAAATCTCCAAAGACGAAGCCGCAATGGTTGAAACCATAAATGTCGTAAGCGACAGAAGCATATACTCCATTAAAGGAGTAGAGACGTTTCCGAATCTGAAAAATTTGTCGGTGGAAAACCAGAAACTGGAAAGCGTAGACATAAGCAGTCTCAATCTGTCGTACTTCTCGTTCAAGGGCTGTACGAACCTGAAAAGCATAAACCTTAACGGAAATACCGCTTCGATTGGAAATTGCGCTTTCGACGGCTGTACGAATTTAAGGGATGTCGTTATTCCCGAGTCCGTAACTGTTATCGGTTACAGGGCATTTTTCGAATGTGTCAATATAAAGAATATTCGTATTCCCGACAACGTGAAGAAGATTGAAGGTTCGGCATTCTACGGATGCACGGGCTTGACGGCAATCGCAATTCCCGACAGCACGACATCGCTCGGCGATTATGTCTTCGCCGATTGCACCAATCTGTCTGATATTGCGCTTGGAAACGGCATTTACAATATCGGGCATTCGGCGTTCGCTGGATGCAGCGGTCTTACGGACATTACGATTCCTTCAAGTGTCGTCAATATTGAAGGTGCGGCATTCTCGGAGTGCAGTTTTACAAATGTAGAGATTCCCGAAGGTGTCAAATCGATTGGAAGCGGAGTATTCGCTCATTGCAACAAATTGACGAGTGTTACTATTCCAGCCAGTGTTACCTCGATTATCGGAGGTCTGTTTGTCGGTTGCAGCAATATAATAGACATATATTGTCCTGACTTTGCAAAATGGTGTGAAATCGAGTTTTCATCATCTACATTGAACAATCGGGTAAATTTATATCTGAATGGACAACTGGTTGCGGGAGATACGGTAATCCCAAATGGAGTTACGAAAATCGGAGATTTTGCATTCAGCGATTATCGCGCCTTGACAAGTGTAACTGTTCCCGACAGCGTTACTTCAATCGGTCGTTTCGCATTTGGCAATTGCAGTGCTTTGACAAGCGTAACCGTCGGCAGCGGCGTTGAAAAAATCGGAAATTCCGCATTCGATGGATGCAGCAATCTGTCGGGTGTATTTATTGGAGATGTTGCAAAGTGGTGCGCCGTAAAATTCGGAAACGTTACCTCTAATCCTTTGTGCTACGCTGGAAAATTATATCTGAACAGCGAGTTGGTTACGGATTTGGTAATTCCCGACAGTGTTACCTCGATTGGTGGTTACACATTCTATAATTGCAGTGCTTTGACAAGCGTAACCATCGGCAGCGGCGTTGAAAAAATCGGAACTGAAACGTTTGGGAATAGCCGTAATCTTACAAACATTTATTGTAAGCCGACTACACCTCCGACATTGGGATTGAATGTATTTTATAATATCTCGACCTCGGCTAAAATATATGTTCCGCGAGCATCCGTAAACTCTTATAAATATGCAAGCGGTTGGAGCAGTTATGCGTTGAAAATTACAGGCTATGATTTTTAACCCCGATATTCAATTTATTAAAACCATGAAGAAACTAATTACTTTCGCCGTATCGATTGCGGCACTCGTGTTATCGTCGTGCAAGTACAACGACAATGAAATCTGGAACAGCGTCCATGGCTTGGAAGACCGCGTGGCGAAATTGGAGGAACTGTGCAAGCAGATGAATACCAACATTTCGTCGCTTCAAACTATTGTAACCGCATTACAGGGCAATGATTATGTTACGGGCGTAACCCCTGTCATGCAAAGCGGCAAGGAAATCGGTTATACGATTACGTTCAGCAAAAGCAGCCCTATCACAATTTTTCACGGCAAGGACGGTGAAAATGCCGCCCCAGTCATAGGCGTAAAGAAAGATACGGACGGCATCTATTACTGGACGCTCAATGGCGAATGGCTGACCGACACGGCTGGCAGCAAAATCAAAGCCGAGGGAACTGACGGTAAAGACGGTGCCGACGGAGAAGATGGAGAGAACGGAACTACGCCACAATTCAAAATCGAGAACGACTATTGGTTTATCTCCTATGACAACGGCGATACATGGAAGCAACTCGGCAAGGCTACGGGCGATGACGGCAAGGATGGCGTCGGCGGCGATACGGTGTTTACAGGTGTGGACTACAAGACGAGCGGCGACTATGTAATCTTCACTCTGGCTGACGGTACTCAGATAAAACTGCCTACATGGTCGGCATTCGAAGCATTGCAGCGTCTGTGCAATCAGACGAACACCAATTTGTCGGCATTGCAGACGATTGTAACCGCATTGCAGAACAATGACTGGATTACGGGCGTAGACCCGCTTACGGAGAACGGCAAAATAGTAGGCTACACCATCAAGTTCGCAAAGAGCAATCCGATAGTAATCTATAATGGCAAGGACGGTGCGGATGGCATGGATGGTAATACGCCAGTTATCGGAGTGAAGGAAGACGAGGACGGCATCTATTACTGGACGCTGAACGGTGAGTTTATCGTTGTGGAGGGGCAAAAGGTTCAGGCACAAGGTACGAACGGCGGCAATGGGTCTGACGGCAAGGACGGAGTTACGCCGCAACTCAAAATTGAAAATGGATACTGGTTCATCTCCTACGACAACGGTGCGACGTGGACGCAGTTGGATAAAGCGACTGGCGAAGACGGCAAGGACGGAGCCGATGGCAAGGATGGCGAAGGAATCACCGTGTCGCAGGATGAGGGCAATGTCTATTTTACGCTGCCCGACGGGACGGTGATAACTATTTCGAAAACGGGACAAACTGTCGATTCGAATATTATCCAGTTCGAGGATATATCTGTTAAAGCGATTTGTGTTGCAAATTGGGATACGGACGGCGATGGAGAACTGTCATATGAAGAAGCGGCGGCAGTTAAATCTATTGGAACCACATTTAAAGAGAAGACAATTCGTTTCTTTAATGAATTTAGGTACTTTACTGGCGTAACAGAGGTGGAATACCGTGCATTTTTCAAATCTACTCTATTGAAAATAATTCTACCTCCAAATATTACTAATATTGGAGAAGAGGCTTTTTATCGATCTAATATAACCTCAGTTACAATTAATAATAAGATTCAAAATATTGCAAAAAAAGCTTTTGATTATTGTGAAAGTCTTTTATATGTCGTATTTGAAAAAGGATCTTCTATGGTTCAATTTAATGGAGATTATATAAACGGATCTTTCTCTGACTGTACAAAATTGAAACAGATTCAATTTCCGATGGGTATTGCTATTCTGTCTGGGGATGTGTTTTATAAATGTACATCATTACAAACTGTATCGTTTGAAAAAGAATCTAAATTGAAGGCTATTCAATCTGGAAATGATGAATTTGGTCATAAAACATATCCGTTTAAAGGATGTTCAGCGCTAACAGAAATAAACCTGACAAATTGTACGGAATTGTCAATAATAAGCGATTATGCTTTTTTCCTTGATGACAAAACAAGTTTGCCTATAAAAACATTAAAGATTGGAGCAACTATTCCGCCTATATGCGGAGAAAAAGCATTTACCACGGCAACGACATACAATGCAGAACTTATTGTTCCCAAAGGTTGTGCCGAGGCTTATAAAAATGCAACGGGATGGAAAAAGTTTAAAACAATAACAGAATTTGAATAATTAATCTTTTCCTGCGGTGTTTCGGCATCGCAGGAAAATTAAAAACAGAAAAACATGGAAAATTTAAGAAAAGTTGAGTATTATGTATCCAATAGATATGACCCTAATGCGGGTCATAGGGATGGAGGAGAAGAAGGCGATAATGATACGGCAATAGGGTTATTTCATCGATTCGCAGACTCTTATCATATTGATAATGGAACATATTATCCTTTGACGGAAGCGATTATTGAAGATGAAACTTCGGGAGAGGTATTGCAAATTGAAAGTAAACGGGTCAAACGTTTTATTAAAGAATGATTTTGTATGAAAGATTTTGTTAATAGAGTAAAAAAGAATTGGAAGAGCCTTATTTGTTCTATCCCGAGTTTAATTTTACTTACAATAGGCAATTTGTGGTGTACAATTGTCGGTCTCATTTTAGGTGTTATGGCAATTGGTTTCAATCTTTATTCTTCTGATATGGAGTGGGAAGAATTTGAGTAATCTGTTGATGATAAGTACGACCTCGGACGGGCGGTTTATATTATGCCTCTCTGTCCAAGGTTGTCCTTTCTATATTGAAGATTGTATATGTTTTTTCATTTCCTCTAAAAGATTTGTTGTTGCATTCCTCCAATTATTATTTACTAAATCAACGGTTATTAAGTCTACGCCAAGTCCAACCAACAAATCATGTTTTGACCTTTGTTTAGTATTTTGAGGCTTAATGTCTGTCTCTTATACACATCTCCGAGCCCACGAGACGC
>ERZ1027188.253-NODE-253-length-23997-cov-6.745886_pt1 | contig 23997 bp, 16 predicted proteins | sample MGYA00519273_ERZ1027188 | MGnify/ENA primary metagenome ERZ1027188 (study PRJEB26926, sample SAMN06164623) | human gut metagenome | biome: ENVO:00009003; feature: ENVO:2100002; material: ENVO:00002003 | host: Homo sapiens | place: USA | collected 2012 ... | reverse complement strand
ATTCGAAAGGGAAGCAGAAACGCGTGCCATGACATACTTTGCAAAATGCAATACTTATCGCAAGATTTTTCAATTAAAAAATAGCCAGACTTTCACGCCATGATTTGTGCAAGTTGTTCATTGAACGCTCTGGCTGCCGTTGTCCGTCCCAAAATCTCCCGTGGGTAGTTGTTCATCCAGTCTGCCGCTGCGATGATCTCCTCGTCCGGCACCTCGTCGAAGTTCGTGCCCTTCGGGAACAGCCGCCGGAACATCTTGTTCAGATTCTCGTTGCTGCCGCGCTCATAGCTGCTGTACGGGTGGCAGTAGTACATCTTCGTCCGCTGCCCGCCGAAGATGGAAGTCTCCATGCCCTCACAGTCAGAGAACTCGCTGCCGTTGTCCACGGTGATGCTGCGGAAGATTTTGCTGAACAGCGCGCCATACTTCCGCTCCAGTCCGTTCAGCGCCGCCACCACGTTCTCCATGGTCGCGCCGTACATGGGCAGCGTGATCTCGTTGCGGCTCAGTCTCTCCGTCAGTGTCAGCACGCACTTCTTCGTCTTTTGCTTGCCCTTCACAGTGTCCATCTCCCAGTGAAACGGCTCTTCCCGCTGGTTTATTTCCTCCGGCCTGCGTTCGATGCTCTCGCCCTGCGGTGGACGCGATGCCGAGCGCACACGATTGTATCCGCGCTTGGTCTCTCCATGCAGCGGCAGGTCTTTGTTGGTGATGTTCAGAAATACGCCGTTCGTGATGTAGTTGTAGATGGTCTTCTCGCACACGCGCACGGAAAACTGTTTTCCCTCCAGTTCAATGTCCATCAGGACAGCAGCGGGGCTGCGCCCCTCGTCAGCGATCTTGCGCTCAATGTAGTCCGCCAGCGCATAGTCATTCCCCAGCTTGATCGGTCTGCCCTTGGCGGTCTTTCCGTATTCATACTGTTGTTGCGCGATGTCGGCGGAGTAGCGCTTGTCCGTGGTGTAGTCGCCGTTCAGGTGGTCGTACATCACGCCCGGACGCTTCAGCTCCCGGTACACGGTGGTGTAGTTGACGCGCAGCGCGTCCGCGATCTCCTGAATCCCGGCTCCGCCGTTGTACATCTGCTCGATCTTCAGTCTGTCAGTGTAGGTCAGGTGGTGGAACCGCTTGAACTTTCTCTCCATGCCGTGTTTCTCCTTTGCGCTTTCTTGCGCTTATTCTAAAGCTGATTACGGCAGGTGTCAATATATGCAAAATCCCTCCGCCCGCAGGTGGAGGGATTATTCTTTTCCCAGCAGCCAGTCCGTGCTCACGCGCAGCACCTCGGCCAGTATCGGCAGCTCAAAGTCCGGCACCACGCGCTTGCCGGTTTCAATTCTGCTCACGGCCATCTGTCCCAGCTGAAGACCGGCCAGCTGCAGCTTCGCCGCCAGCTCTTCCTGCGACCAGCCCATACGCATTCGCGCCTCGCGCACCCGCTCGCCGCATAGATTAAAGCGATCTCCCAGTGTATACAGCCGCACAGCTCCGCCTCCTCATAATCATCTTTTGCATATTCTTGCTTGAACTTACCATGTCTTCGTGTTAATCTTATAAAAAAGATGATTAGACGGAAAATATTTTTTGGAGGTATACCTATGAAATGGCTCGTATATGGCTGCGGTCTTCTGATTTCCAGCGCCGCGCTTGTTGCTCTCTCCATGTCCGGTGTGTTTCCTGCCCTCGGCGGTATCGGCTCCGGGCTGTTGACAGTCTGCGTCTACTTTCTCGGTGTATATCTCGCGCCGCGCCTCATCATTCATCGCCTTCAGCAGCGTGTTTCGAAAGAGAAGCCCGAAGATATTGTTACCATTGAGCCAAATCGTAAGCCCGTCCGCCGCGATGTCGTCGGCTATCAGCTGGCTATATTTATCCTTGTTTGTGCAACGGTTCTCCTTGCTCTCCGATGCGGCAGTGCGTCCGCCGAAGTCGATGGCTTACAGGCTCAGTTGGAAGAGCAATATCGCGACCGTTATGAAGAAGGCTATGCAGATGCCGAAAGTACCGCTTATGAAAGCGGCTATGATGCCGGGTGTAAAGATGGCTACAGCACCGGCTATGCCGACGGAGATGCTGCTGGCCGCAGTGCAATCCTGTCTGCTTATTACGATGAGCTGTGCTTCTTCCGCAATGGCGCCTGTATCGTCACGGAAGAAGGCTATCGTTATCACCACTATGGCTGCCATCACATTGCAGGGCGCGAGTATTGGATATACAACACCGAGTTGGCAGAATATAAAGGCTATTCTCCCTGCATTGATTGTTGGGAAGATGGGCTTTTGACAATTATACTGAGCTGATAACGAAGCAGAACACCGCCGGGTCTCCCCGGCGGTGTTCTTGTCTTATCCCTTCGGCAGTACCAGCCCGCCGGTGTAGCTTGTGCCATCCGGCAGCACGATGCCGCTCTCTGTCTCAGCATTCAGCGCATCGTAGACTTTCTGCCCCACGCTGGTGCTGTACGGGTTTTTCGCAGGCTTCCAGCTCTTGTTTGCCAGCTGCCACAGTGCAGCCTGCTGCGTCACCGTCAGGCTCTGCCCGCCGCCTGCTCCCGGCAGTACGATACCGTTACCGCCGCCGCCCATAGAATCAATGGCCGCTTCCACCTCTTCCTGCTTGAACGTGCCGTTGCCGTCAAAGTCGAACTTCGGCAGCAGCTCCCGGAATGCGACATACGCTTCCGGTGTCACGCCGTAGCTGTATCCCGTCTGCAGCTTGCTGTACTCGCTCTCCTGCATCATCTCGCCCAGCACGTTCATCTGCTCTTCGGTGCTCAAGCCCGCATCCACCACTGCGCGGTAACGCTGCAGGCCGCTCACGCTGTCCTTGCCGTCCTCCGGCTCCAGTGCGTTCAGGCTGTTTGCCAGCTCATAGGCTGCGTCATCACTCAGTCCCGCCGAAACGAAGCTGTCGTACCGTGCTGCCTCCGCCGGAATCTGACTGTAATACTTGAAGCAGTCCCGCACGGTTTCCGCCTGCTCTGCGGTCAGATTCTGGCTGTTCACCCAGCGGGAGAACTCCACCGCCTTCTCTGATGCGCCGCTGTACTTCTCGTTGACGGTGGTGTACTCGTTCTGCACCTTCAGGAACGTGTCAAAGTCCAGCCCCGCCTGCTCGAATGCCATAATGTCATCGTCTCGGCTCGTGGTGTAGCTTCCGTCTTCCTGCTTCTCGCCGAATAGGCATCTGTACATCTCCCGCTTCTCGTCGTCCGTCAGTGGGCTTTCCGCCAGCGCGGTGCGCTTTGCGTTGGATGCTTCTGCTCCTTTCAGGCTTCCCGCGTTTTTAACATCCAGCAGCACCTGCGTCACCGCGCCCATGTCTGCGTCGCTGTCGGCCAGTGTGTCCATCAGCTCCCGCTCCTTGTCGGTTGCCATCAGCCCATAATAGGCCACGCTCTTTCCGTCGCCGGAGATGTCTGCGGCCTGCAGCACTCTTCGTTCCGCTTCGGCCTTGCTTTCCGTCTCCGTTTTCTTCGTTCCGCGCAGTTCCTTCAGCAGGTTGTACGCATCTTCTTCCGGCACGCCAGCCTCCGTCATTCCCTGATAGGCGGCAGTCTCCTTTGCGCCAAAGCTCTTGAATCCGCTCTCTACCCAGTCTCTTCCGGTCTTCAGTGAGGTTTTCCCGAACAGCATGGCTTGCCCCGCGTTCAGTGCAGCCTGCCACGGGTCATCGTTGTATACCGGGTACTGCAGCAGATCATTGCCTTCGGCATCCACCGAATAGCTTCCGCCTTTGATCGTGGCGCTCAGTCCTTGGTAAATCTTCTTCAGCTGTCCGCCGCCGAACGGAAGCGCCAGATAGGTCAGCGGGTTCATCAGTTCTTTGCCCGCCGTGGCCAGCTTCTTCTTGGTGCTCCATGTGTCGCTCGTCACAGTCTTCAGCAGGTTGTCCCAATCCGGCAGAGCGCTGCTGATCGGGACGCGCCCGCCGCCCAGCACGCCGCCGATGAACGGCAATTCCTCCGCCACATCGCCCAGCGTTTCGGTCACGGTGTCGTAGACGTTTTTCTTCTCCGTCTCAAAAGACGGCATATCGCCTGTCACAGCACCTACGCCCAGCTCCACAAGGTTCGGCAGCTCATATCCGGTGATGTCGCCCACGGTGTCGTTCAGGATGCCCAGCGGATCAAGCGCCGGTCTGCGTCCGATGAAATATTCGTAGACTTCATCGTACAGCCATGCGCCGAGGAAGAACTTGAACAGTGCCATTGCCAGCGCCGCCAGCCCCTTCTCCTTGTATGCGCGCGGCATATCCTTGAAGAGATAGCTCAGCTGGTTGTTGACCTCCAGCTGGAACTGCGTGAAGACCTTCGTCAGCGGATTGCTCCGATTGAACAGTGTCGGCGTGGAGCCTTTGCTGCGGTCAGCCATCACGCCCGCTGTCCAGTTGTCCGCCTCCGTCATGGCGGCAGTCTCGCTCATCCCACGCTTCAGGTTCTGGTTGTACCGCGCACGCACCAGACTTCCGGCGGTAAACTGGTCGATATACTCCATCGGCGAAGACATGGTGGCCGATGCTTTCTGTGCCCATGTCCGCACCAGCGGGTCGCTGCCCTTACGGTTGGTCAGGAAGGCAGACGCATCCACAATGCCGTCGTTTTCTTTGAAGCTCTGCAGCGTCTGCCACATGCCGCGCAGCAGTTCCCCACGGTCAAGCATCGCGCCTCCCTGCGTCAGCGGGATGAAGTTGGTCAGCCACGATGCCGGGTTAATGGCCACCATGTTGGCAGCCACGCGGCTCTCCAGTCCCTTCACAAGGTTGTACATGTTTCTGCCCAGCGCCTGCTCCATGTTGCGGTCTGCGCGGCTCTTCTTGTTGGCCAGCAGGTTGGTGTACTCCTCCAGCTCCACCACGAAGTTCGACAGCGCAAACCGCCCGTCTTCGTAGATGCTGTCGATCTTGCTGCGCTTCTCTTCCTCTGTCAGCCGCGTGTCGGCGTACACCGTGTCCACCTGCTTGCGGATGCCCTCGTCGCCGGTGCGGTAGCGCGCCTGCGTCGCCAGTGCCCGCAGCTTCTGGATGTTGTCGGTCTGATAGATAACGTCCGCCACGCCCTCGATGTATCGGTCGAAGCCCTCCACCGCGTCATAGGCCGTGTCGAAGCCGAGGCGCTGCTGTGCATTGCCGAACCACTGGATGCCCGGTCGGAAGGTGTGCGTCAGTCCGTTGATGGTGGTGGGCAGTGCCGTCACCTGTGTGTCAATGCCCAATGCCTTGCCGAACAGCCCCATGATGCCGTCGCCGTCACCCGGCTGGAAATGTGGGAAGTATCCGCTGCGGTAGTTCACCGGCTCGTACCCGTTGCGTACTCTGGCCTCGTTCATCTGCTGGAACAGCTCGTCGTAGATGCTGCGGAACTCCTCCACCGCGTGCTCGATCTTTGCCTTGTCCAGCTGCGGGTTCTGCTTCCACATCTCCTGCACAATACCGCGCCAGTCGCTCAGCGTCTTTCCGTCCCGCTCCGCCATGCGCCCTCTGCTGTTCTCCAGCATCCGGATGTTGTCCATCGATTCGCCCAGCAGCTGCACGGCGTGCGCTTCAGAGATTTTGCCCTCCTTCTGCATGGTCTTCGTTTCTTTAGTGCTCAGGTTCAGCGCCCGTACCCGCTCGCGCATTTCGTTCTTCAGTCTCGTGGACTTTGCCTGCGCCTCGTGCACCGGTGTGAAATACTCTGCAATGATCTCCTGCGCCAGCTTTTTGTCCTTCACGATGTCAAGGATATTGCGCTCCATCGTTTCGCGGGAATAGAGAATACCGGCTTTCTTATCCTTCCAGTCGTTTGCAGTCTCTAAGAACTTGTCCGCTTCTTCCCGCAGCTTCGCCCGCTGGCTCTGCTTGTACTCCGTCAGCAGCTTCACCAGCCGCTCGTACTCCGTTGTGGCCTCATATACAGCGGTGATGCCCTTCACATTGTCCGTTTTCGGGTCAAGGTGCTCCAGCTCGATCTCACCCTTCAGCAGCCGTCCCAGCTGCACATTGTCGTGGTCGGTCAGCAGGTTCTTCGCTTTTGCTTTCTCCGATTCCCACCGCGCCTTCTTCAGCTGCTTGTAGGCTTCTGTGACCTGTTCCGTTGTCATCGGTGTCTCCGCCGCTGCGTTTGCCTTTGCCGCACGCTCGTCAGCATAGCGTTTCACAGTGCGCAGGTCTCCAATGGTGTCTCCGATGGCAGCATCAAAGTCATTCTTCGCCCAGCGCTTGAACTCCTCCGCATCTCGTCCATAGTATTCGCTCAGGGATTTCTCCGTTTTTTCGATGCTCTGCGCCACTTCAAACATGCGCACCAGTTGGTCAGCCGGATGCGTCAGATCATCCGGGAACAGCTCCGGTGCCATGTCCTGCAGCTCCTGATACGCCACATCCACCGGCAGCCCGCCCTCGTTGACGATGCGCAGCCGCCCGAAGGCGCTCTTTCTGAAGTCATTGAAGTCCGCAATGTCGTGCTTGTCTTCCTCCGATATGGTCACAGCCTGCGTGCGAAGGTGATCTTTGATGTCCTTATACTGCTGGTAGAACTCCTCATCCACCACAATGCCCTCGCTGTATGCCTGCTCAAACAGCTCCGCCGCCGTCTCTTCCGAAACGCGCCCGGTGGTCAGGTACTCCTCGCTGATCTGCTGCGCGATCTTCTGCAGGTATTCCCTCTGTGCAAAGCGCGGCACGCTCAGCGCGCGGCTTACGCGCCCAACAAGGGCGTTTTCAGCCCGCTTCAGGTAGTCCTGTGCCTTCTTCGGCAGCGATGTACGGATGCTGTTCTTCTTCTCTTCGTCCTCCGCCGTCGGCAGCGTCGCCTCCGCCGTTTCCTCCTCTGTGACGGAATATTGCAGCGTCCGTTCATCAGTTGGCATGGTGAAACGCTCCACCACCGCATCGCGGTTTTCATAGCTCAGCGGCAGCAGGTTATGCACCCGCACCTCCGCGTCAGACCATGTGCCACCGAAGTCCTGCCCGGTCAGCGTCAGCTCTCCGATCTCGCTCTTGGAATACTTGTTGGAGGAATCGAACAGCAGCACCGGGATTTGTTCCACGCCTGCATTCCGCATGGCCACCGCGCGGTGCCGCCCCTCATGTCCCTGTACCTCTCCGGTTTCGTGGTCGATGTTCAGCTGGATAGGCTGCCACCTTGTGGCTTCGCCCAGTTTCTCCGCGTCCAGTTCCTTGCTGTGCTGCTCCACGATCTGCCGTCCGCCCTCGCTGGTGGTCAGGTTCAGGAAGTCATCCGGTGTCATGTAGGCAATGTACGCCTTCGCATACTTCGGGCTGCTCTTTGCTGCATAGTCTCTCAGGTAGGTGTCAATGGTGCTTTCCTTCAGTTTGACCGCTCCGTCATACTCTCCGCCTTCGCTGATAGAGAACCGGATGTCCGGATTGTCTGTCGGGTTTTCGTTGGTGACGCTCTTGATCTGTTCCGGGGAGAAGGCGATGTATACCGCGTCCGGCGTTCCGTTGTCGTCCATCTCGATGTCAGTGGACTTTACGATGATACCGTCATGCCCGCCTTCCTGCGCCCAGCGCTTCAGGTCTCCGTGCCGGATGTCTGCCTGTCCGATTGCACTGCCCCAGCCTTCGTCCTCAATGACAAGCGGGTTTTTCAGATTCAAATAAACCTGCATGATTTCCCCCTTGCCCTTGTAGCCGGTCGCCTCTCGTGCATACCCGGTTGCATCCTCAACGTATGGGCTAAAGTAAAATCCGAGATCACTGCCTCTGTCTGCAAAGTTTTCCCCGATGTGTGCCTTATCGAAGACCGTAAACTTTGTTCCGGTTCCATGGTAGAGCGTCAGCAGCCGTCCCTCGCCATCCACCGCTTTGCTGTCCTTGAAGAACTCTTGCTGTGCTTCCGTCAGCTGCCTGCCGTTACTGTCCTCGCTGATGGAGAACTTCACCCCCTCCAGCCCGTTCACCAGCGCCTTCCGCTGTTCGTCGTTGCCGGTCTCGTACTGTATGATGTTCACGCCCGTGGCCGCCTTCACCGCTGCGATCTCTTCCGCCGGTGCGCTGGTTGGCGCGATGATGGCCGCCGCCTCGCTGAAGGGGACTACTCTCTGCGCCTTCGCCTCGTAGTATCCCGTAGGGATGTTGGCTGCGCGGTCAATGAGCGCAAGGATGCTCTTGGCGTGCCCGTCGGATATGGCATAACCTTCCTTGCGGAACGCCGCCTTCACCGCCGCCACGGTTTTCTTCCCCTTGGCCGCTTCTGCGATGATGCCGCTCAGGTTTTGCTCCTCTTCGAAGCTGTTGTCGTACTTGTGCATCGTGGTGAGCATCAGATCGTTCACCACACGGTCAAGATAGATGCCGAGGTCTCGCAGCGCCTTCTCGTGTTCCTCTTCGCTCACCGTGCGCAGTCTCGCCTCGTCCGCGTGCATCTCGTCCACGTTCCGATATTCCCGCGTGGCCGTTGCCGCCAGTGTCTCCGGTGTCACGCCGTACATGTTCGCGCCCTTGGCCGCCGCCATGTTCATGGCCTTCACGATGTTCTCCGCCGTGTAGTTCCAGTGTGTCTGTGCAAAGCTGCGTCTGCCGCTGTCGGTCACTACATCCTCGCCGTTGTAGATGCCCCGCTCGCCCAGCAGCCCCTCCAGCTGTGGCTGCACCCAGTCTTTCACCGTCCGCAGCGCATCGTTCCAGCTTCCGCCCGGTGCGATCATCTCCATCATCTTGGCCGCCGTGGCTTCCTTGTCGATCTCGCCCGCGCTTCCGCCGCTCTCATAGAACTCCTGCGTGCTCCGGATGAAGTCCTCCACCCGGTTAGGGAACACGTTGTTCTTCATGTAGTAGTCGATGCGCTTCTCCTTGGATTCCGGTCTGCGGTTCAGGAAATTGGCGTGCTCCTCTGCATAGACCTCCCGAATGGCCTGCTCCGCCGGTTTCATCTCTTCCGCTGTCAGGCGCTCGCCGGTCATCAGCTTCACCGCCAGCCGCGCCACTTCCTGTTCGCCCACCGTGTCAAGGTATCTCCGGATGGTCGCGTTGCTGAAGAAACGATCGAACTGCTTGTCGCGGTACACCGGTTCAAGGCTCTTGCCCTCGCTCTGAAGGAATGCCGCCTGCACCTCCGGATGGTTTGCCAGCTTGTCGGCGATCTCTTCCGGCTCCCATCTGGTCTCATTCTCCAATCCGATCTTGCCCAGCGTGCCGCTGCCTTGGAAAACGCCGCCCGCAAACTGGCTGGACAGGTTCTTGATGTTCTCATCGAACGCCCGCCGCGCCTCGTAGTTCACCTCGCGCTCTACCAGCGCATTGTCCTTTGTCGGTGTCCATGCGTCGCCGCCGTACACCTTGTTACGCGGGTCCGCCTCCGGGTCTATGGTGGCACGTGGGAACACTACGCTGGTATCTCCGTACTTCGTGTGCCCCTCCGCCGCGTCCACGATGGCCACGGAAGGGGATGGGATGCCGCCCCAGTTCAAGGCCGCGTCACGAATAACAGACCAGTCCTTGTTGTGTACGGCGATCAAGTCTTTCGTCCGCTCCACCGGCTCGTCGATGGAGAAGCGCTTCTTGACAGGCGGCAGCTTCTCTGCTACACTATCGTCAGAGACGGATGCAGTGCTTCTGGCAGCTCCCGGTGACGGGTTCGTGCTTATTGCTGCATCCGCCTCTTTTTCTGTAAAAGAGGTCGGCTGCAGGTTTAGCACATCATACAGTGCCATGCTTCCATTTTTCTTCATGCCTACCACCACGTCCGCCGTGTAGTCGTTTCCGCCCACTCGCAGCAACACATTACCTCTGGCGAAGTCCGTGATTCTGTCCTTGCGCGGATGGTTTAGCCCTTCGTTCACCCAGTCCGTCGTTGCGCGCAGGATTTCGTCGGCATTGTCCGTGGCGCGTAGCTTGTCCGCGTGCAGCTGCGGGTCGTTGTTATAGAGCCACTGCATGTACCGGGAGAAAGTCATCTCCTGTCTGCTTCTGCCGTCAATCTGAATTTCGTTGTTCCCCACGGTGATGCCGTTGGGGAACTTTTTCTTCAGGTTCTCCTTGACGGTCTTCACCCAGTCTGCCTCCGGCACGCCCGCAAGGATGTCCTGTTCCACCTCCACGAACGGCTTGTTGTCCGTGGTCTTTCCGATGGCGTAGCCATCCCCACTGTCAGCAAATACCGTGTCCTCGCTTCCATAGTCAGGCGATGTCTCCCGGCGCTCCTGCGCCGTCAGCTCCCGTCGCTTCGCAGTGTCCCGCGCCTCGATCTCTCCCGCCGTGTCGCGGTACAGGTCGGTCGGCATCCGGCCTCCGTTCCTCGCGTTGCGGTCGATGCTGTCCCGCAGGCTGTACCAGTCCCACACGCGGTCGCCGTACTGTTCCTCCAGCTGGTCTCTGCGCTCGTCGTAGCGCACCCACTCCGGCGGGTCTGGCTCGATCTGCTCCCATGTGTTCAGGTCAACCTTCCCGCGCGGCACCTTCGGTGCCATGGCATTCAGCTCTTCCATAGCCGCAACGAACTGCGGGTCGCTCTCCCGCATCTGCTCATACTGTTCCTGCAGTCGCGCGCCCTCGCGCCGTTCCTCCGCCGTCCTACTGTCAAATCCGTTTTCCATTCTCCGGTTCCAGTAGGCGGGGTTTGCCCCGCTGGCAAATCCTTCCCGGTTCTGGATGGCGTGCTGCGCCTCATGGATGAGGGAGTTCAGCAGCGCCTCCGGTCTGTTCTTCAGGTCGCGGCTCAGCTCGATGCTGTCAAACTTCCGGCTGTATCCGCCGTTCTGTCCGTCCTCCAGCGTGTGGAATGTCACGCTCAAATCCGCCATATCCGGATAGGCTTCAAACAGCTCCGGCGCAGACACCAGCTCTCCCAGCGTGGTGTAGTTGGGAATATCCGCCGCGTCGGTGCGCAGCTGCATCCTGCTGTCGTTGATCTCGAAGCGCCACTTGCCGTCCATGCCTTCGTGCCACCCCGTCGCCTTGCGGATGCTCTCCATGTCAGCTCCGGCCTGCTGCATCTCCTGCGCTTCCCGCAGGCTTTCAAGGTTCGCGCCGTTGGCGTTCGCCCCGGCATAGCTGTGCTGCAATCCGCCCAGCCCCTGCTGCATGTCGATCTCCGGGTCATACATGTCGTTGAACGCCGCTTCTGCATCCTCTTCAGAGATTTCCCCGTTTGCCATCTGCCGCTGCAGCGTGTCCATGTTCTGCGCCTGCGCAGCGGCTCGCTGCTGCATGTCTGCGGTGAAGCTGCTCTGCGTCTCCTGCAGGGCGCTCTGGTAATAATTCTTTGCCTTCGTCAGGAACGCCCGCTCCTGCGCGTCGCTGTTGCCCAGCTTTGCCAGCAGCTCGTTGATAAACTGCAGGATGCGCCGTCCCAGCGTCCGGTTCTGCTGCACCATGGCGCGGATACTCTGCTCGTCGGTCAGCAGATACTTTTCCACATACTCCGCCACGATCTCCGAATCAATGGCCGCGTTGTCCGTCAGGTTCTCGCCGTGCCGCGCATACAGTTCCGCCTTCTGCTGCCGCATAGCCTGCAGGTCTCCGCCGGTCTGCCGGATGCGGTTCAATACCAGCTTCTGCAAATCGCCGTAGCTTCCGCTTGCCTCGATGCTGTGTGTCAGTTCGTGGCTGATGATCTGTGCCACCGGGTTCTGGCTTCGTGCGTTGACATAGATTTTCCCGTCCGCTGGGTTGTAGTAGCCGTTGTGCATTCCTCCGGCGCTATCCGCGCCTTCGTCGAAGAACACCACCTCGCGCCCCACGATGTTGGCGATGCGCTGTACATTGGCGATGGTGTCCTCGTCCACGCCCGCAAGAATGCCCGTGCGTTCCGTTTCCGTCTCGGCTCTCGCAGCTCTCTGCCGCGTTTCCGCCTGTTCCGCCGTCGGCAAAACGCCCAGCCGATCAGCCTCCATGGTCTCTCTCAGCGGCGCAGGTTGGCGTTCCTGCTCCGTTGCACGCTGCTGCGTCTGCGTTTCTGCCTGCTCAGCTGTCGGCAGTACCGTTCCGCCGGTCTCTTCCGCCGTCGGCAGCACCACGCCTTTCGTCTGTTCTTGAGCGGTTCCGGTTTGTCCTGCAGTCGGTTCCGTCCCTTCCAGCATTCTGGTGGTCTCCGCAAACAGTCTGCCGATCTCCGTATCCGTCAGCTTCTTGCCCTTGTTCAGCTTGTTCTTCAGTTCCTGTCCCAGCTTGTATGCCTCGCTGTTTTCATCAAGGGTCTCCGCCGTCTCGATGATGCTGTTCACCATCTCGTCGCCCATCTTGCGCAGCGTGCTGCCGGTCTGCTGGTATCCGGCGTTTCGCTGCACCGTTCCGATGCCCACACCCGCCGTGGCCATGGTGCCGCCGGATAGTGCGCCGCCGAGGAAGTCCAGCCCCATCTCCGCCGCCTGCTGCGCCACTGCAAGGCCGAAGGCTTCGCCCTCCGTCTTGCCCTCCGCCATATATGCGTCGATGGTCTGCTGCCACTCGCTCTTGTCCTTGGCGATGAGGATGTCGGCAAACAGGTTGATGAAGTCGCTGCCCACTTCCTCCGCGCCTTCCGTGAACGCATTCTTCAGGATATATTTGATGGCTCCGTCTTCCCACTTGCCTTTCAGCAGCGCCTCGATGCTGAACTTCTCTGTAAACACTTCCGCCGCACCCGCGATGGTTCCCAGCGTGAACGCCTGTGTATCTGTCAGTCCTCTATCCTTTGCGGCAACGGTGGCATCCGCCGCCGCGCCGGTGCCCATAATGGCAAGAGACATTCCCTCGCTCAGTGCGCCGCCTCCGCCGAATCCGCCCGTGATCGCAGTATTCAGCAGGAAGTCGCCCATACTCATGCCGGTCTGGTACAGGAAGCTGCCCGCCTGTCCCCAGTTCCCGCTCTGTTCAATGGTCTCCGCCACCTGATTGCGAATGGCATTGTTGGCGTAGGAAAAGCGGTTGTACGCCGCATTCTGGTCGATGCTTCCGGTGCCGAGATAGTCCGCCGCCTGTGCAAGATAACTCAGTCCCTTCATTGGGGAAGTCAGCACGCTGAACACACTGCTGCCCACTGGCGATTCCTTGGCATAGTTTCTCCAGTACGCCTCTTCTTCCTGCCGCTGGCGATAGTTCAGATCGCCCGTCAGGTAGTCATAGTAGGCATGTGCCGCGTCCTTGCCCTGCGAGGCGTACAGATAGTTGAAGATGGCCACTTCTTCGTCGGTCATCTGCTGCGATTCCGATCTGTTTTCCGTCGCCATGCCGAACAGAGCGCCCAGCGGGTTGCTGTCCCCGCCATAGTTCGCCCCGGCTTGATTTGTGATGTATGCACCCGCCTCGCTGTTGCCGTTGATGTACTCATACAGCGGGTCATCCCAGCCGCTGGCATCGTCACTGTAGTTATCAAACAGAACGTCGATGTTGGAGCGCTTCTTTCCGTTGGCCGTGCTCTTGTATTGGCTCTTTTCGCCAAAGTCTTCCGCGCTGGTCAGGTCGGCATACTGGTAATATTTCTTCCAGTCCAGCTCCTCCTGCAGCAAATCCGCCGCGCCCTGCGCCTCAGCAATCTGGCTGTCCATGGCCTTGGCCTGCGCCTGCAGCGCCTGTGCCTGCTGGCTCCACTGCATCAATTCATTTGTCCCGCCACGCCGGGAAGATACCTTGTTCATCAGCTGCTGTGCCTGCTTCTGCAGCGCCTTTTGCTGCTCTTGCAGCCGCTTCACATTGCTCTGCGCCGCCGTCAGGTCGGCGTTGATGGCGTTCTCGTCCGTTCGGATGGTCTTCTTCCAGTTGTCGAACAGGTTCTGCTGCTCTGTGCGGTAGGCTTCATAATCCTCCGCCGCCTGCTTGTACCGGTTCCACGCAGGCTCATAGGCGGCATAAGCGGCATCTACCGCCTTTGTCGCGTCTTCATACTGTTTCAGCGTGCTGGCATATTCCTGCTGCATCTGCTGCACAATCCCGGACGCAATAGCGCTGCTGCCCGCGTACTGCTGCAGCTCCGGCAGCTTTCCGCTCAGCTCGTTCAGCTTCGTATAGAGATTGCCCGCCGTCTCATTGGCGCTCTGCAGCTCCTCCGCCTTCTTTTTGGCGTTCGCCTCATAGGTGGTCACGGTGTTGTATTTCCGCTCCATATCCGCGCCCAGCTTCGGCTGCGAATAGTATTTCCCATCCGCCGTCGCGCCCACGAGGTAGTTCTGATAGCTGCCGTACTTCTGCTGCATGGCAGTGGAGCGGTTGTACTCGATCTCTGTCAGCTTATCAGATGCAGCTGCGCGTGCGGCATAGTTCTGCCGCACGCTGCTGTCATACTCGTCTCTGGTTTTCCCGCTCCGGTCGAAGCCTGTGTTGCCGCTGGCAGGGTTCTTCTGTGTGTCTACCTTGCCCAGCTTCTGATCGCTCCACGCAGAAAAGCTCTGTACCTTTTGCGGCGTGCCGGTCGTCTTCGCTGTGCCGGTCGCCTGCCTCATTTTGTTGTTGCTCCACTCAGAAAAGGATGCCATACCGTGTCCTCCTTACTTGCTGGCGGCGTATTCGCAGTAGTCTTTGATGTAGTCCGCGTAGCTGTTGTAGTTCTTTACCTCGGTGCCGCCGGTGCCGTACTGCTGCAGCGATGCCTTTCTGCGGCTCCACTCGCTCTTGGTCATCAGGCCGGAGCGCACGCCGCCGTCCACCCCCGCCGCCTTCATGTAGGCAATGGCGCTGTCGTAGTCGGTCACGCCGGAGATGTTTCCGCCGCCGGTAGTCCCGCCGCTCTTGGTAAATCCCGCCTGCGTCAGCATCGCCTCCGTGATGCCCGGATTGCTCTGCAGGATGCTGTTCCATGTGTCAGCGTCGATGTTCGTTCCGTAGGCCGCCTTCAGCGCTGCGATGTCCCGCGCGCTCAGCCCGGTCGTCTCGGTCTCCTGCGGCGTTGTGTTTCCGCCGTCTCCACTATCCGGGTTGATGCCCAGTTCCCGCAGTCCGGAGTAGTCGCCGTACTGTGCAGCCAGCTGCGCCAGCTGATAGCGTCGCTCATAGTCCGTCGGGTTGTTGTCGGTGTTGATGCCCAAATTGTTCAGGAACGAATTGTCGCCCAGCTCCGCCGCCGTCAGCGCCTTGTTCATGGCCTCGCTGCGTCTGGCCGTCTGGTTGTTCACCTCGTCCAGCAGCTGCCCATAGTTGAAGCTGCGATCGGTATTGAACTGGTTCATATCGTTCAGGTACTTGGTGTAGTCCAGCTGCTCCAGCCCGCTCGCCGTCTGCAGGTCGTTGTTGATGCGGTTGTACTCGTCCATCCATGCCTGATAGTCGAAGGCACGGTTGGTGTTGTACTGCTGCATCTCGTTGAGGAACTTGTCGTAGTCGCTCTGCTCCGCACCCTGCACCGCGCCGAGGTCAGAGAGCTTCATGTTGTAGTCGTTCATGTACTTGTTGTAGGCCAGCTGGTAAAGCTCCGGGATTTTGTCCGTCATCTGGCTGGCGTAGTAGTCGCCCGCCTGCGCCGCCGCGTTTACCGCGTAGCTGGACGGAATGCCTCCGCTGGCTGCTGCCGCCGCGCCCAGCGCGTCCTGCGTGGCTCTCTGGCCTTCCCGCGTGTACTGCTTGCGGTACTGGCTGTAAAGCTGGTCGTTCTCCGGGTCATAGCTGAAGTCCTTCCGGTTCACGATCTGGCCAAGCAAGTCCTGAATGGTCGCGTCGTAGCGGTTGTTGTATTCCGGCTGCGCCTCGCCGTAGGAATAGCTGCCGTAGCCCAGCTGCTTGTCCAAAAGGCCGCTGATGGTGTCGGCATAGTTGTTTTTGTAGGTCGGCGCTGCGCTGCTCTGGAAGTCCTTGGGGGATAGCGGGTCAAGGTAGAAGTTTGCGCCCCTCTGCCCGCCGGTGTACCCGCCGTAGCTGGAGCGGATGCCCTCCGCGCCGAGGTTGGCCAGCGCCCGTGCCTCGTCCGTGGCAGCGTTTTTGTAGTCCTGCTTGTACTTCAGGATGCTCATTCCTGCGTCCGGGTTCTGCTGCGCCAGCTTCAGGTCTGCGTCAGAGAACTGCCCGCCGAGGCCGCTGCTCTGCATTGCTTTCTGAAAATCGTCGTATGTGTATCTGTTTGCCATAGTCCGCCCCTTTCTTATAGTTCGCTGCCGTTGTACACTTCCCGCACCAGCGAATACAGTCTGCATCCGCCGTTTCCGGTCATCCGGATGCGGAAGTGGTCGCACCGGCGCGGGATGATCGGCAGATAGTAGCTGCGCTTCACTTCCGTCTGCAGCGTCTTCACCGTCCTCCACACGCCGTCGCTGTCGAACTGCATGTCGATCTGCACGCTTGCATCTTCATCCAGCTCCAGCCGCAGCAGCAGCTTTCCGATTCCCTTCTTCTCCGGTGTCGCCGCGGAAGAGGACGAATAGGTGGTGTATTCGTAGAAGTCCGCCCACTCCGCCTTCCATGCCACCAGCGCTTCCTGCACCGCGCCTTGCGGCACGCTTCTGGCGTTGCCGTTCATCCAGAGCTTGCCGGTCGCATCAAGGCAGTACAGCTCCTCATTCCAGCCCCAGCCCACAGCCTGCGTGCTGTCCTCCCGGTGCCACAGGTTGGTGCGGGTGTCGAAGGCAAACAGCTGATACACCCCCGTCGTGTCCTGCAGCGAGACGAAATACTTTGTCCCGTCGCTGCCCGCCACGCCGTTCCGGAAGCGCTGCGTGCCGAATGCCGCGCTCACGCTCTGCGGGATGCCGCCGCTCCATGCCACGATGCCTGTCCGGCTCAGGTAGAAAAGCGTCTCCCCCGCAATGGCAAGGCTCTCGTCGCTGCCTTTTTCCACGCCCAAGCTGGCGCTGCCCATCACCTGAAAATTGGACGGTTTGTCGCCGTATACCTTGTAGATGTGCTCCTCCTTGAAGAAGCACGGATAGCCGAGATAGCTGCAGCACGCCGTAAAATCTCCAGTGCTTGCCACATCCACCGCAAAGCTGTCCGTCGCCACGCCGTCAAATACATTCCAGTTGAAGATGTCGCCCAGCTTGCTGGCGTAGATCGTGTCGCCCTTGCATCCCCACAGCCGGTTTTCATTCTCGCAGATATAGTCTAACTCTGGAACCGTGCGGCTGAGTTGCAATGTTTCGCTGTCTCCGCCGTCCGAGATGGTGAAGGTGTTCTCATAGAAGCGCAGGTTGTCCCCGTCAATCTCCCGTATAATGGCGGTCTTGTTGTTCTCCAGATGCGTCGTCGCGCCGGAGATCGTCACCGCGTCGCCCTCGTTGAACTTTGCTCCCGCACCCGCAGCGTAGATGGTGTTGGCTTTTGCTTCCTCGCCCGCGTAGGTGCCGTCCTGAATCTTCGCGCTCCCGCTCCAGCTGCTTTCCAGTGCGCCGAAGTCGCCCGTCAGGCGGTTGTAGTATTTCTTGTCCGGCAGGATGACGATGTACGCGCCGAGGCTTGCGAACTTCTTGTGCCCGTCGGTGACGATGCCCTTCAGCTCGCCGTCGGCGTAAAAGCCCGTTCCATCCGCCCAGTACAGCCCGTCGTGGGCATATAAGCCGTTCGGTTTCGTCAGCGTCCGGCATGTCCACCGCCTTGCGCGCGGGCTTAAAAGGGGATAGAAGTCGCTCGTCAGATTCTCCATGTCCCACAGGTCGCCGTTCTCCGCCGCAAGCGTGTGGTTGTATCCGCCGAACTTCACCTGCTTGCGCTTGCTGATGCCGTCGCCGTAAGCCATGGATGGCAGCCCGATCGCCATTATCCCTCACCTCCGAACACGATGAACTTCTCCAGTGCCTCCAGCTGCATGGGCGTGATCTTCTCCGGCACCGGCGCGTGCTGCACCGTGAAGTCGTCCTCCACCTGCGTCATGCCCAGCGCCCTGCGTTCCCTCTGGTATCCCGCCGCCGCGTCCGTATCCCGGTAGGGGAAGGTGCCCCGCTCCGTCCACTTGATGTTTCCCTTTTCATCCTTCTCCGCGTACTTCTCTGCCAGTTTCAGCTCCTCGCTCTGCAAAAACTCCACATGGCTCTGCAGCTGCTTCTTCACCATCATCACGGCAAATGCCGTCTGATAGTCCATCTCCTTCTGCTGCAGCTGCACCGCAGCCAGATAGGCGTTTGCGCATTCGATCAAATACATGCTTTCCCTCCTTAGCTGCCGCTCGCTTGAAGCAGCGTCCCGTTGACATACACATCTCCCGTCAGGTAGATGCCACTGTCACCTCTGATGGTCATTCTCGTCCCCGCATACAGGAACACGTTCTCGTCCGCCTCCATACTGATGCCGCTGGCGCTCTGCAGCTTCATGGCAAAGCCCACGCCCTGCACATAGTTGGTGTAGATGAACATGCGGTAGGCTCGCTCGTATTCCGTGCCCGCGCCCTGATCGTCCAGTCGGATGCCGCCCGCCACATAGTTGGTGTTCAGGTAGCAGAACTCGATCTCGCCGCCCACGGTTCCGTTGGCTTTCAGTACGCTTTTGAAGGTGCTGCCCTCGATGGTGCAGCCGTAGATGTCGATGGCCTCGATGGTACCCGTGGTGATGTTGTCCCCGTTGATGGTCGTCCAGCCGCTGGTGGACAGGTCTGTGAAGCTCACCATGCCGGAGAAGCTGATGGACTGGCTGCTCAGCTGCACGCCGTTTGCCAAAAGCCGAATGGTGGAGCTGGATGAACCGTTGGTCACGCTCAGCGTCATGCCGTTCACCGTCTGCGTCAGGGAAGAGATGTTCCCCTCTGCGTCCGAGATGCGGCTTGTCAGGCTTGTGGCCGTCTGCTGCAGGGTGGAGATGCTGCCCTCCGCGCTGCTGATGCGGCTTGTCAGGCTTGTGGTGGTGGCGGTGAGCTGCGTGATGTTTCCCTCCGCGTCGCTCAGCCGCGCGCCCAGTCCCGCCGCCGTCACTGTCAGCGCTGCGATATTCGCCTCGTCATCCTTCAGCTGCACATACACCGGCTCCGTGATGATGTTTGCGATCTCCTCCAGCCCCGCGTCGTTGAAGTTCTCCTTGTCAAGGTTTCCCATGCTGTAGCGCAGCTGCTCCAGCAGCATGTAGAGATAGCTTGTGATCTTCTCAAACTTCTCGTCCGTGCTCTGCTCCTGCGTCAGCGTCGGGAAAGTGGTGTCTGCCGTCAGCAGGTTTGATGGCATCTTTCATGCCTCCTTTCGCGCAGAAGGCGGAGACCGGCGGAATGCACCGGCCTCCGCCGCTCTCTCAGTCCTTCACCGCAGGCTCCATGCCCACGGCCTTCAGCTTGCGGTCAAACGCCCCGCCGCGATACTCCAGCACAAGAGTACGCACCATGTCGTGGCTCAGGTCGATGATGTCCTCGTTGCCCGTCGGGTCGCTGCCGTCGCCGCCGAGGATGTTTGCATCCATCAGCTTTTCGATGATGTCGTGGAACTCCTTGTTCTTGATGTCCCGCAGCCGTTCGTATCTCACCATGTTTTCTTCCTCCAGTCTTTCGTTTACTTCCTTTGCGATCTGCCCGTGATGCTCGTACAGCCAGTTGCCGGGGCAGCTCTTATTGGCAAACCAGCGGTGCACCGTCATGTTCTGCTTGTCCACCTGACCTACGAGGTTTTGATCTCCCTTCCACCGCAGTTCAGGGATGTGATTCCGCTTGCAGATGTCCACCAGCAGATTGATGAGGCTCCTGTAGGCTTCCTCCGTGATCGGCCACGGCTCGCCGTCCGCACAGTTGGCCACCTCGATGGTCACTGCGCGGTTGTCGTTGCTGGCGCTGGAAGTGCACCAGCTGCGGTTGCCCTCATCCACATACAGCGCGATTCTGCCGTCGCTGCCGATGCCGTAGTTGCTGCTGTCCTCCCGCGATCTGTCCGCAAACAGTCTGCCGCAGCTCTCCACGCTCAGGTTTCCCGCCATGCAGTGGATGCTGATAGTGTCGATGGCGTGCCTCCGTTTGCCGGAGTGGTTCGGGCTGAGCCGGGTATAGCTCACCAGCTTACTGTTGCTCATGGTCTTCCTCCTTGCCGGGTGTCGCGGTGCTCAGCATGTCCTTCAGCTTCTTCAGTACATCTACCGCATACGCCGTAAACGCCGCCAGCAGCGCAATATGTACCGCCGTCATCAGGTTCACCGTCTGTCCCTCCGCCTCGATGACCAGCAGATCAGGGTTCAGCCAGCCTGCGTAGTACACCGCGATGAGCGATGCAGCCACCACGCCGCCCTTGATGCAGCCGTTGCGGAACTTCATCATGTCCCATGTGCCCTCCATGAAGGCGTTCACGCTGCCGAGGGCGATGTTTGCCGCGATCAGCAGCACCAGCCCAATACCCAGTCTCACGATTGCAATGTCCGTCATGGTCTTGCTCCTTTCATAAGTCCGTTACCTGTTCTTCCTTCCTGCCGATACCGCCGAAGCTCTCCCGCTTTTCAAACAGGCTTTTCACGCAGTACAGCAGCACCACGCCGATGATCTCCGTCACCGCCGTCCGGCTCAGGCTTTCCGCAATCTCCGTCCTGCCGAGGAAGGCGAGGGCGTAGCTGCACCACACCCAGCCGATGCCGTTGATAAGGCACGCCCACACAATGCGCTTGGTGGTCGTTGTCTTACTTGGCCGTCTTCTCTGATGCCTGCCCTTCATTCCCCTCTCTCCAGATCGTCAATGCGGTGGTTTGCCACCTTCAGCTTTTCCTCGAAGACCGCCGCCGCCTCTTCCAGATGGTAGGTGCGCTCCACCAAACCGTTGTGCTTCGCTACTTTCTGCTCCAGCTCCTCCAGCCGGTAGGCGATGAGCGCCGCGCTTTTCTTGTTTGCGAAGTACGCCCCCGCCATGGTGCCGATCAGGCTCAGCACAGCCACAATGACCGTCTCCGTCATGCCGTCGCCTCCGTCCATCCATACGCACCCGGCTCCCACACGTTCGCGTCCACATCGCTCGTCCAGTGTTTGCCGTTGTGGCTCACCTTTGCGCCCTTGGCGTAGGCATCTGTGCTGCCCACCGGCTGGCTCCACTCCGGCCATTCCTCCGCCGGGTCGGAGATGCCCACCCACAGCGACGGGCTGTCCTCCGGTTTCCAGTCCCCCTGCGAGGTGTGCGCCTGCAGGCATTTGTAGAGCTTTCCGCTGCGTTCCCTGATCTGTCCTGCGGTGTAGACCACCGGGTACGCCCACGGGCTGAACAGCTCCGCGTGCTCTCCTGCCGTCACGCCGTCGATGTCTCCCCTTTCTGTCATGGTGACAAATGCGATGCCCACCGCCTCACTGCTGCTCTGCAAAACCGTGCCGGTGTCCTTCTCAATGAGCTGCACTTCCTTCAGTTCATCAAGCCCCGTGCGCCCCATCAGACGGTATACCGTGCCGTCCACTGCCACGCCCTGTGCGTCCTCCTCTTCGCAGAGGATGTAGAAGCCGTCCGCGTGCCTGCGGATGTAGTTCGGCTTCTCTGTCAGCGCGATCACGCCGCCGTCCTTTCTGATCTCGTACATGCTTTCACGCTCCTTTTTCCATCAGTCGTTTGTAGAACCTGTCCATCCGCCGCAGCACCCGGTAGCTGTTGCCGCGCCGCATGTGGCCGCGCCAGCTCTCGTATGCCGTTCGGATGTCCTCTTCCGTCATTTTCCCTTCGTCCATCCAGCGCCGGAATGTCTTCAGCTTCCGCCGCATCCGCCGCGCGCTTTTGCGGCACATCTTTCTCCGGACTTTTCCCGTCTCCGTCAGATAGAATCTCGTCTTCAGGAAGTGCAGCTCCTGCAGCTTTACAATGCGCGTCTTCTTTTCGTTCATCCGGATGCCGAGGTCTGCGCATACCGCCCGGATTTGCTTCAGGCATTCCTGTAGGTAGTCCCGGCTCTCGTGGATGAGATACCCGTCGTCCATATATCTGCCGTAGCCCTCGATATGCAGTTGCTCCTTGATGAAGTGGTCAAGCCGGTTTGGCAGCATCAGCGCGTCGATCTGGCTCACCTGACTGCCGAGGCCGAAGCCCCGCTCGCCAAAGTCCTCCATCAGACCGCACGCCAGCTTTTGCGCCCGCTCGTCCCGGATGCGCCGCTCGCTCTCTGCGTAGATCGGCGCGTGCGGCGCGGAGTTGAAGTGGTCCGAAAAGTCGAATACCAGCGCCCAGCCGTCCGTCCCGTGCTTTCGGTAGTACCGCTGCAGGTGGCAGGTCAGCCTATCCATGGCAAAGTCGATGCCCTTGCCCTTCAGGCTCGCCGCGTTGTCGTACACGAACGCCGCCGAGAACAGCGGCACCAGCGCGTTATCGCACAGACAGCGCTGCACCACCCGCTCCGCGATGTGCACACTACGAATGTGCCGCAGCTTTCCCCGTTCCATCAGGTCGAAGGCGAAAAAGCCCTTGGTCTTCCATGTGCCGTCCATCAGCTCCCGGTGCGTCCGGTCGATGTTGGCGGTAAAGTTGCCGAGATACCGCTGCGTGGAGCATTTCCAGCCCACGCCCTTGCAGCATTCCCGTCCCGCCCGGTACAGGTGCTCGTAGCTGAACACCTGCTCAAAGCTCCCGCACGCCTCGCTGCGTGCATCTCTTCGCCGCTGGCGTTCCGCTTTTCTTCTCCTGTACCGTGCCTCGTGTCTCTCTTCGCTCGTCATAATTCTCCTCGCCCGTTAGGGCATCCCCTGTACGGAATTATTCTTGGGTGCGTGTTCTATCCGCGTGGCAGTACCAGCCATGGAACGGGCTGTCCGCACATTCGCCCGCCATGCAAGCAGCGTCCGGCTGACTGCATCAGAGGATTGTTTTGGCCGTGCCGGGAACAAGCTCTCCTTCTGCAAGGGTGCTGCTTCGCCGCTGCCGGTTACTGTCCTGACCTATCTCTTGCAGAATCCGAAGGCCACGCCATTCGCATTGCTCGCGTTGTTGTAGTTGGCGTTGCCGTTGCTGTTGACATTGCAGAAATTCGTGGAGTTGCTGCCATTCGGAGAGCGCTCCCACCAGTTGTTCGCGCTGCCGCAAGTGCAACAAATACAGAGCTTGACCCATATTCTTCATTCCGGAAGGTCTTTGTACCGCTGCCGGTCGTTCTTCTTCACCGCCGCAATGAGCTTCGCTTCCTCGCAGATGAGGTCGCCCCAGCGCTGCATCGCCTTGTGAATCCACCCGTAGCCCTCCGGGTTCTGCAAAATGCTGTCATACAGCAGCTGCAGCTTTGGGCTGAGGTTCTGCAGCGCGTTGTTCGCTCGCATCAGCTCGTCCCTGCGCAACTGCGCCTCGTGCCGGTTCGTCGGCCAGATGTTGTTCGCCGCCCGTACCCGGTCATGCACCTCGCTGCTCAGCTCCATGATGCGTCCCGTCAGAAACCGCTCGTACCGCTTCGGTGCCTTCATGCAGCACGCAAAGGTGTGTGCCTCCAGCTGTCTTGCCGTTTCGATGAACTGCACGCTGCTCTCGCCTCGTTTGGATTTGTAGACCGACATGGTTCTCTCCCTTCCATCCCGCAGCACACAGGCTGCGGGATTGCCTTAGATGCTGGATTAAAAGCAGAAGCCGAAGGCCACGCCAATCGCATCGCTCGCGTGGCTGTAGTTGGCGTAGCCGCTGCTGTAGACAAAGCAGAAATACGCGGAGTCGCTGCCATACGGAGAGCGCTCCCACCAGATGTACGCGCTGCCGTTATACTTCTTCACCTTGCTGTTGCCCGCCTTGTAGTAGTCGTACTGCGTGCCCTCGCCGCTCTTGGAATAGCTGACGCTGCCGAAAATCTCGATCTCGCTCAGCAGAAACAGCTTGTCCGCCGTGGTGTTGATGGTGGCGCTCTGACTGCCCGCCGAGGTCAGCTTATTCACCTCCCGGATGCCGTTCTGTACCTCCGTCGGCATCAGCGCCAGAATGGCAGGCAGGTGTGTGCTTCGCATGGCGCAGCTCGTCCAGCCGCCGCTGTTGGTGTTGGAGCTGTTCATGTTCTTGGTCTCACCGTAGCAGTCGTGCAGCTGGAAGGTCAGCGGTGCCTTCCCGCCGTTGGCGTAGGTGTCGTGGTTCTTGCCGATGATGTCTACCTGATAGCTCGCACCGTTGATGGTCATCGTCTTGCTGTTGCCCACCACCCATGTGCTCGGCACGCTGCCCGAATGGCACGCCGCGATGATGGAAGCCCAGTCGTTGTCCGCGAAGTTGTCCTTCAGGAAGCTCACCGTCACCGCGCAGGTCTTGTTCGCCGGTGCGGCTGTCTCTTATACAC
>ERZ1027188.242-NODE-242-length-24364-cov-6.787856_pt1 | contig 24364 bp, 26 predicted proteins | sample MGYA00519273_ERZ1027188 | MGnify/ENA primary metagenome ERZ1027188 (study PRJEB26926, sample SAMN06164623) | human gut metagenome | biome: ENVO:00009003; feature: ENVO:2100002; material: ENVO:00002003 | host: Homo sapiens | place: USA | collected 2012 ... | reverse complement strand
AGGGCGAGGGTCCACCCGTTCCCATCCCGAACACGGAAGTTAAGCTCGCTTCTGCTGACAATACTTGGCTGGAGACGGCCTGGGAAGATAGGTAGCGCCAACACTCCTCCTTAGCTCAATGGTAGAGCATTCGGCTGTTAACCGAAGGGTTGTTGGTTCGAGCCCAACAGGGGGAGCCAAAGGGTGAGCCGCCATCCGTAAGGTGGCGGCTCATTTCTTTTTAAGTGTCAGCCGCGAAGACTTGGGCCTTTAGCTCAGTTGGTTAGAGCAGACGGCTCATAACCGTCCGGTCCCGGGTTCGAGTCCCCGAAGGCCCACCACACAGGGGTATAGCTCAGTTGGTAGAGCAGCGGTCTCCAAAACCGCGTGTCGAGAGTTCGAGCCTTTCTGCCCCTGCCAAAAGAAGTCATGACGATGGTCATGGCTTCTTTTTCCTTTGTTCAGATGCCAACGCCCTCCCTGCACCCACACGGCGCAGGGAGGGCGTTTTGATAGAACGAGGGGTGAATGCCGCTCATCGCCTGCACTTGCGGTCAATGTAAACACAGCCGCCGATGGCCGCGGCCACGAATAGGCCAAGACCAAGCCACAGCAGGAGCATCGTCTGGCACAGGGTACTGAGGGCAACGACCAGCCAGCAAAGGGCCAGCACGAACATCAGCCGCGACATGGCCTTACAGAGCTTCTTTTCATCATATTTTGCCTTTTCCTCCGGCGAGGCGGTGTTGTAGCCTGCGATGAGGGATGTGCCCTTTCCGCGGGAAAAGACAACGCCCAGCACCAGAAACAAGGCGGTCACCAACAGATGGGCGGCAAGGAGCATGGGAACACCTCCGATCGAAATAGAAAGTTGGTACGGCAGTTGGTTCTCACTTCTATTATACAGGAAAAGCATTGCCGCGCAAGGCACATTGTCTCTAATACGCAAAAAGGAAGCGAACGCGGTGCGTTCGCTTCAAGTGAGGAGAAAAATGATGGAAAAGTATTTCAAACGGGTAAACCCCGCTGAAACCGGAGAAAATGGGTCAGAGGATGGCGCACAGCAGCCATGTCAGGCCGATGGCTGCGGCGCCGATGGAGGCCCAGAGCCATGCCGGAATGCGGCGGCGTCTGCGGGGCATCCCCTGACAGCGGGCATAGTTTTTGGCGATGCGGACGGCCTGATCCACCAGCTGCTGAGAGCTGATGCCGCCGCCGTCAGTGCGGAGAATGAAAATTGCCTGTTCAAAGATCTGCGGGTCCGGGGAGTCCACCACGATGACCCGGCGGGAAATGCCTTTAACCAAATGTATGCCCTCCTTACTGTCTGATCGTCATATCCACAGTATGGACAGGGCCGCCGCCGCTTATACCTGTGTTTTGCCGTTTTCTGTACCGCGGGGACGGTGCAGCACCAGCGCGGCACAGTCGTCCGACAGCCCGCCGTGGTCGGCGGAAAGGGTAAGGATGCGGCGTGCCAGCTCCTCCGGCGTGCCGGCGTCCCAACCGGCCAGCAGATCCAGCAGCCACTCGTCGCCATCCCCGGCGGTGACACCGTCGGACAGCAGCACCAGCCAGCCATCGGGCGGCAGCGTGAAGCGGATGGCCTCCGGCTGCTGGGACACCTTCTCCAAGCCGGCAGGCAGTGCGCTGCCTGCGTAGCGGATGACCCGTCCGTGCTTTTTGTAGTAGGACGGCGCGGCGCCGTATTTGTACAGGGTGATGGCGCCGGTGGCGCGATCCAAACACGCCAGATCAATGGTGGTAAAGCCCGCACCCTCCTGACAGCGCAGCAGCAGCGCTGTGTTCAGGGTCTTCAGCGCGGGGGACGGCTCCACACCGGCCTGTAGGAATTGCTTGAGCAGCCGGACGGTCATGGCGGCCTCCCGGTGGGCAGCCTCGCCGCTGCCCATGCCGTCGGACAGCAGCAGGCAGGCGGTATTGCCCGCCTCGAAAACGGCGGCCTGATCGCCGCACAGCGATTCCCCGTCCCGCGGCCGCAGCGCTATCCCCGTGTCATAGCGGAAGCGTGGAGCGGCGGAGACCGGCACATCGGCGGACAGCGCCTCCGACAGCTGGGCGTACTGCTCCCGCGCCACCTGATAGGCCTGATGGAGTTGGAGCTGGTGGACATGGCGCAGCAGAAATTGACGGAGCTGGTCATTTACCGCCTTCAACAGTTGGGGAAAGTGCAGGCAACGGCTGGCAAAATAGGATGGGAAGTCCTCCGCACAGGCGGTACCGCGGCGGAGCAGCTGGGGACAGGCGTCATTGAAGGCGTTGTAGGTATCGTTGTAGTGGGTCTGCCAGCAGTCGTGACGGAGCAGGCAGCCGGCGCATACCTGCTCGGCGGCGCGGTCGAACAGCACGGCGGGATTTTCCGGACGGGGCGGCGTCGTACCGGCAAAAAAGCTGTCGTATACGGCGCGAAGGGCGGCGGCGGGTGCCGCGGCATTCGGCGGGGCAGGTGTCCGGGCGGAAGCGGGCTGCACCGTCGAGCTGAGCAGCAGCTTCTCCGGCAGGAGAAGGTACAGACCGGCGCCCGCCAAGTCCTGACACAGCAGCGGCAGGGGGTCAGGCCCGTCCAGCAGCAGGTATGCGGCGGAGGCTGCCGCGCAGAACAGCAGCGGCGGCAAAAAGCGGGTGCGGCGCCGCGGAGTGGCGGCTGCCGCCGCCCCGGCGCAGAGCACCGCGGTCAGCAGCACCTCTCTGCCGGTGTACAGGTCCAGCACCAACCCGGTGACGGCGCCGATGGCCGCCGCGGAGGCAGGGGACAGGTGCCGGGCGGCAGTCAGCAGCAGGGCGGCAGCCAACAGGCCGCCAACCCGAAAGCCCGACAGCTCCCAACCGTAGGAAGCCAGGCACAGGCCTATGGCGGCCGCCAGCGCCGCCTGCTGCCGTGTCTCCGGCGGCGCATCGGGCTCCCCCAGCGCGGGCAGCAGGTACGCGGCGGCATAGAGGATGACCAGCGCGGCGGCGCATAGCGCCCAATGACGCGGCTGCCGCTGGAACAGATACGCCGACTGCACCAGCAGCGTCATGGCAGCGGCGGCGGCAGGCCGGAAGCGGGGGCTTTTATACAAACGGGTGGTGCAGAACGCGGTGTTGGCGCAGAAGATAAGAATAGCGGCGGCGGTGTGGCGAAGTCCCGCCTGAAAGTCCAGAAAAAGAAAAGCGCCCAGTCCGGCGCCCAGCAGCGTACACAGCCCGGGCCAACCTACGCCGGCGGCGGAAACGACAGCCAGCGCCCATGGGCTGTACAGACCGTCCAACGTTCCGCCGGTCAGGAGAAAAGCGGCGGCAGACGGTAAAAACGCTTTCAACAGCGGGCGCAGCGGGACGGCGCGGCTGACCTCAGTGACAGATCTCAAGGCTTGTCCCTCCTCTCGCCCCCTATTGTAGCGGAAGGGTGGGGCGCATCCTGTCGGGAAATTTTTCTGTTGTATTTCCCCGGTCGATTTGATACAATGACCGCAGTGGAGACAACCGTTTGACAGAAGGAGGCACTCTATGAAGAAAGCAGCAGCTATGCTGATGGCCATATGGATGTTGGCGCTGACGGCCTGCGGCCAGCAGGCACCGGAGCAGACCGGCGGTTCGGTGGAGCCGGGTACGACGCCGGATCAGTCCGTTACGGGACAGGTGGATGCCTCCCAACCGGACGAGGAGGAGCTGGAGATGGGCAGCGTCAACGGCGGCACCTATACCAACGCCTTTGCCGGGATCGGCTGCACACTGGATGAGACATGGGTATTCTATACGGAGGCGCAGATCGCGGAGCTCAACGGCTTCCTGACCGACGGCACCAGTGACGAGGACATGAAAAAGCTGATGGAAAACAGCCAGAGCGTGCAGGATATGTACGCCTCCTCTACGGACGGGCTGATGACCATCAACGTGGTGTTCCAGAACATGGGATTGCTGCTGGGTACCACCATGAGCGCACAGGAGTACGCGGAGCTGCACGTGACGCAGCTCCCGGATGCCATGGCCGCCTACGGCTTTGAAGACGTCACGGCGTCCGTGACCACGGCAGAGCTGGCCGGTGAGGAGCGCCCCGCCATTGCGCTGACCGCCACGATACAGGATATCCCCGTGTATGAGCGGATCGTTTGCCTCCGGCAGGGGAACTACATTTATTGCGTGACACTGTGCAGCTATACGGAGGACGTGACTTCCCAGATGGCAGAGCTGTTCTACGCCCTGTAAAAAACGAAAGAGAAGCTGCGGCCTGCGGGCTGCGGCTTCTTTTTGCCGGAAGGAGAAAAATATGAAAAAATATGTCCTGATCCCGGATTCCTTCAAGGGAACGCTGTCCTCTGCGGAGATCTGCCGCATCGCGGCGGAGGAGATCCACCGTCTGGAACCGGAGGCGGAGATCGCCGCCATCCCGGTGGCGGACGGCGGCGAGGGGACAGCGGATGCCTTCCTTTCCGCTGTGGGCGGACAACGAATCGATGCGCCCTGTACCGGTCCGTTGGGAGAGTCGAGGACGGGGCACTACGCCCTGCTGCCGGACGGAACGGCAGTGGTCGAAATGGCGGCTGCGGCGGGACTGCCGCTGGTGGGCGACGCCCGTGATCCGGAAAAGACCACCACCTACGGTGTGGGAGAACTGATGGCGCACGCACTGACCCACGGCGCGAAGCGGTTGGTGCTGGGGCTGGGCGGCAGCGCTACCAACGACGGGGGCTGCGGTGCCGCCGCCGCACTGGGCGCAGTATTCTATGACGAGCAGGGGCGTGCCTTCGTACCGGCGGGCGGCACGCTGTCCCGCATCACCCGCGTGCAGACAGAGGCGCTGCACCGTACACTGGGCGGCATACCGGTGACGGTGATGTGCGATATCGACAATCCGCTGTGCGGCCCGGAGGGTGCGGCAGCGGTGTTCGGCCCCCAGAAGGGCGCGGATGCCGCCATGGTGGCCCGCTTGGACGCGGGGCTGTGTCATTTGGCGCAGGTGCTGGCCCGCGACCTCCACGTACAGGTGCTGTCGCTGCCCGGCGGCGGGGCCGCAGGCGGTTTCGGTGCGGGTGCGGTTGCCTTTTTCGGTGGTACCCTGCGTATGGGCATTGAGGTGATGCTGGACACCGTGGATTTTGACCGCCGCTGCCGGGATGCACGGCTGGTCATTACCGGCGAGGGGCATCTGGACAGCCAGAGCCTGCGGGGTAAGGCGGTCATCGGCGTAGCACGCAGAGCCAAGGCGCTGGGCGTGCCCACCGCGGTGCTGGTGGGCGGCTGCGAGACAGCGCTGGACGCGGTATACGCAGAGGGCGTGTCCGGCGTGTTTCCCATCAACCCTGCCCTGTGCAGCTACGAGGAGGCGCGGCTCTGCGGAGAAGAGAACCTGCGGTTTACCGTGGGGAATCTGATCCGTTTTCTGGACAGCATGTGCAGTGCATCGCCCTGCCTGACGCGGCGCAGGGGAGGGAGCAGCCTGGACGCGATACAGCGGCAAAAGGACATCCTGCGCCGGGAGCTGGCGAACGTAGAACGGGCGCTGACTCCGGCGGAAAAAAGCGCCTCTAACGCGGCGATCCTGCGCCATGCGGCGGAAACGGCGGCATACCGTCGCGCCCGGATGGTATTCGCCTTTGTGGGGCGCGGCGATGAGATCGACACGATGCCGCTGCTCAGGCAGGTGCTGGCGGACGGCAAGCGCCTGTGCGTACCGCTGTGTACCGCTCCCGGTATCATGGAGTGCCGGGAGGTGACGGACTTGTCCGTTCTGCGCCCCGGCGCATACCGCATTTTGGAGCCGCCGGCGGAAGCGCCCCTCATTGCACCGGCGGATATCGACCTCGCCATCGTACCCTGCGCCGGTGCGTCTCTGGATGGGCGGCGGCTGGGCCGGGGCGGCGGATACTACGACCGCTTTCTGGCGGGGTACGCAGGCGAAACGCTGCTGCTGTGCCGTCAGGTCCTTCTGCGGCCGGATATCCCGTGGGAGGCGCACGACATCCCCATCCCCGCCGTGATAACGGAACAGGGAACTCCGACATCATAAACGCATCCCCCGGCGCAGCCGGGGGATGCGTTTATTGGTGTGGATTCAAACCGTGTCTGCCAGCTCCCGGACGGCGCGGATGGCGGCATCCACCTCCGCCTCTGTGTTGAAGGCGGAGAAGCTGAAGCGCACCGCGCCCTGCGCCGCCGTACCCAGCGCCTGATGGAGCCGGGGCGCGCAGTGTGCGCCGGGGCGGGTGGCGATGCCGTAGTCGGTGTACAGCGCGTCCGACACCTCGGCGGAGTCCCAATCCCGGAGGTTCAGCGCCACGATGGCAGCCCGGCGGGACAGGGAAAAGTCGCCGTAGACCGTGACGCCGTCAATGTCCCGCACCCCCTCGTAAAACCGCTGCATCAGGGCGCGTTCTGTCTGCTCCACCGTCTCCACGCCCTGCGTCAGCAGGTAGTCCGCCGCCGCGTCCAGCCCGGCGATACCGTGGCTGTTCAGCGTGCCGGCCTCCAGACGGGTGGGGTAGTCCTGCGGCTGCTCCCGGTCGAAGGAGTGGACACCGCTGCCGCCCCGCAGCAGGGGGCGGATGTCCACGCCGGGCCGGATGCACAGCCCGCCGGTACCCTGCGGCCCCATGAGTCCCTTGTGGCCGGTGAAGCACAATACGTCCACCCCCAGCGCGGTCATGTCGATAGGCACCGCGCCTGCCGTCTGGGAGGCGTCCAGAATCAGCAGGGCGCCGTGAGCATGGGCGATCTCTGCGATGCGCGCTACGTCCAGCAGATCTCCCGTCAGGTTGGAGGCGTGGGTGCAGACCACGGCTCTGGTGTTGGGGCGGAACAGCGGCGCAAAATCCTCATACCGGATGCGCCCCTGCCGGTCGGCCCGGACGAAGGACAGCCCCATGCCCTGCGTCTCCAGCGCATACAGGGGGCGGAGGACGGAGTTGTGCTCCAGGTCGGTGGAGATGGCGTGATCCGCCGGGGAGAGAAGCCCCTGTATGGCGATATTCAGCGCCATGGTGGAGTTGGCGGTGAACACCACCTGCTCCGGGCGGGGACAGCCCAGCAGCTGCGCCAGCTTTCGCCGTGTCTCAAACACCGTGCGGGACGCCTGCATAGACGCGCCGTGGGCGCCCCGTGCGGCGTTGCCCGCCGTCAGGATGGCCTGCGCCACCGCCTGCGCCACCTGCGGCGGCTTGTGCAGCGTGGTGGCGGCGTTATCCAGATAGATGAGCTTTTCCATCAATACATCTCCAATACAAAACAGCCGCCGTGGGCGATACCCGCCCCGTCCAGCGCGGCGCAGAGGGCGTCCCGTTCCTCCGGCAGCGCCTTCCACGCAAGGCCGCACCCCGCCGTGATCTGGGAGGGGATGGGGATCATCCGTCCCGGCAGCCCGGCGGCTTGGAACAGCGCCTCCGCCGCCATGGCCTGGGAGGTGGTGTCAAAGGTGACCACCAGCGCGGGCTTTTTCTGCCGCGTCAAGGCCGGACGACCTTCGTGGCCTGCATCTGCTTTTCCACGATGACGTACATATTGGTCACACCGCCCACACGCAGCTGCTCGGTAAGGCCGTAGTGGTTCAGGCAGGTGCCGCAGGTGAGGATCTCCACGCCCAGAGACTCCAGCTTTTGCAGATCCTCCAGCGAGGCGGAGCCCTCGCAAGTCACGGCGGCGCCGCCGTTGTAGAACAGCACGGTCTTGGGCAGCGTCTCCTGCTGGGTCAGGGCGAACAAAAAGCCCTTCAGCAAAATCCTGCCCAGCACCTCGTCGCCCTCGCCCATGTGGTCGGCGGACACCGCCACCACCGTGTTGTCCGCGGCGGCGGGGACGGCGCAGGTGGTGTCCACCGTCTCCGGAAGCTCCGCGCCCTCGCCCACGGTGATGGTCACGCGGTACTCCTTCTCGCCCAGCTGCGCCGTCTCGATGGTGCAGCCCTTGCTCTCAGCCAGCCGGGTCAGATTCTCCACGGCCACCTTGTTGTCCACCAGCGTCTGCACTGTGCCGGCGCCGTGCAGCTCCTTCAAGGCTTGTAGTGTTTTGACGACGGGGATCGGGCAGGCGTCGCCCATGGCATTGACCTGTATCATGATGAGGTTCCTCCTTGTGGTTCTTTCTTGAGAATAACGATGGGTACATTGTAAACCCTCCGAAGGATTTATGCAAGAGGGACGGACAAGACGCTCACCGCGCTGTCGGCAGCGTCACCGTAAAGGTGGAGCCTCTCCCCGGCTGGGAGAAAACCGTCACCTGCCCGCCGCACAGCCTTACTACCCGGTGTACGATGGACAGCCCCAGCCCGTTACCGCGGCTGTCCGGACAGGTTTCGGCCCGGTAGAACTTATCGAAAATATGCCGCTGGGTCTCCTCGTCCATGCCCACGCCGGTGTCGGACACGGACACGGCGACCTCGCCTTCGCTCTGCCGCAGCACCACGGTGATCTGCCCGCCGGAGGGGGTAAAGCGGATGGCGTTGGACAGGAGGTTGGACCAGATGTGCTCCAGCAGCTCCTCGTTGCCGTAGTAGTCCACCCGGTCGAGATCGCCCTCCACCATCAGACCCTTTTTCAGCCAGTCCCGCTCCTGCTGCCGGACGCACCGGCGGAGCTGCTCGTCCAGACTGTACAGAGTCTTGCCGGATACGATCTCGGTGTTTTCATACTGGGTCAGCTCCAGAATATTGGTGCTCATGGCGGCCAGCCGCTCGGACTGCTGGACGATGGTATCCGTATAGGTCTGCCGCTGCTCCGGCGTCAGATCCGGGCTTTGCAGCAGCTTGGCAAAGCCCCGGATGGAGATGAGGGGCGTTTTGAACTCGTGGGAAAAGGTGTTCACGAAGTCCGACCGCAGCAGCTCCACGCTGGCCAGTTCCTCCGCCATTTTGTTGAAGCTGCGGATGTACGCCGCCACCTCGCCCCGGGCGCCCCGCAGCTCCACGCGCACGGAGTAATCTCCTGCCGCCACCGCCTTTGTGGCCTTCATCAGCCGGGACAGGGGCGCCAGATACCCGCGGAAAATGAAGATGGCCAGCAGAACGCCCAGAATGGCGCTTACCGACAGGATGAGGATGGGCCACAGCAGCGTATAGCTCTTGTCCTCCAGATGCACCAGCCGCCGTACCAGAAAGAGGATGCCCAGCGCCAGCGTGGCGTACGCCACCACCAGCCCCAGCACCAGCAGGATCATCGTACCCAGCAGCCGGGCAGGGGGATTTTCCTTTTTCACCTTATTTCTGCGCATTCTCTTCCTCCCGGAGCATCCCCATGTAGCCGAAGCCCCGGATGGTCCGCAGCTCGAAGTCCGGGTTGTCCCGGAACTTGTCCCGCAGCCGGGAGATGTAGACCTCCACGGTATGCTCGTCCACGTCGCTGTCCAGATCCCAGATGTCGTCGATCAGCTGGCGCTTGGTGAAAAGCGTCCGGGGGTAGGACAGCAGCTTGTACAGCAGCAGAAACTCCTTGGCGGTGAGCTGCCATGTGCTCTGCGGGGTGATGACCTGCAAGGCGCTGCGGTCCAGCACCGTAGCGCCCACCGTCAGCCGCCGCTCCGCCCGGCTGCAATACCGCCGCAGCAGCGCCTCGATGCGCCAGAGCATCTCCTCCTCGTCCACGGGCTTGACCATGTAGTCGTCTGTCCCCGCCCGGAAGCCCCGGCGCTTGTCCTCCTGCGTCACCCGTGCCGTCACCATCAGCACCGGCAGGTCGCAGTTTCCCTCCCGCAGGGTCTGGGTGAAGGTGATACCATCCATCCGGGGCATGGTGATGTCCACCACCGCCAGATCGCACTGGTAGTGCTCCATCACCTCCAGCGCCTCCACGCCGTCCCGTGCGGGACACGGCTCATATCCGGCGCGGCGCAGTACCTCGCACATCAAAAGCCGGGCGCTCTCGTCATCCTCGGCCACTAAGATCCGGAACATACCGCTCCTCCTTTGCGTTTTTGATGATTTTATCACAGTCAGCCGCAAAAATCGAGACTTTTTAGAGGTTGGCTTGAGGTTTCTCCGGTATACTGCGGCTATGATCGGAAAATCATAGGAGGATAGACGTATGCACAGACCTGTTTGCATCACATATGACAGCACCTGCGACCTGACGCCCCAGCTTCTGGAGCGGTTCCAGATCCGCACCGTGCCGCTGACCATTCGCAGCGGAGAGCAGACCTTCCCCGACGATGGGAGCTATACCGCCGCGGATCTCTATGCCGGCTACCGCAAGGACGGCACCCTGCCCAAGACCACGGCGGTAAGCCCGGAGGAGTTCCGGCGGTTCTTCGCCCCCATTCTGGAGGAGGGGTACGATATCGTACACATCGACATCAGTTCGGAGCTGTCCTGCACCTGCCAGAACGCCCTGCTGGCGGCGCAGGAGCTGGCGGAGCTGGGCGAGATCCATGTGGTGGACAGCCGTCAGCTCTCCACCGGCGGCGGTCTGCTGGCGCTGCAGGGCGCCAAGCTTCGGGACCAGGGCGTGGCGGCGGCGGATATCGCCGGAGAGCTGCGCCGTATGGCACCCCTCAGCGACACCAGCTTTGTGCTGGACACGCTGGAGTATATGTGGAAGGGTGGCCGGTGCAGCGGCGTGACGGCGCTGGGCGCCAACATGCTGAAGCTGAAGCCCAGCCTTGAAATACGGGACGGCAAGCTGGTGGTCTGCAAGAAGTACCGGGGCGCCATGGAGAAGGTGTACCGCCAGTACGTCACTGAGCGTCTGGGAGGTAAGTCGGTGGTGGAGGACTGGGTGTTCATCACCCACTCCGGCGAGGTATCGGAGGAGACTTTGCAGGAGTTGACGGCACTGGTGCAGGAGCTGGCGCCCTTCAAGGAGGTCTTTATCACCCAGGCGGGCTGCACCGTGTCCTCTCACTGCGGCCCCGGCACGCTGGGCGTGCTGTTTTTGCGGCAGCCCGAGCCGGCACAATAAGTAAAATCATCCGAACGGCCATCCGGCGGGAGCGTACAGACTCCCACCGGATGGCCGCTTTTATTGCCGTTTGTGTCGGGCAGGGGGGATGTATAATCCTGCAAACTATGTCACAGAAGCAAATGTAATGGGGGCGAAAATTGGCGACAGAACGCTGTCAGAATTTGTCAGATATACGAATGACTTTCCGTTTGCGGCGTGCTATACTACCCTTTGTTTAAGAGGATTTGCCGCCGTATCCCGCCGTTTTCGCGGGATGCAGCCGCATACGGGTCCGCTGCGAAAGAGACCCGATACGGTGCCTGTAAGCCCTGCGAGGCTTGCGGACGCCATTTATTTATTTTGCGCATAAGTATTCAAAAATGAATGTGGAAGGAAGAGATCTTAGGTATGGAAATGAAAGTGGATGCAAAGACAGAGCGCGTTCGGATCTGGGAGGAACTGCTGAAGGTCGCAAAGCCGGACTCCAAGTTCAGCTGGCAGTTTTCCGAGTTTATCTGCGACTATGAGGGCAGCGAAAAGGGTACCGCCCTGCTGACCGCTACCGATATGTACAAAAACGCAAAGGTCATTTTCATCACGCCGGACAACAATCTGGAGACGCTCCGGGAGCAGGCGTTCCGGGATAAAAAGACGGTGGTCATGACCAACTACGGCATCACCCGGGGCTTTTTCCTGATCCGCCCCGAGCAGATCCCCGAGGGTAAGGAGGAGGTGGCGTCCCTGCTGGACGGCGTTTCCCGCTACTGGAAGCACCAGACGCTGGCGCAGCTGCAGGAGTCCGTGGGTCACATCGACATGATGGTTACCGGCGCCTCCGCCATCACCCCCAGCGGCATCCGCTTCGGCAAGGGCCACGGCTACTTCGATCTGGAGTGGGCCATGCTCTCCACCAAGGGTATCGCGGACAGCAGTACCGTCATCATCGGCGCCGGTCACGACTGTCAGGTGGCGGACGTGCCCGTCACCGTGGAGGAGTATGATACCGCCATTGACTATATCGTCACCCCCACCCGTATCATCGAGACCCGCCACGAGTTCCCCCGCCCCAGCAAGGGCATTATCTGGAGCCGTCTGGCGCCCGGTATGCGGGAGCAGATTCCTCCCGTACAGGAGCTTTGGTGCGAAGTCCACTGCAAATGAGCGGGGAAAAGACGCCCCTGCTGGAGCTGCGGGGGATCACCAAGAGCTTCAATGGGGTCGCGGCCAATGATGCCGTCGACCTGACCCTGTATCCCGGAGAGGTTTTGGCACTGCTGGGCGAAAACGGCGCGGGAAAGTCCACGCTGATGAATGTGATCTACGGCATCTACCGGCCGGACGCGGGCCAGATCCTTGTCAACGGACAAGAGGTTCGCATCACCTCGCCCAAGGAGGCCCTGAGCCACGGGATCGGCATGGTACACCAGCATTTCATGCTGGTAGACCGGCTGAACGCCGTGGAAAACGTAGGGCTCATCAGCAGCGACAGCCCCTTCTCCCGGCTGGACCGCCAGAAGATCCGAGCATCGCTGGAGGAGCTGAAGGCCCGCTACGGCATTGAGCTGGATCTGGACTGCCCCGTGGAGCAGCTGAGCATCAGTATGCAGCAGAAGATCGAGATCCTGAAGATGCTGTATACCGGCGCGGATATCCTGATCCTGGACGAGCCCACCGCCGTGCTGCTGCCACAGGAGTGCGAGGCGCTGTTCAGCATCATCCGCCACATGACCCGGCAGGGGAAAGGCGTGATCTTCATCAGCCACAAGCTGGATGAGGTGCTGCAGATCAGCGACCGGATCAACGTGCTGTCCCATGGAAAGGTCACCGGCGAGACGGAGACGGCCCACGCCGACAAGGATCTGATCGTCCGGATGATGTCCGGCGACGACCTGCCGGATATGACCGTCTATGAAAAAAAGTCCCCCCTGCCGGAGATCGCGCTGCAATGCAGCGGCGTGACGGCCCGGGATGAGCGGGGTGTGCAGACGCTGAACGGCGTGGAGCTGACCGTGCATCAGGGGGAGATCGTCGGCGTTGCCGGCGTGGAAGGCAACGGCCAGAACGAGCTGGCAGAGGTGCTGGCCGGTGTGCGCGCCGTGGACGCCGGAGAGATCCGGGTGAACGGCAAGGAACTGGGACGCGCCGCCGCGTCGTTTATTCAGGCCGGTGTGGGCTATGTCCCCGCAGACCGCAACGCGGTGGGCACCGTGCCGGATTTCCCCCTCTATGAGAACTGGCTGCTGCGCAACGCCCACTATCCGCAAAGGCACGGCCTGACCGACCTGCGGGAGGTGCAGGCACAGGCCTCCGCGGCGATGCGTGCCTTTGACGTCCGCACCTCCGGCTGCCGGGAGCGAAGCGCCAACCTCTCCGGCGGCAACTTGCAAAAATTCATTCTGGCGCGGGAGCTGGAGAACACGCCCAATGTGCTGATCTGCTCCTATCCCACCCGCGGTCTGGACGTAAAGGCCGCGTGGTCTGTCCGGCAGCAGGTGATCCGCGCCAAGGAGCAGGGCACCGGCGTGGTGCTGTTCTCCGGCGACCTGGAGGAGCTGTTCGCCATCTCTGACCGGATCGTGGTGCTCTACCGGGGCGCTGTGATCGGCGAGGTCAGACCGGAAAGCGCTGTGCCGCAGGACGTCATTCTGTTGATGATGGGAGGAACCGTATGAAGACCGGATTGACCGCGCACCTCCGGGAAAATTTGAACCATTACCAGCAGCTGGCGTGGGCGAAGAAAGCCCTGATCCTGCTTTTAAGCGTGGTGGGCGCCATGCTGGTGGGCTCTCTGCTGATCCTGGCAGTCAACGCCGACCCGCTGGAGGCCTATTACTATATGCTGATCCGCCCCCTGACCTCCATCACCTCGCTGGGTGAGGTCGCCATGTATTTTACACCGCTGCTGCTGGTGGGATTGGGCGTCTCCTTTACCTTCCACGCCAAGCTCAGCAATCTGGGCGGCGAGGGACAGATGCTGATGGGCGCGCTGGGCATGACCCTGATCGGCGTACCGCCTATCGGCGACAAGCTGGGCCCGTGGTCGTTGCTGCTGGGCATCCTGCTGGGCATCGTGCTGGGCGCTGTATGGTCCGCCGTGGCGGGCTTCTTCCGTGTGAAGTTCCACGCCAGCGAGATCGTGGTGACGCTGATGCTGAACTACATCGCGGAGCAGTTCATCAGCTATATGGTGTTCTATCCTCTCCGCAGCGGCGCGGAGCCCCAATCCGCCAAGATTGTCGCCATGCTGCCCAAGCTCTATCAGGGCTCCCGCATCAATCTGAGCGTGGTGATCGCGCTGGTTCTGACGGTGGTATACGCCGTGGTGATCCGCCGCACCCGCTTCGGCTACCATCTGCGGGCGCTGGGCGGCAGCCAGAAGGCGGCGGCGTACAGCGGCGTCGACAAGAGCCGGTACTTCTTTCTGGCAATGCTCATCAGCGGTGCGTTCTGCGGCTTGGCCGGCGCCGTGCAGATCAGCGGCAACACCCGCCGTCTGATGGAGGGTGTGGCCGGCGACTTTGGCTTCAGCGGCATCGTGGTCGCCATGCTGGGCAGCCTGCATCCCGTGGGGATCGTGGTTGCCGCCCTGTTTATGGCGCTGATCTCCGCCGGCTCCGTGACCATGCAGGTCAAGACCGGCATCCCCGTCTCCTTTACCAGCGTACTGGAGGCGTTGATCGTTCTGTTCATTCTGCTGGGTATGGCGGTCAGCGCCGCCCAGAGTAAGCGAAAGAAGGTGCGCTGATGGGTACAGGTCTTTTATCCGCCTCTTTCCTGACGGCGCTGTTCGCCTCCGGTGTGCGGCAAAGCATCCCGCTGATCTACGGCTCCCTCGGCGACGCCGTTTCCGAGCGGGCGGGCGTCATGGGCATCTCACTGGAGGGCGAAATGCTGTTCGGCGCATTTTTCTCCTACTTGGTGGCGCTGCGGACCGGCAGCCTGTGGCTGGGTGTGCTGGCCGGTGCGCTGGCCGGTATGCTCAGCAGCCTGATCGTGGCGGTGTGGTCTGTGCTGCTCCGGCAGGATCAGTCCATCATCGGCATCATGTTCAACATTCTGGCAGTTGGCTTTACCAACTTCCTCAACCGCATGATCTTCGGCACCTCCAACGCCAACATCACCCTTGAGATATTCCAGCCTCTTGCGATCCCCGGCCTGAGCCGCATCCCTGTGATCGGTGAGATCTTCTTCCATCAAAACATTCTCGCCTATCTCTCCGTGCTGCTGGCTGTTGCGATCTTCTGGGTGCTTCGGAGAACGAAGCTGGGCCTGCAGCTGACCGCCGTGGGCGAAAATCCCAAGGCATCACAGGCGTCCGGCATCCGGGTCTACCGCTTCCGGATCCTCGCCTATATGTTCTGCGGCTGTATGGCGGGCATCGCCGGAGCCTCGCTGACCCTTGGCTCTGTCGGCACCTTTACGGAGGCCATCTCCGCCGGCCGCGGCTTCATCTGCCTTGCCATCGTGATCCTCTCCCGCTGGAACCCGCTGGTGGCTGTGGCGGCCTCCTTCGGCTTCGGCTCCATTCAGGCCCTGCAGATCCGTCTGCAGGTGCAGGGCTCTCCGCTGCCGTATCAGGTGTTCGTGGCGCTGCCCTATCTGGTCACCATTCTGGCGCTGGCCATCGGTGGCCGCAATATCCGTGCTCCCCGGGAACTGGGTGTTCCCTTTGATAAAGAAAGCAGATAACCAAAATTTTACGGAGGTACAACATGAAAAGAATTCTGGCATTTATTCTGGCACTGGCCATGTCCCTGAGCCTGCTGACCGCCTGCGGCGACAACGCCAACAAGGAGCAGGACAAGACCGACCTGCCCAAGGAGGATACCGTCAACGACCGCAGCACCGTCTCCAAGATCGCTGTCCTGCTGCCCGGTTCCATCACCGACGAGTCCTGGAACCAGACCGCCTATGAGGGCCTGCAGACCATCGCCGCGCAGGGCTACGAGACCGCCTATACCGAGAACGTCGGCTCCAACGACATGGAGTCCGTGTTCCGCAGCTACTGCGAAGAGGGCTATGACTTCGTCATCGGCCACGGCGCCCAGTACGGCGACGCCTGCTGCCGCGTGGCGGAGGATTACCCCAACGTGAACTTCTTCATCACCGGCAACGCTCCCGAGGATGTGCCCGCCGATGAGCTGCCCGCCAACATCATGTTCGCGGATTACCGTGAGTGCGAGGGCGCTTACGTCTGCGGCGTTGTGGCGGCACTGATGACCAAGAGCGGCAAGGTCGGCTACGTGGGCGGCGGCAACAACACCACTCAGCAGTCCGATAAGAACGCCTTCATCGACGGCGTCGCCAGCGTCTCCTCCGAGATCGAGGTCAAGACCGTCATCACCGGCACCTTCGACGACTCCGCACTGGGCAAGGAGACCGCCATCGCCATGATGGAGGACGGCGTGGATGTGATCCTGCAGACCTGCGACCACACCGGTCTGGGCGTGCTGGAGGCCTGCAGCGAGAAGGGCGTGTACTGCCTGGGCTATACCAGCGACCAGTCCGCTCTGGTGGCGGACGGCCTGTGCCTGACCTCCATGCTGGTGGATATCCCCTACATGATCTCCTCCCAGATCGACCTGATCAAGGCCGGCAACTACGGCGGCCAGACCTTCCCTGGCCTGCATGACGGTGTGGTCAGCATGTCCGCCTTCAGCGACAAGGTGCCCGCCGACGTCGCTGAGAAGGTCAACGCTGTCATCGAGCAGATCAAGAGCGGCGAGGTGGTCATCACCCCCAACTACAGCGAGAACTGAGCCGCTATTTTCTCCGCATAATAAAGGGAGCGTCTATTGCATCATGCAATAGACGCTCCCTTTTTCTACTGCGCCGCCGGCGTGTTCAGAGCCGGTAGGGGGGGAAAACCGTGTCAGTCCGCCGCCGGCGGCGCGGATGCGGGTCAATTTTCGGCGGTGCAGTGGGTACAGCTCTCACAATTCGGAAACTGCTGAGGGTCATATGCGATCCCGTTACGCTCATAATAGTCCTGCAAAGCCTTTTTGATGGCCTCCTCCGCCAGAACGGAGCAGTGCACCTTGTGGGCGGGCAGCCCGTCCAGCGCCTCCACCACCGCCTTGTTTGTCAGCGCCAGTGCCTGAGAAACCGGCTTGCCCTTGATCATCTCCGTCGCCATAGAGCTGGAGGCGATGGCGGAGCCGCAGCCGAAGGTCTCAAACTTCGCATCCTCGATCATGTCGTCCTTGATCTTCAGGTAGATCTTCATGATATCGCCGCACTTGGCGTTTCCAACCTCGCCGACCCCATCGGCATTTTCAATAACGCCGACATTTCTTGGATTACGGAAATGATCCATTACTTTTTCACTGTACAAAGCCATAAGAACACCTCACTGAATGATAAATTCTCTTTGACCGCTGACCAGCTCGCGCCAGATGGGAGACATCCCGCGCAGGTAGGCAACGACCTCTTTTACTGCTTGAATGGTATATGCGACATCCTCGGCGGTGGTTTCCTCTGAAAGCGTCAGGCGAAGGGAACCGTGGGCAATATCGTGTACCCGGCCGATGGCCAGCAGCACATGACTGGGGTCCAGAGAGCCGGAGGTGCAGGCGGAGCCGGAGGAGGCACAGATACCCTTATCGTCCAGAAGCAGGAGAAGGGACTCCCCCTCGATGCCCTCAAAGCAGAAGTTCACATTGCCGGGGAGCCGATGCACGGCATCTCCGTTGAGGATGGAGTGGGGGATCTCGGACAATCCGGCGATCAGCTTGTCCCGCAGCCCAGTCAGCTTGGCGGCGTTTTCGTCAAGATGCTCGCACGCCTCATCCAGCGCCGCCGCCATTCCCATAATGGCCGGCACATTCTCCGTACCCGCGCGTTTGCCGCGCTCCTGCGCGCCGCCCTCGATCAGCGGTGTCAGCAAGATCCCCTTTCGCGCATACAGCACCCCGATCCCCTTCGGACCGTGGAATTTGTGGGCCGACAGGGAGAGCATATCGATGTTCTGCTCCTGCACATGGATGGGCAGATGGCCTGCCGCCTGTACCGCGTCCGTGTGGAAAAGCACGCCCTTCTCACGGCAGACAGCACCGATCTCACGGATAGGCTGGATGCTTCCGATCTCGTTATTGGCATACATCACGGTGACAAGGCAGGTATCCTCCCGGATTGCGTCACGCACCTGCTCGGGAAGAACGATCCCGTTTTCGTGAACATCCAGAAGAGTGACGGTAAAGCCCTCCTTCTCCAGCTTTTTCAGGGTGTTCAGGACGGCGTGATGCTCGAAGGCCGTGGAGATGATATGCCGTTTTCCCTTTCGTGCGCCCAGCCGCGCGGCGGAGAGAATGGCCTGATTGTCAGCCTCGCTGCCGCCAGAGGTGAAGGTGATCTCTGCTGCTGAGCAGCCGAGACATGCTGCAATGCGCTGCCGTGCGTCCGCCAACGCCTCCGCCGCGGCTTGACCGGCGGAATGCAGGCTGGAGGGATTTCCGTAAATGGTATCCATGTATGGCAGCATGGCGTGGATGGCTGTTTGGCTCATTTTTGTTGTGGCGCCATTAGCCGGGACGAGTGAAAGTATAAAGCCGCTGGAGTTGCCATTTTTCAAGTTTGGCATATTCTTTCGGTGGTAGATCGCTTGGGGCGGGGAGCAGGCGTTTCAGGACTGGGTTGACCTGATACCAGCCGTGTTCGCACGCCCAGGTAAAGAAGGCGCGGAGGCGGACAAGATACTGCTGCCGTGTCCGCTGGGTGAGCCCGCGAGCATCAAAGGTCTGCGCCCATAGGAATACGTCTGCGTAGGATGGGACGCTGGAGTTATCCTCCTCGCTGGCAAAGCACTCAATGAAGTCCCGAACGGTCAGGGCGTAGCCGGTGATGGTGCGGGGGGAGCAACCTTGCTCCTCCAAATCGCGCAGCCACGCGGCGCTGGCCGCCTCCAGTCGTTCAACGGGTGTGGCGTATGTAGAGCCGGTCACAAATTTCACCTCCCATCAGATACATCGGCCATAATTTTGTTGAAATACCGCTTGAAATCATAGGCGGACTGCACCTGTCGCTGCCAATAGTCATGATCCAGCGATTGGTACATGACCTCTTCCATCACATCCCAGGCCACCCCGTTCTGGGTGTGCAGTTCATCTAACGCTGCCGCCTGCTTTTGCAGTTCCGCCTCCGTAGGCTGTGCCCTGCCGGGGTTGTCGCTAGCCTTTTCATCGGCCAGATACTTGGCAATCTGATAGGCTTCGCTGGCGTGGTCGTACTTCTGCTGTCCGCCTGAAAAAATTTTTGATGCGAGGGCGGGGCAGTCTTCTTTTTTCTCTCCCCGTCTTATATCTCCATCTTCTTCTCTTTCTTTGTCTGTATCACTTGGTAACGGGGCGTTACCATCTATACGAGTCGTATCGCTTGGTAAGTTCTTATCCCATCGTTTCCTCACGTTTTCCGCGTTTCGTTTGCTCTTGACTTCAAAGTCCGCAAGGGTTTCATCTACGCTTTCGCGGAATGAGCAGAAAAGCGCGTGAGCGACACCGTCGAGAGTCTGAATCTCCCCCGTGGAAAAGTAGTGCAAGGCTGCTTTCAGTGCTTGTCCCACTACCGCGTCGTCTGAACCGTCGATAAATGCTTTTTGACCGAGATAGATCCGAAACCATGTTGCGCGGCCTGTTTTTCCCACGCCTCATCACCCGCCGATCTGCCCGGTGGCCTCGCGGCGCAGCTTTTCCAGCAGTGCCGGGACGTCCACAAGGTATACCGTCCCCGATCGAATATGCGGGACAGTGCCGTCCTTACAGCCTTTCCGCAAGTAGTATTGGCTAAGTCCGGTGCTGCGGCAGGCATCAGGAATCTTCTGATAGGGTGTGGATGCGCTCACTTTTGCTCACTCCTTTCGCTGCGGTGCTCCTTCATCCGCTCAATGGTTCGGAAAATATGTTCCTTCTGCTCACTGGGTAGCTCCCGTCGGAGCTTGCGGGACAGATTTCCCTCATAGATGCCCAGCGCCTCGGCCAGTTCCCAGTGCTTGAAACCGGCCTCAACCAATGCCTGACGAATATCCTTATTTTCCACCAAACTCACCCCCTTCCTTAAAAAGTTTGCTGTCGTTGTTGACATTGTCAATTCTACCACGTATAATGGAATCTAGAAACACGTCATAATTCTGTTTACGAAAGCTGGTTTCGTATGAAAAGAACTGAAAATACCATTTCTGATAGGGTACGTAATTTGTACTGCCAAGAAATCGGTCAGCGCATGACTACTGCTCGAAAAGCTCGGGGCCTAACCCGTAAGGATATGGCTCAAGCTATATCGAATCGCAGCAAAACAGGTAGTAAAGAAGACGGCATTTCTGCTGAAGTCATAAAGCAGTGGGAACATGGTATAAACCGCATTCGAGTTGAGTTAATTCCGCTGATTTGCGAGGTCCTCCACGTAGATGCAGGGTATTTGTTTGGCGAGTATCCGCAGTATAGAAGAGAAGTCGCGGATGGCGTTGGCTCCACTGGTTTGAGTGAGGAAGCTATTGAAAATATCCATAAGGTTTTTCTCTCTGACAAAAATACAAGCGGCTATCTGCCTGACGCAATGAATCGGCTCATATCCTCACCGCTGTTCATGACGGTGATTAGGAGCATGGCATATTTTAAGCGCAAGGCGGAAGAGGTGTGGGCATTTGCAATACCAGGAAGATATAGCGAATGCTTTTCGCCTCCTGACGCAGAGATGATTGGCTTTGAGGAAACTGTCAACAGATTTGACGCTGCGGAATTTGCATTGACAAGAGCATTTCAAGATTTGGTAGAGAATTGCTACAAGACCTCAAATGTACGATCTGCAATCCCTAAAATCGAGGAAAAGATTGCGCAGTATGAAAAGAGATTTGAAAGAAATATCGAATCTTACTTAGCTAACATTACAGAAGACCAACCGGACGATGATTTGAAAGAAGAACTACGAAGTGCCATGTGGGGGGATGCCACCAGCTCCAGCACTGATACCGAACCACAATGACGCTACACAAAAAACAAGACCCCATGCCGGAGCATGGAGCAGGACAGAGGTGAATTTATGGGCGAGAATAAAAGCAAAATCATATCAAGCCGAAGATGGAAAACTGTATGAAGGAGCAGTTATTCGGAATTTCCGAACAACTGCGACAGACAGAAAGACATATCAAATTGACTACAATAACAGAGGTGTGATATGGCAAATAAGAAAGTTGAGAGCGTTATTCATGCGGATGGTGTAGATATCGCTGTTGTAACCACGGTTGGTAGCGAAGAAGACTATATTTCCCTTACGGATATTGCGAAGCATAGAAATCCTGATTTTCCTGCCGATGTTGTAAAGAATTGGCTTCGGCTTCGTAGTACGATTGAATTTTTAGGACTGTGGGAGCAACTAAATAACCCGCAGTTTAACATGGTCGATTTCGACCAGTTTAAAAATGATGCTGGTTCAAACGCATTTGTAATGTCCCCGCAAAAGTGGATAAAGTCAACAAACGCAATTGGCCTTATTTCCAAGTCTGGCCGCTACGGTGGTGGTACATACGCCCACAAAGATATTGCTTTTGAATTTGCATCGTGGCTTTCCCCTGAATTTAAGTTGTATATCATCAAAGACTACCAGCGCCTGAAGGAAGACGAAGGGCACCGGCTTGCGTTGGACTGGAATGTCAAACGTATCCTTGCAAAGGCAAACTACCGAATTCATACAGATGCTATCAAGATGAATTTAATTCCGCCGGAGCTTCCGCGTGTGCAGCAAGGTTATGTTTATGCTGATGAAGCTGACGTTTTGAATGTGGCGCTGTTTGGGAAAACGGCAAAGCAATGGAAGCGGGAGAATCCCGGTGTAAAAGGCAATATGCGTGATTTTGCATCGATTGAACAGTTACTTGTACTCGCAAACTTAGAAAATATCAATGCGCTGCTGATTGAGCAGGGAGTACCACAGCAAAAGCGATTAGAAAAGCTCCATGCCACGGCGCTTTATCAAATCGAGACCATTACCGATAGTAAAAGTGCTCGTGTGCTTAACACGATGCACGACCAGTTAAAGCTTCCAACAGACGAATAAATAGTGAGGTGCAGCTATGCCGTCTGCCCGGAAAATGACAACCAAATCCGGCAAGGTATTCTATGAGATTAGCGTCAGCCGTGGTCGTGGTAAATCCCGCCTGACCCGCCGATGGTACGCGCCGGAGGGCTGGAGCAAAAAGGCCATCGAGCGCGAGCTTGCCGCTGTGTCGGCAGAGTTTGAGCGCCAGTGCGATACAGGCGAGGCCATAAGCCGTGCGGAGCAGCATGAGAAGGACGCACGGGAAGCCGCAGAAGCCGCGGCAAAGGCCGCTCAACAGGCGGCGGAAGCGGCCAAGATACTGACCCTGCGTCAGTATGGGGAGCGGGTGTTCATGCCTGCGAAGGCCGTCACAATGAGCGAAAACGGACGCTCCGGCTACCAGAATTGCCTTGACCGGCGAATCTACCCCGCCCTGGGTGATATGAAAATGCCAGAAATCACACCGGCGCAAATCAGCGCACTTCTTCTGGACTTTCAGGCACAGGGAAAAGCTCACGCCACAGTGATGAAGCTCTATACCATCCTGCACTCGCTGTTCAAAATGGCCTATTTGGGTGACATGATCGAGCGAAACCCCATGGACAAGGTGGAGCGCCCGAAGCCGCGCAAGGACGAAGTAAAATCGGCGGAGCCGGCGGCATATACGGCAGAAGAAACAAAACGGTTGCTGACTGTGCTGAAGACCGAACCCTTGAAGTGGCAAGCGTTGATGCGGATCTTGATCGACACCGGTATCCGTCGAGGCGAATGCTGCGCCCTTAAATGGCAGAATGTGGACTTCAAAACGGGTGAGATCAAAATCGAGGGAAATCTTTGCTATACACCGTCAAAGGGTGTCTATCTGGATACGCCCAAAAACAGCCATAGGCGAACGGTATACGCTGGAGAGGAGACGATGACCCTCCTGCGCCAACTCCGCGCAGAGCAGGCAAAGAAAGCCATGAGTGCCTTCGTGTTCACAAAGGAGGGCAGCCCGGAGCCGATGCACCCGCAAAGCCCCACGCGCTACATGAAGAATCTCTCCAAGCGCAGCGGCATCCCAGATCTGCATCCACACAAGCTGCGGCACACTTTCGCCAGCATTGCCATTACCAACGGTGCAGACGTGGCCAGCGTTTCGGAGGTGCTGGGGCACAGTGACAAGGCCGTGACACTGCGAATGTATACCCACGCCGACGCTGAAAGCATGAAACGGGCCGCCGCGATCACACAGGAAGCAATCAAAAAAGCCGGACAGGGATGACCTCTGTTCGGCTTAGTTTTGTATGTCGGTGTCGGTTTTGTGTCGGTTTTTCTAAAAAATCCGCCATCCGCCGATTTTGTCAAATGCTACAAAAAGTTGCAAAAGCAAAACAAAAACCGCTCAAATCTTGCGATTCAAGCGGTAAATTTTGGAGCTGCTGGGCGGATTCGAACCGCCGACCTCATCCTTACCAAGGATGCGCTCTACCGACTGAGCTACAGCAGCATAATATGGCGACCAAGAAGGGGCTCGAACCCTCGACCTCCAGCGTGACAGGCTGGCGTTCTAACCAACTGAACTACTTGGCCATCTGCGCTTTCGTCTTGGAACTCAAGCTTGCTTATTATAGCAAGAACATCTGCGAATGTCAACACCTTTTTTTGCGTTTTTTTGCAATACGCGGCGGAGAGGCCGGGAATCGGATTGTCAAGCAGCTTTTTTTGTGATACAATACGGTCTCAAGCCAAAAGGGGAGGTACCGCCATGGAGATCGGACACGTCACTGTCAACGGAAAACTGTATCTGGCGCCGATGGCGGGCGTCACGGACATGGCCTTCCGCCAGATCTGCCGGGAGCTGGGCGCCAACATGAGCTGCACCGAGCTGGTCAGCGCCAAGGCGCTCTGCTATCAGGACAAAAAGAGCCGCGGTCTTTTGAAGCTGGCGGACAACGAGCGCCCGGCCGCCGCCCAGATTTTCGGCAGCGATGTTCAATGCATGGCGGAGGCCGCCCAGATCGCGGCGGAGGTGTCCGGCGCGGCGTTCATCGACATCAATATGGGGTGTCCGGTGGGTAAGGTAGTGGCCAACGGCGACGGCTCGGCGCTGATGAAGGACCCGGAGAAAGCCGCCCGCATCGCGGAGGCAGTGGTGAAGGCCAGCCCCGTGCCGGTGACGGTGAAAATGCGCCGCGGTTGGGACAAGGGCAGCATCAACGCCGTGGAGCTGGCGACAATGCTGGAACAGGTAGGGGTCAGTGCTATCGCCGTCCACGGCCGCACCCGCACCCAGATGTACGCCGGTCAGGCGGACTGGACGACCATCCGGGAGGTAAAGCAGGCGGTGGGCATCCCCGTCATCGCCAACGGCGACATATTTACGCCGGAGGACGCCGTCCGCATTCTGGCGTTCACCGGCGCGGACATGGCCATGATCGGGCGGGGCTGCTTCGGCAATCCGTGGCTGTTCCAACAGGCGCAGGCCGCGCTGGCGGGGCAGCCCATCCCGCCGC
>ERZ1027188.241-NODE-241-length-24425-cov-9.502339_pt1 | contig 24425 bp, 23 predicted proteins | sample MGYA00519273_ERZ1027188 | MGnify/ENA primary metagenome ERZ1027188 (study PRJEB26926, sample SAMN06164623) | human gut metagenome | biome: ENVO:00009003; feature: ENVO:2100002; material: ENVO:00002003 | host: Homo sapiens | place: USA | collected 2012 ... | reverse complement strand
CAACGGAGGCTCCGTTGGAAGCCAAAAGTGCCTCCGTTAGAGTGCAAAAGTGCCTCCGTTGCAATTTTATGAGGTCTGAAACGCCTTCTAAAACGGTTATTTTTGTTATAAAACGATATAAGTCTTTGATTATCAAGGTTTTAAGTCAAAATCGAGTAAAATGCCGTATTTTCGCGTTTTTGAGAGCAAGGAAGACTTTGGTCGAAAATACGCGAGTTTTAGAGGGGATAAATTAAAAAAGAGCAATGCCTATTGACATTACTCTTTATATTTATGCGAACAGGCTCTTTTATCTTATATATAAGTGCCCGTTTCGTTAGCGTCTGCGGTTCTTTCTTTGCCCTTTTGCTTAGAACTTCGCCATCTTTATGGCATCGATAGCGCATTCGTCGCCTTTGTTCCCGAGCTTTCCGCCACTTCTGTCCTTAGCCTGTTGCAGGTCGTTAGTGGTGAGCAGACCGTAGATAACCGGAATGTTGTTCGTGGCGTTGAGCCTTGCTATGCCGTATGTAACGCCCTGACAGATATAGTCGAAGTGCGGAGTCTCACCACGTATGACGCATCCCAAGATAATGATGGCATCGTAACGGTCGTTGCGCGACATCTGGCAAGCACCGTAAACAAGCTCAAAACTTCCCGGAACGGTCTTCACAATGATGTTCTCAGGCAGTGCACCATGCTTCTCAAGGGTGCTCACTGCACCATCGAGCAACGCCCCGGTAATCTCTTTGTTCCACTCTGATACAACTATACCGAAGCACATATTGCTTGCGTCGGGGATGGAGTTGGTGTCGTATTCGGACAGATTATGCAGTGCTGTTGCCATATCTTTAGTTTGAAGCTCTTTCTATGTATTTGTCAATCTCCTGATGGATAGGAGAGTTTACGTACTTAGCCTTGATGTCTTTGTAGATTTTCAGAGCTTCTTCCTTCTTACCCTGGCTTTCGAGGATGATGCCGGCTTTCTTCATTGCGAGCGGAGCGATGCTTGTGTTTGTCTTGTCCTCGGCCTTGCTGTCTGCCATGTCGGCAGCCTTCTTGAAGCACTCAACGCCCTTGTCGAGCTGGTCGTTGTTCACGTAAATATCACCGAGAGCCATCTGTGAAGCCGGGCTGATGAGCATATCGTTTGAAGTGTTGAACTCCTCAACGTATTTCAGAGCCGATTTCCAATCCGGTTTCTGCTGATGAGCGTAGCAAAGACCTGCGTAAAGGTTGGCGAGGTTGCCCGCATCTGTGCCGCTATAATCGCTTGCAATCTTCAGGAAGCCTGCGAATCCGGCTCCGTCGCCCTTCAGTGCCTTGTCGTATTGCTCCATGTTCATATACTCCTGACCCTTTGCGAGTGAGGTGCTTGCCTCTTGCTCCTGCGGCACAGCCACATAGCTGTGATAGAGTATTGCGCCGACAATGATTACTACAACTGCGATGATTACGGTTAGGATAGCCTTCTTGTTCTTCATGAAGAAAGACTCCGGGTTGTTAAGGGTGTTGATTGCTTCTGCTGCACCCTTCTGTTCTTTTTTGTTTGCCATTATTTTTGTTATTTTATTATTTCTATTATAAGCGTGGCAAAATTACGTAAATTATCCCATATAGTGAAATTTATTACATACTTTTTTCGTTTTTCTACACGAAACGACTAACTTTGCAGAAGATTGGCTGCATTCGGCAAAATGAGAATAAATTCTCTTTGCGCTCATTTGTACAATCTTTGCAGCATAAAAAAATAGGCGTTTTTGATGGTCCTGAAGAAAATATCAATCATAAACTACAAGAATATTGAGACGGCAACGATTGATTTGTCGCCAAAGATGAATTGCCTGATAGGGCAGAACGGGATGGGAAAGACCAACTTCCTTGATGCGGTGTATTACCTGTCGTTCTGCCGGAGCGCGTTTGGCAGTGCCGACTCGCAGGTTATCATGCACGAGCGCGATTTCTTTGTGGTTGAGGGGACGTATGAGATGGACAATGGCGATACAGAAAATGTCTATTGCGGCATGAAGCGGGGCACGAAGAAGCACTTCAAACGCAATAAGAAGGAGTATAAGCGGCTGTCGCAGCATATAGGATTGATTCCTGTCGTTTTTGTCTCGCCGTCGGATTCGATATTGATTGGTGGAGGAAGCGATGAGCGAAGGAAACTGATGGATGTCGTTATCTCGCAGTATGACAATACTTATATAGACCTGCTGACGCGATATAACAAGGCTTTGCAGCAGCGTAACACGTTGCTGAAAAGTGAGGAGGAGCCTGACGTGCAACTCATGGAGATTCTCGAAATGCAGATGGCGGAATGTGGCGAGGCTATCTATGCCAAGCGCGATGCTTTCGTGCGCGAGCTGATACCGGTGTTCCAAGAGATTTATCAGAGTATTGCGATGAATAAGGAGACGGTGTCTCTCGAATACATATCACACTGTCAGCGAGGCCGTTTGATAGATGTGATACAGCGCGACCGCTTTAAGGACAGGGCGGTTGGATATTCTTTGCACGGCGTCCACCGCGACGACCTTGAGATGCTTATCGGCGGTTATCCGATAAGGCGAGAGGGAAGTCAGGGGCAGAATAAGACTTTTGTCCTTGCATTGAAGCTGGCGCAGTTTAATTTCCTGCGTCGCACGTCGAGCAATTCCACGCCTTTGCTGTTGCTTGATGATATATTCGACAAGCTCGATGCCGAGCGTGTGGAACAGATTGTGAAGTTGGTGTCGGGCGAAGGCTATGGCCAGATTTTCATGACAGATACCAACCGTGACCATTTGGATAAGATTTTGAAGAACGGTAATATCGATTATAGAATATTCTCGGTGGACAACGGGGAGATAACAAAGAAGGAGGAAGGCAATGTTTAGGCGCAGCGTGCAGGATATCCGTTCGGTGCTGAACACGTTTTTGAGGCAGAAAGGCCTTGAGACGCCGTTGTTGCAGAAGCGTCTGATGGATGCGTGGCCGGATGTCGTGGGCCGTAGTGTGGTGCGTTATACGGGTGAGATGTTTATCAAAAACCAGACCTTGTTCGTGAAAATCTCCAGTCCGGCGTTGCGCGCCGACCTCTCCATGAGGCGCACGCAGCTCGTTAAACAATTGAACGCTGCGGTGGGGGCTATGGTTATAGCCGATATTAAGATTTATTAAAAAGCCTCACCCCCGGCCCCTCCCCAAAAGGGAGGGGAGTGATTACCTTCTTTGCTTTATTTCTCACATTAAAAGAAGACAAGAATTTTGGAATTAAAGTCCTCTATCAAAATACTAATTGCTCCCCTCTCTCTTGGAGAGGGGTCGGGGGTGAGGCTTTTTTATAGCACTTCATCCATCCGGATGTCGGTTTCCTCGGTTGGCACTTTGTCAGTCTTTTGGAAATCGAAGCACATTCCAATCTTGTAAGTTTGCGGAATCTTGGCGAGGAGACGGTCGTAATAACCTTTTCCGCGGCCGAGACGGTTGCCGTCATTGTCGAAACTCATGCCGGGAATGATGGCAACGTCAATTTCTGAATAACAGGGGAAGGGCTTTCCTACTGGCTCCATAATCCCGAAACTTCCTGTTTTCAAGTCTTCTGCTCCGCGATAAAGTCGCAATTCCATGTCTTCACCATTGAGAACGACGGGCAGGAGTACTGTCTTTCCTTCTTCGACGAGTGTGTTTATCACTTCGTGGGTGAAGACTTCATCGGGCAGTGAGTAATACATTAATATGGTGTCTGCCTCCTTTACGTGCTGGTTATCCAACATTCGCAGTAAAACAGAAAGCGACAATTCTCGAAGTTGTGCCTCCGAGAATTGTCGCTTTCTTGCTCTTATCTCTTGTCTGAGTTCTTTCTTAAGCATGAGCTATGTGTCTGTCGTTTTCAGCTTTTATGCTTCCGAAACCCTTGCGGTTGAAAAATGCGGTCTTGCCGTTGCTTTTCTTGTTGCTGTTTTGTGGTTTCTTAGGGAATGCCGATTTGGTACGGAATACGTCGAGTGCGGCATTTATCATATCGTCGCCGTTGTTGAGGTATTGCGTCCAAACAGTCTCGCTGAGCATATTGTATATGATTCTTGAGAAGATGTAACGCTCCAGTTTGTCGTGCGACTTCATTATCAGCAGGTTGCGACGCTTCAAGCCGTTTTTGTCGGCGTATTCAGCAAATTGCTCCACGAGGTTCTGCTGTTTCAGATAGTCCAGCATCTTGTCCAATGTGTCGTATTCGGCCAGCTTGTGCCTGTTATCATCCGTGTAGGTATAGGCAAATTGCAGAATCAAACCGCTCATGGCCGCTTCCTTATAATAGGATGTCATGTTTGTACTGTCTTCAGGAATGAAGATGTCTGGCGTGATGCCGCCGCCGCCATATACGGTGCGTCCGATGCTTGTGTGATAGGCTGGGCCGGTGTGCTTTATGCTGTCTTGCGAGAAGAACTCTCCGTGCTGGAACCGGGAAAGCAGGTCTTGGTCGTATTGCAACTCGTCGCCAGGAGTGTAAGGCTTTTGAATACATCTGCCCGAAGGAGTGTAATATCGCGCTATGGTGAGTCTTATCATGCTTCCGTCGGGGAAGTTAATCTGTTGCTGTACAAGTCCTTTGCCGAACGAGCGCCGGCCGATGATGGTGCCTCGGTCGTTGTCTTGTATCGCTCCGGCGAAGATTTCGGATGCCGAAGCTGATGCCTCATCGATGAGAACCACGAGCGGGATGTCCTGATATGAGCCACGTCCGTCGCTCTTGTAGTTCATTCGTGGCGAGTTCCGGCCCTCGGTATATACAATGATGCGGTCTTTCGGCAGGAACTCGTTGACCATCTGTGTGGCTGATTGTAGGTAGCCTCCAGTGTTGTCGCGCAGGTCTATTACAAGGTTTGTGAAGCCGTTGTATGACAGTTCGGTTAAGGCTACGAGCATTTCGGCGTAGGTCTTCTCGCCAAAGTTCTTTATTTTGATGTACCCGGTGTCATCGTCGAGCATATATGCGGCCGAGATGCTCTTGGTGGTGATGTCGTCTCGGGTTACGGTGAAGTTCTTGACGGTCTTCTCTCCGTATCTTTTCACTCCTATTCTTACAGTCGTTCCCTTCTTTCCTTTTAGGCGGTGCATCGCCTCTTCATTGGTTACAATCTTACCGACGAATGGTTTCCCGTCGATACTCACAATCTTGTCGCCAGACAAAAGTCCTGATTTTTCAGCTGGTCCGTCTTTTATCACATTTTCAATGTGTATGGTGTCTTTGCGTATTGTGAACTCGATGCCTACACCGGAGAAAGAGCCTTTGAGGTCGTCGTTGGCTGTCTGGACATCTTTTGCGCTGATGTAGACAGAGTGAGGGTCCAGTTCTCGGAGGATTTGCGGAATGGCTTTCTCCACCAAGTTGTCGATATTCACCGAGTCAACGTATTGGTCGTTGATGATGTGGAGTAGGTTGTTCAGGCGGTTACTGCCGCTGTTGATGATATTCAGCCTGTTTCCTGAGAATCTGTTGGCATAGAATGTGCCTATGACAATGCCTATGATAATACATAGGGCCATCATCAATGGTGTGTATCTGTTTTGCTTATTCTGCCTCATATTCGTCCGGATTTAAGTAAATTACTTCGATATTCGCTCTTCTTAGTAAGTTGATTCCGTCTTCAAGCCGGTATGCCTCACCATAAACGACTCTTTTTATACCTGCCTGTATTATCAGTTTGGAACATTCAAGACATGGCGCGGCGGTTACGTATAATGTTGCTCTGTCGCTGTTGTTGGAACTTCTTGCAAGTTTGGTTATAGCGTTGGCTTCTGCGTGTAGCACGTATGGCTTCGTGAGGTTATTCTCATCTTCGCATATATTCTCGAATCCGCTTGGCGTTCCGTTATATCCGTCGCTTATTATCATCTTGTCCTTTACGACAAGTGCGCCTACCTGTCTGCGTTTGCAGTAGGAGTTTTTAGCCCATATACGTGCCATGCGCAGATAACGGAGATCGAGCAGCAGTTGCTTTTCTGTGGTCTTAGGCATCGCAAGTTCCTTTCTTCAATGGTTTCTTTATTCCGTTTCTTTCGAGAAGTGCGTCTATTGTGGGTTCGCATCCGCGGAAACGTTTGTATAAAGTCATTGGGTGTTCCGTTCCACCCTTTGATAAAATGTTGCTGCGGAAGCTCTCGGCTGTGGTTTGGTCGAATATTCCGTTGTGCTTGAACACGCTGAATGCGTCGGCATCGAGTACTTCAGCCCACTTATAACTGTAATATCCTGCGGCATATCCGCCTGCCATTATGTGCGAGAACTGCACAGTCATGCAAGTGCCTTTGCGCTGTTTGTCGATTATTGCATCTTTCCATGCGTCTTTCTCGAAGGCTATAATGTCGTCCTTGAACTCGTCTTTTTGAGTGTAATATGCCATATCGAGCAGTCCGAAAGAAACCTGACGTAGGCACGCTGTGGCTGCTCCGTAGTTGCGGCTGCGTATGATTTTCTCGATTAACTCATCCGGCATAGGCTCTCCGGTCTGGTAATGGAAAGCGAAGGTGCGCAGGAAATCCTTCTCGATTACGAAGTTCTCCATGAATTGAGATGGCAGTTCAACAAAGTCCCACCACACGTTTGTGCCTGACAGACTCTCAAAACGGGAGTTTGCGAATATGCCGTGCAGCGAGTGTCCGAACTCATGCAGGAATGTTTCCACTTCTCCCAAACGCAACAAGGCTGGCTTGTCGGCAGTCGGTTTACTCAGATTCATCACGAGACTGACGTGAGGACGAACGTTCGTTCCGTCTTTTTCAATGTACTGTCCTTGAAATTCTGTCATCCAAGCACCATCGCGTTTGCCTTTGCGGGGATGGAAATCTACATATAAAACGGCAAGATAGCTTCCGTCTTTGTCGTAAACTTCAAATGGCTTCACATCGGAATGATATGTCGGAATCTCGCGGTTTTCACGGAATGTGATACCGTATAGTTTGGTGGCAAGGCCGAATACGCCTTTTATTACGTTGTTTATCTCGAGATACGGGCGTAACATCTCCGGGTCGAGGTCGTACTTTTCGAGTTTCAGGAGGTGAGAATAATACCCCCAGTCCCACGGTTGCATCTCGAAATCTGCTCCCTCACGCTCTTTCGCAAATGCCTCTATCTCGTCTCTTTCCTTTATCGCCGTCGGCTTGTAGGCCTCAATCAGGTCATTGAGCAGTTTGTAAACGTTCTCAACATTTATTGCCATGCGATACTTCATTACATAGTCGGCGAAAGTGTCATAGCCCAAGAGCTGTGCCATCTCGCGGCGCAGGTTGATGAGACGCTTGCAAATGTCGATGTTGTTCTCGCTGTTGTCCTTTATGCACAGCGTGTTGCGGGCCATATAAAGTTGCTCGCGCAAGTGCCGTTGCGTGGAGTACATCATGAACGGACCGTAACTCGGAGCGTCGAGTGTGAACACCCAGCCTTCTTTTTCGTGCTCTTTCGCCGCTTCTTCGGCTGCGTGTATAGCTGTATCCGGCAGTCCTTCAAGCTCATTCTTATCGGTAATGTTGAGAATGAACACCTTGTTCTCCTTCAATAAGTTCTGTGAGAACTGCAAAGCGAGCAGACTTATCTCCTCGGTCAGTTTGCGCAGTTTTTCTTTCCCGGCCTCATCGAGTAGCGCACCACTGCGAACAAAGCCGTCATAGCTGTTGTTCAGTAGCATGGTTTCTTCGTCTGTGAGTTCCCTATGGTTCTCATAGACATACTTTATGCGTTCGAAAAGTTTTGGATTAAGACTTATATCGTTTGAATGCTTCGTCAGAATAGGACTCATTTTCTGTGCCAAGGCATCCATTTCATCGTTGGTCTCGGCGCTTAGCATATTAAAGAAGACACTCTCTACGCGTCCTAATAAGTCGTAGTAGTGCTTGCGGCCCTTCACTTCGTCCTCGCGTACAATCGTATTCTCGAATGTCGGTTCGGCCGGGTCGTTTATTATTCTTTCTATTTGTTCGTCTTCTCTGCGCATTCCCTCTATCATCGCCTCTTCGTAGTCGGCTATGGTAATGTTACAGAAAGGTACGGTCTCGTGCGGAGTGTTGTATTGTTGCAGAAATGGGTTGGTGTGGATGTTTTTTTCTTCCATATCTTATAATGATGAAGCTCTATGCTTTTACAATGTTTCTTATATTTGTTATTCATGCAAAGTTACGGAAAATCAAGCGATTGGCAAAATGATAAAGCCGCTTTTTAACGTATATTGCATATCTGAATAAGCATTTCCACCTGTGGAATGTGTATCGCTCCTCTGCCGAGTCTGATGAGTCCTTCGGCCTGCATGGCGTTGAGAGCTCTTGAAACGTTCAGTCTGCTGTCGCAGATTTCCTCCGCAAGGTCTTCCATGCGTATCTTTATGTGCTTCTCTCCGGCCGGCCTTTGGCATCTTTGTTCTATGAAATGGATTATGCGTTCGCGTACTGACAGCGGCGTTGAGTGCCAAATCGCTTGCGATTGTTTTTGTGCTATGGTCGAAATGATGTTCAGTAGATTCATGCGGAATATGATGAAGTTGTCTGATAGTTTCATCACTTCCTGCTTATCGAGTGCTATGAAGTTGCATTGTCCTACGGCAAAGTATGTCGTAGTGTACCGTTGTTTCAATCCGAACAGACGCTCCGGCTGCAAAACTGTGGGTGCATTTATCTCTTCCGTGATGCTGTATCGGCGGTTGACGGACTGGTTTTCTATTCTCAGTTTGCCGTTTATAAGAAACACCAACTTGTCGCAAGTGTCGCCTTCGCGCATCACGCATTCTCCGTCTGCGACCTTATGGAATCCGAATCTTATCTGCGCAACAATCTCAGACAGGTCATTACGGCTCAATCCCTGAAACAGAGACAGGCCATAGAGCGTGTCATATAATTGCAATGAAGGCATGGGCTATTTCGCAATTTTGTCTTTCAGAGAGTCCGAATACCATGTGGCGGGCTTGCCGTTCTTGTCGGAATAGATGAAATAAGCCATCAGTTCGGGATGCTTGTCGAGCACTTTTTTTGCCTTGTCAATTCCCATTACCATGAAAGCTGTGGCGTATGCGTCGGCCGTGGCGCAGTTCTTGGTCAAAACCGTGGCTGACAACAAGCTGTGTTGCACAGGATAACCCGTCGTCGGGTCTATTGTATGGGCGTATTTCTTCCCGTCTTTATAGTAGAAGTTCCGATAGTTCCCACTTGTGGCCATCGCTTTGTCGGTTACGTTGAGCACGGTCTGAATCTCCTCCTTCACGTTCAGGGTGTCGTCATTAGGTTTCGTTACTCCGATTTTCCACGGCAAGCGCTTCGGACTATAGCCCCGTGTTACAATCTCGCCACCTATCTCTATCATGAAATTCTTTATGTCGTGCGAAAGGAAATAGCGCGCTATCACGTCGCAACCGTAGCCTTTCGCTATCGCGCTGCAATCCACCATGATGCGCGGGTCGGCTTTCTTTATCTTCATTGCACCGTTCTGTCTCGCCGTCTCCACTTTTCTGTAATCCACGAACCGGCGCAGACTGTCTATCGATTGTGTCGTAGGAGGCGTCCCGTTTTTGAATCCGAAGCCCCAAACGTTCACCAGAGGAGCCACCGTAATGTCGAAAGCACCGCTTGTTTCCTTCGATACCGACTGTGCAAGGTCGAACACTTCGAGAAACATCTTGTCGGGAACGACCGCCTCGTTACGGTTTATTCGTGATATCACGGAGTTCTTGTTGAACATCGACAGAGAGGTATCTATCTTCTTTAGTTCGTTCTCTATTTCCTTTTTCAGGTTCTTGTCGCTCTGGTAAGTGATGTTATATACAGTTCCGAACACAAATCCGGAGTCATGTTGGTATGGCATAGACTGTTGCTGGCGTATGATAAGAGCCGTACCTATTATCAACAGGATAAGAAACGGTAATTGCCATTTCAGTTGCTTTTTCTTCTTGTTGTCCATGTTATGAGGCTATTCATGTTTTTTTGTATCATTGTGCAGGGCAGAGGGCATCACAGCTCAAAGGTGATGTTGAATGTAGCTCCGAGCACCGACCCTCCTTGTTTGCCGAAACCAGGAACATACCACGGGTCGCCAATCTCGCCACTCTTCTTGGCCAGCCGCGAACGATAGCGCACGCTCCAGCCCAAACGCAGTGGCCCGGCTATCTTCGCGTCTACGCCTACGAGGGCCTCTATCCAGTGATAAGAGCCTTTCACATCTTTCTCTCCGTATGGCGTGGCCGTTCCCCAAACGGGGTCTTCCACGTCAGGACCGGATATATCATACTTGAACGAGGTGAAGGCGTATCTCGCACCGGCAAAGATGCGATATATGTCGTGTTTGTTCTTTGCAATGTTGAAGTCGCAACCGATTCTTGCAAACGGCGCGCTGGTCTTGTATTTGATGCTTGTTGCCTCGTCCTCGTGGTTGGCCTGACCGATTCCAATTTCTATGACGGGGAAGTATTTGTCTTTCAGATTCACCTTCAGCGCAGCCTCATACTGGCCGTAGTCGCTTATCATCATCTGCACCGGACCTACCGCATCCACGCTCACGGCTATTCCACGGAACAGCGGAATGGAGTCCTCATTCACCATAATCGGCACCGTTGTCTTTTGCGCGTTTGCCGAAAGTGGCAGCAGGAGATTAATAATGAGGATGGAAATATATGTAAAGATGTTCTTTTGTCTCATCTGTGTCTACGTTAGGATTGTTTATTACAACCGAGTCGATGGCGTTCTTCGTATGCGTTACGCCCGTGATGGTGTGGAAGAAAGCCGGGTTGCAGTCCACGGACTCAAAGTGTGGCTGATTGGTTTTCTGAATTTTCACGATGTCGGTCGTTACGGTTTTCGTTATCGTGTCTATCATCTCGAAGCGCAGTTCGTCCTCATCCTGTGAATAACTCATAGGCAGCAGAAAGTAGGTTGTTTCCACTCCGCGGTTGAACAGCGTGCTGTCGTCTTTGTCCGGCCTTACCGCCATAATCGTGAGCGTGTCGGCAAGGGTGTCTACCGGCCCGCGCAAGGCAAACCTCACGCTCACCGTGTTGTTCATCGGACAGTCGAGCGTGGTGCAGGCGGTAATCAGTAATGCCGCAATCAGCATTGGAATTATTTTCCGCATCTTATTTCCTCCTCTATCTGGTAGTCGTTGCGCTGGCTCGACGAACGGCTGACAAGGTCGCCGATGAATCCCGCGAGAAACAGTTGCGTACCAATCATCATCGTCGTGAGGGCGATATAGAACCACGGCGAGTCTGTTATCAAGTTGTGGTATATGCCGTTCGACAAGTCAATCAGCTTGCTTATGCCTATGGCAATCACCGAGAGGAAACCGATGAAGAACACTATCGAACCGAGGAATCCGAACACGTGCATAGGCTTCTTGCCGAAGCTGCTGAGGAACCACAGCGTGATAAGGTCGAGATAGCCGTTTACGAAACGGTTGAGGCCGAACTTCGACTTGCCGTATTTGCGCGCCTGATGATGCACAATCTTTTCGCCGATGCGGTCGAAGCCTGCGTTTTTCGCAAGATAAGGGATGTATCTGTGCATCTCTCCATACACCTCGATATTCTTTATCACATCCTTGCGATAAGCCTTCAGTCCGCAGTTGAAGTCGTGCAGGTTATGTATTCCGCTGATTTTCCTTGCCGTCGCATTGAAAATCTTTGTAGGAATGGTTTTCGACAACGGGTCGTAGCGCTTCTGTTTATATCCGGATACAAGGTCAAACTTGTCCTCGGTAATCATGCGGTAAAGTTCCGGAATCTCGTCGGGCGAGTCTTGCAGGTCGGCATCCATCGTGATAACAACATCGCCCTGTGCCTCCTTGAAACCGCAATACAGTGCCGGACTCTTGCCATAGTTGCGGCGGAACTTTATACCTTTCACGTTCTCGTGCTTTTCGCCGAGGCCTTCTATCACCTTCCACGAACGGTCGGTAGAGCCGTCGTTTACGAATATCACTTCAAAAGAGAACTTGTTAGCGTTCATCACCCGCTCTATCCAAGTGTAAAGTTCGGGCAAAGACTCCTCCTCATTATATAAAGGTATTACTACTGATATGTCCATTTCCGTTGATTTTATGTTTTCTTTCTTATTATTCTTCCTTTTGCTATTGAATCCGGGAATTTCCACCTCATACCCTGAGACCTCCCACCTCATAACAGAAACCTAAGGCCTTATAACCTTAGACCTCCCACCTCATGACAGAAACCTAAGGCCTTATAACCTTAAACCTCCCACCTCATAACCTTAAACTTTACGTTTCATTATCACCGCTATTATCAGACTCAGCACGATGCCGGCGAATATGTTCGTAATGAAGTAGGTCAGCGCGAATTGCGTAGGCGTGATGCTCTCCATCGTTTGTTTCATCTCGCCCTCGCTAAGATTGTATAGCTTCAGGACATCGGCGTATTCAGGCTGCGACATGATGCTCATCAGCATATCTGCGAGATGCCCGTTGTCGATGAACTGCATATAGGCCCATTGCACGAGCGAGAAGATTATCGCTGCATTCATGAACACCCGGAAGCAGTAGGAGAGGGCACGGCCGAACGTGATAGTGCCGTCGAGGCCTTCGTTGCGGAATTTTTTCAGTTTGTAACCGACAAAGAAAGGTGTAGACAAAGCTATCAGATTGCACGCTAAACTGAAAGGGGGAAAGGCCGACGCGCATATCAGGAATGCGAAACTTGCCGTCCAAAGCACGGCAAGGTATATGCCATCATACCAGGCGTATGTTTTCAGTTGACGATATTGGTCGTATGTCATAATTTTCTCATATCAATTTGCCTACAAAAGTACTCATTTTATGTAATATATTAATACAATGTGCCGGTATTTTATATATTTTTTGTTAATGCCGGTGATAGCAAAGATTGTTAAAAAGGACTAATTCTCTTGTGCCGTTTATGGCTATTTGAATATAAAACACTACCTTTGCACCGCTTTTCATGGCAAACATGGACAAGTCTTACACGGTCAGCTCCCTTCGAATCCTCCAGGACGGGAACGTAGCAAAGGTAGTTGGTTGTAGCGACGCGATGTGAGTAGCTTGTCCACCCGCCTCTTTAGCTCAGTTGGCCAGAGCACGTGATTTGTAATCTCGGGGTCGTTGGTTCGAATCCGACAAGAGGCTCAAAACGAAATCTGAATGAGATTGTGTCGTCAAAGATGCAATCTCATTTTTTTATATACAATAGTGGCTTTATGGACTCAAAATTCCGGCTTAACGGAAAAATATAGTGGACAGATTATATTTGATTAAATTATTTCTTACCACAGCGACACAGAGTCCACGGAACTTTATTCACCCGGTAATATTCGCTCACAGAGCAGATGCCTGTGGCATCAGGAGGCCACAGAGCTTACAAGAATTTTGGAGGCAAAGAGGTGAATTGACGGCTCCGTGTCCTCTATGCTTTCAGGTATATGCTCTTAGTTTGTAATAACATATAAATCTCCGTGTCCTCAGTGCCTCTGTGGTGAACGTAATTATTTCAGGAACAGCAAACTTACTTTTTGTAAAGTTTTTGGGTTAAAAAACGACTATCTGGAACTGCGCCCCTTTCGTACTAACGGATGTTAAATATAGGTCCCGTTACTCATTTCTATTCATTTTCGACCTTAAAAATCCCAATTCCCAACTCAAAATCTGTAACTCAAAATTCCAAAAGTGCCTCCGTTAGAAAAAATCAGAGTGTTTTTTCGTCAAATTTTGCCGTCTCGGAAAACGTGGAAAAACGCTGTTTTCGCCCAATTTAACGTTCGTTAGCTTTCAAAAGTGGCACTTTTAGAGTGCGTTTTAGGCCGTTTTGGAGTGCAACGGAGGCTCCGTTGAAGGCCAAAAGTGCCTCCGTTGGAGTCTAACGGAGCCTCCGTTGCAAAATAACGAGGTTTATTTGGGCTCTCAAAACGGCTGTTTTTAAGAAAAATCAGGGTAAGTCTCTGATTATCAAAGAATTAAGCCAAAATAGCGCAAAATGCCGTATTTTGCGATATTTGCAAGCGAAGAAGATTTTGAAGAAAATACAGCGAGTTTTTAAGGGGTATTTGTAAAGATTTTTCAGAAAGCGTTAAGAGGGGGAAGCTGGAGGCAAAAGATTACTCACATTATTTAATAATGTAATCATTCTTACATCTAAAAAATGTCGTATCTTTGCAGAAGATAAGCTGCACTCGGCAATATGAGAATAAATTCTCATTGCGCTCATTTGTATTATCTTTGCAAAAGATAAGCTACACTTTTGTAAAAGAGTAGAAATAAAAAACGGATGAAGGAATTTGTAATATCAGAAGTCAAGGCGGAAACCGCCGTACTCGTCGGACTAATAACAAAGGAACAGGACGAGGCAAAGACAAAAGAATATCTCGACGAACTGGAGTTTCTGGCTGATACGGCCGGAGCAATCACCGTGAAGCGATTCACGCAGCGTATGGCGGGTCCAAGCTCGGTTACGTATGTGGGTAAGGGAAAATTGGAGGAGATAAGGCAATATATCATTGACGAGGAGGATGCTGAACGCCCGGTGGGTATGGTAATCTTCGACGATGAGTTGTCGGCGAAACAGATACGCAACATAGAGAACGAGCTGAAGGTGAAAATCCTCGACCGCACGTCGCTCATCCTCGACATTTTCGCTATGCGCGCACAGACGGCCAACGCCAAAACGCAGGTGGAACTGGCGCAATACCGCTATATGCTGCCCCGTCTGCAACGACTGTGGACGCACCTTGAGCGTCAGGGAGGCGGTAGCGGCTCGGGCGGCGGCAAAGGCTCTGTGGGCTTGCGTGGTCCGGGTGAGACGCAGCTTGAGATGGACCGCCGTATCATCCTGCAACGCATAACGCTCCTGAAGCAGCGTCTCGCGGAGATTGACAAGCAGAAGACGACACAGCGCAAGAACCGAGGACGACTCATCCGCGTGGCTCTCGTGGGATATACCAACGTGGGCAAGAGCACGATAATGAACCTCATGGCAAAGAGCGAGGTGTTTGCGGAGAACAAACTCTTTGCAACGCTCGACACGACGGTGCGCAAGGTGGTGGTGGAAAACCTGCCGTTTCTGCTCGCCGACACCGTAGGATTTATCCGAAAGTTGCCCACCGACCTTGTGGATTCGTTCAAGTCAACGCTCGACGAGGTGCGCGAGGCCGACCTGCTGCTGCACGTCGTGGACATCTCGCACCCGGATTTCGAGGAGCAGATACAGGTGGTGGAGAAGACTTTGGCCGACCTCGGTTGTGCAGAGAAGCCGTCGATGATTGTCTTCAATAAGATAGACAACTACACGTGGACGGAGAAAGAGCCGGATGACCTCACGCCAATGACGCGCGAGAACATCACACTCGACGATCTGAAACGCACGTGGATGGCGAAGTTGCACGAGAACTGCCTCTTTATCAGTGCCCGTGAGAAGGACAACATCGACGAATTCAGAGACATATTATATAAAAAGGTACGCGAGCTGCACGTGCAGAAGTACCCGTATAATGACTTCCTCTATAACATAGAGGAGTGAAAGACATAAGCTGATGGAGAAGAACAGCCTTATCATCGTATCAGGGGGAATGGACAGCATTACCCTCCTGCACTACCGCAAGGAGCAGATATCCCTTGCGGTTACATTCGATTATGGAAGCAACCATAACAGAAGGGAAACAGAATACGCAGCATATCACTGCAAATCACTCGGCATCGAGCATATCGTAATCCCACTTTCCTTTATCCATGACTACTTCAAGAGTTCACTGCTACAGGGAGCCGACGCAATACCGGAAGGCCATTACACAGCGGAGAATATGAAATCGACAGTCGTACCGTTCCGGAACGGCATCATGCTGGCAGTCGCCTGCGGCATAGCCGAGAGCAGAGGACTCGACCGTGTGCTGATAGCCAACCATAACGGGGACCATGCAATATATCCGGACTGCCGGGAAAATTTCATTGCGGCAATGGGAAAGGCTATGGAAGCCGGAACATACGAACATATAAGCATTGACGCTCCGTTTACAGACATAAGCAAAACAGACATCGCCTTAATCGGCAAAAGGCTCGGAATAGATTATTCCAAGACATACTCGTGCTACAAAGGCGGAGAGAAACACTGCGGAAAATGCGGAACGTGCGTCGAAAGAAAAGAAGCCTTGCGCAATGCAGGGATAGAAGACACGACCGAATACGAGGAGCAATGACTATTACTCACATAAAGAAACGACCCTGAAATTAGAAATTATGACAGACTACAGATATCTGACAGACAATGAGATTGCCGCTCTCGAGGGCAACGGCTGCAAGGCAGAGAACTGGGACGACGTGGAAACGGCCGAGGGATTCGTGGCAGGGAACTACCGCAACGTGGAGTTCTACGGGCGCATCAGGCTGGGAAACGTAGACGGAATGGCAGAGATAAGCCCGGGATTCTATAAGAATTTCGGAGTGTATAACGCTACGCTGCGCAACGTGAGCATAGGCAACAACTGCCTGATAGAGAACATCGGCAACTACATCAACGAGTATTCCATCGGCGACAACTGCCTGATTAGCGGCGTGGGAAGAATCGAGACCTCCGAGGGTGCGACCTTCGGTGAGGACAATTTAGTGTCTGTATTGAACGAGGCAGGCGACGGAAACCTTGTCATCTTCAGCGGGCTGACAGCTCCTCTCGCGGCATTCATGGTGAAACACAGCGAAGAGAAGACCATCCGCGAAACGCTGAGACGACTCATACGCGAGGAGATGGAATACTCACGCAACGAACGCGGCACCATCGGCAACAACGTGAAGATAGTGAACACAACGGACATCACAAACACGATAATACAGGACGAGTGCGAGATAAACGGCGCGTCGAGGCTCAGCGACTGCACGATAGTCAGTTCGACGGATGCCAGCGTATATATCGGCACCGACGTGATATGCGAGAACAGCATCATTACCAACGGCTCATCGGTGGTGGACGGCGTGAAATTGCAAGACTGTTTCGTGGGCGAGGCGTGCACCATCAGCAACGGTTTCAGCGCGTCGAGCAGCGTGTTCTTCGCCAACTCACATCTCAGCAATGGAGAGGCGTGCGCCGCTTTCTGCGGTCCTTTCACAGCTTCGCATCATAAGAGTTCGCTGCTCATAGGCGGAATGTACTCGTTCTACAATGCCGGCTCGGCCACAAACTTCTCCAACCACGCCTATAAGATGGGACCGATGCACTACGGCTGCTTGGAGCGCGGCTCTAAAACGGCCAGTGGCGCGCACATTCTCATGCCGGCACAGATTGGTTCTTTCTCGATGTGCATGGGCAAGATAGCCAATCATCCCGACACTACGGCACTGCCGTTCTCGTATGTTTTCGGCGACGGACGCAACACCCGGCTCGTTCCCGGACGCAATCTCATGACCGTGGGACTTTATCGCGACATCCGCAAGTGGGTGCGCCGCGACAAGCGTTCGGTCGAGGCGAAGAAGAGTGCGGTCAACTTCAAATGGCTTAATCCGTTCACCGTGGCGGAGATTCTGAAAGGAAAAGAACTTTTGGAAAGCCTTCGCAAGGGCATGACAAATGAGGATATGTGTTGCGAGTTCAATAATTTCACCATCAGCAACAAGTCGGTTGTGAAGGGAATCGAACTGTATGACATGGCCCTACGGCTGTATATGGGTTCCGTAATCGACACTATTGCGCCTGCGGAAAGCGACGATGAACCGTCAACAAGCGCAAAAGCGGTCATTGGAACTGGCGAATGGAGCGACCTGTCAGGCCTGCTTCTGCCATTGTCTGAGGAAGAACGGCTGGCCGACGACATACGCAACGGCGACATGGAAAGCATCCAGGACGTTACGGATAGGCTCAACTCGTGCCACGAGCAGTACGAGGCATGGCAGCAGGCATGGGCTACGGCGATGATAACCGACTACTACGGCATTGCCGAAATAACCGAGCAGGACTGCAGGACAATCCTCGCCGACTACGATGAGGCACGCGAGGAATGGGCCGAAGGCATCATGGCAGACGCCGAAAAGGAATTCCAAATGGGCGATATCGAGCAAGACGTGTACGACAACTTTATAAAACAATTAAAAGAGGACATGACAGAGAGGAAATGAAGAACGAAGAGGGAAGAGAGGAAGTGAAGAACGAAGAGGGAAGAACGAAGAATCCTATTACCATTACTCCCTATAGCCCCAATAACTTCATATTACTCCCCATATAACTCCCTATACTCCATATACCCCCATATAACTCCCAACAACAAATAACAACAATAAAACAATGAGACTAAAATTATTTATCACAACGCTCCTCGTCACACTCGGAATGAGTGCGGGAGCAAAAGATTACAAGTATCAGACCGTAGAGGGCGACCTGATGAAAACGCGTATCTATACGCTCGACAACGGACTGAAGGTTTACCTCTCGGTGAACGATGACGCGCCACGCATACAGACATACATTGCCGTACGCACCGGTAGCCGCAACGACCCGGCAGAGACAACGGGTCTGGCACACTATCTTGAGCACATCATGTTTAAGGGGACGACCCACTTCGGCACTTCCGACTACGCCAAAGAGAAACCGCTTCTCGATGACATCGAGGCGAGATATGAGAAGTATCGCAAGCTGACCGACCCGCAAGAGCGCAAGAATGCCTACCACGAGATAGACAGTATATCGCAGATTGCTGCCCAATACTTCATCCCGAACGAGTATGACAAGCTGATGGCATCTATAGGAGCGGAAGGTTCCAACGCCTACACGAGCAACGACGTAACCTGCTACACGGAGGACATACCTTCGAACGAGGTTGAGAACTGGCTGAAAGTGGAGTCCGACCGCTTCCGGAATATGGTGATTCGCGGTTTCCATACAGAACTTGAGGCTGTCTACGAGGAATTCAACATCGGTCTTGCAAAGGACAACAGAAAAGCATACAACGCACTGTTCGCACTTGCAATGCCAGGCCATCCGTACGGCACGCAGACAACAATCGGCACGCAGGAACACCTCAAAAATCCGTCGATAACTAACATCAAGAACTATTTCAACCGCTATTATGTTCCGAACAACGTTGCCATCTGTATGGCGGGCGACTTCAATCCGGACGCGGTAATAGCCCTAATCGACAAGTATTTCGGCTCATGGCAGCCAAACAAGAACCTCTCGCGTCCGGAATATCCGGCATTGAAGCCTATAACGGAAATCAAGGACACCACTGTTGTAGGACAAGAGGCTGAGAACATAATGATGGCGTGGCGTTTTAACGGAGCGTCTGATCTACAGTCGGACACGCTGGAGGTCATCTCTTATATGCTTGCGAACGGCAAAGCCGGACTGTTCGAGGTGAATCTGGAGCAGAAGATGCTTGCACAGGGAGTGAGCGCGTTCAACTATGGATTGAACGATTACTCCGGTCTTGTGATAAACGGAATGCCCAAAGATAACCAAAGCCTTGAGGAACTGCGCGCGCTTATCCTCGGCGAGATAGGAAAACTGAAGCGCGGAGAGTTCTCAGACGACCTCCTTCCGGCGGTAATCAACAACATGAAGCTGAACCACTACAAAGGACTGAAGAGCAATGAATACCGCGCCGACGCATTCGTTGACGCATTCATAAACGGCAAGAGATGGGAAGACGTGGTAGCTCAGTACGACCGCAGAAGCGGCATGACCAAGCAGCAGATTGTGGATTTCGCTAACAAATACCTGAACGACAACTTCGTATGCGTTTACAAGAAGATTGGCAACGACACTACAATCCATAAGATTGACAAGCCGGCCATCACCCCGATACCCACCAACCGCGACATGAGCAGCAAGTTCCTTGAGGAAATTATGAGTTCAAAGACTGAGGAAATACAGCCGAGGTTCATTGACTTCAAGAAAGACATGGCCATATCAAAGATAAAGAATCTGCCCCTGCTCTACAAGCACAACGACGAGGACGGGCTGTTCAATCTCTCGTTCTACTACAACTTCGGCACGGAAGCACAGAAGGGGCTCGACCTCGTTCCGTCATACCTTTATTATATAGGCACCGACAAGAAGACATCGGCGGAAATAAAAGAAGAGTTCTATAAACTGGCCTGCAATTATTCCATCAACGTATCCTCCGACGCGATGACGGTGAACCTCAGCGGTCTGAACGAGAATCTGCCAAAGGCTCTCGCTCTGCTCGAGGACTTCATGAAGAACGCCAAGGGCGACAAGGAGTCATACAGCAAGTTCGTTGACCTTACAATGAAGGGACGCGCTGACGACAAGACAAACCAAAACCGGAACTTCTCAATGCTCATACAGTATGGTATGTACGGTCCGTACAACCAATACCGCAATATTCTGAGCGAGAAAGAGTTGCGCGATGCCGACCCGCAGATGCTGCCGGATATGCTGAAACAGCTCGCAGGCATGGAGCATACGGTGATGTATTACGGTCCGTACACGGAAAAGCAGCTTGCCGCACTCATCACAAAGGAGCACAAGACGGCGAAGAAACTCGTACCGGCTCCGGCAGGAAAGGAATATACCGAGCAGCAGACACCGTCGAACGATGTCTACATCGCGTCATACGATGCCAAGAACATATACATGATTCAGTATCATAACGACAACCGCCAATGGAATCCCGAGGAGGCACCGGTAAAGGCAATGTTCAACCAATACTTCGGCGGCGGTATGAATACCGTAGTGTTCCAGGAGCTGCGTGAGGCTCGCGGACTGGCATACAGTGCCGCTGCGTACTACAACGAGCCGTGGCGCAAGAATCATCCAGAAGATTTCTACACCTATATAATATCGCAGAACGACAAGATGATGGACTGCATCAAGGTGTTCAACAACATCATCGACACCATCCCGCAGTCGCAGGCTGCATTCGACATAGCAAAGCAGAGCCTGACAAAGAGCCTGCAAAGCCAGCGCACACTGCGTTTCGGAATTCTGAACGCATATATGAGCGCAAAGCGTCGCGGCATAGACTACGACATAAACGAGAAGATTTACAATGCGCTGCCGTCCATTAAGCTCAGCGACATCGTGAAGTTCGAGCAGGACAATATGGCTCACAAGCCTTACCGTTACATCATCCTCGGCGATGAGAAAGAACTCGACATGGAGGCTCTCGGCAAGATTGGCCCGATAAAGAGACTCACGACGGAGGAGATTTTCGGATACTAAAAAAACAAGACATTCATTACCATGACTATGAAAGAAACGAATAACGTCATGATAACATTGAAATAAAGTGCTGCGCTTAGAGTTTTTGCCATCTAAGCGCAGTTTTTTTATTCTTTTTTGTAATGTTCCCAACAAACAAACGTCTAAGAATATAGAACAAAAGTATTATGAAACAAACACCGAGGCATAACAAAGGGGAATGAGGACGGACGAAAGCATACTGATAGAGCGTATTCTCGACGGCCACGACGATGACTACGGCTACTTCATCGAACGCTATGGCGACGAGACATTGGCACTTGTCATGCGACTGGTGCCAAGTCGCGAGGATGCCTAGGAGATTGTTCAGGATGCTTTCGACCACCTCTGCGAGTTTCACGGACGCTCCAAATTCTCTACATGGCTGTGCAGCATTGCCTACCGCAAGGCCTTAAGCTATCTGCGACAACGTAAGATTAATCGTCCGTGGTCTTGCCAATGTCTTCGACCACCAACTGTCCTTTTCCGGCATGGTTCCCATGCTGATATGCCTCGTTTTCTTTGCTTCGCTCAACACTATACTACAAAAGCATTTTCATACAGACTGATTTGAAGTCGTTTGTTTACCACTTTTTATTATAATAAGGTGTATTTTTTGGAATAAAAAGTATAACTTTGCAGTCATAAGTCTGACTAACAACAATTATTAGATATTATGGCAACAACACCGGAATTCAAATACGCCCCGATGTTTCAGGTGGGTAAGGACGACACAGAGTATCGTCTGCTCACAAAAGAGGGCGTTTCGACAGGCGATTTCGAAGGACACGAAATCCTGAAAGTATCAAAAGAGGCTCTTACGCTGCTCGCTCAGCAGGCTTTTCACGACGTGGAGTTCATGCTGCGCCGCTCACACAACGAGCAGGTGGCACAGATTCTGACCGACCCGGAGGCTTCGGACAACGACAAATATGTGGCATTGCAGTTCCTGCGCAACGCCGAAACAGCGTGCAAGGGCGTTCTGCCGTTCTGTCAGGACACGGGCACGGCAATCATCCACGGAGAGAAAGGACAGCAAGTGTGGACCGGCTTCGAGGACGAGGAAGCTCTGTCGCTCGGCGTCTACAACACTTTCACACAGGACAACCTGCGCTATTCTCAGAACGCTCCGCTGAATATGTATGACGAGGTGAACACGCGCTGCAACCTGCCGGCGCAGATTGACATCGAGGCCGTAGAGGGAGCGGAGTATCGTTTCGTTATGGTGGCAAAGGGCGGTGGCTCTGCCAACAAGACATACTTCTATCCGATGACGAAGGCTACGATTCAGAACGAAGGCACATTGCTGCCGTTCCTCGTTGAGAAGATGAAGAGTCTCGGCACTGCCGCTTGTCCTCCTTATCACATTGCATTCGTCATCGGCGGCACATCGGCAGAGAAGAACCTGCTCACCGTGAAGCTCGCCTCAATCAAATACTACGACAACTTGCCTACAACAGGCGATGAGACAGGACGCGCTTTCCGCGACATCGACTTGGAAAACAAGCTCCTTGAGGAGGCTCACAAGATTGGACTGGGTGCCCAGTTTGGCGGTAAGGCTTTGGCACATGACATCCGTGTGATTCGTCTGCCGCGCCACGGAGCAAGCTGTCCTATCGGTATGGGCGTAAGCTGCTCGGCCGACCGTAACATCAAAGCGAAGATTAACAAGGACGGTGTATGGCTTGAGAAGATGGATTGCAACCCAACCGAACTGATACCAGAGGAATTGCGCAACCCGGGCGAAGGCACCACGGGCATCGAAATCGACCTTGACAAGGGTATCGATGCTGTGCGCGCAGAACTTACGAAGTATCCGGTGAGCACACGCGTGAACCTGAAAGGTACTATCATCGTGGCTCGCGACATCGCTCATGCTAAGCTGAAAGCTCGTCTGGATGCTGGCGAAGAGATGCCGGATTACTTCAAGAATCATCCTATTTTATATGCCGGTCCGGCGAAGACTCCGGAGGGTTATCCTTGCGGTTCAATGGGACCGACCACTGCCAACCGCATGGACCCATACGTAGATGAGTTCCAAGACCACGGTGCAAGTCTCGTGATGATAGCCAAGGGCAATCGCAGCGACGTGGTAACAAATGCTTGTCAGAAGCACGGAGGTTTCTATCTCGGCACTATCGGAGGCGTGGCTGCCGTTCTGTCGCAGAGCAGCATCAAGAGCATCGAGTGCGTGGAATATCCCGAACTGGGTATGGAGGCTATTTGGAAAATCACCGTTGAGAATTTCCCCGCATTCATCCTCGTAGACGACAAGGGCAACGACTTCTTCAAACAGTTGAAGCCGTGGCCCCCGTGCGCGAAGTAACAGTATGACCATATACATAGGAACCGCACTTTTTGGAACGACAATTCCAAGAGGTGCGGTTCTCTTTGTCCTACATATAATTACGGATAAACGACAAAAATGAGCAGAACCTTGAATACGGTATCACCTGCCGGCTTTCCGCAATCGGTTCCATGACGGGATGCCCCTGATGAGGTGTATGACAGCGGTTATACCCATGATGACGCCAATACCATAATGCCACAATCCGAGATGTGGAATTTTAACAGGAGAGAGCAGTTTGAGAGTCCCTGTCAACAGCGATGCAAGAAACAGAATCAGCAATATCCAAGTGTCGACATAAAACCATTTGAACTTCTTTTTAAGGGCTGGCAGCATCTTATGAAAATGGGTCCAGTGTATAAAAAGAAGTCCCGCCATGGCATAGCCAAGCACCCAATGAATGATTTTTATCATGCCGCGTGGTTGAATAATGATTCCATGACTCTTGAGATGCAGTATAATACCGACACCCAATGTGGCTGCAAAGGCGGCAACCAGTCCAATACCAATGTTAGCTTTAGTTCTCATAGGCGACTGTTGATTTTATTTAAAGACATAATTAGAGTGATTCAAACTTATATTCTCCTATCTACTGTTTTATCATTTCCATTAAATGCAAGCCTTTGTATATCTCACATATCAGAAATTTCACTTACCACCACGTTATGAAAACAAACCGTATAAGATTCTATATATACGGCAAAGTTACGGAAAAATATCGGAATAAAACCAAGAAAAAGTGTGAAATGACACTAAACGACTTAACTAAACGTGTTAACTGTTGACTTGCCCATAGCCGACTTTTGGCTATGTAAAAAGAAAATATGGCATAGCCCGACTACTGTAATGACCGCACAAAAAAACAGGAGAGCAGAGACAACCCCTACATCTCCTGTTTACGGATGATATAACTTACAGTTAAAATTTAATATTTATATTAT
>ERZ1027188.240-NODE-240-length-24439-cov-5.470883_pt1 | contig 24439 bp, 30 predicted proteins | sample MGYA00519273_ERZ1027188 | MGnify/ENA primary metagenome ERZ1027188 (study PRJEB26926, sample SAMN06164623) | human gut metagenome | biome: ENVO:00009003; feature: ENVO:2100002; material: ENVO:00002003 | host: Homo sapiens | place: USA | collected 2012 ... | reverse complement strand
TAATATATCATGTGAAACGCCACAAGGCACTGGCTGTCCGCATTGCAGAGCTGACGGAAGAATTGGAGGAACTGCGTTCCGAAAAGGCACTCCTTTTGCAAAAATTTGAGTATGCGGAGGATGCAGGCGCAGAAGCGTTCCGCAAGGATATTGCCATCATGGAGTCCGGTCTGAAAAGGCTGGAGGCACAGGAGCAAAATACGCTGCTGAATTAGATAAGGTTCTGGCTGAATATGCCGAGCTGAAAGCGCAGGCCGTGGATCTTGACCCGGTGGAGCTGTACAAAGCACGGAATGCAATCCGTCCTGTGCAGGAAAAGGAGGTAGAACAGAAATTAGAGGGCACCATGCACGAGAAGCCTTCCCTTATTATGCTGCTCAGCGCCAAGCAGGAAGCGTCTCGTCTGCTTGGAGAGGATGCGGAGAATCGGCAGGCGCGGCAGATGATCATGCGGCGAAGGAGTACGGAGCAACTTAAAAGGTCTCACCTTAAAACGGATCGATGCAAGATCGAACGTTAATGATAGCGCAAAAGCAGTAGTATTATGTGAATACGTCATTCATGTTGTGTGAATTTCTGTTCTTCTCCTTGCAATCACCCCATCTGTGCAATATGAAACAAAAAGGGTATCAGAACGCAGCGTTTGGATGCTTCGTTCTGATGCCCTTTTACGATATAGTTTCTTTTACAGCGGCGACAACGATTACCGGAATTCCAGCGTCTCTTTCTGCAACGCCGCACCCCTTTTGATTAGTGATTTTTTCTCCGCACCTCTTGCAAACCAGAAAAAAGCGCGGTATAATATGACTAGAAGAACCGAAACGGTCATATTTCATGGAGGGTGCGACCTTGGCTTTTACCGATTACGAGACTGAGCAGCTCCGCAAGGCGTTGCTGAAGGAAACGAGACATTGTGCTGTCACGCTGGGGATGAAGAAAACCTCCGTAGAGCAGCTGACGAAGGCGGTCGGGATTGCGAAGGGCTCGTTCTATAAATTCTACGAATCCAAGGAAATGCTTTTCTTCGCGGTTTTGGAGGATATTCACTCCGAGCTTTATGGAGTGGCAGACCATGCACTGAGCGAAGCTGACAGCTTACCGCCGTCGGAGCGCGCGGCAAAGGCGGTTCTTGCCGTCTGCCGGCGACTGTCTGATACCGGCGATATGGTTTTCATTGAAAACGATGCAAAGCTGCTTTTGCAGAGGTTGCCGGATGATGTCAAAAATGTCCATTATCACGATGACGAGACGCACATCCGCGTGCTTTTGGAGAAATATGACCTTGTGCCGAATCACGGCATCTCTTTGGCTGCCGCCACGGTGCGGGGACTGATCCTGACTGTTTCCCACAAGGAGCAGATTGGAGAACTGTACCCACAGGTGCTGGAAACGCTGGTGTACGGCGCTTGCAGGGAGTTATTTAAATAAGCGGAAGGCCGCAGAGATGCGGCTTTTTCGAGATACAGCAGTTAGCACGATCTAACTGCATGACTATGCGTATCGGTTAGGTGAATCTAACATCGAAAGGAATGATAGCGATGCAGAAACACAAGGACTTCTGGGATAAAAATGCCGGTCGGTACGACCGATTTATGCGCAAGGATGCGGCGGCTTACGAGCGGCTGTACGAGTTGCTTTGCCCTGTGGTACGGCACAAAACGGTGCTGGAGTTGGCGACCGGCACGGGGCTGATTGCAAAAAACATCGTGAATGCGGCGGCGCACATCGAGGCGACGGACGCCTCCCCGGAGATGATTATTGAAGCAAAGCGGGATAATCAATCAGCAAAGCTGCACTTTTCCGTGCAGGATATGTTCCACCTGCCCTATGCGGATAAGTCCTTCGATGTGGCGATCGTGTCCAACGCGCTGCACATCGTACCGCAGCCGGAGAAAGCCCTTGTTGAAATTCGCCGGGTGCTGAAGGATGACGGCATGCTCATTGCGCCGACATTCACCCATGCGGAAAATTCCTTTTCCGGCAAGGTCAGGGCATTTTTCATGAAGCTGGCGGGCTTTCCGCTGTACAGCAGGTGGACGAGCGAGGAATATCTGGCATTTCTGCGGCAAAACGGCTGGACGGTGCAGAAAAGCACCGTGCTGAGAGCCTCATTTCCGCTGGCTTATACAGAGTGCGTAAAATTGGAGGGATGAACCATGCAGATATTGGAACACGGGCAGGAACATGGGCGGACGCTGCTGTTTTTCCCCTGCACGGCAGAGCCGGTGTGGGCTTTTGACGACACGGTCGCACAGCTATCTCAGAGCTGGCACATTTTTCAGGTGGTGTATGACGGCCATCAGCCGGAGTACCCCGGGGACTTCACCTCCGTGGAGCAGACTGTGGATGCGGTGATCTCTTACCTGAAAAGCTGCGGCATCTCACAACTGGACGGGGCCTATGGCTGTTCCATGGGCGGAGCCTGTCTGACCCGTATGCTGGCATTGGGAGAAATGCCCATCGGCCGAGCCATCATTGACGGCGGGATCACACCCTATCAGCTGCCCTTCTTGGTGCGAAAGCTGCTGCTGGCACGGGATGTGCTGTCTTTCAAAATGGCGGCAAACAGCCGAAGGGTACTGGAAGCGGCTTTTCCGCCGGAACGGTTTACCCCGGCAGGGCATGACCCTAAAAAGGAATATGACGCCATGGCGGCCTATCTGAAAACCTTTTCAGACCGAACGATCCGTAATATATTCTGGTCTGCCAACAACTATGCGCTTCCGAAGCTCCCAGCGAAAATTGGCACAAAGATCACCTACTGGTACGGTGACGACGAAAAGAAGGATCGCAGACGGGATATCCGGTTCATCAAGGGCTATTTTCCCCAGACGCGCATTCATGGCATCCCAAAGATGGCTCACGCGGAGCTGGTGATGGTGCATCCGGAGAAATTCTGCCGGTATGCGGAAAAATTTCTGACTTTACAAGCGGAGGAAACATGACATGAAAGAAAAAATCAAGCTCTCCGGCGTGCCGGAGACCATGCTGCAAACCGTTTATGCAAGGGCGAAAGAGAGTCGGGGAGGCGGCATCATTCACGATGCAAAAGCAGAGGAAATCATTGAAAAGATGGACTACGATTTTTCCCTTGCCGACAAGGATACTGCTATGTACAGTGGCGTTATTGCCCGCACCATTGTGCTGGATCGGCTGACGAATAAGATCATCGTTTTGGGAAAGGAGTGACGGAGAATGGCATTTTTCGAGAACACCCGGAAGCCTACCGGCTTTGGAGGGAAAGTCATGGTCGCCATGATGAATGTTGGTCACAGCGCCGTGGCGCAGTGGGGACTTCAATTTCTGGAGCCTGCACCGGATGCCAAGGTGCTGGACTGCGGCTGCGGCGGCGGGGCAAACATCAAAAAGCTGCTGAAAAAATGCCCACAGGGGATCGTGAAGGGCATCGACTATTCCTCCGTCAGCGTTGAGAAAACGAAAAAGGTCAACGAGACCGCCATCGCAGAGGGGCGCTGCGCCGTGTTTCAGGGCAGTGTGGAACATATGAATTTTACGGATGCGTCCTTTGATGTGGTCACTGCCTTTGAAACCGTCTATTTTTGGCCAGGTCTGCCAAAGTGCTTTCAGGAAGTCTACCGGGTACTGAAGCCCGGCGGCATCTTCCTCATTTGTAACGAGGCCACCGGTGATACCGACAAGAATGACAAGTGGACACAGCTTATCGACGGCATGACCATTTATCGGGATGTGGAGCTGAAAGCGGCCATGCAGGAAGCAGGTTTTATGAACATTCAAATACACAAAAATCCAAAAGATTGGCTTTGTGTTATAGGACGGAAACAGGAGAAGTAATCCTGTCGAATGAGGCGGGATTTAGGAGGAATACATAATGTTGCTGCAAGTGATCTTGGAAGGATTAGGATTGGGCGCATTGCTGGTATTGGTCTGCGCCATCGGCATCCGCAAGGGCGCTGTCGGAATGGTGCATTTTTATAGTGACAAGGTGCAGCAGCGATGCATTGAACTGGGACTGACTACGAAAGAAAGAATCAGGCGAAAAGCCATCGTGCTGAAAATTGTTTGCCTGCCGATTTATATAGCGTATGCGTGGCTATGCGTGTATACGCTCAATGGCGCAAGTGGATTTTTAACTGTATTCTGGCAGTGCTTTGTGATCCTGTCCGTGATGAACCTCATCGACCGGCTTGGCATTGACGAATACTGGGTCGGTCACACCAAGGCGTGGGTGATTCCGGGAACGGAGGATCTGATGCCGTACATCTCGAAAGCAGACAAGCAAAAGAAATGGCTGTTCGGAACCGTGGGGATGGCGGTGATCTCCCTGATTCTTGCGGCGATCGGGCTGCTGCGGTAAGGGAGAAAGGAGAAAGAAAAATGGAGATCAAACGGTTCGGTGATCCGGAGGGGAAAAAGATTATGCTGCTGCACGGAAATCTGATGTGCTGGCGGCAGTTTGAAGATGTGATCCCGCTGCTGGAAAAAGAATTTGATGTTTATGCCGTCAGCTTTGACGGGTTCGACGGTACCGGAGAAACGACCTATACCACGGCGCAGGAACAGGCCGATAAGCTGGAAGACTATCTGATCCAGGACTGCGATGGTACGCTGGATGCGCTTTATGCGGAGTCCCTCGGCTGCGGACCGGCCGTATACCTGAAAGCGTCGAAAAACATCCAAATTCGCAGGATGATTCTCAGCGGGCCGGAATATCTGGATTTTGGCATTGGGAACCCGTTGATTCTGAAAATCATGCCCAAAAAGCAGTATCAGACGGCGAAAACAAAGACCATGCCCGCATGGGCACTGCGCTTTATGGGGCAGACGGAAGCGGGAATGCAAACCATGCTGGATAGGATACCGGATCATGTCAGTCTGGAATCCGTTTATGCCACTTGGAAGGTTGGACTGTACCTGTACCGCTGTATGCCGGAATGTCAGCCGGATGCAGAGGTGGCCTGCTGGTATGGGCAGCGGGAGGGGCATATGAAAAAAGCCATTGAAAAGCTGCGGATGGTTTACCCAAAGCTGACGGTTCGGTGCTTTCCGGATTTTGGGCATGGGGATATTCTCAACCATCCGGCGCTGCTTGCTGAGAAATTGAAGAATGAGATGATTTGAAAATAGATTTGCGTTAAAAAGTGAGGAGGATGCGCCATGTCAAAGAAAGCGACCGAGTTTCAGAGAAAAGCCATGAGCAAGATGTACCGGGGCAAGGAGATCTTCAAGCCCCTGAACACGGGCTGGGTGGATGAGCATGTGGCCTGTGTACGGGAATGGGTGGCAAACATTTTCTTCTACCGCAAGGGCGACACCACCATCATGATCGACGCCGGGTACAACTACGACCGTCTGGAAGAAAAAATGGGCTGGCTGGGCATCGCCCCGCAGTCCATCCGGCACATCCTCATCACCCATCAGGACACCGACCATGTGGGTGCGGTAGAGGCAGACAGCCCCGGCCTGTTCCGGGATGCAAAGCTCTATATCGGCGAGATCGAGAACCGCTATCTCACCGGCGAAGTCCGCCGCAAGGTGATCTATCACCTCTATAGGCTGCCGCAGGTGACCATCCATAACGAAAAGGTACTGCTCACGGATGGGCAGATTCTTGACATCGACGGCATTAAAATCGAGTGCTTTCTGGTCCCCGGTCACACCTGGGGGCATATGGTCTATCTTATTGATGACAAATACCTGTTCACCGGTGACACCATCTGGTTCGGCGCGGACGGTGGATACAGCTTTATCTCCGCTCTGGCAGAGGATAACAAGCTGGCGGTGAAATCGCTGGCGGCGTTGGAACAGAAGCTGCAAAGCCGTGGACTTCACCCGGTGTTTCTCACCGGTCACACAGGCTGGACGGACAACTTCGCGTTCGCCTTTGCCCATAAAGACAAACTTTGCTCACCGTTCCAAAAGCGGGTTCCCGACCCCGCCGCGCCTTATGACGCTTATGACGAATCGGACGACACGGAAAAAATGGCAAAGAGCGGCTTCCTGAAGGGAGTGGGGAGATGAAGGTTTATTCCTTCGGCGCAGAAAATGCCCCGGTCATCCTGCTGCTTCCCGGCACCTGCTGCCACTGGAAGGGAAATTTTGGACGGGTCATTCCGTTACTGTCGGACAGCTATCGCGTTCTCTGCGTCAGCTACGACGGCTTTGACGAAACGGAATGCACGGAGTTTCCTACTATGTTGGAGGAAACCGCAAAAATAGCAGCATACGTCAAGGAAAACTGCGGCGGGCATATCCGCGCAGCCTATGGCTGCTCGCTGGGCGGTTCCTTTGTGGGGCTGCTGGCGGCGCGGCAGAGGGTTCATATAGACTATGGCATCCTCGGCAGCTCCGACCTTGATCAGGCATCCCCGTTTGTGGCAAAGCTGCAAACAGATTTGCTGCTGCCGCTGATCTATCCGCTGCTTCGGGACGGGCAGTTTAAGAGCCGCCTCCTCCAAAAGTGCCTTGTGAAGCGAAAGGCGGAAACGAGCGGCTACGTGCAGGCGTTCATGGATATGTTTGGCGGCGCACGGCCCTATGTGACCATGCAGAGCTGCAAGAATCAGTTCTATTCCGATCTCGTTACCCCACTGCCGGACAAGATCGACGTTCCGGGAACAGAGATTCATATTTTCTATGCACTCAAAATGGGTGAGAAATACCGCAAACGCTATGAACGGCACTTTGCGAACCCGGTCATTCACGAGCAGGACTTGCAGCACGAGGAGCTGCTGGCCTGTTATCCGGAGCGCTGGGCACAGTTGGTGAAGGATATCATGGAGGGAAAGCAATGAAACACCTGTACTTTGCTGTGGGCTTTAGCATCATCGTCTAAGGAGGAAACTGATAATGAGTATCTCTGCATCCCTGCTTCGCACCGTTTACAAGCTCTCCGGCGCGAAAAAGGCGTTCGCTTTGCCGGAGGATGCGCTGCAAAAGGAAATCGAAAAGCAGAACCGGCACCGCGGCGTTTTTACGCCCACTGACCGCAAGGCGTATTATGAAACAATTCCGGTGAACGGCTTTCCATGCCTGATCGTGCGAGAACGTCCGAAGCCGTCCGAGCGTGCAATTCTCTATTTCTTCGGTGGCGGTATGGTGATCGGGCCAGACAAGGGTGACCTGCCTGTCATGCGAAAACTCTGCCGGGAATCCGGCTGTGATGTGTGGTTTCCCTTTTATCCGCTCTGTACGGAGCACTGCATTACGGAAACCTATGATATGGTGTATGAATGCTACCACAGGATGATCACGCTGTACGGTGGTGGAAATGTCAGCACCTGTGGCTTTTCCTCCGGCGGTGCGCTGGCACTTGGAATTGCGGCGCACAACAATATGCAGCCGGAACCTCTTCCGCAGCCGAGGCACATTGTCGCCGTATCCCCCGGCGAAGTGCCGTGGAATGATGCGGAAAGGGCGCGGATGCAAGCGCTCAATGAAAGGGATGTTTCCATCGATTATGCCTTTATGGTGACGGTGGATAAGTTCATGCGGCATGGCTGCGAGAATGTGCCGGACTATATGCTCTCCGGCTCCCGGGGAGATTTTACCGGCGTAGGCGATATTCACTTCTTCTATTCTGCCGACGAGGTGCTCTACGGCGCATTGCCGGACTTTGAGGAAGCCTGCAAACGGGCAAATGTCCCCTATACGGTGTCCGCCCGCCCGAAGATGGTGCATTGCTACTGTATGCTGCCGATCTTCAAGGAGGCAAAAGAGGACTTTGCGAAAATAGTGGAGATTTTGAAGAAATGAGGCCGGAAACGGTTTTCACGCTTTTCCAGACAAGGAGGCCGCCTACCGGCGCAGCCTGCAAAAGGAGAAACCATGAAAGATAACGAGCTACAATTTGACCGCAGCTGCCATGCGCTGTATTCCAAAGCCTGCAAAAAGCAGATTCGATCGAAGGTCGCCCTCCACTACCCGGAAGCGCGGCGGGAAGCCGTTTGGGAACGGGTACAGCGTCAGTATGTAGAATTTCTTTCGGACTGGCGGACGGACTTGGGCGGCAGCAAAAACTTCCACAACGGCGCAGGCGGAACATACGACTGTATCGCCATTATGAGCTATTACGCCGTCTGCCGGGATGTTGTCTCGTTCCGCGAAATTGAAGAGATCGAAGAAAATCTGATCCTGCCTGCATTCCGTATGCTCTCAAAGTTCGTGGACTGCAACAAGCCGTTTTAGAGGAAGCTGATGTATCGGGCGTTTCAGAATGCCGAAAAGCAGTGCGCCAAGTGGCATGACTATGAGATGCATGTTGCGCCCTATGACAAGGACAAGCCCATCTATTATGAATTCACCGCCTGTCCGGCGGCGGAATTTGCTATCAAGCACGGACTGACGGACATCATGCCCGCCCTGTGCAACGTGGATTTTGCGTCCATGGAGCTGCTCAACGCCAGGCTGGTGCGCAAAACCACCTGCTCAAACGGCTGTAAATGTGACTATACCATCTGCGGCGACAAAGACCCATATTTAAACGGTCATCCCGAATATCGGGACGCGGCGGGATACCGCAGAAACCGCTAAGGAAAAGGAGAATGTAATCGTGAAATTATTGGTATTCGGCGCTGGCGTTCTCGGCTGTAATCTGGCGAACAATCTGTTCCGTGCAGGAAAGGATGTCACGCTGCTGGCAAGGGGCCCATGGGCAGAGGAAATTCGGAGCAATGGGCTGCGGATCAAAAATACACTTTCCCGTCGCACGGCAGTCAACCGGATTCCAGTGGCAGAAGAGCTTTCGCCGGAGGACGCCTATGATGTGATTTTTGTGGCTGTGCGGTATACGCAGATTGAAACAATCCTAGAAACTCTGCGGGCGAGTCGTGCGAAAACGATTATCTTTGTGGGCAACAATGTACGTGCCTCGGAAACGGCGGCATACTTGCCGGAGAAGAATGTATTATTTGCTTTTACCAGCGCCGCCGGACATAGAGAGAGCAATTATGTGGACTCGGTAGACCTTTGCAAGATCACTGTCGGGCCGCTGCGGGGTGCACCGTCGCAGGAAAAATTGATTCAGGAAATCTTTGCAGGCACGAAATATAAAGTTATCTATGAGCCGAATATGGGGGATTATCTTTTGTGCCACGCCGCATTTGTACTCCCGGCGGTTTTTGCCTGCTACAAGACTGATGGCAACCTGAAAAAGCTGAAAAAGGACAATGCTTATCTGAATCGGCTGATTGATGCCAATATCGAGGGCTACCGGGCTATCCGAAATGCCGGACACGAGATCTTGCCGGATGCGGACAAGGAATTTGAGGGTGCGGCGTACCGCAAGACCTGCTTCCGCTTCTTTAAGCTCATGTGTGCAACGGTTTTGGGGAAAATCTGCGCATCCGACCACGCCATGAACGCGGTGGATGAAATGCGTGCCCTAAACCGGGACATAAAAACATTTTTTGATGCAGTCGATGCAGAGTACCCGGTATGGCAGGCGCTGGAGGCGGAATGCGGGAGGTATCTCCTATGAAGCAAAGCTATCTGACCGCTGCCTTTCAAAAGACGGCAAAAGACTATCGTGCGCAGACTGAGACGCTGAATTCGGCGTTTGGTACGGATGACAACCTGTGCGGACGGCTGCAAGTGTGATTATAGTATCTGCGGAGACAGGGATGATTATCTGAAAGAGCAGCCCGAATATGTGGATAAGGCGGGATTTAGGAGGAATACATAATGAAACACATTCACTTTGACATTGAAAGCGATGGCTTTTACGGTGCATATTGGGCGTGTAAAACGCCATCTGAATGTGCCATGATCGCTATGATTGGGGATGATCCGGAAGATTATATGGCTCGTTCCTGCGTGAAATGGCTTTTAAAGCAGGACATCAATGTCCTCACCATGTCCCCGGCAAAAAAGGATTATGGTCATCACAACTATCCATTGGAGCGTGTGGAAACAGCAATTCACTGGCTAAAAAACCACAGTATCCACAAAATCGGTATTGTGGGTGCCTCTACAACGGGTACACTGGTGTTGACAGCAGCATCCTACTTTGCGGATATTACCCTGACCATCGGCATGACACCCAGCGATTTTATCTGGCAGGGATTCATGCAAGGCAAGAAAGACGGTTGCAAAGAGTGGCCTATCGAGGGTGAATCTCTCTTTTCCTACCAAGGAGAGCCTTTGCCCTATATGCCATTTGTTTATCAACACCCACAGTACTGGCAGTGCATCGCTGCCGAAACCAAGCGTACCGGCGATATGGTTAACTCATGGAAACTTTTTGACGATTCCGAAAAGGCACATCCTATTACAGATAGCGAGTTCATCAAGGTAGAAAATATCAAGGGGAAACTCCTGCTCATCGGCGCAGAGGATGATGTGCTGTGGGACACAGCAAAATACATTCGGCGCATGGAAAAACGATTGGCAGAACGCCCACACACCTGCGAGGTAGAAACAGCGATATATTCTTATGCTACGCACTTTGTTTTCCCCGAAGGACTGATAAAGATCATGCTGCCTGTTGGTTCGGGTCTGTTTGTGAAAATGGCATTTCAGAGTGCGAAGAAGCACCCGAAAGAATGCAAATCGGCTCGTGTGGATATTGATCGGCGTATCACCGCCACCATTGAATCATGGAAGAAGGCTGCGATATGAAATACATAGGAATGCCTTTCGGTATGTGGACGCTGTTTGTGCCGTCCTTCCGAAACCAGTTGACAGCGGTATTCGGCTATGATACGGACACCGCAAAAGCCATCACGAAAAAAGCAAAGCCGAAATACAGGGAGATCATCTCCGAGCTGCCCGAATTTGAAAAGGGCGACCGGTTCAAGATGAACCTCGTCAACTGTGCGATGATCGGTGCGTTCATTCTCTCCATGCCGAAGCGCCCGGATATAGAGCGGCTGACCGTCTACTACGCTAACGCCATGATGACAAAGCCCATGAAATGGTTCTGCCGCAAGAGCGGAAAAAGCAAGTTTACCGCAAAGGACATTGCCGCCATGAAAGCCACCGCCGCCCTGAGAGCCGCTGACCGCAACCCCTATTCCTGGAACATGGAGTTTTACGAATACCCCGACGGCAGCGGCTACGAGGGACGTTTCACCAAATGCGGCATCTGTGTGCTGATGAAAAAGCTGGGGCTATATGACCTCACTCCTGCGCTGTGCCGTCTGGACTACACCATGAGCGAAGCCGGCGGCGTGACCGACTTTGTGCGGCAGTACACCCTCGCCTCCGGCGGGCCGTACTGCGACTGCGGGTATAAAAAGAAGGGTTTCGTGAAGCCTGAGACGGAGGCCGGACGATGAAAGAAACCTATCTTTCCCGTGATTTTCGGGAGACTGCGACACAGTGCTTTCCCTCGCAGGCAAAGCAGCTGAACGCCGCTTTTGATGCGCGGCTGAATGCGCTGCTGGCTGAAAATGCAGATGCAAGCAAGGAAAAGCTGTACCACCTCAAAAGGCAGATTCTGCCGGGTATTGCGGTATATGAGACGCTTCAGACGGTCATGTCCAAGGAGAAGGCACTTAATACTGTTCATGGCTATGTGGAGCGGCTGGCGAGAACGAGCCACAAACAGCTTGCCGCCCTGCTGCAGATACCGGGACTTTACTGCCTTGTTCCCGGCGTTTTTGTCAAGTCCACACGGAGCGTCTTCGGTCCAGCGGCGGGCTTTGACTCAAAGGAGCTGCAGGTCGGCAACGGTAAATGGCGTGTGGATATGATGAAATGTCCATATCACGACACCTGCGTGGCATACGGATGTCCTGAGCTGTGCTGCTGCTTTTGCGACAGCGACGACATCAGCTACGCCGGGTTGCATCCGAAGCTGATCTGGGAGAGAAGTATGACACTGGGGCGCGGGCATGACCGCTGCGATTTTTGCATGAAGGTCAGATAATAGTGGGTGGCATATTGAAATGGAAATCAAACGATTCGGTACATGGTATTTCTGGCATACTTTCTTGTTTTGTATGAACCACGATGGAAGACGAAGGAAATGGGAGCATATGCCCGATTCGCACGCAGACTGAGAAGGGAAAAACAATGATCATACTGCAATTGTTGATTTATTGCCTGCTGTTTACCGCAATGGTAAAAATCGCTGTGATCGGCGGGGCGGTCAATGGACTGTACTTTTATCCCAAGACGGTGCAGGACCAAGCCATTGAGCTGGGACTGATCGACCGCAATACGATGAACCGGAAACGAAAGCGCTTTATGATTTCGTTTTACATCGTGATGCTTGCTGCTCTTGTGCTGATTATTGGTATGTGGAACAGGGCTTCTATCTTTGGTGAAGCCTATTGGCAGGCGCTGCTGTTTCTTGAGGTCATGAATGTTTACGATGGCGTTGTAATCGACAAGCTATGGGTCGGGCACAGTCGATTTTGGGTGCTGCCAGGGCTTGAAGATGCACCGTTTGTGCAGACCTGGCGGCAGGTGCTGAAAAGGCGAAGCATACTGGCGTTGATCTGGGTCGTAGGAGCGGCAATTGTCGGCGGTATTGTCGTTTTGATCTTCTAAGAAGGAGGAAATTGCCCAAATGAAAAGCAGAATTACGAACTGCAATTGGAGGTGAGAGAGATGGAAACGAGTGAAAAGTTCCTCCGAGGCTGCATACACGGTGCGATCGGCGGCTTTCTCTATTACTTTGTGGTAAAAGCGCTGAATGCGGACATTGACGCAAAGTATAGGAAAACAAAGTCCGTTCAGTACCTGTGCGGAATTTTCACCGTTGCAGTGGCGCTGACGATCCATACCTGGGTGGCAACCATGGCGTGGTTCACCACCTATCTGGGCCCGCGCATCGGAGAGGAAGCGGCTATCGCGGCGGTCACGGCCTATCAGGACGGCATGCTCCCCGCCATTGCGTCGATGGACGTTCCGATGATACTGGCTTTCGGCATCCATTTCGTGATGCTGCTTGCGGGCAAGACACGGTATTCCCGGTGGATGCTGGCTTTTCACCCGGTCATATGGAACATTCTGCTGGCAGGCGTCCCGGATATTGCCCAAGCGATGCAGGTGCCTGTCGATACATGGATGTCCGTAATGAGCCAGAGCAGCACCAATACCGCCATCGTGATCTGGTGCATTGCGGCGGCGGTTTATGCGAGAAACAATTTTAAGAGAAAGGAATCACTTACATGAAAAGCACTATTTCTGATGTTCAAAAGAAAATCAAAGTAGGAACGCACGGAGAGGACTACGGCAGCTGGATGTCAAATCCGGTCTTCTATGTTTTTGGGGGAATTGCGCTGGTGACGCTGGTGCTGACTGCACTGTCTTTTACCGTATTCCGCATCACGGTTTTGGGCGTTGTGTTCGCCGCAGCCACCGTGATTCTGGTGGCACTGCTGTGCTGGATGGCGTGGATCCGCCGCCAGTACGCCTTCGGCAAAGGCGGCATGATGGAAAAGGTGCATCAGACAATTCTGAGCAGCCTTGACTTTGACGGTCACGGAAGCCTGTTGGAGGTCGGCTGCGGCTCCGGTGCGCTGGCGGTCCGTGCAGCGCTCACATGGCCGGAGGCGAAGATCACCGGCCTTGATTATTGGGGCGCCATGTACAACTACAGCAAAGCACTCTGCGAAAAAAACGCGGCGTCCGAGGGTGTCGGTAAGCAATGCGGCTTTGTCCACGGCGATGCCAATAAGCTGGATTTCCCGGACGGGAGCTTTGATGCTGTGATCAGCAACTACGTCTATCATAACATTATAGGTGCGGACAAGCATGCCCTGCTGCTGGAAAGCCTGCGGGTACTGAAAAAGGGCGGCGTGTTTGTCCTGCATGACAATATGAAGCCGCAGATGTACGGCGACATGAACGCCTTTGTGGAGGAACTGAGGGGTATGGGCTTTGCCGAGGTTCAGTATGTGGAGACCGCAGAGAAAATTTTCGGCTCGAAGCAGCGTGCCGCTATGATGATGCTGGGCAACTCGGCCATGATCGTTGGAAGAAAATAATGCCGGAGATCGGCGTGGGAGACAATCCATATGAAAAGAGCTTATGCAAAATCGCAATATGCAAAGCCATATGAAAGCTATTGCCGGGAGCAATATCCGAATGAAGCCGAGCAGATCTTCAGGGAAGCCGAAAGGTATTACCTCGAATTCATGAAGGATATGCCCGACCTCGGTGAAAATATAATGGCAAAGAATATGCTGGATTGGTTCACTATCCTTTCCTTCTATGAAGCAAGCGGACACCGACTTGACGGCGAAGCACTGCTCAAAATCAAACGGCAGATGACCGACAAAATGAAATTTCTCGGAAAATTCGTAGACGGAAACCGTCAGAGATGGCCGTATCGGTTATTTGAAAGGACATATATCAAGTTCATCCGGATGCAGAAAGAGCATCAGGCAAAGGGAGAATGGATGGATAGCTGGAGGGTTGAGATCAACCCCGAGCAGCACACGGAGGGCTTTGCTTTTCATCTTGTCGGCTGCCCGATAGTAAAACACGCAAAAGAGCATGGCTATGATAAGCTTTTGCCGTACCTCTGCAAAACTGACCACTATCTTGCCGAGGTCATGCACGCTCGGCTTATCCGGACGCAGACCAAGGCGCTCGGCGGCAGCTACTGCGACTATTGGTATGTAGGAGATAAAAGTCCTGTGCTTGAACAGTACAAAGATTTGGAGCAGATATGATTCTCGTACCGTCGGCAATATGCCGGCGGTATTTTTTGCAGTGTACTGTAAAATTTGCAAACCATATTGACAAATAAACGGAGCAACGATATAATTACAGCATAATCAATTACATTGTAATTATAGAGGGAGGGGCGAATATATGGCACTTAGAGACCATACGCTTGACGATAAGATCATCACGGCTGCTCGACAGGAATTTTCGGCGAAAGGTTATTCCAGTGCATCGCTTCGGAAGATCGCTGAGAAAGCAGGCGTGACCGTAGGTGCAATACAGACCCGCTACAAATCCAAGGACGAGCTGTTCGGTTGCCTGCTGGAGCCGCTCCTGAGAGAGATCGAGGCCTTGTTTCAAAACACCAAAGCGGAGTATTACGCAAGTACAGATGCTGACCTCCTGACAGCCCTGAAAGTATCCATGCAGCACGAATCGGCAGCGATCCTGCACCTGATTTTCGACCACTATGAGGAGGCTGTACTGCTTCTGTGCCGCAGTACGGGAAGCAGCTTTGAACATTACTTCGAAGGAATCGTGCAGAGCAAGATCAAGGAAAGCATCGTGTTCTTTCGGAATTCCGGCTTCACCGGCATGGATGAAAAGCTGCTCGGACTTCTGATATCCGCACAGTTTGACAGCTACCGGCGAATTGTCAGCGAATGTACTGACCGCAAGGCCGCCGAAACGTATATGGATGCGCTGATGGCTTATCATATCGGCGGCTGGTCTGCGTTTTTTGAATCTGTAAATAAATCACGGGAGGACAAGTGATATGAAATACAACGGCTTTTATTTTTGGATGTTCAAGAGTCCGATGAAAAAGGTTCTGGCAGAGAAGTACGGCAGGGAATATGCCGCCGACATTATGAAAAAGAGCAAAAAGGTCTATCGTGAGCTTGTCGAGAAAGCAGACGACATCGGTGACGATAACCCTATGGCATACAACGAGTTGTTCGCCCTTGCCTTTGTTGCACCGTATGTGGCAAGTGAAAAGAAAATTCCCCCGGAGACGGTGCAGGAGATGATGCGGTGTTCGCTTTACCACATCAAATGGTACTTTGGCAGGACTGACCTGAACACCGACAAGGGCAAGACGGAAAATAAAAAGAGCGTCGTGAAATATTACAAGTGGTACACGCCGGAAAAGGAAAAGCAGTATCCGACCTCCTTCAAGGTGGACTTTGTCGGTCAGCCGCACGAGGGAGCCTGCTACTACCGCATCACCCGCTGCCCGATTTGCATTTACACGGAGAAACTCGGTGTTTCCGAACTCATGCCGTTGTTCTGCGAACTTGATGAAGTGATGATCACGCTTCAGCACGGCGTGCTGCACAGAAAGCAGACGTTGGCAAACGGCGGAGAATTCTGCGACTATTACATTACAGGAAACAGAGAATAAACGAAGAAGCTCGTATCGTCAATAATGATACGAGCTTCTTTTCATATCGCCGTATACCGAACGGTATGTACGGTGCTGTGAGAGGACGGCGGTTAGTCACCGCCTCCTACTCGATTTATAACTCTAATGAATCTTCTGTATCTACCCACATCTGTAAATTGTCCTCAAGATATAATCTCGCATATTCAAGTGGTTCATCGACTGCAAGTGAAGTCAATGCACAGTCTGATCCGGGTGTGGTTTTTAAATCCTTTTCGGCTTCCCAGCAGTCAATGCGAAGTATATAGCCAACATTTGTATAAATGTCAATGCTGTTTCGTTGTGGATTGTATTCTGCAAATATTGTTCTCATCGTATCCCATCTCCTTATCATTTAATCAATCATTAGTAGCAAAAATTAAGAAGCATTTCAATCCGTCCACCATGTCACTTTTATTTTATGTTATACTGTTTTATATAATTTTTTTGGTCTCCGCTGTCGCTTCGGTCGGCACAGAGCAGATGTCCACCGGACATCTTGTGCCCTTGTATTTTCCCTTATCAGAGTTCATAAACACTGATGGGACGATATAACACAAGGGAAAAATAAGGGAAAGCTCACCTGCGACAAATCCAGTGTTTTCAAGGGTTTGCGGAGAATTTAATAACAAAATATAACAGTTATTAAATCTCTTAATAAAACAGGTGAAATCTCAATCGGAATTTGATAAGCAAACCGAGAAATATTATAAGGCTGCATTTATTGTTGTTATTAAATTCACCCTGTAACAGGCTTCTGGGCCTTTGCGATTATTGGTTTGCTGTCCTCATACTGTACCGGAATCTGTATGCTCTCTGATTTTTAGATTTTAATGTTAATACCGCTTGAAAATATCATTTACATGTTTTTTTAAAATCCCTATGGAGTACCGCTAATAGACAGGTGCTTTTTTTTTCGCCATGTGTTATACTAATTGGCGCAAGAAGTGGAAAATATAAATAAAGAGTAATGAATAGAGAATACGGAGGCAGTTATGCTTGAAGTGAGAAACCTCGTTTTCCACCCGTTGGATAATGGTGTGGAAAAGAGTATTATTGAAGATATCAGTTTTACGGTGTCGGATGGAGAGATGCTGGTGATTACCGGTCCCAATGGCGGAGGTAAGTCGACAATGGCGAAGCTTCTTATGGGAATTGAGAAGCCGGATGGTGGACAGATTTTACTGGATAGACAGGATATTACGGAATTCCCGATTGCGGAGCGTGCAAAAGCGGGAATCGGGTTTGCATTCCAGCAGCCGCCGCGCTTTAAGGGAATGACCGTAGAGCGGTTTTTGAATTTGGCTGCAGGAGAGAAGCTTTCCGAAGACACCTGCTGTAATCTGTTAAGCCGTGTGGGCTTGTGCGCGAAGGAATATTTAAGGAGAGAGATTGATGCGACTCTTTCAGGTGGTGAAATGAAACGTCTTGAAATTGCATCGGTACTTGCCAAGCCTCATAAGCTCTGTATCTTTGATGAACCGGAGGCGGGGATTGATCTGTGGAGCTTTTCCATGCTGGTAAAGCAGTTCGAGCAGCTCCATAAGGAAAAGAAGGAAACCCTGATTTTAATTTCCCATCAGGAACGGATTATCCGGATGGCAGACCGTATTATGGTGATCCGGGATGGAAAGGTTGCAGCCCTCGGTACGAAGGAAGAGGTGTACCCGATGTTAATGGAGAGTAATCTTCCGACAGAATGTGAAAAGCTGCGTTAGCAGCGGTTTTACGAATTTATTAGATAATAGAGAAACGAAAGGAAGAGAATTGTGGCAGAAATTGATGCAATTACACAGGGAGTTCTTGATAAAATTGATGGTGTCGGGTTTAAGCAGGAGGGTGCTTACAATTTAAGATACAATGGTTATCCGCTTTGTCATGGGGACTCCGAGCATATTAAAATTAAGCGCAAGGAGGACAAGCCGGGAATCGATGTGATAATCAGTGGTGATGCCGACGGTGAATACGTGCATATTCCGGTTGTTGTCAATACTTCGGGAATGACCGATGAGGTGTATAATGATTTCTATATAGAGGATGGAGCAAGGGTAACGATCGTTGCAGGCTGCGGAATTCATAACAGCGGATGCAACGACAGCCGTCATGACGGAATTCATACCTTCCATATCGGAACCGGCTGCAATGTCCGTTATGAAGAGAAGCATTATGGTGAAGGTGAGGGAACCGGAGCCCGTATCTTAAATCCGATGACGAAGGTCTATATGGTAAAGGATTCCATCTTTAATATGGAAACGGTTCAGATTGAGGGTGTGGATTCTACGAAGCGTGATACGGAGATTTTCATTGGGGAGAACTGTAAGCTGTTTGTAACCGAGAAGCTGATGACCCATGACCGCCAGATAGCGGTTTCTGATATTGACGTTATTTTGCAGGGAGCAGACAGCAGTGCCCAGATTATATCGAGATCGGTAGCGAAGGGAACCTCGAAACAGACCTTTCATCCGAAAGCAGTCGGTGAAGCATTATGCCATGCACATATCCAGTGCGATTCCATTATTATGGATCAGGCACAGGTGTGTTCTATTCCGGAGATTGATGCAAAGCATGTGGATGCGGCAATCATCCATGAAGCAGCAATCGGAAGAATTAATAATGAACAGCTGATCAAGCTTAATACGTTTGGTCTGAACGAGGAAGAAGCAGAAGCTGTCATTATTGAGAACTTTTTGAGATAAGGCTGAACTGTTGCGTGATTTCAGGTGGATGTAAAAACGGGTGGAAGTAAAATGCGAAAATTACTCATATATTTAAAGGATTATAAAAAAGAAAGTATTCTGGGGCCTCTGTTTAAATTGCTGGAGGCTTCTTTTGAGCTTATTGTTCCGTTGGTTGTGGCATCGATGATTGACGTTGGTATCCCTGCTCAGGATAAGGGCTACATTGTGAAGATGGCACTGGTTCTGGTGGCTCTTGGGATTATAGGTCTTACCAGCTCGGTAACGGCACAGTTCTTTGCGGCAAAGGCTGCTGTCGGGTTTGCCACGAAAGTGCGCCATGCCCTGTTTGAGCATATTCAGAAGCTGACCTTCGGACAGATGGACAGTCAGGGGACGGCAACGCTGATTACCCGTATGACAAGTGACGTCAATCAGGTACAGAATGGTGTGAATCTGGTTCTTCGTCTGTTTTTAAGATCTCCCTTCATTGTATTTGGCGCCATGATTATGGCATTTACCGTAGATGTAAAGGCAGCGTTGATTTTTGTAGTGGTGATCCCGTTATTGCTCATAGTCGTATTTGCCATTCTGTTAATCAGCATTCCAATGTTTGGCCGGGTGCAGGCTAATCTTGATCAGGTCATGCGTACCACCCGTGAAAACCTAACCGGTTCGAGAGTCATCCGGGCTTTTGCAAAGGAGCCGGAAGAAATTGAAGAATTCCGGAGGGAAAACCGGGTATTACGTAATGTGCAGGTCGTTGCCGGAAGAGTGTCGGCACTGATGAATCCGGTTACCTATATCATTATCAATGGTGGTCTGATGGCACTCATTTATGTAGGTGCGCTGCAGATTGAAGGAGGCATTCTCTCTCAGGGACAGGTTGTGGCACTCATCAACTATATGTCCCAGATTCTGGTAGAGCTGATTAAGCTTGCGAACCTGATTATTACCGTAACCAAGGCGATTGCGTGTGGTAATCGTATTGAAGCTGTTATGGAAATTCCGGCAGGCTTTTCTGAAGAGAACGGAGAGACCGGGAAAAGCCCCATGCAGGATGGTAGGAAGCTTACAGAGTCAAAGAATGGCAGCGGTAAATCAGGCATCAGTCTGTCGCCTGAAGAGCTACTCAGGGAGGACTGCCCGTACAAGGTGGTCTTTGATCAGGTCGGCATGGCCTACAATGAGGGCGGTGACGAAGCGATTTCCGATGTGAACCTGAAGGTGAAAAAAGGTGAGACCATTGGTGTGATTGGAGGCACCGGCTCCGGTAAATCCACACTGGTGAACCTGATCCCGAGATTTTATGATGTGACGCGTGGACGTGTTCTTGTGGATGGCATTGATGTCCGGGATATGGAGCCTGAAAAACTTCGGTCGAAGATCGGCATGGTGTTACAGAAAGCGGTGCTGTTCCGTGGTACGATCCGGGAGAACCTGTTCTGGGGGAACGAAGGAGCAACCGATGAAGAAATCTGGAAGGCTTTGGAAACCGCACAGGCGAAGGAATTCGTGGAACAGAAGGAGGATGGTCTTGATACCATGATTGAACAGGAGGGACGGAACCTTTCCGGTGGACAGCGGCAGCGTCTGTCCATTGCAAGAGCTTTGGTACGAAAGCCGGAAATTCTGATTCTGGATGACAGCTCCTCTGCGCTTGATTATGCAACCGACTTAAAGCTCCGGCAGGCAATCAAGGCATTGCCCGGAGATATGACTGTGTTTATTGTATCACAGAGAGCTTCTTCCCTGATGCATGCCGAACAGATCCTTGTACTGGACGATGGCGATGTGGTTGGTCTTGGAACTCATGAGGAACTATTAAAGAGCTGCGAAACCTATCGGGAAATTTATAATACGCAGATAGAAAAGAAAACAGAGCAGCAGGACGGAAGGGAGGCGTAGGCATGGCAAAGGCAGCGAAGATAGACAAGGGACAGCAGAAGGAAACGCTGGTCAAAGTATTAAAATATATGAAGCCCTATCGATTCTGGCTCATTGCAGCAATTATAATGGCAGCCGTTTCCGTTGTATTTACGTTATATCTTCCGATTCTTACCGGAGATGCGGTGGATGTTCTGTTACATTTTCTTCCGTCATTCAGGGAGACGGTTGACAGTAATTTTGATTGGTGGTATATACTCAGGCAGCTTCTTGTGAAAATGGGTGTTGTAATTCTTCTTACGGCAGCAGCTCAGTGGATTATGAGCCTGTGTAATAACCATATTGTATACAGTATTATTGAAGATATCCGTGAGAAAGCCTTTGATAAGATCCAGAAGGTGCCTCTTAAGTATCTGGACGGACATTCCCATGGTGATATTATGAGCCGTGTGGTAGCAGATGTGGATACATTTGCGGATGGTCTGCTTCTTGGATTCACACAGTTATTTACAGGTGTAATTACGATTCTCGGAACCCTGCTTTTTATGCTCTCTGAAAATGTGGGAATTACCGCAGTTGTTGTATTGATTACGCCGGTATCCCTGTTTGTTGCTTCCTTTATTGCAAAGAAGACCTTTAAGATGTTCCAGCTGCAGTCTACGACGAGAGGCGAGCAGACAACTCTGATTAATGAAATGATTACCAATCATAAAGAAGTGAAGGCCTTTGGCAGGGAAGCTGCGGTTATGGAGGATTTTGATGAAATTAACGGAAGACTGGAAAAATGCTCCTTACGTGCAATTTTCTTTTCCTCCCTTACCAATCCCTGTACCCGTTTCGTAAACAGCCTGGTATATATGGGAGTAGGTCTTACCGGTTCACTGGCCGTTATCCGTGGCGGTCTTACCGTTGGACAGTTAACCTGTTTCCTTTCCTATGCAAACCAGTATACGAAGCCGTTTAATGAAATTTCGGGAGTTATTACGGAGCTCCAGAATGCACTTGCCTGTGCAGCGAGAATTTTTGAGCTGATTGAAGAGGAGCCGCAGATTCCGGATGCAGAGGATGCGAGAGTCCTGACTGATGTAGATGGCGCTGTTTCCCTGAATAAGGTATCTTTTTCTTATAGCAGGGATCGTAAGCTGATCGAGGATCTGAACCTTGACGTTAAACCGGGTCAGAGAATTGCGATTGTCGGACCTACCGGATGTGGAAAGACTACCATTATCAATCTGCTCATGCGTTTCTATGACGTGGATGGCGGTTCGATTTCCGTAGAGGGCACCGATATCCGCGATATTACCAGAAAGTCCCTGCGTACCTCTTACGGTATGGTGCTTCAGGAGACCTGGTTAAAGCAGGGAACGATCCGTGACAACATTATTGTTGGAAAGCCGGATGCAACCGATGAAGAGGTGATTGCGGCAGCAAAGGCTTCCCATGCACACAGCTTTATCCGGAGACTTCCGGAGGGATATGATACCGTCATCAGTGAAGATGGCGGAAGTCTCTCCCAGGGACAGAAGCAGCTCCTTTGTATCACAAGGGTGATGCTGTGTCTGCCTCCGATGCTGATATTGGATGAGGCAACCTCTTCGATTGATACCAGAACCGAGATCCGGATCCAGAAAGCATTTGCAACCATGATGGAGGGACGCACCAGCTTTATTGTGGCACATCGTCTGTCTACTATTCAGAATGCCGATGTGATTCTGGTAATGAAGGATGGTCATATTATTGAACAGGGAAATCATGAAGAGCTTCTTGCGAGGAAGGGCTTCTATGCAGAATTATACAACAGTCAGTTTACTGTAGCGTAGACCGGTACTCCGATGGAGTAACACCTGTCTGCCCCTTGAACTGCCGGATGAAATGGGTATCGCTGTTATATCCGCACATCTGGCCGACCTCATGAATGGAAATCCGGGTTGTGGAAAGAAGATATCTGGCGTGATCCGTACGGCTCTGGATAATATCCTGCATGGCGGTCACTCCGAAGGTATTCTTGTATAAATGCTGAAAATAGTACTTACTTAGGGACATGGAGGCACTGATGCTCTCCATGTCCCAGTCTTTATAGGGCATGTTATAAATCTGGGAGCGCAGATTGGACAGCTTGTCATAGTAAATGTTGTCCGGTTGATGTGCATCCTTATGCAGCTTTTCACTGATCTTAAGCAGCAGAATCTGCAAATAGAGAAGAAGGGTTTCTTCCTTATGGATGTTGTCAGAATAGTGTTCATAGGTAATGTCTTTGATTAACAGGGACAGGTCGTGGATATCATGAACCTGCACCGGTGTATCGAAAGGGATTTCCAGCTTTGAAACAAATAAAAGATCAGACTCATCCATATGGAAATGCAGCCAGTCGTCAGAATAGATTGCTTCGCAGGCACGATAGAGCTGTGGAGTGCCTTTTTTGTATAAAAGAATCGTATTCGGAGAGGTATGATAATCCGTTCCATGGATACGGAACCAGCCCGCCGTGCGGACGAGCAGGAGCAGATAGTCTCCGGAGCCATCCGGACGCTCAATTCTGAAATCCTTATCGTGCTGGTGATAATATCCGCTTTTGTGAAACTGCATAATCATTACCTCTCCGTGCGTTCTGAATAGTTATGTCTTAGTGAAGAACCGTCTGTAAATATTCAATCAGAACCCTTGCTGCCCGTTCGTGGGATTTGACGCCTGGATGGGTATGTGCACCAACGGTTTCCGCTGTGGTATTGGGCAGATTAATAAATGCGGTGTTGTGGTCTCCGGTATCCTCCTGATAACGGTTCATGGCATCCGTAATCAGAAGATTCAGATCATAGCCGAGCATGCCGTAGGTCCATACAATGTGTGCTCCGGGGTTGTCCTTACGAAGCATCTTAAGGAAATTGTATACGGCATTTTCAAAGCGTTCCCGGTCTTCTTCCACGAAGCTTCCGTCCGGGGTCTTGTGCTGCTTGAAGGTTTCGCCGGTTTCCGGAATAGTGAAGGGAGGCTGATTAAATGCACTTGCATCGTTGGTTCCGAGATTGACCACGATGGCATCCGGTTTCCATGAAGCAAAATCATAGTCCTTCTGTGCACCAACCGATTCGTTAACCTCTCCGAAGCCAAGACCGCAGATCTTCTCGTAGCAGGAGGGGATATTGTGGCGTACATCATTATCCCATCCGCAGTAAACACCCCAGCCGCCCTGGGAAATCAGACGGTAATCGGCATCGAGCGCTTTGGCTGTATAGGTTGCATAATTCTCACTGCTGCTCATATACATCGCAAGCCAGTCGGTATCGGGAAGAGCACCGTAGGTACCTTCGCCGGAGGTGATGCTGTCACCGATGAATTCAATTTTGTATTTGTGCTCCTTCACAGGAAGGAATTCACCGTCACACCGGAAGCCGCGGACAAATACATGACAGTCATCGTCTTCACTCATCGCCTGCAGCTCACGGAAGAATTTCATGGTTTTCGGAACACCGAAGGTCATGCTGCGGAACAGACAGATGGAATAGCTGCCGGGTAAAAGCATCTGACGGCTCATAAATGCTCCGTTTAATTCGGTTGCAATCCATGGTTCATGGAAGCTGCAGTCTACATCGAGGTCGATCCAGAGCTCTGAGCCTGTGACATTTACCTCAATGCCGCTCCCGTTCCAGAAAAGAGGAAGGAGATTCTGTGTCTCATCGGTTCTTCCGTAAATATGATAATGTGGAATTTCCTTTATGGAATAAGTTTTTAAGTTTTCGTTCCTGGTCATCATAGCTGGTAAACCTGCCTTTCAAAAATAGTCGGGAATTCAAATCTTATGTATAAGGTAACTATTCAGTACCTGTCTCTTATACACATCTCCGAGCCCACGAGACGC
>ERZ1027188.232-NODE-232-length-24739-cov-10.486226_pt1 | contig 24739 bp, 16 predicted proteins | sample MGYA00519273_ERZ1027188 | MGnify/ENA primary metagenome ERZ1027188 (study PRJEB26926, sample SAMN06164623) | human gut metagenome | biome: ENVO:00009003; feature: ENVO:2100002; material: ENVO:00002003 | host: Homo sapiens | place: USA | collected 2012 ... | reverse complement strand
TTACTACGCGTCTCGTGGGCTCGGAGATGTGTATAAGAGACAGGCTCTAATATGCAAGACGATTGAAAAACGATTTATTAACAAGACACTATCATTGAAATATGGCAGAAGAATTGGAAGTAAAAGAACTTGAACAAGTGGTGATACGCTTTTCAGGTGATTCCGGAGACGGAATGCAACTCGCTGGAAACATCTTTTCTACGGTCTCGGCAACTGTGGGCAACGGCATTTCCACGTTCCCAGACTATCCGGCCGACATCCGCGCCCCACAAGGTTCGCTGACGGGCGTAAGCGGTTTCCAGGTGCATATCGGTGCAGGACGGGTTTATACGCCGGGCGACAGTTGCGACGTATTAGTGGCGATGAACGCGGCGGCACTGAAAACGCAATACAAATATGCCAAGCCGCAGGCTACGATAATCATCGACACGGATTCGTTCGGACCTAACGACCTGAAGAAGGCGCAGTTCGCATCGGCCGACTATCTCGAGGAGATGGGCATCAACCCCGACAGGGTGATTGCCTGTCCGATAACGAAGATGGTGAAGGATTGTCTGGCAGAGTGCGGAATGGACAACAAGGCTGTGCTGAAATGCCGCAATATGTTCGCGCTGGGCATCGTGTGCTGGCTGTTCAACCGCGAGGTGAGCCTGGTGGAGAACTTCCTGCGCGAGAAATTTGCCAAGAAGCCGCAGATAGCGGAGAACAATATAAAGGTGGTGCGCGCCGGATATGACTACGGACACAACGTGCACGCATCGGTGCCGGCAACATACCGCATAGAGACTAAGCACGCCGCGCCGGGCCGCTATATGGACATCACGGGCAACAAAGCCACTGTCTACGGTCTGATTGCGGCAGCGGAGAAGGCCGGACTGAAGCTCTATCTCGGCTCATACCCCATCACTCCGGCTACGGACATACTGCACGAGTTGTCGAAACACAAGTCGTGCGGGGCGATAACGGTGCAGTGTGAGGACGAAATCTCGGCCTGCGCAAGTGCCGTGGGTGCCGCTTTCGCGGGCGCATTGGCCGTGACATCGACATCAGGACCGGGCATCTGCCTGAAGTCAGAGACGATAAATCTGGCAGTGATTGACGAGCTTCCGCTGGTCATTATCGATGTTCAGCGAGGTGGTCCTTCGACGGGTCTGCCCACAAAGAGCGAGCAGACCGACCTGTTGCAGGTGCTCTACGGACGTAACGGTGAAAGCCCGATGCCGGTGATAGCTGCTACAAGCCCTACAAACTGCTTCGACGCGGCTTATATGGCGTGCAAGATTGCGCTTGAGCATCTCACTCCGGTGGTGTTGCTGACAGACGCTTTCATAGCAAACGGCTCGGCGGCATGGAAGCTCCCGACTATGGACGAGTTGCCGGAGATACATCCACACTATGCGCCGAAGGAACAGAAATACAAGTATTCGCCCTATCATCGCGACCCGAAGACGAACGTGCGCTATTGGGCAGTGCCGGGGCAGGAGGGCTACACGCACATCCTCGGCGGACTGGAGAAGGACGGCGAGACGGGCGCGATAAGCACGGAGCCGGAGAACCACGACCGCATGAACCGGCTGCGCTACGACAAGGTGCAGCTCATTCCGGTGCCCGACCTTGAGGTGCAGGGCGACAAGGACAACGCGGAACTGCTCATCGTGGGGTTCGGCAGTACCTACGGCCATCTGTATTCGGCTATGGAGGAGCTGCGCGCAAAGGGTTACAAGGTGGCGCTGGCGCAGTTTAGTTGCATCAATCCGCTGCCTAAGAACACTGCGGAGGTACTCACCCGCTACAAGAAGGTGGTAGTGGCGGAGCAGAATCTCGGTCAGTTCGCGGCCCTGCTGCGCATCCGACTGAACAATTTCGCGCCCTATCAGTACAACCAAGTCAAGGGTCAGCCGTTCGTGGTGGCCGACCTTGTGAAGGGCTTCGAGAAGGTAATAAACTCAGACGAAAGCCCCAAGGGTCAGACTTTCAAGTCGAAAATCATTAAATGACAGGGATAATAGTATTATTGGTCTAATTGATCTAATTGGCCCTACAATTAGTATAATTAGTCTAATTAGTCCAATTAGCCCAATTAGTCTAATTAGCCCAATTTTAAAAAACAATCACTCCAATGAACACATATACAGCAAACGACTTCAAGAAAGGACAACCACGGTGGTGTCCGGGATGTGGCGACCATTTTTTCCTCGCCTCTCTACATAAGGCAATGGCGGAAATAGGCGTTCCGCCACATCAGACGGCGGTGATTTCGGGCATCGGATGCTCGTCGCGCCTGCCTTATTACATGAATACCTACGCCATGCAGACCATACACGGACGTGCGGCGGCGATAGCTACGGGACTGAAAGTGGCTAATCCTGACCTTGCAGTATGGCAGATTAGCGGCGATGGCGACGGTCTGGCTATCGGCGGAAACCACTTCATACACGCCATGCGACGCAACATCGACATCAACATGATACTGCTGAACAACCGCATCTACGGTCTTACAAAAGGGCAATACTCCCCCACCTCGCCACGCGGATTCGTGTCTAAATCGAGTCCTTACGGCACCGTTGAGGATCCGTTCCGCCCGGCAGAGCTATGCTTCGGGGCGCGCGGACACTTCTTCGCACGTGCCGTGGCTACCGACGGACCGGAAACCGTGGAGGTGCTGAAAGCGGCCTACCGTCACAAGGGAGCCGCGGTGTGCGAGATATTGCAGAACTGCGTCATCTTCAACAACGGCGCTTACGACCCTATATATAGCAAGGAGGGACGCAAGAAGAACGCCATCTACGTGCGTCACGGTGAGCCGTTAATCTTCGGAGAGAACGATGAGTACGGCATCATGCAGGAGGGGTTCGGCCTGAAGGTGGTGAAGATAGGCGAGAACGGCATCACACGCGACGATATTCTCGTGCATGACGCGCACTCTGAAGACAACACCCTGCAGCTCAAGCTGGCCATGATGGACAATGAGCATGGCTTCCCCGTGGCTCTCGGAGTAATCCGCGACGTTGACGCTCCGACGTATGACGCGGCCGTAAACGAGCAGATTGAGGAGGTGAAGGCTAAGAAGAAGTATCACAACTTCGCCGAGTTGCTCGAGACAAATGATATCTGGGAGGTGAAGTAAAAGCCCCCTCCAACTCCCCCAAGGGGGAGAGACCGAGGATTGGGGATGGGGAATTGAGAATTGAAAATGCTCTTATGGCAACTTAAAACTCTTAACTCCATATTACTCTTTATCATTCCTTATCACAACATAACACTATAAAGCCCCCTCTTGCTTGAAGTGCGAGAGGGGGCTTTATATTCTAATCACTATTTATTTTATCCCTATTTGATGACAGTTATCACGCTACTTCTCTTAGTTGAGGAGTCGGCGGAAAGGGTTTGAATGATATAACAGCCCGGTTTTGCCACCGTAACGCAGTCATCTCCTGAAACAACAAGAGTGCCGGCGGCATCATATACGCGTATCGCACCGCTGCATTTGATTGTTCTTCCGCTTATCGTTATGCCCTTGTCGGCGAGCGTCTCGCCTATGCCAAGCGTATTGTCCTCGATAAGGAGGGTCTTGTCCTTGATGTTCAGAGTGAGCCGGCAATCCTTCAACGGACTGGCAAGGGATATGTTCTTGCCTCTGTCTGTCAGTTGGATGAGCTGCCCCGGAGTCACGGGCGTTTCGTCTGGAGTACCGAGATCGATGGTCGCCCAGTCCTCGGTGGCAAACTTAAACTTACTGGTCAGTTCATCCATGTAGATAGTATAGGTTATGTTATCGGTGGTCTGCATCTGCTTTGACAGCCCCCACTCATTGAAAACTCCCCTCAAATATATCGCCTGAGCAGGTTCTACGACTGTGCCGAGACGCTCGCCGAGCCAGCTCACGGAATTATTCATGAAGCCGAGGAACGTCGATGCGCGCGAGTCTGGGTCGCTGTTGCCATATTGAGGCCACCGTTCTGCATCGGCTTTGGCTGCCTCGCGTATGCTGTTTATGTAGTTGTCGACATACGCTTTCTGAAAGTTGGCGTTGTTCTCGGCATACTCTTTCCACACTTCGCGGACCTTGTCCATGAATCGCGGGAACTTGCACAGCTCGCCAATCCATACCTGATGGAACTCGAGGCTTTGCCAAACCCAGTTCTTCGAGGGACGCTGATAGGCGTTTCCAAAGTCCCATACCGGTCCGAACTTCCACTTTGCGTCCGCGCCCTGATCTTTATGCAGATAGCAACTACCGTGATACGACTCGCAGTCGTCGAGTATCTCCTGCACGATATAGTAGCGTGCGGCGGCATCTATGTCGATATACTTTTCCCATTCGGTGGAATTCTTATCCTCTACGTATATTGCATCCATGATAGCCTTTATCTGATTAGTAAGATAAGCCTCCTGCTCCGCCGACAGGACTTCAGGAGATTTATACGTAAACCAGATAGGGCCATAGCCCGGTTCGTCCACCGTCACGTGCGGATCGCTGTCATAATTGTCTATCTCCACAAGCCATCCGCCAGTAACATCGGCTCCCGCCGGTGCCGGTTCGTCCTGTTCGGTGATGTTGACGCGGTTCTTGTCAACCTTGATTGTCTCAGCAAAGAAATACAATCCGCGGTATTCGCCGTTCAGGACCAGCTCCACCGGAATCTGCGTTGGAGTCCAAGCGAGTCCCATCCGCTTGCTAAGTTCAAAGCCCATGGCATTGCGGAGGAACGCCAGATTGTCGTCGGCGTGGGCCAGAAGGGCAAAAGTCTTGTTCTTAGGCATACCGAGGACGGATGTCTTTGAATCGAATTTCACCTTATAGGGTTTCTTGTCAAACCCCACCCAACTGTAGTTACCGCGCCCGCTGACGGTGAACGCCACCGGTGTTTCGGCACTTCCAAGACTCGCATAGTCCGTACCGGCAGCATCGACCCATATCGTTGCCGGTATCTTCTCTTCTTTCTCAACTATAGGTTTGCTGTTTTCCGTGTTTATATACACCACGGGCAGCGTACCCGTAGGCTTCCCGTCTGCGGCGAACGCGCCCGAAACGAAAGCCAAAAATGTCGCAACCGACATCAGTTTCAGTTTTCCAAACATATCAGTATCTATTATTTCTTAAAGTTTTAAACAATCCATGACTTCTTTGTCTCTATGCCGTCTCATGCCTTTCGAAGCTGTGAAGGCACCGAAAAAGAAAAAAGGAGATGTGTCTGTGCATAGTAACAGCACACAGACACATCTCCTATATTATATAATGTATATACTATTTATATACAAATGCAACATTCTTATCTTACAACAAGCTTTCTTCCGTTGACAATATAAACGCCCTTACGCAAATCTTTTGTAGACTTAACGCCGTTGATTGCGCGTCCGTCGAGAGTATATACACGGAATACATTGGCAATAGGAGTAGTAACAACAGAACTAATACCTGTCGGTAAGTCGCTCAACGTTGTTCCTGTAAGCACCTTAGACTTGCCTTCCATGAACACTCCCGGCTGGTTAGCACCAGGATACTGTCCGCCATTGTTGTTGGTGACAATCACCTGAGCCTCTTTCAAGTTGTCGGGCATAGTGTAAACCCACCATCCAGTCTTGCCGTTGATGGTCAATGTGGCATCGTATGTCATCTCTTTGCCTGGCCATTCAGCATTCTTCACCGCTCCGTCATTCACGTAAGCGTAGCAATATAGAGGACTCCAGTTGTTGGGGTTGTCATAATAGAGCGTCACGTTGCTTGGCTGTTCGTTGCTGATGGTGTAAGTGTTTGATATGACATTCTTCACAACACCGTCGACGAGTGCACCAGCCTTCAGCGTCGTAGTTTGTGTGAACGTGAAGCTCTTGCTGCCGGTAGCCTTGTCGCTGCTTGCCGTTGGCTCGCTGCCGTTGGTTGTATATACGATGACAGCATCGTTCTTCGAGGCCTTCAAAGTTACGTCAACACTCTTGAAATATGTGCCAGAAGCTTTGTCAGCCTTTACTGTAACATTAGTCGGGTCGAGAGAAATCTCGCCAGTGATGTCCTTATAGCCTGTACCGCCGTCGTATGTGAAGTAAGCGTCAGCGTCTATTCCCTCGATGTCAGCAGTCTTAGAGGTTCCGTTGTTGAAGATAACATTTAAGCTTTCAACGTCGGCAAACTCCTGACAGTAGTATTCTTCGCCGTTTACGGTAGTCTTGTTCGACATCTTCTTGCCCGGCCATGCGCCATTCAGTTCATTATCAGCACCTGCCCATGCGTAGAGGTTAGGAGCAGAAGAAGCCTTTACGTAGATGGTGATAGTCGCATTTGGGTCAACCTTCTTGTAAGTAGCCTTGCCGGAGGTCTCCGCTGTACCGTCAGTAGCACCATAATATACTGTAACTGTCTGTCCGTAGCTCATGCCGTCGCCGATAGTGAATGTTGAAGAAGCGCCTGCGCCGACGAGTTCTTTCTTCTCTCCGTCCTCACCTACCTTGTACCAACCGCTTGTTGCAGCCTCGTTGAGGGTCGCGGTAACGGTGATATTTTCGGTCTTGAAAGCTCCACCGGCAGGGTTGAATTTGATATCAGGGTTGCCAGGAGCGTCATCTGCTGTATAATACTGTGTTGTTCCCGGGTCAGAGAATGTTACGCTACCGCCGTGAGCGACAGGAGAAGAAGCGTAGATAAACTGACCGTCTTCGCCTACTTTACCACCTTTCCAGTCCTTAACGAGCACGCGGAGCTGACCCTGTGTCTGCGGAGCGTCAACGGTGATAGAACCGCCACCTGTGTATTGCTGGCCTGTAACAAGGTCAACGTATGTTCCCGCAGGTACATTCTCGAATGTAGCACCACCATTAATAGCAACGAGAGCATAGCTGTCCTTGTATGCGCGCTTGAAAGCCCATCCGCCGTCGGCAGTGCAACCATCCCATGTGTACTGTCCCTTACGCAATGCCGGAACAGCCTGACGAATCTGATTCAAACGACGGATGTGCTGAGCGAGGTCTGCGTTAAGAGTCTGTGCCACATTACCGTCTGCTGTGTATTCACAGAAGTCTGTTGCTGTTACATTTCCCTCCAGATAAGCGCCGAAGTAGGCGCGACCGGAGTTAGCCAGTGCCAAGTCGGAACCTTTATCAATGGCGACGCCCTTTTGGAACTCTACCTCAGAGCCATAGTAGATACAAGGAATTCCGCGGAAGGTGAACATCAGAGCCAAGTTCTCGGCCCATTGTGACGTACCACCGTTAAAGCGTATGCCGTCGTTAGGACCGGGGCAATAGTCATGCGAGTCTACATACACCACGTTCCAAGATGCGTCATTGTAGTAGTGGTCTCCCTCTTGAGCGATACGCACGGCCTGTCCGGCATTATTGAAATTATAGTGCATCGGGAAGTCAATAACATTATAGCCTGATGCCTTAGAGTAGTCAGGCTCATGCCATGCACCGTCCTTCATGAACACGTTGTCTGATTTCTCGCTGAAGTCTACGTCCTTCTGGCAGGTAAGCATATTGCCCACCGGCTCGGAATCGCCCGGACGAACCTGCTGAGCCCACCATTCAGCCGTGTATCCATTGAACTCGTCCACGAGACTTTGCGGCGATTTCCAAGTGTAGAAATGGCTTGAAAGAGAGTGGTCGCCACGGTAGATGACGCCACCGAAACGTGCGCAGCACTCACCGAACATATAGAATGGTGCGCTGCCGAGACGTTTGTCCTTATACTGCTCGCCCAATTTCTGGAAAGCGGGGATGAAAGTGGAGTTGAATGTAAGACGCGAGATGTGTCCGGTGGTATCGATACGGAAACCGTCGACACCCATCTTGATGAACTCGCCATAGCATTTAATCAGATATTCGTATGTAGCTGGGTTCTCTGTATTGAGGTCAACGCAGTCGCCTGCAATCTGTCCCCACCAACGAGAGTTGTCATCCCAGTTGAACATTCCGAAGTGGTGCCAGTAGTTCTTGGTGTCGTGGTTCTTACCGTCAGTATTCTTCATCATGGCCAGACGACGCTGATACTGGTCACCGGGTTTAAGAGTAGAATAATCGCTACCAAGCAGATCCGTGGGAGTCATGCAGGCATCGATGTAGGCCTGGTTTTTGATGTTGCCGTCTCTTTTGAAAATTGGCTGGAGGGTGGCCTCGCCGAAGTTGCCGGTATGGTTCAGCACAATGTCGAGGATAATCTTTATACCCTTAGCGTGTGCCTTATCGATGAGCGTTTGGAACGTTACATCCTCCGAAGAATTCCATTCTTTGTGGCTTTCGTAGCGCAGGTCTACTTTTGAGAAGTCCATTGCGTGATAGCCGTGATAGTCGAAGCCCGATGCGTTCTGCACAACCGGAGTAATCCAGATGGCCGTGAAGCCGAGCGCCTTGATGTAATCGAGCTTGTCGATAAGTCCCTTGAAATCACCACGCCAACAAGGGTCATTGTTTTTCTTCTGATTCTCGACACCGTCCCAACAGAGCACATTGTTCATTGGGTCGCCATCATAGAAGCGCGTAGTCATCGCGAAGTAAATTGTTTCATCGCGGAAGTCGGTACGATTTGCATTAAAATCCGACTGCGCAAAAGCATTGGTTGTGGCAAACACAAGGAATGCCATCACCACAAAAAGTAAATGTTTAAATCTCTCCATAAATGGTTTGTAAATTTATAAAATGATTAGGTTATAAAATTGTTTATTTCTAACTGCTAAAACTCAAACTACAGAAATCCGCATATCTATCCGAATGAAATATCACCCCCTCAAATTCAATACAGAATATGATAAAACTAATACCTATCGAGATAAATGCCACACATTACAGGCACAATACCTGTTGTCTTATCGATATATTGTTGTGGCTGTAAATCAGAACTTTCTGAGTACAAAGATATGATAATAATAACATATATATAACTTGCTTTATATCAAAAAACGCAATTTTTCTATGCAATCGATTGCAGGCAAGAAGCTGTGGCAAAAGAAAAAAGGAAAAAAGGAAACAAGACTCACGTCTTATCCCCTTTTCAACTGCAAAACATTCAATAATTGTTGCAACTCATCACGTAATGACGGCCATCGTGGGCAACCGCCTGTTTATGATTGTCGAGACGGCTCTCAACTTCGATTGGGACACGGCGATGGCGCGTCTCGCCACGCTGCCGCGGCAGGCTGAATGGGAGAACTACGTGGCCGCCTTCCAGCAATGTGCCTCAGGAAGCACAAGTGATGAGAAGTGGCAGATGATGGAACGGATGTTCTTTCTTTATTAAAAAGGAGACGGGAGGCAGGAGTTCGGGAGTTCAGACAATAGCCATGAAAATAGTACAAGGCCTTTGTACTTTTTGTACAACAGCCTTGTAGCGTTAGTACAAAGGCCTTGTAGTAATTGTACAAAGCGCTTGTACTAACAGTACAACGTGCTTGTACGAAGTTTGTAGTTATGAATAATGCAGATTAAGCTATAAGTTCTGAATATTTAGATGATTGTTTCGCACCCCTCAAAATTATCGTCTGAACTCCAGAACTCTTGTCTACTGTCTCCTTACAAGATATTAGTTGGGGGCGTTTTCCTTCTCGTGCACCTTACCGTTTATCACTTCGAAGCGCAAATTGAACTTCTCGCGGGTGCGTTTCCATCGGTTATGCGACCAAAGCCAGTACTCTGGATGGCGGTTGATGGTCTGTTCGAGCATACGGAAGTAGATGTCTGTTATTTCAAACTCGGCCATTTTCTGCGGCTCATCGGTAATGAGCTTGAACTCGGCTTCGTAATGTCCGCGCGAGGTTCGGGTCAGGTCGAGATAGAATACTACGTGGTTGGCCTGACGGGCGATGCGCTCCGTACCGCTGAGCACAGGCGTGTCGTGATGCAGGAAGTCGCACCAGTGATGTATATTCCACCAGAACGGCACCTGATCGCTGATGTATCCAATCACCACGGGGCGGTTCTCACGCTTGTAGCCGACTATCTTGCGCAGCGTTTCCTGCATGGGGATGCAAACGGAACCGAAGCGTTGACGCAGCTTCAGATAGAGTTTGTCGAACATTTTGTTCTCCAACGGATGGTAAATCTGTCCGCACTGTGCCTTGTCGGATACCCAAAGGGGCAGCGAGGTGACGAGTTCCCAGTTGCAATAGTGGCCGAGATAAACCGCACATGAGCGTCCCTCATTCACGTATTTGTCTATCAGCTCCGTGTTCTTGAACGTCATTCGCTTCTTCAGTTCCTTGCGGCTGATGGTCATCAGCTTCACTGTCTCGGCCAGATAGTCGCAGAACCAATGATAAAAACGGCGCTCTATCTCAAGCAATTCCTCCTCGGGGCGTTCGGGAAACGATGTTACGAGATTCACCCACACCGTGCGGCGGCGGTAGTGGAGTATGTGGAATATGATAAAAAACAGTATGTCGCTCAACACGTAATGCACCCTCATAGGCAGCAGCGACAGCATATACCATATATTATATATAATGTTATAGAGTATCTTCATGCCTTTTTTGCTTATTGTTCCTTTATGTGATTGTATTTATCTTCGGCTATTTTGACTTGTCCGCTCATTGTCGTCAGCGTATCGCGGGTATGCTTATACGTTGCCGAGGCAAGCGAATTGCATTCCCGGAAGTTGTCGCTTTCAATGTCCATCACGCCGCACATCAACTCGTAAGCAAGATCGTTGGTCCAATATGCGTCACGGTTGGCTTTGAGAGATGTTGCCCGTTTTGGATGCTTCTCGGCATACTCATCGCTCATCCATATCCACAATGGGATGCGGGTGTCGCCGAAACCGCCGAAGTTGGGCAGTCGGTGGCGGTCGGGAACACAGCCGTGGTCGGAGAAATACACCATTGCCTGCATATTCAATCGGCTGCGGCAGTAGTCGAAGAAACGGCTCAGCACGCCGTCGGTGTAGCGTATGGAGTTCTCATAATTGGTTATATCGTCGTCGTCACCGGCCTTTCCCCAAAGGCGTTCCTTTGCCGGAAAGCGGTTCTCGAAGTTGAAATGGCTGCCTTTCAGATGCAGTACTACGAGGTTGTTTTGATTAGAATCGATTTCATCGAGGAAGCCGATAAGGTTCTCGTCATACTGAATCTTGTTCAGTTCCTGATGCGTCCATTTCGCCACGTCGGCTGTATCGGCCACGAGAGTGATAGGTGTGTCGGCCGCACCGAGATGTCCCTGGTTGCTGTACCAATGCACGCGCCATCCCATCTTGTGAGCGATGTCCACTATCGAGCATGACGTGTGGAACTGTCCGCCGTCATATTGGTTGTATTCCGTCAGTGCGCGCTCTAACGACGGCACCGTCTGTATGTCGCAACTGTAAGCGTTCGGGAATGCTACGCAGTGCTGTTCGTCGGCCGTCATGGCCTTCATCCACGGCGTTGTGTCCTTGACGGTTTCGGAAAACGCACTCATATAGTCGCGCGATGCCGACTCGCCGATAACCATTACCACCGTGGATGGCTTGCCGTATGGCTCACCAAGCGGTGTCACGGACAGACGGTTCATACGCTGTTCGGTGTCGGCAGCATAGCTGCTGTTGCTCCTCACGTAGTCCTTCACAACGTTGTAAAGGTTGAAAACGCCCGTGCGCACCATCAGTCCGTGGTGCTGTTTGAAGAGGTAGACAGTCATAAAGACGGTCATTCCGGCCGCTATCGCTGTGGCAATCCATCCATACAGCCCGGCGTTAAAGCCTCCGTCATCTCCATATAGAAGTCCGTTTCCGATGCTGTCAAGGCCGAACGCCACGTTCACCGTCACGAAAACGCCGCACAATGCAATAACAACAAAGGCCACACCAGCCACCTTCAGTGGATGATATGACCTCAGAAACTCGATAATCTCATTGTAGTGTGTCTCCTGAAGCATCTTCATGCCATTCACGTCGAGACATCCTTTGCAAACAAAATAGTAGACCCACTGCGTCAAAGGCACCGCAAACAAAAGCAGTTCCACTATCCAAATCACCTTCTCCGCCGAAGGAACGACGGCCAAGATGCCCGTAAGCCAACCGAAAAGGTATATTCCCACGGCAATGTCTATCTGATTGTCGTATTCCGTTGCAGCCCCTTTGTTGGTAAGATGATATAGCAACGGGTACGTAACCATCCACGCCACGGCCACCAAAAGAGCCATGCCGACGGCCGGCTGAAGCAGGTTGAGCGATGTCACGGCAGCCGGAACCATCGCGCAAAGCGCACCGAGCAGATAGCGGCGGAACTGCTGTCCGCGTCCCTGACGGGCCACGCCCTTGTTCCATCCCATATACATCGCAAACGCGCCGAGCCACAGCACCGGCACGGCCAGTAGGCTGATGATGATATTTTCAATGCTCATACGCTTCCTCTATGCGTTCAATAAACTTATTGTAACTCATCTTTTGCGAGAAATCGGCATACGCCTTAGCACTCAGTTTGTCGCGCAACGCCTTGTCGGTAGCCAACCGCCGTATCGCGTCGGCAAGCATATCGGCATCGCCCGGCTTCACGAGCAGCGCATTGTCTCCGCTCGTCAGATACTCCTTTTGGCCTCCGTTGTCGGTCGCTATCACGCATCTTCCCTGCGACATATACTCCATCGGCGACAGCGGATAGCCCTCGCGCACTATCGACGGCAGCAGTCCGAAGTCGCAACTGCCCAAGCATGGCAGCACTGGATTGCGGAATCCGGCGAACGAAACACGGTCGGTCAGTCCGCAACAGGCTATATGTTGCTTCAACGCAGCCACGTAATCGTCGTGTCCCGTACCTATTAATATAAGTCGAAGGTCGATGTCTTGCAATTTGCTCATGGCCTCGATGAGCACGTCGAGACCCTTTTCTGCGTCTAAGCGGCCGTGGAACATCGCCACGACAGACTTGTCGTCGATGCCGAATTCCTTGCGCAAGTCTGCGCTTTTCAGGTCTTCCGGCACGTTGATACCTATCGGAACGACGCACGTGTTGAGCTTTGGCGCAAGGTCGGCACAGCCCGACAGGAACTCACGGCACGACAGTTCGGAGTCGAAAATAATCTTGTCTAAGCGGCGATACATCCATCTGTGTAGTGCGTCACCCTTGCCTTTGCGCACCAAGTGGCGTGTCATCACCACGCGGACGAGCCTGTTTCCCGACATAATCCGTGCATAGACAGCCGTAAAAGCATCCTTGAAATTATGTGCGCATACCACACATTCGCCTGCGTTTTTCAGGAAACGCGCCAACTTCAAAGCCCTTCCCACGCTGAAAGCGCCACCCGGCGGCAGCGTCATAGTAGGCACATTGAGGTCGGCCATGCGTTCTTTTATCACGTCAACGTCCCTTATGAACATCGTAATTTGGTATCCGTCGGCTTTCAGTCGGGCGCAGAGGTCGTGTATATACTGCTCTCCTCCGCCCCATTCCTTGTTGGATGCCAGATGTATTATATGTTTTCCGTTATTCATTTTTCTTTTCTCAGTTCCTCTTCCATTATCTTTGCGACCAGTATCATCTGGTAGATTGCGTGCTCAAGGGAGTGTATCAGTCCGCGCCGTCCCATCATGAATCCGCCCCGGATGATGTATGAGCGGAAGAAACGCCACGCCGGACGGAACAGCATCGCGCCCACGCCGAAATGCCTTTCCGCCTTTCTGCGCACTTCGTAGTCGGTGTATCCGTTCATCTTCGTCACCCATTGGCACATCGTCTCGTCCGCAAGATGCAGCATCTCGTATTGCGCCGGAATCCGTTCCGTGCGCCCCTGTACCACAGGAACGGAGTGGATGGTCGGCGGCCAGTCTGTTCCCTCGCGCACGAAAAACCTTAATATATAGTCGTGCGCCCAGTCGCGGCTATACATTCCCATGAATTTGTTATGGCGGTTGATATAGAATCCGGCAGGGCAGTCGGGTTCTTTGATTCGCCGGTATAGGTATTCGCGGAGCAGGGGGGGTATGATTTCGTCTGCATCCACCACTAAGACCCACTTCGACGACGCGCTCTGTATGGCAAAATTGCGTGCCGGTTCTACAATCCTATGGTTCTCCTTAGGAAACGTAACCACCTTGCATCCGTATTCCTTTGCGATATCCAGCGTGTTGTCGGTACTCTCCATGTCGCATATAACAATCTCGTCGAACTCCTTTACCGACTCCAGCACCTCGCGCAAATCACGCTCAGCGTTATACGTATTGATTACAACCGAAATGCTGTTGTTTGTATCCATGATTGCAAAGGTAGTGAAAGGTGAGTACAATGACAAAGAAAAACAAAAGAATTTTGAGTTTCTTTGCATTGTCGAGCAGCCTCACCCCCAACCCCTCTCCAATAGAGAGGGGAGTAATTACCATCTATTTGTGGAAGTATGATGAACCATGAAAGAGAAACCAACGGCTAAGACCAGACCCTAAAGTTTCCTATACACCGCCATGACCTGACCCGCGACGTCAGTTCCCTCAAACCGCCTCACATATTCCATGCTGCGCCGTATGCGCTCCTCTCGGCCTTCAGCACCCTTCAGTACAGCCTTTACGGCCTCGGCCATAGCAGCGGAATCATCCGGCGAGACATACAGGCAGTCAGGTCCTCCGGCCTCTTCGAGACAGCTACCCGTGCAGGCCACCACCGGCAGACCGCTCTGTATAGCCTCTATTATAGGTATGCCGAAGCCTTCGTAGCGTGACGGATAGACACACACCTCAGCCAACTGATACACTGCCGGCAGGTCATTGTTGTCCACGCCGTGCAATATCCGCACACGGCTTTCCAGTCCGTGGCTCGCCACGTATGCCTTCACGCGGTCGCAATAGGGCGTGCTCCGTCCCACCACTACCAATGAAATATCCTTCGGAAGCAGTTCTATGGCCTTCACAGCCAGCAGAATGTTCTTGCGTTCCTCTATCGTTCCTACGTTGACGATATACCTTTCAGGCAGCGAAAGCCGCTCTTTCACCTCCTGAAGAATCTCCGTTGGAACGCGCTTCTTAAACCTTGTGCTGCACGATTGATATATAAGGTCGATTTTCTCGGCCGGAACATTGCCGTAATACATGATGTCGCGCTTCGTACATTCGCTTATGGCGATGATGCGGTCGGCCTCTTTCACGGTCTTGCGAAACTTCCACGCATATATCAGAGTGTCGGGACGGTTGTAGAATTCGGGGTGGCGCATGAAGATAAGGTCGTGTATCGTTACGACTGTCTTGATGCCCCGACGCTTTATTCCCAAAGGAAGCTCACCCGAGAGGCCGTGGAACACGTCCACCTTGTCGCGCAGCAGGTCGGCCACGATGCCTTTCATGCGCCACAGCCACTTTACCTTCCTACCCTCGGGATATACAAACCTGATGTTCCCGGCCTCACGTACCTGCGTGCGCAGTTGCTCCCTGCCCTCATCGGGGGCATAGAGCCGCAGCTCGGAATCTTCACCGACAATCTTCGAGAGGTCGTTCACCAATGTGCGTCCGTAGCTTCCCAATCCCGTTCCATTGCGCACTATGCGCTTTGCGTCGAATCCTATTCTCATACGTGTTAAAGTATTTTTTGTCAGGAAATAATCAAGATCCTAACGCCACAAAGTTAATAATAAATCGCAAATCTGCAAGGAAAACCATGCAAATTTACGATTCAATCGAGAGATTGCAAGGAAAACCATGCAAATTTACGATTCAATCGAAAGATTGCAAAGCATGGATAAGAGCCTTAGACCGTCTCGATGGCAGTGCAATAACATCGGTTTTGCGATGCCATAGTCATGCTATGGCGCAGTAACGAATATATCGTTGATTTCCTGCAAGATACAGAACTGAGAGTAACGAAGCCCAAAATACTCCAGTACTTGACGTGAATTACTCAAGTATTTAAGCCTGAATTACTCGAATACTAAAGCCCGATTACTCGAGTACTAAAGCCCCGATACCCGAGTACTAAAGCCCGAGTACTAAATTAATACGTTTGTTATATGCCCTAATAAAATTTTTACAAATTATAAATCACACTTTCCGGGAACAACAAAGGCATACCCTTCTTCTTTATTTTGAATGAATAAGTATCACCGTGTCCACTCGGACGGCAAAGGAGCAAATCCACAGTTATTATATTCTGCTCTATCAACACATCGAATTGTCCCACATTTGGATTCTTTGTATGTTCAATCTTCTTATATCTAAAGTATTCTTTGCCGTCATACTTCTCGTTTTCCACTTCAATCCAAAATGTTTCGTGATGCTTTGTTAGCAATCTTTGATGCAGTTTCATCAAACGCCATGCAGCAATATCTTCTAATTTCTTCATCTGTGCTTGAAGCTCAAGTTTTTTCTCTGTCTGATTTACATTCAAAAATAGGAATTGACTATTGGGAGGAGTACATTGGACGGTGTTTTGGTATGTTTTCTTACCATCCTCTGTATAATAGCCATACTCTTCAACAATTTGTCTTCCCGATTTCAAATTACTAATGTCCCAATCTGGAGTTTGGGTAAACAGTACATTTTTCTTACTGCTACGTTTGTCACGATGACTTTTCAATTCAATACCCTTATAGTCTGGTGTCTTGTCACTATTCATTCTGATGCCAAGAAACGACTCTATTGTTCGTCCGATACCTGTATCTGCTGCCACTTCTGACTCAAACCACTGGTCTTTGACGGAGCGGAAACGCCCCAGTAATTCTTCTGAAACCGCATTTCCATCTATGTATATTGCCTTAATGACTTCTTGAAGTGGCGTAATAATTGGTGAATTATAGCATTTTTCAATATCTACTTTTGTTATGTTCACAGAACACAACGCATCTTCAAACTTGAATAGGACGTGAATCTCACAGCCATCTGTATATGAGCCAAGCCCATATATCCACATCCGAGGGTCGCCCTTCTTTGTATTAGGGCGGTAGAATGTCACTTTTGTCTCTTTCTTCCCTGTGTCTGTGAAAATTATTGCCTGATGTGTTGTTTTGTGTTCCTGACCTTGCTCTTGCTCTTCATAGTTGTGTATGCCATTTTCCAAGAAATATGCACGCATGGGAACAGTAGAGTCCAAAATACTTTTTTTCAGGCCTGTAGCTGTTACTTCCACTTGCGTAAACTTCACATTATGATTCACCAAGAACTTCAAGTTTTTTTGTTCAAATTCGTTGAACGAACGCATATTCACCATATCTTGCTATTTTATATGATTCAAAATAGTATTAGCTATCGCTCTTGCCATCAATGGCGGTACGGCATTTCCGACAAGAGTGTATTGTGGTATTTCTTTCTGCCTGTTGTTACCACCGGTCTGACGTTTGCCTTGAAAGACAAATGAATCATCGAAACTTTGCAGACGCGCCATTTCGCGGACTGTCATGGAACGATAGGCAGAGTAATGAATGAAATCGTCTGGCATGGTGCATACTGTAGGGCTTTGACCCAATGGATTAAGCACGACATAGTTTCTCTTTTGAGAGTCCAGTCCCTTTTCTTTCAACTCTTTCTTAGCTGCATCATAATCCTTATACTCTGCTATTATCTGTAGCCTTTCACGCACCTTATCATTTTGACAACTTGTTTGGTGGTTGAACAGTTCCATGTGTTGGTGCTTTCTCACGGCATCCAAATCATTCATGGTTGCCACATAGAACGGAGCTTCATCAAACGTAAATCTATGACTCAGTCTGCCTGTTCTTGACCACTCCGAAAAAAGATGGCCATTTTTCTTTGGCTCACCTTGAACACCTCTAAGACATTTTGATTTTTCATATTCTGTAATCAAAGTAGGCGTATTGTAGGTATTTACCACTTCACCATTACCTATCATATTCAAATCCCATATTGCTTCGTACACCTTTACTTTGTCTTCTTCTTTGACAGTAGATGGTATTTCTGTAATGATTTCTTGGTCGTTTCTGCATCCAATAAAAACTACACGTTCTCTGTTTTGCGGTACGCCATAGTTGGACGAAAGCAATACCAATGGCCCGTTGATGTTATAGAGCCGTATTTCTTTCATCATATTCTCAAAACAATCCAATACGTTTTTGTTATTCTTAATTTGTTCACGGATAAAATCAACGCATTCATCGAATGTGGATGTCAAGATTTCAAGTGACTTCTTCAATATGCGAGCATCATCCTCGCAGCCACCGTCCATTTCTATAATTTTGTCTACTGCATCCAACATATTTTCAAGAATCGTTTCGTCAGAAATAGTCTCTACAATTGCATTGTAGCTGTCTACAAAAGTATCATTGTCAATATGTACAGATGTCTTTAACTGAATGACTTGCTTGCGTATTTCTTCACGCTGTTTCTTGTCACTCAAAAGCAGAATTCCATGTCTTACAGTGTTCACCGACACATTACTCTTGCTTACACTATATGGAAGATGCTTTGTTACATTTTTAAGCTGTTGGTCTAAGTTGGCAAAATACATTTCATACAACTTGTCCATATCGGCGTTTATGTCCTCCATACACATTTTAGCGTACAGACAATCATAAAGCAATCCATTAATGTTTGCTTTTAAGTGGTCGTTGAGATATGCTAACATACTACCCATTTTGGCATCATCCACAATAGAACGAATTTCTTTTAGTATGCGTTCTTTTATTCTGCCCTTATCCTTGGTTAGAATACCCTTGACGTTCTCCATTATAAAATATTTAGGGCGAAGTGCTTTAATCACCTTCAGATAATGGTAAAACAAGTCATCACGCTTGTCAAGTTTCTTTCTCCTTCCAGCCAAACTGAATGACTGACAGCTCGGGCCACCAGTAATTACATCAATCTCTTGCCCATGCAATCTTTCCATTAGGTTAGGAAGAAACGAGTCTTCCATAATATCTTGACACAAGAAGTCAGTATCAAGCCCCAACATCTTGTTATATCTCACACGATGCGTAAGTTCGCAATTTTCATTTATGTCGCTTGCAAGGCGAAAATCATAATACTTATCATCCGTGTATGCCTGCATGAATCCTTCGCTGAAGCCTCCTGCACCAGCGAATAAATCGAGATAATTTACCCCTCTGCGAGAGGCAAGGAATTCTTTCTTCTCAGCCATTATCTAATTTCTTCCATTATTTTATTTTTTGCAAAAATACAATTAAAGATTCATATTATGTTAAATTTTACACACATTAATTGAATTAAAATTCACGTTCCTTTTTTTATCATAAATATCAGATTGGTGCTCTCAATCCCCAAAAGAAACTTAAAAAAGGAAGAAGAGGGTGTATCAAAATTAGAATGACCACTCCGGAAAGTTACAGATTGTAACTACAAGACCAAAAAAGAGTCATATCAAACTCTGTTTTGAGTAATGATACGACTCTTCTTTTTGCCTTTATGGATGTTCAAGTTTTAAATCAAAAACTTATCTGAACTAAAATTGAATTTTGATACGCCCTCCTCTTCCTTTTTTAAAGTTATCTAACTCTGCATATCATGCAACTTCTTGTAGTATCCGTCCTTGCTGAGCAGCTCGTCATGCGTACCGCGTTCAACGATTTCGCCATCATGCAGGACGCAAATCTCATCGGCATTCTTGATGGTTGAGAGGCGATGGGCAATGGCGATGGTCGTGCGGGTCTTCATAAGCCGCTCTAATGCGTCCTGCACCAGTCGCTCACTCTCGGTGTCGAGAGCCGACGTAGCTTCGTCGAGGATAAGGATAGGCGGGTTCTTAAGGATGGCGCGGGCTATCGAAACGCGCTGCCTCTGACCACCCGACAGACGGCTTCCGCGGTCGCCTATGTTCGTATCATATCCATTCTCAGATGACATGATGAAATCGTGGGCGTTGGCAATCTTAGCCGCCTGCTCCACTTCTTCGCGTGTTGCGTTCTCCACACCGAACGTAATGTTATTATAGAAGCTGTCGTTGAAGAGTATCGCCTCTTGGTTTACGTTACCGATAAGCTGTCGGAGGTCGTGTATGCCGAGGTCTTTCACATTAATTCCGTCTATCAGCACCTCACCCTCTACCACGTCATAGTAGCGCGGAATGAGATCTACAAGCGTCGACTTGCCGCTTCCGCTCTGTCCCACGAGAGCCACGGTCTTGCCTTTTTCTATTGTAAGATTGACGTTGCGGAGCACCCAGTGGACTTCGTTAGAGGTAAGAGGTGAGAGGTGAGAGGTAAGAGATGTGTCTTTATCCTCATCCTTTATGTCGGTATTCTCTTGCTTCTTACCTCTTCCCTCTTCCCTCTGGATTCCATACGCAAACGAAACATTGCGCAATTCTATCTTATGCTCGAAGTCATTGATATGTACAGGCTTCTCCTGTTCCTTTATCTCAACCTCCGCCATCAATATCTTGTCGACGCGTTCCATCGACGCAAGTCCTTTCGGAATATTATATCCGGCCTTTGAGAACTCCTTCAGCGGGTTGATAATAGAGTAGAGCATCACGAGATAATAGATGAACTTAGGACCCGAAATCACGGGGTTGTCGCTCAGAACGAGCGTTCCGCCGAACCACAACACAATGACTATCATCACCGTTCCGAGAAATTCGCTCATCGGATGGGCCAACTGCTGGCGTATATTCACACGCATGATGTTGTTGCGGTAGGATGTGTTCACGCTGTCGAAGCGCGCGTTCATCTTCTCCTCGGCGCAGAATGCCTTGATGATACGCAGTCCGCCGAGCGTCTCCTCCACCTGACTCATCGTGTCGCTCCACAGTCCCTGCGCCTTGATGGAGTTGGCTTTCAGCCGTCGTCCCACAACGCCCATGAACCAACCGAACACTGGTACGAAGACTATCGTAAACAGGGTGAGCTGCCACGACACCACAAGCAGCGTCGTGAAGTAGGCGATGATGAGGATAGGATTCTTGAAAAGCATATCCAACGACGACATTATCGAGTTCTCAATCTCCTGCACGTCGCCGCTCATACGGGCAATGATGTCGCCCTTGCGCTCCTCGGAGAAGAAGCCGAGCGACAGCGATGTAATCTTCTGATAGAGTTGGTTGCGGATGTCGCGCACCACTCCAGTGCGTATAGGGATGATGGTTGCCGAGGAAAGGAAGTAGGCACCGGTCTTCAGGAAGGTCATGAACGCAAGGAACAGACCAATCACCAGCAGTGTGTTTGTGGCTCCGACGGTGTCTATGAGTTCCTGAACGTAGTAGTTGGCGTTATTGCTCAGCACCTTTTCCGCATGGTCCCAGCTCCACGGCATCAGTTCCACGCGCGCCGTCTGCCCGTTGGTCTTGAAGAGAATCTGCAATATCGGGATTATCGCCATGAACGAAAAGATGTTCAGTATGGCCGACAATATGTTGAAGACAACCGACCACACAAGGTACTTCTTGTATGGCGGAACAAAACGTTTTAATACTTGTATGAATTCTTTCATGATGCCTGCAAAGGTAATACTTTTTTGCTTGACAGGCCTTTAAAGCCTCATATTTTATTGGTTTTTAGGTTAATATGATTTGTTTTTCGTAACTTTGCAGCATGAAGAAACTATATATAGAGACATACGGATGCCAGATGAACGTGGCAGACAGCGAGGTCGTTGCATCAATAATGCAGATGGCCGGTTATGAAACGTGCGATTCCGCCGACGAGGCCGACGCAATTTTCCTGAACACCTGCTCGGTAAGGGAGAACGCCGAGAATAAGATATTCAACCGATTGGAGGCTCTCCATGCCCTGCGCAAGCACCGCGAGGAGCGCATGGCAAAGGAAGGAAAGACCGATAAGTGTCCCGCACTGATAATAGGCGTACTGGGCTGTATGGCCGAGCGCGTGCAGCAGGAACTCATAGACAACCATCATGTTGACTTGGTAGCCGGCCCCGACGCTTATCTTTCGCTGCCGGAGCTTGTCGCTTCGGTGGAAACGGGCAATAAGGCGATGAACGTTGAGCTTTCGCTCACCGAGACTTACCGCAACATCGTACCCCGTCGCATCGGCGGAAACCGCATCGGCGGCTTCGTGAGCATCATGCGCGGATGCAACAACTTCTGCCATTACTGCATCGTGCCATACACCCGTGGACGTGAGCGTTCGCGCGATGTAGAAAGCATTTTGGCCGAGGTGCGCGACCTGCGCGACCGCGGCTACAAGGAGGTGACGCTGCTCGGACAGAACGTTAACTCCTATATGGGCCACGATGAGGCAACGGGCAGCGATGTCGACTTTGCCGATTTGCTGCGCCATGTGGCCGAAACGGCTCCCGAAATGCGTGTCCGTTTCACCACGTCCCACCCAAAAGACATGAGCGACAAGACCCTGCACGTCATCGCCGAGATGCCGAACGTGTGCAAGCAGATACACCTTCCGGTGCAAAGCGGGTCGGATAAGATATTGAAACTAATGAACAGGAAGTACACGCGCGAGTGGTATCTCGACCGCGTAGCGGCCATCCGGCGCATCATTCCCGACTGCGGACTGAGCACAGACATCTTCGTTGGCTATCACGACGAGACCGAGGAAGACCACAAGCTGTCGCTCTCGCTGATGCAGGAGGTGGGCTACGACTCGGCGTTTATGTTCAAATACAGCGAGCGACCGGGCACTTACGCCTCGAAGCACCTACCCGACAACGTCAGCGAGGAGGTGAAAATCCGCCGCCTCACCGAGCTTATCGACCTTCAGACGCACCTCAGTGCCGAGGCCAACAAGCGCGATGAAGGCAAGGAGTTCACCGTCTTGGTGGAGAATTTCAGCAAGCGGTCGCGCGAGCAGCTGTGCGGACGGACGGAGCAGGGCAAGATGGTTGTCTTCGATAAGGGCAACCACCACATCGGCGAATTTGTGCGTGTGCGCATCACCGGGTCTACTTCTGCAACGTTGTTTGGCGAGGAAGTGGAATAAGAAAGAGGAGAGAAAAGAGAGAAATGCTTTTTCGAAGGCATTTCTCTTTTTTTTGTTGGTAGTCTCAATTGCTATTGTCTGAACTCCGAAATTCCACATTTATACCTCTCAAATATGGAAATTCATAGACAAAACGACTTCAAAGCAATTCCATCGGACAATGACTAAGGAACTCCTCGGGTTTCATTCCACCCTCGCCCACCACAAGACTGCTGACGGGATGGAACATTTCCGTGAAGCGGCCCAAGCCTTTATTATATCTCTCGGAGTTGCTCTTCACCTCTATCGCCGCTATGCGGTCGCGCTTGCGGATGATATAATCGACCTCGTCATTGCCATCGCGCCAATAATACACATCATATCTGTGTTCGAAAGCCTGACTGACTATATACGCTCCAACGGCCGACTCGAACACGCGGCCCCACTCGCGACGGTCCGCCAAAGCCGACTTTATGCCCTTACCATTATATATACAGCGCAAAGCATTGTTGTAAACCTGAAACTTCGGAGGACTGGAACGGCGGCGGGAATGGTCTATGGAGAATTTCTGAAGACCGGTTATCAATCCGCTATCGCCCAAAAGATTGAGATAACCTGACAATGTGGTGGTATTGCCGGCATCCTGCAATGCTCCTGTCATCTTCGTCAGCGACACTATCTCGCCCGAATAAGCAGCCGCAAGCTCGAACGTCTGACGCAACAAAGCTGGTTTGCTAACGGGCGAATTGAGCAAAACGTCCTTGTTTATAGTCGAGTCTATGATGGCACTCTCCACGTAACTACTCCATCGCTCCTCGTCGTTCATCAAGGAAGCGGCACCCGGATAAGCCCCGTAATAGATATATTCGTCGAGCGAAACACCGAAGGCATCGCGCATTTCGGGGTACGTCCAGTGCGAAAGTCTTATCACCTCGAAGCGTCCCATCAGCGATTCCGACAGCCCTTTTTCAAGCAACACGCGCGAAGAACCAAGCAGTACGGCCTTTATCGAGACATCATTCATCGTGTCGGCATCCCATTCTTTCTTTATCACCTCACTCCAGTTGCGTATCTTCTGTATCTCGTCGATGACCAAAATGAAATCAGAGAGATGCTGTTGACGCATCTGCGAACGTGCCGTATTCCAACAATCGCTCACCCACGAGCTTTGCGTTGCCGGCACATTATCGGCAGAAAAAAACAGATATGGCGTGTTTATATCGGTCAAAACCTGCTTCACGAGCGTTGTTTTGCCCACTTGCCGCGGTCCCATTATCACTTGAATGAACTTCCGCGGCTCATCCAACCGCCGCATAACTGTTTGATATTGAACTCTTTTCAGCATATCTCACTTTCCTTTTTCGTTATCTTCATCGATTTACTCAGTACATTGAGTAAATTTACTCAGTCCATTGAGTAAATCCAAATTACTTTTGCAAATATATAATAATTCTTTGAAAACACAAAGTAAAAGAGTTGAAAGTTTCAAGTTGCTAACTTTTCATATTTACAAGGTATTGGATTAGTTCGCGGACTCATAAACTTCACAAGCTCATCAGCTTCGCAGTCTTCACTCTTAATTCTTCATCCAACAGGCATCTCTCAATCCTCCAACCTAATAACCTCCAACCTAATAACCTAAAACCTCATAACCTCCAACCTTATAACCTAAAACCTCATAACCTAAAACCTTATAATCTCATAACCCCAAAAAGCGATTTTACCAATCGCTTTTGTCAATTTTATTTACCAAATTCAGCCCCCTGAGAATTTGATTCTTTCGTGCTAACGAGTGTTAAATATAGGTCCCGTTACTCATTTCTGACGATTTTCCAGCCTCAAAAATCCAAATTCAAAACTCAAAATTCGTAACTCAAAATTCCAAAACGGCCTCCGTTAGGAAAAAAGAGAGTCGATTTTTGTCGAAATTTGATGTCTCTGAAAACACGGGAAAATGACGAAATCAGGCGATTTAACGTTTGTTAGCTTTCAAAAGTGGCACTTTTAGAGTGCGTTTTAGGCC